>Ga0193753_10002039_pt1 | contig 16480 bp, 8 predicted proteins | sample H1c2metaG_FD_144925 | JGI IMG/M metagenome (GOLD analysis project Ga0193753, IMG submission 144925) | Soil microbial communities from a riparian zone of the East river system, Colorado, United States - H1c2 | ecosystem: Environmental > Terrestrial > Soil > Riparian zone | place: USA: East River... | reverse complement strand
CCTGCCCTCGTTGATGCCGGGGGTCGGCGTGTCCGGACCGGTCAGGATCGCGGCGCCGATGGCCAGCTCGGATTCCGTCCCGGAGGGCAGGCCCTGCGAGCCGCCGGACGTGTATCGACCGATGATGCCGAAGGCCGGCTTGTGGCTGCCGGCAGCCTCCGAGCCCGAGGGGTTGTAGTTGGACTTGCCCGTATTGCCGGTGAGCTTCGGCGGCAGCGAGCGCGAGACCTCGAGGTACTTCGCGAAGCCCACGTTCGCCAGGGATCCCTGAGGCCGGTTGGTGTTGTAGCCGAAGCCGGAGAGGTCCAGCACGCCCGCGCCACCGCTCTTGTAGGCGAGGTAGAGCGCCTGCGGCGAGACCGGCGCATTGATGTAGCGATGCTTGTTGTCAGCGCCGACACGGAACGTGCGCGCGACGTTGGTGCCGCCCGTGGTGAGGTTGTCGTCGTTGCCGTCCGGATTGCCGTCGACGAGGTGGTCGATGGGAACCGAGGTGCTGCCATAGAAGAGCTTGCCCTCCAGATCCATCGGTCCCGCGTTGACTTTGACGATGGTCTCGTTGCCGATGATGACCTGCTTCTGGGACACGTCGGGATCGCCGAGGCCGACCGCGTTGATCTCCTGGTTGGTGGCGAACACCGTGCCGGAACGCGTGAAGTTGCCGCGGTTGGTGCGCTCGCGCTTCGACATGCCGAGGCCGGGCATGCAGACGCCCACGGTGACCCTGCAGTTCGGCGGCATCTCGACGAGCGTCTCGACGATGTAGGACTGCAGGTTGTTCTGGTTGAGCGGATAGATGTCGCACGGCACGACACCGCGCGGCAGGGTGGCCAGCTTGTTGTAGGCCGTGGGGACGAGGCCGTTGAGTTCCTTGTCCGTGAGCGTGAAAGGCGAGCCGTCATCCTTGTTCGAGGCGAAGCCGCTCTTCGCGAAGGGCGAGTTCACCTTCTGGATGACGCCGGAGAGCGGGTTGTGGTTCACGCCGGCCGGCTGGTTGATGGCCACGTAGATGCTGGGCGCAACCGGGCTGCCGACCTTGCCATTGACGAGGTCGCTGGCGGGGCTGTTCGAAGGGCGAGAGTTGCCGGTGTACTTGAACTGGATCACGCCCGCGTCGTGGATGGTGAAGCGCCGCGAGAAGCCCACGGAGTTGGGCACCACTTCCTTGTCGAAGTCGACCCGGAAACGGGCGCGGGTCGAGATCAGGTTCGGCAGGGCCGAAGGCTTCGTGCCGACCGGCTCCTCGATCGGCGCCGCGTCGCTGAAGGTCGAGGGATGGATCGCGTCCTTGGCCACGTCGAGCAGCGTGATGCGCGGCATCGAGGTGGTCGAGACGACCTCGATCGCCGCGCCGCGGTCGAAGGTTCCGTTCGCGGAGCGCGAGTCCGGCACCGGCGTGGTGGGATCGGACGTGTCCACGACCTTGGACTGATCCACGGGGAAGGTGTGGAAGTACGGGTCGCTGATGGTGTCGTTCTTGGAGCGCAGGCGCGTGATGCGGACGGAGACGAAGCCGATCGGGGCCGCGAGCTCGTCCGCCGCGGCGCCGAAGTCGTTGACCGCTCCGGGGAACGCGGCATTGGCGCCGAAGACCCGCCCACCGCCGGGGGACGCCGCGGGATCGGGGAGCACCAGGACGCCGTCGCCGTTGATGAGGCCGGAGGTCGTGGACGAGCCGCCCGTCGTGATCGCCCCCGGGTTCTCGTGCGCGATGAAGGTGAAGACGTTCGGCAGCTTCAGCTTCGCGCGCGCGCCGACCGGGACGTTGCTGAGGTCGGGATCGATGGTGGCGAGCACCGTGCCCGAGCCCGAGATGAAGGGCACGGCCGTCACGCCGCCGATCACCGCGACGCCGGTCACCGGACGATGCGCCGCCGTCTGGTCGACGACGTTGTCGGTATCGCCCGCAGGGTGCTGGATCCAGCGCGCCTCGATGAACACGTTGTCCGGCTGCAGGCTGTCGCCGAGGAAGGACGTGGCCGCCAGCGACGGATCGGAGGAGAAGAGGCTGTCGCGATCGAGGTTGTAGGGGAACTCGATCTGGATGAACTGGTGCTGGTCCGTCGACGAGGGGCCGCGGCCGCTGCCGTCCACCGTCAGCGCGCCCATCGTGTAGGGCAGCACGGGCAGCTTGGGCACCTGGCTCCCCGGCACATTGGAGAACAGGCCGGGGCCGCCGTCACCGAGGTCGTTGTCGTCGGCGGTGATGTCGCCGCCGGTGAAGCCCTCGAACGGCACGTCCGCCAGCACGATCGCCTGGTTGGGCGTGCCCGTCGTCGTCTGGAACAGGTCGTAGATGTTGTTGGCGGCGAAGATGCGGCCGGAGTTGGGACCGGCGGTGATGCCGGTCGTGTACGCATCGAAACCGGTGGCCGCCACGGCGCCGCTGGCCGGGAGATTGGCCCAGTCGTTCGTCAGGTCCGTGCCACCCGCCTTGCTGATCGCGGCCAGGAAGTTCCGCTTGGCGAGATCGAGCGTCGCCGTGCTGTCCGGGTTGCCGCCGTCCACGAGGTCGACCCGCCCGTAGCTGCCGTCGATGCCATTGGTCGCGAAGGTGATGACCTCGAGGTTCGCCTTCGAGGTGCCGTTCGCCGGCGGCGGCGGAGGCGGCTGCGGGTTGCCGCCGCCGGTGCCATCCGAGATGCCACCACCTCCCCCGCACGCGGTGACCAGCAGGCCGAGGGTGAGGACAGCGAAGGAGCGCGAGGTGCAACGGGTCATGACGCAAGTCCTTGACGAGTGGCGCGGGATCAAGGGTTCGGGACGCTATCCCACGAGGGGCCGGGGTTGCCCCATGTCCGTCGGCAGGCGGGAGTTCCCGCAGACCGGACACGGGGTCGATTCTCGTGGGACGCGAGGAGCGAGTCAAGCCGCGATTGACTCGGACGGGCTCGATGTAGTCCGTGCACGCGCACCGGTATCATGCGGCGCGTGAGCACGACCACCGGCATTTTCCGCGCGCTCAGCACCACGGCCGACGAGGCCGACGGCTCGCTGCGGCCCCGCAGCTTCGAGGAATTCGTCGGCCAGGCGCGGGTCGTCTCCAACCTGCGCACCTGGATCGACGCTGCCCGCCAGCGCGGCAAGTGCCTCGACCACGTGCTGCTCTCGGGTCCGCCCGGCCTCGGCAAGACCACGCTTGCCAACCTCGTGGCGGCGACGCTCGGGTGCACCCTCAAGCAGACGTCCGGACCGGCGCTGGAGCGGGCCGGCGATCTCGTCGGGCTGCTCACCGGCCTGCAGTCCGGCGACGTGCTCTTCGTGGACGAGATCCACCGCATGCCGCGCACGGTCGAGGAGTACCTCTATGCCGCCATGGAGGACCTGGCCGTCGACGTGGTCATCGACCAGGGGCCGGCCGCGCGCTCGGTGCGCCTGACCGTCGCGCCGTTCACGCTGATCGGCGCCACCACCCGCGAGGGCCTGCTCACCCACGCCTTCCGCTCGCGCTTCGGCGTCGTGGAGAAGCTGGTGCCCTATCCCGCGGAGGACATCGAGCGCATCCTGCTGCGCTCTGCCGAGCGGCTCGGCTGCCGGCTCGATCCGGAAGCGGCGGTCCTGGTGAGCGAGCGCAGCCGCGGCGTGCCGCGCGTCGCCAACCGGCTGCTGCGGCGCCTGCGAGACGTGGCCGACCTCGAGAACGCCGGGCACGTCTCGCGTGCGGTCGTGGAACGCGGCCTGGCGATGCTCGGCATCGACCACCTGGGGCTCGAGGACATGGACCGCCGCCTGCTCGGCGCACTGCTCGCTCTGGGCGGAGGGCCGGCGGGACTCAAGACGCTCGCCGTCGCGGTCGGCGAGGAGGAGGACACGCTCGAGCAGGTCTACGAGCCGCACCTCATCCGGCTCGGCTTCCTCAAGCGCACGCCGCGCGGGCGGCAGCTCACCGACGCGGCGCGCGCGCACCTCGGCGCCGCGATCACCTCCGCCGGACTGTTCCCGAAGTGACCCGCGCTCTCCGGCGCGGCGGCGCGCTCCGCGTGACGACGCGACCGGCTGCGCGCGCGTCCCGCATGTGCCTCGCGCAGCTCGTGCTGCTCGCGCTCGTCGCGGTGGCTCCCGCGTGCGCGGACACCTCGGGTGGCCGCACGGGCACCGCCCCCCCCACCGTGGATGACGCCATCGACGTGGAGTTCGCCCGCGGCAGCAAGCTGCCGGGGATCAGCTGCAGCGGTCACTGGCGCGCGCTCGATGCCAGCGGCACGGAGACGGCACGCGGCGACGGCCTGCCCGAGGGCACCGTCCCCGCGATCACGCGCGACGCCGTCCGCCTCGGTGACGTGGCGTGCGGCCCGCCACCCGTGGACATCGTGCCCGCCCGCAGCGCGCGCCTGAAGATCGCCGGACGCGGCTACCGCGGCACGCTGCACCTCGACCTGGCGGCGGGCCGGCCGCGCGTCGTGAACCGCGTCGCGATCGAGGACTACCTGCTGGGCGTGCTGCCCGGCGAGATGCCCGAGCGTTTCGGGCTCGAGGCGCTCAAAGCCCAGGCGGTGGCGGCACGCAGCTACGCGCTGGCCGAAGCCGCGGCCGCTGGCCGCGTGTATGCGGACACGCGCAGCCAGGCTTACGCGGGCCGCGATGCGGAGTCGCCGCTCGCGTCGCGCGCCGTGCGCGAGACCCGCGGCGAGGTGCTGCTCTCTCCTGCGCACCGCGTGGTCAAGGCCTTCTACTGCTCCACCTGCGGGGGCCGGACCGCGCCCGGCAGATCGGTCTTCGACGACACGCCGGCCGGCGTCATGGAGCTGGCCGTGGCCTGCCCGGACTGCCGCAGCTCGCCGAACTACGCCTGGCTGCGGCGGCTGTCCGCCTCGCGCGTCTGCGACGCTGCCGGGCTGCCGGACGCACCGCTGCTGGGCGTGGCGCTCGTGCCCGCGACGCTGGCGGACCGGGCCGTCTCCGTCACCGTGCGTGCCGGGGACGAGAGCGCGACGCTGCCCGCGACGCTCTTCCGCGAGCGCCTCTCGGCGGGCCACCCCAAGGACGAGCAGGTGCTCTCGACGCTGTTCAGCGCGCCACCGCGGCTCGAGGGCGGCGAGCTCGTGCTGGAAGGACGCGGCTGGGGACACGGCGTCGGCCTGTGCCAGTACGGCGCGGCGGGATTCGCGGCGCGCGGCGCGACCTACGACGCGATCCTCGCGCGCTACTACCCCGGGGCGGTGCTCGGGCGGCGGAGCGCGGCGGAGGCGCCGTGAGCGGCGGCCCGCGCGCCGCCGAATTCACGCTCGCCGGCCGCTGCGGCGAGGCGCGCGCGGGCGTGCTCTCCGTCCGCGGCCGCACGCTGGACACGCCCGCCTTCCTGCCGGTGGGCACCTACGGCGCGGTCAAGGGCGTGCCACCCGCGCTGCTCGCCGAGCAGGGCGCGGGAATGCTGCTCGCCAACGCGTGCCACCTGCAGGACCGCCCCGGCGCGGACGTCGTCGCGGAGCTCGGCGGGCTGCACCGCTTCATGAACTGGAACGGGCTCCTGCTCACCGACAGCGGCGGCTTCCAGGTCTTCTCGCTGCTGGACATCTCCGAGCTCGACGAGGACGGCGTCACGTTCCGCTCGCCGATCGACGGGCGCGCGCTGCGCCTCGGGCCGCGCGAGGCGGTGGACGTCCAGCTCCTGCTCGACAGCGACATCGCGATGGTCTTCGACGACTGTCCGCCGCTGCCCTGCGAACGGGGCCGGCTGCTCCAGTCCGTGGAGCGCACCACGCGCTGGGCCGCCCTGGCACAAGCCGCCCACCGCCAGCGGAGCGCCCGCGGCCAGGCGCTCTTCGCCATCGTGCAGGGCGGGCTCGACGACGCGCTGCGCGCGCGCTCCGCGCACGAGCTCGTCGCGCTGGACTTCGATGGCTACGCGCTCGGCGGCCTGTCCGTCGGCGAGGAGAACAGCGACCTGCGCGCCGCGATGGCGCGCTACGCGCCGCTGCTGCCGGCCGACCGCGTGCGCTACCTCATGGGCATCGGCCAGCCGCGCGACGTGCTGGCCGCGATCGCCGCCGGCATCGACATGTTCGACTGCGTGCTCCCGACGCGGAACGCGCGGCACGGCGCGCTCTTCACCAGCCCGGCCGCGGGCGCCGGCGCGGGCACGATCAACCTGCGCAACCAGCGCTGGCGCCGCGAGCGCGCGCCCGTGGATCCCGGCTGCGACTGCCCCGCGTGCCGCGACTGGTCGGCCGGCACGCTGCGCCACCTGCTCACCAGCGGCGATCCGCTCGGACGCCTGCTGTGCTCGCTGCACAACCTGCGCTTCATGCACCGGCTCGTGGGCGCCGCGCGCCAGGCCATCCTGGACGGCACGTTCGCCGACCTGCTCGCGGCGTGGATCCCGACCGGCGCCTCGAGCGCGCCGTCAGCGCGGCCGGTATGAGACGACCTTGTCGATGACGAGCACCGGGCCGTTCACCGTGGTGAGGAACAGGCGCCGGCCGTCGAGTTCCACCTGCTTGCCGACGAGCGCCTCGAGCGTGGCCACCTCGGGCGCGGCCGTGAGCTTGAGGATCTCGCCGTCCTTGCCGTGGAGCGTGTAGACCGGCGCGTCGCCCAGGCCCTCCTTGTGCACCGAGCCGCTGCGCGACACGGCGTCGCCCTTGCCGCGGAAGCGGAAGCCCAGCGCGAGCATGCGCGCTTCCTTGCGCAGCGAGGCGACTTCCGCGCTGTCGGCGGGCGCGGGCGCCGGCTCGGCGCGCGCCTCCTGGCGCACCTGCTCCGTCGCGCGGCTGCCCGCCGCGGCGAGCCTGTCCGCGGCGTCGAGCTCCGAGCGCAGCGTGTCGATGATGGAGCGCGTGCGCTCCCACGTGGCCCCTGCCCACAGCTCGGCGAGCCGCGTGCGGCGCGCGGCGCGGGCCGTGGCGTCGAGCGTGGACAGATCCGTGTCGGCGAGCTTGCCGACTTCCTCGAAGAGCTCGGACTCGCGCTGGTAGGCCGGGTCCGTCGCGCGCCAGCCGGCGACGGCGGCCTGGCGCTGCTGGTCGCGCGTGGCGGCCTGCTGCTCCCACGCGGCGGCGGCGGCGGCGGCATCGGCGGGCGCGGGCAGCGCCTCGGGCGGCGCGTACAGCGGCGTGGCCATCGGCGCGATGACGTGCGCCCACTCGTTCTCGCGGCCGAGCAGCACGAGCGGCGTGCCCTCCAGCGCCTGCGCGATCGGCAGCAGGCCTTCCGCCGACGGAAGCAGGCGCATGTTGACGCGGTCGCCCTTCACCGTCGCGGTCGCGTCGGCGGGCGAGAGCACCAGGTAGTCGGTGTGCATGTAGACGGGGAAGCCCTGCGGCACGAAGACCTCGCGGTACGTGCCGTGCAGCTCGCCCACGCGGACGACGGTCTTCCCGTCCAGGGTGATGGCGCCCGGGAAGTCCGCGCCGGCGCCGGCGCGGAGCACGGTGCCCGCGGGCGGCTGGGCGAAGGTGGTGCCGGGCAGGTTTGCGGCAACCGCCGGGGCCGGAGTCAGTTGAAGCAGCAGGGAGCAGAGCAGAGTGATCGCGTTCATGGCGGGAAATCTTAGCGTAGGGGAAAGGAAGTCCGGAGCCGATAAGGTGCCCACCATGCTCGCACTCTTTGCGCTGATTCCCATGCTCTTCTGCGCGCCGCACGGCGGGCAGTTCACTCCCCCGCTGGACGACCCGGACCTGCCGGAAGTCCTCAAGGGCGTCGTCGCGGAGCCGGGCCTCGGGCCCGAGCTCCCCTTCGAGGCCTACCGGTGGGAATGGTGGCTCGACTTCAACCAGGAGGAGCTGCTGGACCTGCGCCGGCGGATGCCGGCCCGGGCGCGCCTCGCCGGCACCGGGACCTACGAGGCGGTCACGGCCGATGATCGCGCCAGCACCGTCCTCCCGGCGCTCGTGGCCGCGCTCCGCAAGCGGCCCCCCGTCGCGGGCCAGGAGGTGCGCCGCGACATCAACAACCGCGACGTCCGCGCCGCGGCCGTGCTGGCCCTGGGGCGGCTCGGAAGCGCGGATGCCGTGCCGTACATCCAGATCGTCGCGGAGTCCGATCCCGACCTCTTCGTGCGGCTGTTCGCCGTTCTCGCGCTGGGCTTCTCGGGCAGGTCGGAGGCGGTCGAGGATCTCGTCCGGCTGTACCGCGACCCGCACGAGCCGGAGCAGATCCGCACCTTTGCGGCGGCCGGGCTGGGCCTGATCGGCAACACGCAGGCGGTGGACACGCTGCTGACCGGGCTGGGCGAGAAGGCCCTGGCCGACATGAACAACCAGCTCCGCGCCGCGACCATCTACGCCGCCGGCGTCTGCGGGAACCCGACGCTGGGCGTGGCGCTCCGCGCGCTCGACGGGACCTGGCTCTTCCAGAAGGAACCGGACGTCCGGGCGCTCGCAGCCGTCTCGCTGGGGCGGATCGACGACCCCGCCTCCGTGCCCTTCCTGCTCAAGCTGATCACCGACCCCGACAACCAGGTGCGGCGCTCGGCGGCCTCCGCGCTCCAGGCCAGCTCGGCGCGCCTCGACAAGGCCTCGATCGAGACGATGATCGAGCAGTACGAAAGGGATGCCGACCAGAACACGCGCCTCAATCTGCTGCGCGCGCTCGGCTCGGCGCGTCTTCCGGAGTCGCGCGCCTTCCTGCGCCAGGCGCTGACGACGTCCACGTACGAGTACCGTCCGCACGTCGCGCTCGCGCTCGCCTTCGACGGCGATCCCGGGAACGCGCCGGTGCTGCTCGCCTCGCTGGCGGACCAGAAGGATCTCTCGGTCGTCTCGGCGCTGACCTTCTCGCTCGGGATGCTCCAGGCCGGCTCGGCCACCGACCCGTTGCTCGCGCGCTTCGACGCGCAGTCGGAAGCGTCGGCGCGCGGCTACCTCTGCATCGCGCTCGGGCTGATCGATCCGCCCCAGCCGGAGCTCGCCGCGCGCTTCTCGACGCTGGCACTGACCGGGCACGACGTCGAGCTCACGCGCTCGGCGCTCATCGGGCTCGGCCTGCTCGGGGCCCGCGGCGAGATCGACAAGCTCGCCGCCGCGCTGCCTTCGGTGAAGGGCGTCATGGCCCGTGCGGCGCTCGTGCACGGGCTGGGCCTCGTCGGCGACCGCAAGACGCTCAAGCCCCTCCTCGATGTCCTCAAGGACGACTCGCAGACGACCTACGTGCGCGCCTACACGCTGCAGGCCATCGGCGAGATCTCCGACCCGCGAGAGATCTCGCAGTGCTGGCGCCTCTCCAGCCACGTGGAACTCAACCACGACATCGGGTTCCTGTTCGATCTCTATCGAGTGCTGTGACGGAGCGTGCTTGGGGCGGCGCTCCGCTCTCTGGCCGGGCGCGTCATGGTCTGGAACGCACCCTCCGCAACGAGACGGCGCCCCTTCTTCACACGCGCTCGGGCAACGCCCTGGCTCTTGTGAGGGGGCAAGTGGCCGCGTGGTGATCAGGCAGCCCGCGCGGGAGGTCCGCGCGGAGTCTGTGGGCCAGCAGAGGCCGTGCCTCTACTGGCCCACGAGTCGCACCGGACCCTGCGCGCGGACGATGGTCATTCGTCACCGAAGTCTCTGCGAGTCCCCGCTCCTCAGGCGCGCTCCGTCCGGTAGGCGGAGTCCGCCGGGCGCAGGGGGCGGTTGAACCAGAGCGGGCGGCGCAGGCCGGGCGGGCCCTTGCCGGGGCGCGTCCACGAGAGCCACTCGCGGTAGACGGCCTGGCTCTTCTCCATGTCCACGACGACGTCGCCGTAGCGGTCGTCGGCGCCGGCTTTCGAGACGGTCACCTTCTGGTGCCAGCAGTGCATGCCCGAGACGGGATCCGGGTGCACGGCGTGCGTGATGTTCTGGTGCACGCCGCCGTCCTTCCACCAGATGCGGCGCGTGTCGGGGTCGCTCGTCTCCCCCGGCTGCGGCCCGGAGAGCGTGCGCATGCGCCAGCGGCTGCCCTCCTTCTCGAAGGCCACGGTGTTCACGGCCCAGCGGTTGCCCTTGGGATCCTGCTCGCGGCGCCAGCGGCCGATGTGGTGGCTGCAGCACACGACGCCGGGCCGCACGGCCTCGGTGACCCACACGCGGTCCACGAAGTGCCCGATCTCGGTCTGCACGCGCAGCAGGTCGTCGGTGACGACGCCGAGGTGCGCGGCGTCCGAGACGTGCATCCAGATCGGGTTCCTGTGGCTGATCTCGGTGAGCCACTTGCTGTTGCCCGAGCGGCTGTGGATCAGGTTGGGCAGGCGGAACGTCGGCAGCAGGCAGAACTCGCCGCGCGCGCGATCGAGATTCGCGGGGTGCACGTGGCTGCGGATGTAGGTCGGCACGGCGTACTCGGGCCAGCCCCACTCGGTCATCGTCGCGGAGAAGAGCTCCTGGCGGCCGGACGGCGTCGGGAAGCCCTTGCGCGCGACGCCGTCGACGATGATGCCGAGCGTCGCGCCGTCCGCGGCGACGACGCGGCCGTCGGACTCGGTGCGCGCGCTGGCGAGCGCGGCCGGCGGCAGCGCGGCGGCGTGCTGCAGCAGCGCGGTCGTCTTCACCGCGAAGGCGCCGAAGCGCTTCATGTAGTCCAGCGGCGAGAGCAGCACCTCGCGCGCGGCCTCCGGCAGCCCCGGCACGCGATCGAAGATGTGCGCGTAGTACTCGTCCACGGTGAGGCGCTGCCCCGCGCGCGCGGCGTCCGTGCTCTCGAAGTGCTTGCGGATGCCCAGGCTGCCGTCCGGGTCGATCGCCCACGAGAGCGCGATCCAGAACTCGTCCTCCTCCCAGACCTCGCCGGGGTTGGCCTGCCACGTGAACTCCACCGGCTTCCCGAGGCGGCGCAGCGCCTCGCGCCGCACGGGCTGGCGGAACGCGATCCACACGCCGTCGTGCGTCTCGTAGCTGTTGAGGTCGTGGCGCTCCGGGCCGTGGCCCATCGGCAGCACGTAGTCGGCGAGGAAGGCGGTCTCGTTCCAGGTCGGCGTCAGCGCGATGTGGCAGCCGATCTTGGCCTCGTCGCTGAGCATCTCGATCCACGAGAAGCCGTCGGGGTAGGTCCACACCGGGTTGAAGACGCGCGTGAAGTACGTATCGATCGTCCCGCGGCCCTCGCGCAGGAAGTGCGGCAGCAGGAAGGACATCTCGTAGTGGCAGAGCGGCCATTCCTTCGGGAAGTGCAGCTCGTTCCACAGGCGCTGCGCCGGCGGGTTGTGCGGCAGCTCCGGCACGAATTTGTTCCAGCCCGCGGGCGACGTGCCGCCCTCGGTGCCGACGCTGCCCGTGAGCACGGAGAGGAAGTGCATCGCGCGCGCGACCGCCCAGCCGCCGAGGTTGCCGCTGCCCGCCGCGCGCCAGGTGTGCGCCGCGAAGTGGCTCCCCGCCGCGCCGATGCGCCGCGCGACCTGTGTGATCATGGCGGCATCGACGCCGGCCTCCGCCGCGGCGAACTCCGGCGTGTACGCCGCATAGTCCGAGAGCAGCAGCGCGATGAAGTCCTCGAAGCGCGGCTCGGCCGCGGAGTCGGCGCCCGCAGGCCGGGCCTCGCCGGTGTCCGATGCCGGCGCCGCACGCCCGGAGACGATCGACGCCGTGCGCGGCGCGGCGTGAGCGGGTGCGTCGCGACCCGCCCGAGCGGTCGCCGTGTGCGTCGCCCGGGCCGCGTGTCCGGCGCCGCGCGAGCCGGCGTGCGTTTCCGCGTCGCCGGTCGCGCCGGCGGCCTGCTGGCCGCGGCGGAAGCGCACGTAGTCGCGCCAGTTGACCCAGTTCTCGACGAAGTGCCGGTCGTACAGGCCCTCGGCCAGCAGCACGTGCGCCATCGCGAGCAGCACGGCGGCCTCGCTGCCCGGCAGCGTCGGCAGCCAGTACGTGGCCATGCTCGCGGTGTTCGAGAGGCGCGGGTCCATGACCGCCATCTCGGCGCCCGAGTTCAGGCCCTCCATGATCCGCTGCGCGTGCGGGTTGAAGTAGTGGCCGGACTCCAGGTGCGCGGAGATGAGCAGGATGAAGCGCGCCTTGCTGTAGTCGGGCGAGGGCCGGTCGTACTTCTGCCAGAGCGCGTAGCCGAAGCGCGCGGCGCCCGAGCAGACGTTCGTGTGGCTGTTGTGCCCGTCGGTGCCCCACGACTTCAGCACGCGGTCCATGTAACCCTCGTGGCCCGGGCGGCCGACGTGATACACGACCTCGTTGCGGCGCTCCTCGCGCAGCGCCTTGCCGATGCGCCCGCCGATGTCCGCGAGCGCCGCGTCCCAGCTCACGCGCTCCCACTCGCCGCTGCCGCGCGGCCCCTTGCGCTTCAGCGGATAGAGGATGCGGTCCGGATCCTTGACCTGGTTGATCGTGGCCGGACCCTTCGCGCAGGTGCGCCCGCGGCTCGCGGGATGGCGCGGATTGCCCTCGAAGCGCGCGACCTCCAGCGTGTCGCGGTCCACGTAGGCGAGCAGGCCGCACGCGCTCTCGCAGTTGAAGCACGTCGTCGGCACGAGCATGCGGCGTCGGCGGCTGCGCTCGGGCCAGCGGCCCGCGGCGTTCTCCAGCCAGTCGTCCCATTGCTCCTCGGGCGGGAAGGCCACGAGGCCCTGAGGACCGGCGATGGACGGCAGGTCGGCATCGCCGCCGCCGAGGCGCGGGATGAGGCCCAGCGACTCGGCCATGCGCTCCACGAAGCGGCGGCGGTCCTTGAAGCTCATGACATCGGCACCATCTGCGGCGCGCGGACCCACACGTCATTGCGCGCGACGAGCGACAGCAGTGCGAGCAGCGCCGCGATGACCGGCAGCCCGAGCGGGCCCACGCACGCGCACGCGATCGCCGCGGCCGCGACGAAGAGCACCCAGAAACGCTTCGCCAGGAGCCCCGTGTGCATGAGCTCCGCGGCCCGCGAGGCGGCGGCGGTGCTGTGCGGGAGCGCGACCTCCGCCCATGCCAGCGCGAGATCCGCGAGCAGCCCGCTCAGCAGCAGCCCCCGCGCCAGCGGCAGGTGTCCCTCGGCCCCGGCGATGCCGCGCGCGGCCTCGAGCAGGACGCTGATCGCGCCACCCGCGACGGCCGCGTGCACGAGCATGTGCAGCGGCGCGAGCGGGCTCTGCCACAGGTCGCGGCCCTTGGCCTGCGCGAACAGGAACGCTGTGTAGATCGCCGTCGGAATGCACAGCGCGAGCGTCGCCCACGCGAGCACGGTCTGCGCGCGGCCCCACTCGAGACAGACGGAAGCGAGCCACGCGGAGCTCACGGCGCCGAGCGCGGAGAGGATCCACGCGCCGCGCACCAGCCAGCTCCGCGGGTTGCCGCGGAGCAGCACGTAGAGGAAGCGGTCGGGCCGGTCGAGGTCCGCGACGAGCAGCGCGCCGGTCGCGCCCTGCATCAGCAGCGACGCGAAGCCCGCGAGCATCAGCGCGTGGCGCGAGACCGCGACGCCCCCCACGAGCAGCGCGAGCAGCGGCACGAGCAGCGCGCCCGCCGCGACGGCCTTCGTGGACAGATACGCGGACACTTCCCAGCCCCAGAGCGTGCCGTTCTTCGGCGCGTCGTAGACCTTGCGCGGGATGCCCTTGCCGGCGCCGGCGCCTTCGGGGCCGAGGAAGCCGGCGACGCCGAGGCCCGCGAGCGGCCGCACGTCGGCGGTGCTCGTCGCGCAGCCGTGGCGGTCCGGCTTGCTCTCCACGGCGACGCTGCGCGGCTGGTTGTCGGTGGCCAGCGGCTCGAGCGCCGCGCGGTCGCCGTCGATGTAGTAGAGCGACGGCGCGGTGCCCTTCTCCGGGCGCCGCACCTGCACGGGCTGCGTCGCGAGGAGCTGGCTGATGAAGCTCCCGGGGTCCATCACGTCGCCGGCGACGATGGCCTGCTCGGGGCACGCCACCACGCACGCCGGCTGCAGGCCGCGGTCCACGCGATGGCTGCAGAAGTTGCACTTGGCCGCGGTGTGGTTGTCCGGGTCGATGTAGAGCGCGTCGTAGGGGCAGGCCTGCATGCAGCCCTTGCAGCCGATGCAGCGCCGGTTGTCGAAGTCCACGATGCCGTCGTCGCGCGTGTAGAGCGCGGAGGTCGGGCAGATCTCCGTGCACGGCGCGTCCGCGCAGTGGTTGCAGCGCATGACGTGGAACGAGCGCCGCACGTCGGGGAACGCGCCCGTCTCCACCTGCTTGACCCACGTGCGGTTCACGCCGATGGGCACGTCGTGCTCGGACTTGCACGCCACGGTGCACGCGTGGCAGCCGATGCACTTGCGGTTGTCGATCACGAAGCCGTAGCGGATGGCTGGCGCTCCCGGAAAAGGGCGCCACTATCGCCCGCCGTCCTGTCGCGCGGAAGCGCCGCCTCTGAAAGATCGCGAGCCGCGGACGATCAGTGGCGATGGCCCGGCTCGGCGCGGGCGTCCTGCGGCGGGACCAGGAACTCCCACGGGGAGTGCGCGAGGCGCCGGCCGAGCGCGGAGAGGAAGGCCCGGCGGTCCGCGGCCTGCACGTCGCGCGCGCGCATCGCGAGCACCAGCGCCAGCCCGAAGCTCACGGAGAGGTTGAGCACGAAGATGACCCCGATGCCGAGCAGCGCGGGCAGCGCGCCCGGGGCAGCCAGGCACCCCGGCCCCAGCGAGGACAGCGCGAGCGCGAGCATGCCGGTGCTCAGCGTCACGTGGCGCACGTCGAGCGGCAGGCCGAAGAAGCGGCCCACGCTCGGCGTCATCCCGAGCAGGAAGCCGAGCGAGACGTTGCCGCCCCAGCCCGACAGGTGCAGCTCCACGAAGCGCGCCGCGCGCTTCAGCCGGTCGGTCCCGAGGCGCCTGCCCCAGCGGTGCTCCGCGATGGCCGCCGGGATGCGGCGGAACGTCGCCCAGTTCTCGATCAGGCCGCCGCAGACGCTCGAGAGCCACAGCAGCACGCCCGTGAGCGCCGCGTGGAACGCCGTGAGGCTGTGCCACGGGTGCAGCGACTCCAGCACGTGCTCGATCTCGTGCGGCTCCAGGAAGCTGGTGCCTCGCATCCCCCGCCAGAGCGCCTGCAGGGCCCACGCTCCGGCCGCGACGCAGACGATGTTGGAGCCCGCCGCCGCGAGCTGCGAGCGCACGATGCGCGCGACGTGCGTGACCAGCTCCTCGGCGCGGTCGGATCCCGTGCGGCTCATGATGCCGGCGAGCGTCGCGGCGGTCATGGACGGCTGCTTGGTGGCGAGCGTGAAGCCCAGGTGCTGGATGGCCACGAAGCTGGCGGCGTAGTTCAGGCTGCCGAGCAGACCCTGCACGAACAGCGGCCCGCCCAGCGCGAGGATCACGAGCTTGAACGCGGCCGTGATCGCGGTGAGCACGCCGCCGCCGGCAGCGGAGGCCAGCATCGCGACGTACTCGCGCCGCGTCGTGGTGATGTAGTGCTCGCCCGTGCGGCCGGCGCGGTCGATCACGCGGCGCGCCAGCAGGCGCGTGTTCGCGCGCAGCAGCTCCCGCAGGCTGGAGTCCGCCTGCCAGCCCGCCAGCAGGCGCAGCAGCAGCCCGGCCGCGGCGCGCGCGCCCGCCTCGCGGTCGGCCGCCGTGAGCACCGCCAGCAGCTCCTGCATCCGCGAGAGGCAGGCGTCGATCGCGTCGATGGAGAAGACGAGGTCGAGGCTGACGCCTGCGCCTTCCAGGTGCGCGTGCACGGCGTCGCAGGCCGCGCGCACGTCGATCGCGCAGGCCTTCCAGGCGGCGAGCGCCTCCGGCACGCCGGCCTGCCGCTCGCGCGCCGCGAGGACATCCTGCGTCGCGAGCATGAGGCGGTGGAAAGGAGAGGCGAGCACCGAGGGCGAGTCGGCGCGCTCGCGCATCTCCTCGGTGAGGCCCAGCGCGGCGATGCGCGTCGCGAGCAGCACCAGCGCATCGCATGCGGCCTCCGTCAGCGGCCGGCTGTCGAGGCCGGCCCTGGCCAGGCAGAGGATGAGCCGGACCAGATCGTCGCCGGCGAACTGTGCGAGCGCGCCGAGATCCCGGCGCCGCGGCAGGAACCAGTCGAGCGCACGCGCGAGGTCGTGCTCGTCGCGCGGACGCGGGAGCAGCTTGCGCGCCAGGCGGTCGGTGGTCTCCTTCCAGAGGCCGCGGTCGTTCGGCAGGCCGGATTCCGCGAGCAGGCCCAGCGTGCTCGATTCGCGGAACAGCGCGGTCAGCGCACGGGCCAGCGCGGCGCGCGCCGCGGGGTCGGACTCGCAGCGCTCCACGACCCGGTCCGCCGCGGACACGCGGGCGGCGCCGCTGCGGGCGCCCGCGGCGACCAGCACGGTGCCGAGGCCGGCAAGCCTGCCCGCGGACGTGCTCGCGCGCGCCAGCGCCTGAAACGCCTCGTCGAGCGCATCGTGCCGCGGCGCGGCGGCGCTGGCCGTCGTCACGCAGCCGCGGTCGGAGGGACGTTCCGCGCAGCGAGCGGCTCGCGCCGCAGCGAACCTCGCGCGCGGAGGAGAGCTGCCGTCAACGGACCGGCGTCGCCGCGGGTCGCGCCTTCGCGAGGAACCCGCCGAAGCGGGTCAGCGCCTCGCGGATGTTGTCCACGGAGTTGGCGTAGGAGAAGCGCAGGAAGCCGTCGCCGTGCTTGCCGAAGGCGGTGCCGGAGAGGCACGCGACGCCGGCCTCGTCG
>Ga0193753_10002038_pt1 | contig 16485 bp, 12 predicted proteins | sample H1c2metaG_FD_144925 | JGI IMG/M metagenome (GOLD analysis project Ga0193753, IMG submission 144925) | Soil microbial communities from a riparian zone of the East river system, Colorado, United States - H1c2 | ecosystem: Environmental > Terrestrial > Soil > Riparian zone | place: USA: East... | reverse complement strand
CTGTGCCGAGACCGGGGCCCGTGATATGAAGGTTGCCCAACGATCCGCAGTAAAACGAAAGGCTGGGTCGACCGTTACGGAGGTTTCTCGTTCAATGTATGTACGAAGATGGATGGGGTCAATGACGTCACGTTTTGTCAATAGCCGCACAAGTCCGGGATCGTGATGCACTGGGGAATACATGGGTGGATTTGCATATAGGGGAATGGTTGTGTGCACTTGCTAGCGTTCTTAACTGGCGGGCTGGCAGCCTCGTTGTCGAGTCACCGGGTAAGTTTGGCATGATAATTGCATCGGATTTTCAGGGTTTGGACGTCATCTCCCTTTCCTTTTTTTTATTTTTATTTTTTATTTTTTATTTTATTTTATTTTTTAAATTTATGTACGCTTGGTTTGTGCCTGCGGCATGCTTGTGCATTTGATGGAATGACAGTTCCTTGTTGCGCAAGATTCTCTGGATTTTTACGTATTTTCAATGATGTGACGTGTGCCTGATCACCAGTCTCCGCAGGCAACTCATGTCGTAGGAGCGTGGGAAATTTGAACTTAGCGAAATTTGCCCTGTCCCACTTGGTTGGTTCGCGCGTTCGCAATCAGGCCGTATTTGCGTTGTGTAGTGTCATAGTCTCGTTGCGCTATCACATTGCGCATTTGTCTTAGGTTATGTCTCCCCTTTTTTTTATTTATTTTAACTTCAGATGGCTTGCGCAACTTGGGTTGCGACCCACAAGGTGTATAATTCTCGTTTGGGACATACGGGTAGCTAACTGAAATTATTTGCGGCGCCTCATGGTGGACCATATGTCTATGGAATGGTCGCGTTCCTATTGAATCGGTCGATGTCTTCTGCTTTGGGGGAGGGCTCGAGGTGTATTTCGCTTGGGGTACCTGAGCAGGATCGGCCTTAAGAGCATCGTGTGGATGTCGACGTAGTATAATGCCGTGGTTGTTGATTGTAATCGACGGCTTCGGGGTGATCTGGCCGTTGAGGAGTTGGGCGTGTCCCTTGCTTTTGCCGTGATCCTGATAAGGTCCCCAATTACAATGTATCGCGCCGTCTGCGTTGATGTCGCGCGGTTGATATCGAGATTGGATGCGAAGGGGAGGCTGGAGGGTTCGACGGTGGACATGAAATCGAATGATGAGCTGTTGTTGAATGGCCAACAGTTACCAACATTGATGTCTGGGACAAGGGCAGTAACTGGTGGGCGACCTTGTGAAAGACTTTGCGATGGAGGCATCGTCCACTCGTTGAATATGATTCGACAATGCGGCAATCTCGGCTTGCATAGAAGTGAATTGGGATACGAACTGATCCCAATTGTCGGGGAGATCGGGGGGAGGTATATCGTTTGTTAAGTCGACGACCGAGGGGTCATCTTGATATTCAACACTTGGTTCGTCGTCGTCCTGATCTCGAGGTGAAGGATTTCGCGAGGGAGAATGCGACGCTTCACTTCCACTAATCTCGTCGACTGTCTTGCGAGCTCCACTCTTCCGCCCAGACCCTTTGGACTTTCGACGCTTCTCGGCTGACACCATAGGAAGACTCTGACGGGAACGAGGTTTGGTGGCTTTGCGCAAGGCGTTCTGCTTGAGGTCTGTGGAGATGTCACCTTCCGACTCGTAATCGCGACTCTCGATCTGAGTATCATCCAGTGACTGCCTGGAAGGTTGTTCTATATGCCATTGTTGCTGTTGCTGGTCCACCAGGAGTGCTGACATCGATTGGTAGTTGCTCCCAGAAGTGTTTGCTTCCCGTAACGAGATGAGGAATGGGGACTTTTGTCGTGCAGCGGCGGATAGCTCCTTGACGGGACTTAGACCGCGCTTTCCTCTTTGTGAATGGTCGTCGTCATACTCGGCAGGATGGAGTGAGGAAGAAGACCCGACAGAAGCAGGCTTTCCGCCTTTTCGTGGGCGAGTGGTATTGGGCGGAGGTCGAAGTGAGTTTGAAGATGAAGTATTTTGAGACATGAACTCTTCGTGGTCAACGCGTCTAGAGGTATCGGAAGAGGTCTAGAGAATAGTAGACACCTATAAGTGACGCTGCATTGATTGTACAACACGGTGCGAGAGTGGCATACAAAGGTCGTTGGCATGCAATTTGCAGACGTCCTAGACAGTATATCAACGCGAGTAATTAGACCCCTACGATACGATGCGTGTAGGCATCGGCGATGGGAAGAGGCGATGTCGTAGGGTTGAAGTTGCTTAATGGGGTGGTTCGTGGTAACGGAGGAGGAGACCGAGGCAAGTCATGTTGTGACAAGATATCCCGCAGGGGTGTTCGAGGATTTGGCGAAGATGGGGTTAACGCATGGTTCAAATTAGTGATCGTGGGAGCGGTGCTTGTCCTGTTTGGATAGCCATGTTGATAGTGTGAAGACGAGTTTGACGGTGGATTCGGCGGGAACGAAGCGTGATTTACTGGGAAGACATCGCGCAGACACGTTGATTGGTGAGAGTGGTTAAACAGTGGGGGAAGAACGACGGAGTTTTGGTAAGATTGAGATGGGATGGCGACGAGTGCCGAAGTCGGCGTTGGGATGATGGGTCGTAGTCCTGACCCCGACCTTCGAAGCTACGGAGCTGATAGGGCATGGTACGCGTTACGTTGTACGAACAGTCTGCAGCATGAGGGGCTTGATAGTCTCAAGACAGATAACGAGGCAATAGCGGAACGAAACTTTAGAAAGTGGGGGGGGAGACTCACGGAGACGAGACAGCTACAGATGGAGGGGGGGCGCGTCTGTGATGACGGCGCAGGAGAACGAGGTGAGAAGCAACGACTAACCCCAAGGAGAGTTCGTCGAAATGATGGAAGGAGAGTGCAGGCAACTGAGCGCGGCGATTTCCGGTGTTCGAAGTAATGTGAGAAGGAGAGGTATTTAGCGTAGTAGAGAAAACGATGGCTGTTTACTTCGTGCGCATGACCCTCAGAGTAGTGCGTTTAAGGGTGTAGACACGCGACAAGGCAATGTATATTGGTTAAAACGGCGAAATAGGGGTGGTTGGACATAATATGGAAGCGGACGCGGTGAGATATGGACGAAGGCATAAGTGTGCAAAGGTGACAGTGTAAGCAGATTGTGGGAAGAAAATTTTTCAAAAGAAAGAAGAAAAGCGGCCATCGCAGTACATAGGGACCGTGGTCATAGCATAGCAAACAGTGTTGTGCGAGCGTGCGCAACAGGGCAAGTACGTGTATACCGGGGCAAGGTAGGGAACCGAGAAGAGAGAAAAAAGTAACAACCTCGCGCAAGGCGAAGAGCGGCATGACGGACACGATCGGCGCAAGGTCGAGCGATTGACAGGACGTCACCAGTCGAGGTCGTCAGTGGATTCCTCGCTGGAGGTTCCACTCCAGATCGCATGGTCGTCGTCGCGCGGGTTGGAGCATGTGCGTTCGGACTCGTAAGGGGCAGAATCGGCCTTGAACATGTCCCATTCGTCGTCCCATAACATGCGCTGAAGCTGGTTAATATAAAGTGAATAGTAAAGTACAGCGGCGTCTGAGGCGACAATGGGGGAGCAAGAATCGTGATTGGTGCCGAGATTAGCTGCAAGTTCGCGCAAGGGGGGAGCGATAAGGCGATGGAGGTAAAATGATTGAAGGGGACCAGAACGCGAGGTTTCAGCCTTCAGAAGGTCGGAAAGGGTGATGAAAATGCGGCCGAGACGATCCGATTGGACAGTGTCAATTGTCGTAGATTCATAAAGAAGAGAATCGCGCCAGTTGGTAGCCAATTGTTGGTCCATTTTCAGTTGCTGCTCCTGCTGCTCAACAAAACGCACGCGGTCGTCTAAGGCTTTGGCACGGGCATCGAGATCCTTCTGGCGACGATCGACGTTCGCGGTCTGCGTAGAGACGTCGGTTTGGAGATGGTAGTGGGTGATCGCGCGATTAAGCTGATCGACAAGATTAGCCGTCTGGTTCATCTCGTCATTGCGCTTCTCGATGTATTCTGCGCGGATCGTGTCGATCTTATCCTGCGCGTTACGTTCACGATCGGTGATCGCCTGGCGATAAGCCGGCCATGCGCGATACGACTTCTGATTTTTACTCGGTTTTGGGACTTTGGCGTTCTGGCCACGAGCAGCGTGCGGGCGAGGAGGGAGAAACGGCGAACGAGGGGGATATGGGTAGTACGTGTTATTTGTCGTAGGATTTCGGTATCGCTGGTACAGCGTGTCGGAAGCAGACGCCGAGGAGGATGAGGTGGAAGAGGGAACGAAAGGATCCGACGATAAAAAGAGCGGGGGCGGCTTCGTGGCGCGTTGGAGGGAGACTGTGGGGAGGCGGGGTTTGCGAGGTGCGGGTGGAGGAAATGATGGTGGAAATGGTGCGCTTGTTTGTGTCGAAAGCCCCGGGGGTGAGTTTTTCCCGAAGACGCCCTCAAATGCGACGCGAACAAGCTCGGGAAGAGCGACACGCAATTCGTCCTCCGTCATTTTACTATAATCAATAACGGGGCGAGGGGATTCGGGAATGGGGGACAGGTGGCGCGGACGAGGGGATCGGGGGTCGTCTGTGGGCGCAGGATCGAGGGTAGCAGCGGTTTCATCGCGAATGTATGAAGTTAAATTCATGGGCTCAGATAGATGCAGAGGAGGTAAAGGTTCGGTGAAGCCGAGCGAGGCGGTATCGTCGTCCTCGAGGCTGCGTCTAGCGTGCAAAAGAGCTTGCTGTGTGAGGTACAGTTCATCGGCAAGGTCGAGAATGCGGAGTTCTGGTGAATGGAAAGGAGTAGGGGTCATTTCAGGATTCGTAAGGGTGGCGTTAGGCGAAAGGGACATGATAGAGAATGCGAGGTGTATGTTGGTCGTTAAGTCGTGTGGAAGCTGGTCGTGAGGTGAGGGTATTATTCTCGTTAGCTCACGCCTTTTATACCTCGACTGGACCTCATTTGTGGCTTACCCAGCAGCTAGGCGTGCAGAGAAAGGCGATGACATGGCGACAAAGGCGACGACGTGGCCAAGAGGCGCAGAAGATGCCAAGGAGGACGAAAAAAGGTTTGGCGCTTTGTGTCAACGTCAAAGGAACGCAAGAAAACTTTCATAGAATTCCAGAGAGGAAAGCCGGGGGGGGTGATGACAGGTAAGGAAAAGTCGATCAGAAAGATAAGAGGCGGCGTGGGAGCAAGACGGCGAGGACGATAGGTACCCAGAAACGCAGAATTTCGTAGAGGCACAATCAAACCAGGGGGCAATGCCTTTGTTAAGCGAGCCAGGTGTTGCCCCAATGCGAACGCTAGAGGGCTGAGTGTAACAGCGAAGAGATGTTTGTGTTGGCAGAAGGAGATGGGGGGAAGGGTGTACGTGCGTTCGACACGTTTTTATTTTATGTGAGGACGCGTTGCGGTAGTGTTGCGGTTGAAACCAGAGATGTCCGGCAAATGCCGGGATTCAACAACTCGTGGCCCAGGGCACCGTGTTAGGGTCTGTGCCCATTCTACGATAAGATATGAGATTCATGAGGCCATGGGAAAAATTAGGGAAGCCAAGAAGCATGCTTTTATGCGGTTAAGGAGTGGTTCCATCAGATGCGTCCTTAGTGTCAATATTACTATTTTTGTGTGGCTCCGTGGCGCTGCGCGAAGGAATCCTTTCAGATAGGGGTTCATTGGATATTCGATTAGCAATGGTACGACGCCGCCATTCAATGAATTTGTACATCCAATAGTTCCAGGAATCCGTAACATGTGGTGGTGGCCACAAATATGAGCTTAATTGATTTTCTGGACCCAGCGAGACTGGCTGACTCCAAAATGCCTCGAACATGCGGAAATCATCGCCCGGAGTGTGGTCGTTTGCGAACAAAGCGTTAATGGGATTAGCGCGAACGCCTGTGGTACTGTCAGTGTTGGTGGCGCTTTGGCTTTTATTTCTAAATTCAGCGAGACTAGGAATTTGATTGCGGGAATGATATTTCTTTAATCGGTTTGCCGCGTAGATACCATGGATGGGCGTCCCGTCTAATTCATTTAACTCGTATGATCCGCGGACATTCTGGCGACGTACGCGATAAGGACCAAGCCAACGTATTTCCCCTTTTCGTCCATGTTGCATAATCAATTGAGAATTATAAACCAATACAATTGTTCCGGGCGTGTAATTTCCCTCGACAAGAGTGTGCGCGTGTCGGCGGGCATAATCCTCAGCGCTTCTAATTCGAGCGCGCAGTAATGAACGCGAGGCGGCCTTGATATCGTCATCACGATGTGCTAATTGAATTGCTCGGACCGCAAGTAATTCTTCTGTGGTGTTGATGGAATGCCAGTTTAATGTATACCATGACGCATCGGTAATATCGAACGGGAACACGTGATGCTTTCCATATAGTAAATAGTAAGGCGTGTGGCCTGTGGTCCTGCGGGTGGTAACTCGATCTGCCCACATGCACGCGTAAAAGTAACGTGACCAGCGTGACGTGTGGCCTTGGCACGCGATAAACAACGAGCCAATCCAAGTCCGGTGGCCTCGTTCAATCATTCCGTTTGCTTCCGGGTGATAAGGAGCCGAGCGAGCAATGGGAACATTATATTCATCCGCAAGTGCCTGTACGACACCGTCAAATTCAGCGCCGTTATCCGTAGTGATTTGTAAGATGCATCCAAAACGGCACATGACATCTTCAAATAGAAAGCGCGCAATGTTTTTACTTGTGGCCTTGGTTAACATTTTGGCCTCGAGCCATCCGGATAAATCGTCACGTAAATCGACAATAAATTTGTAAGCACCAGACGTAGGCATGTGTACGGTGTCCATATTGAATTTACGTAATATTGTATGGACGTACGTAGGACTCAGCGTGAGTTTAGGGCGCACGGAAGATCTGCGCTGGCATTCGTGGCACGTGCGGATAAAGCTTGCAATATAGGATAACATATTAGGCCAGAAAAATCGATCGGCTAATTTCTTGAACGTGGGATCACGACCGCGGTGGCCTGAGTCGTCATGTGCCGCGGCGCATAACCGTTTGCGTTCGTCTGCAGACTTAATAACTTTGCGCGGCAATTGATCCGGGCCTGGTCGTCTCCATAATGTGTCCTGATAAAGAAAGTACTTGCGGGTTGTCTGTAAGAATGAGCGCCGGTTTTCGATATCGGGTGGCACCGTAAGGTCGCGCAAATATGTTTCGATTGCGGCCCAGTGGTCGTGGCCATCTGGATCATTGACACGATGGCGATGATCTTTACTAGGTAATGCAGGTGTCTGTGGCATGGCTGTGGACCCGGAGGCAGATACGCTCGTGGCCGTTGTGTGGCATGACAGGGCCACAAAACTGCCGGATCGCTGTAACCCTTGCCCGGATGTAAGCATGTAAGTGTTGGGGGACCATCTAGGTTCGAATAAATCCTCGTGTGGTTGCAAGGCAAGTCGTGCGGCATTTACAGAGGCTGTGGGAGGACTGGCGAGACTATATTGGTGAAACTCGTCTAAACAACGTGGCCCGGTAATAAAGTGACCGGATTCATCTGGTTCGAGTTCGTCCTCAGTGTCTATAGAATCGTTTTCATCATGTGGCCGTCTAGATAAGCCATCTGGTCCGTTATGCTTAGTGGCTGGTATATGGTCTAGTTCAAAATCAAAGAGTTGAATATAAGAGACCCAGCGCGACATGGCTGCATTAGGTAACCCGGGGGTGTTGATAGTCTGTTTGAGGAACTTGGCGTCCACCTCCACCTTAAAATGTATGCCCCAGAGGTCATTGCGCTGAGCCTTTAGCGCTTTGAACAGTCCTTTTAGTTCGATCTGCGGCTGTGAATATTTTGACTCGGCCTCGCTGTTGGTAACTGATCCAAACACAATGGGGTGGCGACCATCTTCAAGGGTTTGATATTCGATCCAACCGACAGCAATAATTGAGCTATCAACTGCAAGTGTCACTAAGCCATAATCAGATTCACGTTCTTCCACTTTTGCAACATTGGCAATAGTAATATCAAGGGCTTTGCGTGCGGGTAAGTCTGTGGCTGCTTGCTTTAACTCGATCATGGCCGCCTCTGCTTGCGCATTCCATTCAAAGTCGTGCTGTGTTATTTTTGTGAGAAGCGTTAGGGGTTTAGCAATCTTAGCAAATTGCCAAATCCAATTTCGAGCTACTCCAACCGTGCCTAGGAAACCTCTGACTTGGGTGACGTTAACTGGTCTAGGCCAATTCTGGATCTTGGAGATGATTCCGTGATGTGGCCTGCGTCCTTCCATAGAACAAACATTCCCAACGATGTGAACCAGGGGTGTGGCGAGGACTAATTTGTTTCCTGAGGCAGTGCATCCAGCTGTTTTAAAGGTGGCAAACAATTCTTCTACAACCAGCGCAAATTCCCAGATAAATTGTCGAATGTGAGGGTTTTCTGGGATTGGCTTGTCATTATACCGCGTTTTTGGACCTTTTCCTGCAACATCATCTACAAATGCTTCTGCTCTATCTGGGATCATTGGGCGTATCATATGGGTGACTGTGCGCATGAATTCTTGCATTGAATTTGTGTAACCTTGTGGTAAAGAGGTGAGTTTTACTGGTCCAAGTGGGGAATTGCTTGTGGTAAGTTCTTGGGATTCTTCTGCAAGGCGACGACCATCATATCCCGCAAACAAATCAGCCACAATGTAAACTGAGTGGCCCACAAAGCTATCAGCAAAATCATTCACGTTAGGGGGAAGACTGGAGTCTTTGACAGATACAGCATTGAGTGGTTGTAGATCATGAACAATCCTAATACCACCTTTGGGTTTGGCAACAGCAAACATTTGGGAGCGATATGAGGACCAAGACATTTTGTATTTACCAGCCTGTAACTGTTCTTTAATCATTTGGATGAGTGTGGCGATAATTGCTTTAGGAGGGCGAATTGGGGGTAATTCCCAAGGGACATGGGGAACTGTTTCCATGATATAGTCTGGGAAATATTCCTGTTTGAAGATTCCTCTTTCCGATTCATCAAATGCGAGGGCGTCTTCTTGGCGTGCAACAACAAAGAGTAGCAAATCTAGCTCCTGCTCTGTGAGAAAATTATTTGGGATGTTAGAAATGATCTTTTCGATGCGTTCTGGGGTAAGCTTCTTGGTGTATGAAAAGTTCCTATGACTGGGTGGATGCGTAGGCATTGGTTGAAGCTTGATAGGTGGCAAATTTTTATAAGGCAAACGAACAACAGGTTGACGAGTTACTCCAAGGGGTACTGGGTTTTTCTTCTTGTCCACAGTCTTATACTTAGTTTTTGCATTTCTAATCACCTGACTCAAGTTAGTGCTGAAGGCTTTAGCATTTTCAGGAGTGTTGTAATGCTGTGAGGGTTCAATTTTATGGTAAATGGTTTGGAGATTGGCCTCCAATTCATCCCGAGTGGCAGCAGCTGATGATCTCCAAACATTATGTAGAATGTGCGCAGACATACCTTGCTTATTCATGAGTAGTTCCATGAGATATTTGTTAGTTCCTAAATCAGATTGGGTTGTCTGCGCTTCTGGAAGTCATAAAGCTTGGGATAGGTCACGCCCGATAGATGGAATGAAAGGAGAATCTCCTGAAAGAGACAGTTTGGAGGGTGTTGCATCTATTTTATAAAACTGGTAAAGATCCTGCTGCTGAGAAACTGGTGTGGCATTGCGTTGTACAGGAGAGGTTACTGTGATGTTGTTTACAAGCTTGGTTTGTTGACGGTTTCCATTTAGTTGTGCTTGAAGAGTAATGGTGGAAGGTTCTTGGGATTCCAGGTCTTGTATCTGAAGAGTCATGATGCGTTTTCCATCCGAGTCCATGGTATATGTAAGATGGGAAGCATAGTCACTCAACCAGGTTTGTCCTAATAAAATATTGTGGTCGTTAAAGGTTCCATTCTTTACAAAGAAGTGATGATTGAAGTATCTTCCGCCAATTTCTACTTGTACATCATGACAACATCCAAGAAGGTTTTCAGGATGACTGGTAATACCTTGAAGAGACCATTGGCTGCCTTCCATGTTCATGGGGAGATTAAGACGATCTGCAGTATCTTTAGAAATCAGATTTATTTCAGATCCTGAATCAAGCAAAGCCAGTAATTCATATGTTCCATTTTGTCCTGTCACTTTGATCAATATCTTTCCTGTAGCCATAGCAAGTAGCTTGTTTGGAACAGTAGCCTGGACTCTGTTAGTTTGATATGTTTGGGAGCTGCAAAATCTGTCAGCAAGAGAGTTCATGGGAACTTCATCCTCCTCACTTTCTGAGTCAGAGTCATGGTGAGGAACACCTAGGGAGCCAGTATTTGTTACAAAGGGTTCACGAGACTTACCTGTGTATTCCCTTTTTAACTTTAAACCTGAGGCGAGAATCTTAGCAGGTCCCACAGCTGTTCCTAGAAAGTCACCTAGAGAAATTTCAATCTTTTGATCTAGAATGTCATGCACAACTTTATTTTCATCACACGCTTCCTGGTATTCTGTGGTGAACCGATATGCAGCAGGTGGCTTTGGGATGTGACGTTCTGGGCGATCTATCTCAATGTCAATTGGTTCAATAAGGGCATTAGCAGGTGCATTGTCTTTAAGGACTGAAGCAGGAAGAATGCCTGGGGGATGTCTAGGCATAGTGGATTCTTGTCTAGGAACCTTGGGTGCACTGGGAACCTTTCTAGCTGAGGGTAAAATTTCTGCAGGAGGTTTAAATTTGTTAGCAGGATTTAATGGGCCAAAACGTCGTGGGATCTCCACTGTCACTTGATGTTTAGGAAGGTAAGCAGTCCTGTGTTGTTCAGGCTGAGTACCTTTGGCTGGAGAACTCCAATGTTGATCGCCTGCTATAGCATAGGACTGAACTGTAAAGGGAGAGTTACCCTCTGAATCAATTATACTGCAGGCACCAACTGCTTTCATATTGCGTTCCTTGTAGTAATTAATTTCATTGATAATTGCTTGCTTATATCCTCCTTTACCTTGAATACCGCGTGGTAGAGCACTTCCATCTGCTTTGACTAGTCTTCCATCCAATGAATACTTGATGAGGCCTTGCTGTACCATAGCCTGGGCATCAGGGCAATTGCGCATTCCTACATGGTGAGTTCCATCAGTATCACAAAACCAGCATAAGGTTGAATTTGGGGCTCTATTGGTGTTAGCATTCTGGAAACGAGTGTTCCTAATAGGCAAACTGTTAGGATAAGTGACAGGAACAGGTTGTTGTTGAATTGGGGGACGTGGGCGTTGCAGTGGAGGACGTGGAGGCTGAATTTGAGGTTGAAAAGATTGAACCTGAGGCTGAGGGGGCTGATAAGCAGGTCCTGGATTATAAGTCAGAGTGCTGGCAACCTGTGCCTGCAGATCTTTAACAGAGCGAGCCAGGTCCCTTATCTGGTTAGTAACATCTGGGACAACTGGAATTGTTTCCGTTTTCTTTAAAAGTTTGACCTTCTTATTCTTAACTGCCCGGGTTGGCTTGGAGTCCCATTCACTGTCACTGTCGCTGCCCTCCTTCTTGATATACTTGATATGCATGGTCTTTTTGATTTTCTGCCGCGTTTTTGATTTCCGATTGCTGTCGCTTTCTGTGTCACTGTTACTACCATCATCAGAATTGTAAACACTTTTATCGCTATCATATTCATTATCAGAATCCTCTGCACTGTCATCCGACTCAGATTCCTCCTTCTTGGACCTGTAGTAGCTGTCTTTGGGCTTATAGAGATCTTCTTTGGACTTGTAGTAATTGGCTTTGGACTTGTAATAGTTGTCTTTCACCCTATCCTTGGACTTATTTTTGGACTTCTTGTGCTTTGAAGAGGACTTGGAACTTCCATCCTTAAAATATCTGTTTTTGAAGTATAGATCAGGTTGGAGAATCTTCTTTACCTCTTGATAAGCTTCAGTGTAGTCCATGGGACCAGTAGGATTAAAGTTTGGTAAGTGTTCAAGTAGATGCAGGGTTAATTCTTGTACCTTATCTGGAATTCCTTCCCAAAACAAGTCATCTCGTTGTCTATCCCCAATCAATTTCTTGCTGGTCAGATTCTGAACCTGTGTAATGAAATCCCGATAGTATTCATCCAGGTCTGCTACGTTCTTCATGATTCTAGGCTGCATGCAGAATTTGGTAAGTGTCTTCAGTGTATATGTTGGTTCCCGATCATAGTGTTCATAGAGCATTATCATCTTCTTCTTTAAATCATCAAAGGAGGTTGGATTTAGGACTTCTGGGAAATTTTTAATCATTTTCCTGTGGTCAGGATGAACATACATTGGGAGAGATTTGCACTTCTCTTGGTCTGTGAGTCCACAGCTTATGCATTTTGATTCATATATCTGCAGAAAATCTTGCACATCAGGTCCTTCAAAGAATAGTCGTCCAGAGTTCTTGGGTACAGGCATTGTATCATGTCGACTCCCTGTCCCAGCTTGTACTTGAGCTGTTGCCATTGCTTGTGCTTGTGCTTGAGCTGTTTGAGATCGTGTTACTCGTGGTTGAGTTGGTTGAGACGTGGTGGCTTGAGGTTGGGTAACTTGATGTGTTCCTACGTTAGTTGTTGATATCTGAAAGGGTTCTTGCACTGTAGGATTTGGAATTACCAGTCTAGGTATCCGAGAGTGAGTTTGTCTTGAAGAAATGTTGAAAATATGAAGCTTGAATGAGGCAAAAGGTTGTCAAAGATGGATTTAAACCAACCCCTGTAAGGACCACCAATTGTAGAGGAATGTCTGGGAGCTCTGCAGAAGTGTCAACCTAAACTCTGGTTAGACTGTCTATGGTGAGGCTTATATCTCTTTGTATTCAATGGGCTGATTCGCTTTGACTATTGATTGCACTCCAAACAAGACTTACTATGATGGTATGCGTCAGATGGACCTTCTTGGTCAATGGTTCTTTGTGTACTAGGCAGCTTCAGCTTAAGACGTCGACAGAATTCTTCCAGACTTAACAGATTGACTAGAGATTGACAGTATTCTTTCTTATCATGCGCAAGGGATCAAGCTTAGAGTCTAGCAGTCTTCACTTTAGATTCAGGCTTCAGAGGTCACACGGGACTTGAGCAAGTAATCTGTGCTTCTTAGGGGAAACTCTCAACTGAGGGGATCTGATTCACTTCTCCAAATACATGATTTTGGCCCTGCTTTTATAGACTTTTGGGCGTGGCTATGCAGGTGAGTCATTTGGTAGGGACAAAGGCATGAAACAAAGGCATGGAGACAAAGGCGCAGAACAATGGGAAACTAGAACAAAGGCAAAACAAAGGCACAGCGAATCACTCTCTAGAACAAAGGCGAAATGAACAAAGGCTGCCTAGAACAAAGGGAAATGAAGCCTTTGTGAGTCACTGAAGATTCTTCTGGAACGGAGACAAAGGGAAATGCTTAATCAATCCTCTGGAAACAATGGGGTTTTGCTGCCAATTCTTCTGTATGTGGCCTAACTGTCCAGTGTGCTGATGCACAAAAGGTGTCATCCAAGGTGGGATTCGATAGGACATCATGTGACTTTGGTTTCCTGTGTCCAATGGCCTTGTTCTTAGTCGAGCTGTCTGGAGTGCATAAGCAATGGCCTTAAAAATCGCGTTTTCAGTGCTGGATTCTTATCCCCTCTACAGATGGCGAACACTTTTAATTGCAGCCCCTTGCAATGCACTATTCCAATCCAAACCCATACCATATCCAACTTAAATGACTTCTGCCTGTGTGAGAGTCACACCACGACTGAGGTACCACCATTTCCATCCTTCCAACCAAAGGCGAAGTCCAAGCAATGTACGTCGTGCAGGACTGTTGTAAAAGTCGCGAATCGTTGGGTACATGGTGACTGGGCCGGGCATGAGAGTGAGATGTGCATGATATTCAGGGGAGTGTGGAGAAAGAGGCATGTGAGGAGGGACTTGAAGGAGAAGGTGGAAAATGACCGTATGCTTGACGTATGGTGACCAAAGAGCATGCGCTTGTCGAGGGACGGAAAAGTTAGGGAATGATGGGTAAGGATATGAAGTCACGGTTTTGGATAGAACGATCCCGAAGAAAGACTCATGTGGTTTAGGATCGAAGCGAATGGGAGATCCGCGGTAAATGTCAAGGAGAGGTGTCAGCCCAGCAGTGTAGTGTAATGTGAGCTCAGTGTGGGCGACAGTCATTTTTGCGACGAGGATACAGGTACAAGTCAGCCTGGAGCCAGTCTCCTTTTATAGATGTGTAGTGGACTTCCGTTTCTGGACGAGGCGATGAGGTGGAAATTGTACGTCAAGATAAGAATGGTGTGGCTTGGGGGGCACATGGATCATGTGGAGGCCATGAATAACAAGGCTTCGATCAGTTACTCATGCGCTCCGATATCGGGCCGAGTCCAGCTTCATTGTTTACGTGTGTGTGACTTGTGTGCAGGGAAAGGGAACTGCTTGAGGGATAAGCATGCTGTTGTTGGCAGCACGGAACGAGTGCCGCCTCAACGTGTGCCTTTTACGTATTTATTCAGTGACAGCTGCAGGGTTCGATCCATGGTGGTGGTTCTCGGCATAATTGATTTCTGGTCATGACAGGTCATGTGCTTAAGGTCTGATAGATCGTCAGGGTCTCATTATGCAGGGTTCAGGGTGGGTATCGACGTGTATTTTCGAGTCACGACCCGTTCAGGAAGACATTTGGAAGCAAGTAAATGAATGTGGGGAATGGAGAAAAAGAGACAACGTAAAATGAGGGGCACGAGAGACATGTGGGAGAACAAGTATTGTGGAAAGGAAAAGAAAAGGAAAAGAAATCAGAGGTTTGTAAAGCACGATGTGGGATGGGGAAAGGAAGAGATGAGAAATGACAGGACGAGGTTAATCACAAGAAAAAGGGAGGGGGTGACAGAGTGGGAAGGTCTGCAGAAAGTGGTAAGAACCTGCCACAGAAGGAAGAGTAATCATGGTCGAGGCGTGAACGTACATGGTTGTTAAAACAGTGCTTTCTCCCAAGTGATGGTCTCCTCGTAATGCTGACGACGATGAAGGGGTTGAGAAAGTTTGGCGACGAGATGCCTATAATGCTCGTGCATACGAGCCGCAAGGGAGCGATTGACAGGGAGTCGACGCACTGAAGCACGTGAGGCAGGGGGATGGATAGCGCCGTAATCGAGAAAAATGTGACGCAGGGGATATGGAACGTCGACGAGGACGCTTGCATGGGAATGGTCAGGGGAAAGTCCTCGAATTTCAGCGGTAAAAACTTGGATGTTGCCGAAGGGGACGTAGTCGACGATGCGACCAACAATTTTGTGGCTTTTAGCGAGGTCATGCACTTGGACTTGGACCATGAACTGTGCGATGAAGTGCCAGTCACTGAGAGGCACATTGAAAGTGGATACGGAGCAAAGGGAGTTGTTGTTTTTGGACGAGGTGTAAGGCAACATTGTAAATGTGTCTGGGGATACCGAGTTACTTGTGTGTCTTTTATATTAGGCCCACGCGGAAGTTTCCGAAATGTCCCCTGTGGCCTTGAGAACTTGTAACCTATTCCGTCTGATGTGCTTAAGTGTAGGATTGAGAACACATAGTACTAGACATCATGGGGCAATTCATTGGAAGAAGTGGGGGATGTGACAAATTCATACGTGATGGGTATTTGAACAGGGAGGCAATGCAGCATGCGATGGAGGCAGGAACGAAGTCGATGGTAAATTCCATGGGGATGGACATGCTTAGGAACCAAGGCGATGGGATAGAGGATGTTGCCACTGGAAAAAACTCGACCCTGCAGAGTGTTGGGAGTGAAAACGTCGAGGTATGCCCTTTGTGTGGCTAAATCGATAGCTCGAACACGTGCATACCATAGTATTCGATCTTTCTCACAAATAAATCCAACTCGACGCCCAATAAGGACTTCAGGGTGCTCAAAGCATGCAGTGGAGCCACAAGCAGGCTGAACGTGGAACGATGTCCAGGGATCCTTGATATTACCGTTCCGATCGATGTAGAGTGTAAATTTGTAGCAGAAAGGGGTAATTGGGAGTTGTTGAGATTCCTCAGAAGTAGACATGGCGAACACTTATGGGTGAACGTTCCGCAGAGGCCACTTATATTTGTTGAGGACGTAGCGATTTTCAGGCTATCGTGGCTGCTCATGTGGCTGGTTTCCTTATTTAGATCTTTATTGCACTGAAAGTCATTCAATTTGCAAAGGTGGGGTTATAATTGGATTTTTTAGGGAATGGCTAGTTAGAAAGCGTGGGAAATGTGAAATGGGGTAATGGACGATATGAATTTTCCCGCGAGGGGTACTCTGTTCATGGTCGAGGGCGTTGTTAGGGGTATAAACGTCCAAACGAGAGGTCGAGATTTTGGTCGACTGGTGGTAGGTACACGTAGATGCGAATGAAGGTCGTTCCCACAGTGATGATACGTGCACGGAACTGTGCCGAGACCGGGGCCCGTGATATGAAGGTTGCCCAACGATCCGCAGTAAAACGAAAGGCTGGGTCGACCGTTACGGAGGTTTCTCGTTCAATGTATGTACGAAGATGGATGGGGTCAATGACATCACGTTTTG
>Ga0193753_10002037_pt1 | contig 16487 bp, 12 predicted proteins | sample H1c2metaG_FD_144925 | JGI IMG/M metagenome (GOLD analysis project Ga0193753, IMG submission 144925) | Soil microbial communities from a riparian zone of the East river system, Colorado, United States - H1c2 | ecosystem: Environmental > Terrestrial > Soil > Riparian zone | place: USA: East... | reverse complement strand
GTCTGCGTTGTGTTCGCTAACTTGCGGGCGCCGGTCGCGCCAAGTGCCTGGTGGCCAGAGTCAGTCATGAAGTGCTCCTCGGGGGGTTCTCAGATAACGAATGCCGAGCGGATGTAGCGCGCAGCTGCAGCGCGTCGCTAGGGACATCGCACCGACACAGACCGATTCCTCCGCTGAAGCAGAGAAGCGTTCGCTGCCGAGATCGGTTCCTCCGTTCGAGCGGAGGAATCGACGCGATTACGCGCCCAACTCTTCGGCGTAGGTCATCACGAGGTAGACGATACTCTCGCTTTCAGCGAGGTTTTCGTACGTATGCGGCACGTCTGCGTTGAAGAGAATCGCGTCACCGGTGTCGAGTTGCGCGTAGTCTCCGGCGACGTGTATCGCGAGCTTTCCCTGCGTGACCACGAGGTTTTCCGTCGTACCGGGCGCGTGTGCCGTCGCGTGCTCGACGCCGTGTGGGCGGAGCCGCAACTCGTAAAACTCACTGCGACGCGGGACGTTCGGCGGAAACAGTGCGCGCGAGCTGAACGCGCCGTCGTGACTCGTGAGCGTCTTCGCGTGTGACTTACGCAACACTTGCGTCGTGTGCACTTCTTGAGTGGTGAGCAGCGCACCGAACGGTACGCCGAGCGCACTCGCGATTCGCCAGATCACGTTGATCGTCGGAGCGCTGTACGCGAGCTCGACTTGGCTCAACATCGCGCGGCTCACGCCTGACAACTTCGAGAGTCGCTCGAGCGATAATCCGCGCTTCACCCGCAATCGGCGCAAGTTCGCGCCTAGGATCGGGACCAGGTCGGGAGACGAGCTCGCCGCAGTCTCGCGAGTGACGCGCTCTTCGAGCTCTTCGACGTGCTCGACTTCGGACTCACGCGATTCTGCACCCGAAGCTTCGGGCCCCGAGCTCATGTGCTCGCTCCGTGCTCGAGGAATCGTGACGTGCTTCCGATACCGCGCATACCGCCCGCTCCTGTGCCGTCTTACGACGCGTGCTAGCCGCACTAGCACGAATTGCTCCACGTTTTCGGGGCAATTTGGGCGCTGTGTAGCGTTCGCGAAGCGCCACCAATCGGCATCCCCGTGATTGGACACGGAGCCTTTGCATTTCACGGAACATCACGTGCGTTCCGATCATCTTCGTACATCCATGTTCGTCAACCGAAGCTGACTAGCGGGGGCCACGGTTCACGGCTGCACGAGCGGTTGCTTCAACGCCACCCAAGTCGAGTGCGCAAACGCGAGGCAGTCGCCGCCTGTCGCGTCGAGCAACATCGAACCGCACTCGATGCGTCGTCCTTCACGACCGATGTTCCAACCGACGACGACGTAACGCGCGTCGCGCTCGGGTCTCGACTTGATCTCGGCGGCCAAGCGACCGAGTAACACCGGCGGCATCTCGGGCACGAACATCGAGTAACCGAACAAACCCGGGCAATCGAGCGCGGCCCAAATGAACTTGTCGTCGACCAGGTTACCATCGCTACAGAGCTCGCTTGTCGGCACCCATGGCGACGCCACGACGCTGCGGCCTTCGACTGGGCCGGGATACAGTGCCAGTCCGTCCCCGTGCGGCCGATCAGGCCCGCACACGAAGCAGCCCGGATAAGGATGCGGGTGCGACCCGGGGTAACTCAACGTGGCACGCTCGGCTTGAGCGAAGCTCACTGGCTCCGGCAGCGCGAGATCGATCGTGGTTGGTCTGGCGTCGGCGAGAAGAGTTTTCCGATCATGCAGCGACACAATCCCGTCTTCCGAACGCGATAGTTGCAGCGCGCGTTCGAGCGGAGGCGGTGCGCGCAGAGTGACGCTGCACGGTCCGTCGATGAGCTTTGCGAGTAAACCGGCGGTGTAGCCTCCGTTGGCGGACTGCGGCGGTCCACAGTACTTCGCGGCAATCGTCGCAATCGTTGCAATCGTCCCGTGGGTCGCGTGTTCGTTCGGCATTCTTAGGTGCGGCTCGCGTACGCAGCGTACACGCCCAAGCACCGATCGGAAACGACCGTCATTCCCGCCGCCGCGAGCTTGGCCTCGGACTCTGGCTCGGTGATGCCGCTCTGCAGCCAGACGGCTTTCGGGCGCTTGTCCGATGGCAGCGCAAGGATTTCGGCGGTGAGTGCCGGGATGTGTTCGGCGCGACGGAACACGTCGAGGATGTCCACTTGCACCGGAAGCTCGCTCAAGCTCGAGACCGACGGCCGTCCGAGCGACGCCTGGATCTTCGGGTTGATCGGGAACACCTCGTATCCGCGCTGCGCAAGCTGCTGCGGAATCGCGAATGCGGGGCGATCGGCATGTGCCTCGTCTTGCATCCCGACGACTCCGATCGTTTTGGCCAAGCGAATCAGCGAAATGATCTCGGTCTCGTTCATGCCGGACAGCTTACCGCCCGCGATCGCTCCGCGCACACGCGGGCTTTTTATGCAGTTGAACCTTCACACACGCGACCGGTTGATCATGGGTCGAGTGCGGCCGCAGCCATCAGCGGCAGGCCGAAACTTGGTCGACCACTCACGAGGCCGAACCCGAGTTTGCCCAGCCTACCGAGATGCCTCAGGTGAGTGCCTGTAGGCACACAGTGCGACCGAGCCACACTCCGTGCGATTGCACGCCTGCCGCGAACGGCTGCGTGGCTGCCTTGCGCTCGAATGGGGACTGGCGAAAAGCATCACATTCATTGCCATAGCCAGCGCAGGCTGTTTTGAAGCTAGTTTGACCGTGTCAGCGATGCTGGGGCACTGTTGCATGATGTGACTGGTTTGCGATGATGCGCGTCGGTCAACGCGACTTCAGCGCAAGTCTCACGCTTGGCTCACGCCTTGCAACTGCGACGTCCCACGAGTGTTGAATTCCCGGTCAACGGATTACGCCGCTCCAAGCGGCAGTGAAATGAATCGACTCGGAAGTCCCTGATCGAAGCGAACGCTTTCGATCGAGTTCGTATTGGCCACCGCGTGAGCCGATCGGATCGGGACACACCTGGACAGCCTTGGTCGGCGTCTTAGGTGTCGGGAGTTCAAAAAGCGCTGCGGCTGTCAGCGGCGGGCAAACTTACACGCGGTGCATGGACCGGTTGTCGTTTGTGTGAGGCCGCCCGGCGGGCGAGTAAAACAAACAATGGATGACGCGAGCCGGCTCCGCGACGTCCCGATCGAGAGGATCTCATGAAAATCCTAACCACGAGTGTTGTAGCTGGCATTGGATTGATGGCGCTTGCTTGCGGCAGCGCCCCACAACCCACCGAACGTTTGGCGACCGCTCAAGCGGCCGTGCGCGCGGCAAAGGAAGTCGGCGCGAAGGAAGTTCCGCAAGCTCAGCTGCACGCGCAGCTCGCGGAAGAGCAGGTCACGCAAGCCCAGAAAATGATCGAGGATGGTGACAACGACCGCGCCGAGCTGGTGTTGCGTCGTGCCACTGCCGATGCAGAGCTCGCCGTCGCGCTCGCGCGCGAAAACGAGAGCCAAAAACAGGCCGAAGCTGCGGAAGCCGCGCTCGGTCCGCAAGCCGCCAGTCAGCCATCCAACATGCAGGCGACTAACCAGTAGTCAGTGCTTATTACGGAGGACGACATGACATTCTCGAGCCTGAACATTACCCGCATCGGACAAGGACTTTTGCTCGCGACGACGCTGACGGCCGCGGGCTGCGCGACGAGCCAACCTCCCAAGGAGCTCGTCGACGCACGCGAAGCGTACCAGCGCAGCGAGCACGGCAAAGCGCGCGAGTACAACCCTGCCGCGCTGCATGAAGCCAAGGTCGAGCTCGACAAAGCTGAAGCCGCGTTCAACAACGACCCGGACTCGGATGCGACGCGCGACGAAGCGTACATCGCGCTGCGCCGAGCAGAGCGCGCCGAAGTCGAGGCGAACACGATGCAGTGGCAGCAGCGCCAGGAGAAGGCGCGCAACGACGCAAACCAGAATCAAGCCAAGGGCCTGCAGAAGGCGCAAAGCGAGCTCAGCCAGGCTCGCGAGCAACTCACGCAGGAGAAGGCCGCACGCGAAGCCGCCGAGGTGAAGTCGAAGGAGATGCTCGCGCGTCTCGCCGCTGCCAACGCAGCTGCGGTCAAAGTAGAGCCGCGCGGCACCGTGATCACGCTCTCAGGCGGCGTGCTCTTCGCTTCAAACAAGTCACAGCTCTTGCCGGGCGCGCAAACCAGCCTCAGCCAGGTCGCCGAAGCGATCAAAACGCAGGATGACAAGAAGGTGCTGGTCGAAGGCCACACCGACTCGCGCGGTTCGGATGTGACGAACCAGGCCCTGTCGAAGGCACGCGCGGATTCAGTCGCCTCCTACCTCGTGTCGCAAGGCGTACCGCCGGACCGCGTCACGACGGCGGGTCTCGGCCCGAGCCGCCCGGTTGCTGACAACAACAGTGCTGAAGGCCGCGCGAACAACCGCCGCGTGGAGATCGTGATCCAGCAGGGCGAGCCCAAGTGAACGACGATCGGACCTGAACCGCACTCTCTAACCTAGCGTTTTAGTTGTTCGAAGAGCGCCCCCTAAGCCGGGCGCTCTTCGCGCTTTAAGCCCCCAGAATCACGGACGTCCAGGGCGGGTCAGTTCTCGTCCTTCTTCACGACTTCGAGCGAGTCACCCAGGATGCCGTCAGCGAAGTTGGCGAGAGTCGCAGCGACATCGGCTGCACCGGTCGCGCGATCGAACTCGATCGAGATCGGCTTCTTTTCCCGATCGTACACGTTGAGCTTCGCATGGAGGTCGCCGTCGCCGATCTTCATCGCCGCAATCAGCTGCGCGACGTGCTGTTGCTTCCCGTGAATCCACCCATCGAGCTGTTTCAGCTCCGTTCGCTTCCCGAGAAATCCGGGTGACACGCGGCCGCTGATGCGTTCGAGCTTCACGACTGTCCCGCTGGTCTCGATGCGACGCACGCCGACAAATCCTTCGACGCCGTCGACCTTGAAGTCTGCGAGGTCCGAGATCTTGGCTTCGACCCGGAACTTCTCCACGTGCATGCTCGACAGCGAATAGTGCAGCCCGCCGTTGGGGTCGCTCGGTTCGCCCGGCTTCGATGGGGCATCGAGCGCTGCTTCGATCGCGATGCGACCATCGGGATCGGGGCTCAGCACGATCCGTCCACCCTTCACTGCTGCACGTTCGAAACCGAGATGCCCCCGCAGCGCTTGACCCAGATCAGGCTCGACCTCGGCGTGATCGGCGACGAGCACGACGCGACCGTCGTAGTGGTAGAACCTCACGTCCTCCGCGATCAGCGGCGGGCCGAGGTCTAGAATGCGGCCGATCTTCAACTCACCAGGGATACCGTTGGTGACGGCCTTTTCGATGCGCCGTTTGACCCAGTCTTTCCCTGAATCGCTAGACGTCAGCCAGGCTGCGAGCGATACCGAAGCGACGGCAGCGATTCCAACGAAAGCGAGAGCTAACTTAATCGGAGTACGGATGGACATGTCGCGCAGCCAGGCACGAAGTGTACCCGTAGTCGTTCGGAGTCGCGTGTGAGCCCAGCCGAACGCGCGCCGGTCGGGCTCGCCGGCCGCGCGCTGGCGCCGATTCAGCGCTTTCTCAAAGTTGAGGCCGCGAGCGGCATCGTATTGATGTGCTCCGCTACGGTCGCGCTCGCTTGGGCAAATTCGCAGTGGCACGACGCTTATGCGGCACTCTGGCATTTCCCAGTACCACTGCGTCTCGGCAGCTTGGCGTTCGAGCGCGATCTGCACTTCTGGATCAACGACGGTTTGATGACCGTCTTCTTCTTCGTGGTCGGGTTGGAGATACGGCGCGAGATGCACGGCGGGGAGCTGAGCGACTTACGCCGCGCCGCCCTGCCGCTTGTAGCTGCAGGCGGCGGAATGCTGCTACCGGCACTGTCGTACGCGAGCATCAACCACGCGCATGGTGCTCACCACGGTTGGGGCATTCCGATGGCGACCGACATCGCGTTCGCCGTGGGTGTGCTCGTGCTGCTCGGTAAGCGCGTCCCGCCGGCATTGCGAATCTTGCTACTCGCGCTCGCAGTGATCGACGACGTCGGCGCGATCTTGGTGATCGCGGTGTTTTACGCCTCGGGCTTCGAGCTGTCCGGCTTCGGGATCGCAATCGCGGGCGTGCTCGCGATCCTCGCGCTGCGGAGGCTCGGCGTACGAAACATCCTGGCGTACGTGCCGCTCGGCGCCGTGGTTTGGGCAGGCGTCTATGTCGCCGGCGTGCATCCGACGCTCTCGGGCGTCGTGCTCGGCATGTTGACTCCCGTGCGCGCGTCGCCCGAGCACGGCGAGACGCAGTCCCCACTCGAACGGCTCGAGCACTTCCTGCATGATCCGGTCGCGTTTGGCGTGATGCCGCTGTTCGCGCTTGCGAATGCAGGTGTGCGACTCGGGAACACGAACTTCGAGGGCGACGGTTTTTACGCGTTTTGGGGCGTGTTCGTGGGGCTCGCAGTCGGTAAGCCGCTCGGCGTGCTCGCGGTGTCGTGGCTGAGCGTGAAGGTCGGCCTAGCCGCGTTGCCGCGCGGCGTCACGTTCCGGCACATCTCGCTCGTGGGGGTGCTCGCGGGCATTGGGTTCACGATGGCGCTCTTCATCGCGCAGCTCGCGTTTCCGCCGGGTGCGGATGCACTCGAGACGAGCAAGCTCGGAATCCTCGCGGCGTCGGGCTTGACGGCGGTCTTAGGGTACGGCTTAGGCCGACTCGTCTTGCCCGTCGCGCCCGACAAGGTCACAGCGGAGCGCTCCACCTTGGAGTAGCTCGCAGTAGCCCGCCGCTGGCAGCAGCAAACCTCGGAATGACAGCGAAATTCTGACGCTTGCGGCAGGCACACTCGATGCACATGTTGGTCCCTACGGAAGGAAGAACCCGTGCAAACGAATCTCGATATCCAAGCCGTCCGTCACGCCGCTCTGTACCTGCACAGGGTGCTGATTCAGGCCGTCCGGCTCGACTACGAGCGGACGCACGGCCACGTAGACAACCCAACCCAACTCTGGCAGCTGGTCCTGACCGATCCGAAGTTCGCCTGGCTACGACCGCTGTCGCAGTGGATCGTCGAGCTCGATGACGGTCCCGACGCAGATGCCGAGGCTCAGGAAGCGAAGATCAGCGCGAGTGACGTGATCGCTGCGGCCGTTCGCGGCCTCGATCACACGGCAGCGCTGGACGGACTCGATCACTCTGCAGCCGTCCGCGGCGAGCTCGAGACGTTGCTCTCGAACCCCGAGTGGAACGAGCCGTACCTGCAGCTGCTGCAGGAAGTGCCCGAGGTCGTGCTCGCGCACGCGAAGCTGCAGCACGAGCTCCAACGCCTGCCGTCACGCGAGCCTGAGCCCGCGATGTTCTCCTAGTCGCCGTTCCTAACCGCGCTTGCGGGTCGCGACATGTGCGCCATGGTAGGCGGCATGCGCGACCACGCGAGCATCTTCGAACAGCAGCGCCCTCGTTTACTGCGCTTGGCGCATCACATGTTGGGTAGTGCCGGCGACGCGGAAGACGTCGTTCAAGACGCGTTTTTGCGCTGGCACCAAACCGACACGGCCGACGTCCGTACTCCGGCAGCGTGGCTCGTGACAGTCGTCACACGCCTGTCGATCGACCGACTGCGCGCTGCACAGACCGAACGCAAGGCCTATCACGGCTCGTGGTTGCCCGAGCCGTGGGTTTACGGTGCCGCGAGCACGCCCGCTCCCGACGCAGGCGCGGAACGAGACGGCGCGCTCGACTACGCGGCGCTCGTGTTGCTGGAGCGACTGGCGCCGGATGAGCGCGCAGCGTTCTTGCTGCGCGAGATCTTCAGCGTGGACTACGGGCCGATCGCGGAAGCGCTCGCCAAGAAGGAAGACGCGGTTCGGCAGCTCGTGCACCGTGCGCGCGCACGACTCGCCGAAGACCGCCAGCGCCGCCGCACGAGCGCGGCAGAAAAAGCCGAATTACTCGAACGCCTGCGCGCTGCGAGCGCCGCGCAAGACGCACACGCGATCGCGGCGCTGTTCGCGCCGAGTGCCACGATGACCGCGGACGGAGGCGGTAAGCAGTTCGCCGCGCGCGACGTGTTGCTGGGCGCGGCGCGAATCGCGCAGGTACTCGTCGGAATCGCGAAGAAGGCAACCGGCGACGTCGACTACGAGCTCATCGACATCGGCGGCGAACCAGCGTTGGTCGGTTGGCGCGGCGACGCGCCGTTCTCGGTCTCGTGGATCGACGCTGGGGACGACGGCATCCAGCGCCTGTACCGACTGCTCAATCCGGACAAGCTCGGCCGGATCCAGCGCCGGCCCTCGCCGCCCTAGTTCGCGACGATCTGCTGCTGTGACACCCTCAACCGCCTAAATTCAGCGGAGCCGTCATCGGGCTCGTCGCCAAGTCCGTGCGACCCATCAGGTAGGCGTCGACGCCTCGCGCCGCTTCGCGACCTTCCCAGATCGCCCACACGACGAGCGACTGGCCGCGCCGCATGTCACCGCACGCGAATACACCGGGGATCGTCGTCATGTAGTCGTCGTTGACCTTCGCGTTGCCGCGCGGGTCGAGCTCGACGTTGAGCTTCCGCAATAGCGGCTTCTCTGGACCGGTGAAGCCCATTGCGAGGAGCACGAGATCCGCGTCCAGCGTGAACGCCGAGCCCGGCACCTCTTCCATCTTGCGGCGACCGTGGCTGTCCATCACCCACGACAACTTCACGCCGTGCAGCTGCTTCACGTTGCCGTCGGCATCGCCCGTGAATTTCACGGTGTTGATGCTGTAGTCCCGCTCGACGCCTTCTTCATGCGAGCTCGAAGTGCGCATGATCAGCGGCCAGTACGGCCAGGGCATATCCTCGTTGCGAACATCCGGCGGGCGCGGCATCAGCTCGAACTGATGCACCGAGATCGCGCCGTGGCGATTCGACGTACCGAGGCAGTCGGAACCCGTGTCACCACCGCCGAGGATGATGACCTTCTTGCCCTTCGCCAGAATCTGGTTCGCCACCGCATCGCCTTCGTTGATGCGGTTCTGCTGCACCAGGAACTCCATCGCGTAGTAGACGCCCTTCAGCTTGCGCCCGTCGATCGGCAGATCGCGCGGCTCGGTCGCTCCACCGGCGAGCACGATCGCGTCGAAGTCCTTGTGCAACTTCTCGACCGAATAGTTCACGCCCACGTTCGTGCGCGGACGAAACTTCACGCCTTCGCCCTCCATCTGGCGCATGCGTGAGTCGATGAGGTGCTTCTCCATCTTGAAGTTCGGAATGCCGTAGCGCAGCAAACCGCCGATGCGGTCATCACGCTCGAACACGGTCGGCGAATGACCCGCGCGCGCGAGCTGTTGCGCGCAAGCGAGCCCAGCCGGCCCCGATCCCACGATCGCGATCTTCTTGCCACTCCGACGCAACGCCGGACGCGGTGCGTACCAACCGCTGTCGAGCGCGCGATCCGCGATCTGCTTCTCGATCTGCTTGATCGTGACCGGCTCGCTGTTGATGTTGAGCACGCAGGCTTCTTCGCACGGCGCCGGACACACGCGCCCGGTCATCTCGGGGAAGTTGTTCGTCGCGTGCAACCGCGACGAAGCCTGCTCCCAGCGATCGCGATAGACCGTGTCGTTCCAGTCTGGAATCGCGTTTCCGAGCGGGCAACCCGTATGACAAAACGGAATGCCACAATCCATGCAGCGCGCGCCTTGATCGCGAAGGTCCGCCTCGCTCAGGTTGTCTTCGAACTCGTTCCAGTGCGTCAGGCGCTCGCCCACCGGCCGCCGGCCCGGCTTCTTGCGTTTGAACTCTAGAAATCCCGTGATCTTGCCCATGGCTCGAATCCTTCGCCACACCGAACGCCGCAGGCATTCGGTGGCTATGTCACTAGTTAAACGGTTGCGAGTAGCGAGAGCTCGGTGTCGTACTTTTCCGCGGCGAGCACCTTCTTGTACTCGCGCGCCATGACTCGCACGAACTTCGCGAGCGACTTGTCCCACGTCTCGAGCACCCGCTTCGCGACTGTGCTTCCCGTGTATTCGAAGTGACGCGTGACGAGCGCACGCAGTCGCGTGATGTCGTCGGTCGAGAGCGGCTCGATGTCGACCATGCCCAGGTTGCAGCGATGGTCGAACTTGCCATCCTCGTTCAGCACGTACGCGATCCCGCCGCTCATACCTGCTGCGAAGTTGCGCCCGGTCTTCCCGAGGATGACCGCGATGCCCTTCGTCATGTATTCGCAGCCGTGGTCGCCCACACCCTCGACGACCGCCGTCGCACCGCTGTTGCGCACGCAGAAGCGTTCGCCGACGCGGCCGCGCAAGTAGCACTCACCCCCGGTCGCACCGTAGAGCACGACGTTACCGGCGATGATGTTCTCCTCGGCCGCAAACGACGAGACCTTCGGCGGCACCACGACGATGCGACCTCCGGACAAGCCCTTGCCGACGTAGTCGTTCGCGTCGCCTTCGATCCGCATCGACACGCCCGGCGCCATGAATGCACCGAAGCTCTGACCGGCGGAACCGTGGAAGGTGATGTTGATCGTGTCGGGCGGTAGGCCCTCGATGCCGAACCGGCGCGAGACCTCGGCCGACAGCATCGCCCCGACCGTCCGGTCCGTATTGCGGACCGGCGATTCGAACGACACGCGTTCCTTCCTTTCGAACGCGGGCATCGCCTTCTTCATGAGCTCGCGATCGAGCACATTTGCGATGCCGTGATCCTGCGCCTCGATGCAGTGCAGCGGCCAATCCGCCGGCACGTCGGGCTTGTGCAGGATGCGGCTGAGGTCGAGACCCCGCGCCTTGTAGTGGTCGATCGCTACACGCGGCTCGAGCCGATCGACACGACCGACCATCGATTCGATCGTGCGGAACCCGAGCTGCGCCATGATCTCGCGCAACTCTTCTGCGACGAACATCATGAAGTTGATCACGTGCTCTGGCTGGCCCTTGAAGCGCCGCCGCAGCTCGGGATCTTGCGTCGCCACACCCACCGGGCAGGTGTTCAAGTGGCAGACGCGCATCAAGATGCAGCCGCTCGAGACGAGTGCCGAGGTGCCGAAGCCGAACTCTTCGGCGCCGAGCAACGCAGCGACTGCGACGTCGCGACCAGTCTTCAACTGCCCATCGGTCTCGACCTTGATCCGACGCCGCAGGTCGTTGATCACCAACGTCTGCTGCGTCTCGGCGAGGCCGAGCTCCCACGGCGTACCGGCATACTTGATCGACGTGAGCGGCGATGCGCCAGTGCCTCCCGAGTCACCGCTGATCAGCACCAAGTCGGCCTTCGCCTTGCAAACACCGGCTGCGACCGTGCCGACGCCCGCTTCCGAGACGAGCTTCACACTGATCCGCGCGTACTCGTTGGCGCTCTTCAAGTCGAAGATCAGCTGTGCGAGATCTTCGATCGAGTAGATGTCGTGGTGCGGCGGGGGCGAAATCAAGCCCACGCCGGGCGTCGCGAAGCGCACCTTCGCGATCACGTCGTCGACCTTGTGGCCCGGCAGCTGCCCGCCTTCACCGGGCTTCGCGCCCTGGGCCATCTTGATCTGCAGCTCGTCCGCGTTGACCAAGTAGTGGCTGGTCACGCCGAACCGGCCGGACGCCACCTGCTTGATCGACGACCGCTTCGAGTCGCCATTCGGCATCGGCTTGAAGCGCTCCGGATCTTCGCCGCCTTCACCCGTGTTCGAGCGCGCGCCGATCCGGTTCATCGCGATCGCGACCGTTTCGTGCGCCTCTTTCGAGATCGATCCGAACGACATCGCGCCGGTCTTGAACCGCTTCACGATGTCTTTCGCCGACTCGACCTCTTCGATCGGGATCGGCGTCGCCGCCTTGAACTCGAGCAGGCCGCGAATCGTACACAGCTGCTTGCTGTTGTCGTTGACCTTCGAGCTGTAGCTCTTGAACAGCTTGTAGTTGGCAGACCGCACCGCGTGCTGCAGCGACGCGACGCTCTCCGGGTTGTACATGTGGTACTCGCCGCGGCGACGCCACTGGTAGATGCCGCCCGGATCGAGCTCGGGATTCATCAAGCCCGCGACCTCGTGCGCGACGTGATGCCGCACTGCCACCTCGGCCGCGATCTCCTCGAGGCCCACGCCTTCGATGCTCGATGCAGTCCAGGTGAAGTACTTGTCGATGACCTTCTTGTTTAGGCCGATCGCCTCGAAGATCTGCGCGCCCTGGTAGCTCTGCAAAGTCGAGATGCCCATCTTGGACATGACCTTGCGGATGCCCTTGTGCGAGGCCTTGAGGTAGTTCTCGATGCCCTTGACCGCGTCGACCTTCTGCGTGTTGCCCGAGTGCACCTGGTCGTGCAGCGTCTCGTAGGCGAGGTACGGGTTGATCACCGACGCGCCGTAGCCGAGCAGCAAACAGAAGTGCATGACTTCGCGAGGCTCGCCCGACTCGATCACGATCGCGCACAGCGTGCGCTTGCCTTCGCGGATCAAGTGGTGGTGCACCGCGCCCGTCGCGAGGAGCGAAGGAATCGGTGCATTGGCCGGATCGTGACCGCGGTCGCTCAGCACGAGCACCGTGAAGCCCTGATCGATCGCAGCTTCCGCTTCACCGCACAGACGGCTCAGCGCTTTTTCGAGCCCGACGCCGCCTTCGCTGATCGGGAAGACCATCGGCAAGGTCTTCGTGCGCAGCTCGCGGAAGTCCAAGTCTTTGATCGACTGGAGCTCCTCGTTCGTGACGATCGGCCCATCCAGCACGAGCCGGTGGCAGTGCTCGGGCGTCTCTTCGAACAAGTTCTTTTCCGCACCGAGCAGGATGCGCGTCGACATCACGAGCTCTTCGCGAAGGGGATCGATCGGCGGGTTGGTGACCTGCGCGAACGTCTGCCGGAAGTAGTTGAAGACGAGCTGCGGCTTGTCGGACAGCACCGCGAGCGGTGAGTCGTTGCCCATCGAGCCGATGCTCTCTTCGCCGTTGATCGCCATCGGCCGGATGACGATGCGGACGTCTTCGCGCGTGTAGCCGTGCGCGCGCTGGCGCATCAGCAAGTTCTTGCTGTCCCACTCGATCGGCAAGCGGCTCGGGTCCGGAACCGGCACCTGATCGAGCGTCAACATGTTCTCGCGCAGCCACTTCGCGTACGGCTTGCGCGCGATGATCGCGTCTTTCAGCTCTTTGTCGTCGACGATGCGACCTTGCGCCGTGTCGACGAGCAGCATGCGGCCCGGCCGCAACCGGCCCTTCTGCGCGACGCGCTCCGGCGGGACTTCGATGCAGCCGACTTCCGACGCCATGAAGATCACGTCGTCTTTAGTCACGTAGTAGCGCGACGGGCGCAGGCCGTTTCGATCGAGCACCGCGCCGACCACCGTGCCGTCGGTGAACGCGATCGACGCCGGGCCATCCCACGGCTCCATCAAACACGAGTGGTACTCGTAGAAGGCGCGCTTCGCCTCGCTCATCTCGTTGTGATTTTCCCAGGCCTCCGGGATCATCATCATGATCGAGTGCGGCAGCGAGCGACCGGTCTGCAAGAGCAGCTCGAGCCCGTTGTCGAAGTTGCCCGAGTCGCTGCCGTCCGGCGACAGCGCCGGCAAGACCCGCTTGATGTCGGGACCGAACTTGTCGCTCGCGAGCTGCTGATCGCGCGCGACCATCCAGTTCACGTTGCCGCGCAGCGTGTTGATCTCACCGTTGTGCACGATGAAGCGATACGGGTGGGCACGCGGCCAGCTCGGAAAGGTGTTCGTGCTGAACCGCGAGTGGACGAGCGCGATCGCACTCTTCGTTTTTGCATCGGACAGGTCCGCGTAGAAGTTGTCGAACCGCTCCGGGATGATCAACCCCTTGTAGACGACCGTGCGCGTGCTGAACGAGCAGATGTAAAAGCCCTGGGCCGCGCTCAAATCCACGAGCATCGCTTCGTTTTCGATGCGGCGGCGGATCAAGTAGAGCTTGGTCTCCATCGCCTCGCGGTCGCTGGTGTCGCGCAGCTTCACATAGACCTGCTCGAACGCGGGCATCGACTCGCGCGCGAGCCAACCTGCTGCCGCTTCGTTCACGCGCAGCTTGCGGAAGCCGAGGATCTCCTCGCCCTCCTCTTTCACGATCCTCTCGATCAAAGCCTTCGCAGCCGCTTTCGGCTCTTCGGCGGTCGGCAGAAACAACATGCCGACGGCGTACTTGCCGGCCTCGGGCAGCGTGATCCCGGCCGCGCTGCACTGCTCCTTGTAGAGCTCGTGCGGAATCTGCAACAGGATGCCTGCGCCGTCGCCGGTCTCCGGATCGCAGCCACACGCGCCGCGGTGGCTCATGTGCGCGAGGACGGTCAGCGCGTCGCGAACGATCGCGTGCGATTTCTCACCCTTGATGTGTGCCACGAAGCCCATGCCGCAGGCGTCGTGCTCGTGACGAGCGTTGTACAAGCCGTGCTCTTGCGCCGCCTGCCTGAGCGCTGCTTTCTTCTCTTCACTCAATCGTTCCATGTCTGGCTCCACATCCTTGTTCGGCGTTCGGGCGGCGGGCCCGAGTTTCCATGCGTGGTCATCGGCAGCACTAGGTTGTCGACCTAGTGTTTCGCCGAATCGCACGTCACGTTTACGATTCGGCGCGAGTACGATCTTCGGCCTTCACCAGACTCGCTGGTTCGGCCTTGGCGGGGCTGGTGACCTCCTTGATCGAGGTCAAGCCGAGCCCCGTGCGCTCCACCAACGTCGACAACACGACGTTGGTTTCCGTACGTTCGACGCCGGGCAGTGACCGCACGGCGCTGATCAGTCGCTCGAGCGACTGCGTGTTTCGCGTTTTGACCTTGAGCACCAAGGTCGGGTCCCCAGTGACGTGATGGCACTCCAGCACGTCTTCGAAAGTCGCAAGCTGCTTGGTCAGCTCGTCCATCGCACGCGCGTGCGTAGTCCACACGCTGATGAACGCACTGACGTCCAAGCCAAGTAACCGCGCATTCAACCGCGCGTGATAGCCCTCGATGAAGCCCTCGGCTTCGAGCTTCTTCACACGCTCCACGATCGCGGGAGCGGAGAGCCCGACCTGTTCCCCGACGCGGGCAAGTGTGGCTTTGCAGTCGGCCTGCAGCAACTCGAGGATGCCGCGGTCGATCTCGTCTAGCCCACGAGGATCGCGCTTGCTTCGCATGTGCGGTGTTGACCGAACGTTTAGAGGCCAAACCCTGGTTAGTCAAACTAAAATTCGGATTCGAATGCGTAACGCCGAATGCAATTCGGCGTTTCGTTCCGATGACCAGAACGGGAGTTGCACAACCCCGGAAGACACGAAACCCCGAAAGCAACCCGGGCCCGCCCCACCGTAGGGCCCGAAGTCACTCCCGGGGCTAGGCAGACGAGCCCCGGGCGGCACCCTCGAGAGGGTCCGCCCGTGGGGCTCGATCGATTGTCAGAACACGTATTCAGCACCGAGGGCGCCCGTGAACTGGACCTTGCCCGGATCGTTGATGTCGCCGATGTACTTCTCGGTCGCGATGTCGGCGCGGAGCTCCGCGCGGACCTTGAAGCCCTGCGCCAGGATGAAGCCCGGCGTGAGCGTCACGTTGATGAACGTGCCGTCTGGACCGAACCCAGTGCGGGCGCCATCCGGATCGCTGAACAACTCGAGACGACCGCCGAACGTGAACATCTCGGACGTATAGGTCGGCTGCAGGCCGATGCCGAACCAGCTGACCGTGTCCGGGTTGCCCGAGTCCGCACCGATGTTGTCCATGCCGTAGTTCGCTTGGAACCACAGTGCGAACGTCTCGCTCGCGGTCCATGCGCCGGTGAGATCGAGCGAGAGGCGGTGGCCGAGAGCCGTTGAAGCCTGCTCGGCGCCGAACGTGCCACTCAACGCGACCATGAACGCATCACTCGGCTTCAGACCCAGCTTGAAGATGAAGGTCTTGAAGTTGTTGTTGTCGACGATCGCGTCCCAGCCGTTCACGAGGCCGATACCGAAGTCGACCGTGTCGCCGGTGAAGTGCATCTTCAAACCGGTGTGCGTCACGGGTTCTGCCAAGCCGTAGAGGTAGCCGCGCGAGATCGTGGGGTTCAACGGCCCCTCGATGACTTCGATGCCCTCGTACGTCGCGAACTTACCGGCGATCAGCGAGAAGATGCCGGACTTGTACGTCGCGTACGCTTCTTGGACATCGAAGTAGTTGCCGAACGGGCCGTTGTCATTGGCCAAGAACGGAAACGACTGATTGAGCGAGGCATCGAAACCGGCGTCGATCTCGATCGTCGCGCTCACGTTGTCGTTGAAGCTGTGGTTGATCGCGAGGTGCGCCGCGTGCAACACGAACGTGTTGCCACCCGGCGTGTAGTAACCCATGAGCGGAACGAGATCTTGGTTCTTCGGGTTGCTGAAGTTGATGTGATAGGCAGCTTCCACGTAACCGCTGAACGTCGGAGCGGGCGTCGGAGCTTCTTCTTCAACCGGGGGTTCGGCAGGCGTCGGCGGTGCGACGACTGCGGGTTCTGGCGAAACCGGAACCATTGCGGGTTCGGGCGTGGGCTCGGGGATGGGCGCGACCGGCGCCGCGGGCGGAGGCTCGACTACGGGTGCCGGCTCTGGTCGCGCCCATCC
>Ga0193753_10002036_pt1 | contig 16488 bp, 16 predicted proteins | sample H1c2metaG_FD_144925 | JGI IMG/M metagenome (GOLD analysis project Ga0193753, IMG submission 144925) | Soil microbial communities from a riparian zone of the East river system, Colorado, United States - H1c2 | ecosystem: Environmental > Terrestrial > Soil > Riparian zone | place: USA: East... | reverse complement strand
GGCCCCGGCGGCAGTCAAGTCCCGCAAGTTGTAATTGATACGCTTGCCGATTTCTACGCCACCTGCAATGTCAACACGCATGGCCAATTCTGGCCTTCGCAGGAAGTCGATCGGCGCATGGACAGAGCGCGCGAGGTCCTCGCGGCATTCCTGGGCGCCGAAAGTCCGCATTGCGTTTCGTTCGGCCAGAACATGACCACGCTCAACTATGCGTTGAGCGCCGCCATCGGTCGCACGTTGAAGCCCGGCGACGAAGTGCTCATCACTCAGCTCGATCACGAGGCCAATCGCGGGCCTTGGCTGCGCTTGAAGGATCTCGGCGCGAACGTACAGGAGGTGCGCCTCCTGCCGAGCGGAGAGTTGGATCTCGCCGACATGGCGGCGAAAATCACGCCCCGCACCAAGCTGTTCGCCCTCGGCGCCTCGTCAAACGCCCTGGGAACGGTCAATGACCTGGGCTTGGCGCGGCGCCTGACCAATGCGGTCGGCGCGCTGCTCGTGGTGGATGCGGTGCATTACGCACCTCACTTTCCCCTCGACGTCAAAAGCCTCGGCATGGATTTTCTGCTGTGCTCGGGCTATAAATTTTACGGGCCGCACATCGGCGTGCTGTACTCGCGCCCGGGCGCACTCGACCGCCTGCCCACGGATCGCTTGAGCGTTCAAGATCCGGCCGCTCCCTACCGCATCGAGACCGGAACGCTGAATCATGCCGCCATCGACGCGCTGCGCGCCGCCGTGGAATATCTCGCATCCTGGGGCACCGGCACGACCTTGCGGGAACGCATCGTTGAGGCGATGAGCTCCATTTCTACCTACGAACACGGTTTGGCCAAGTTCTATCACGACTCTTTGCGCGCGCTGCCGGGCGTGAAGGCTTGGGGCTATCACGACTCTTTGCGCGCGCTGCCGGGCGTGAAGGCTTGGGGTCCTGACTTCAGCAGCCGAGCGCGCGCGCCCACGGTCTCGATCACCCTGCAAAAGGCGACCGCGGCCGAGGCGGCGATGGCGCTGGGAAAAGAAGGTATTTGCGTCTGGGACGGACACTTTTACGCCGCACGCGCCGTGGAGGTGTTGGGATTGAGCGAGCGCGGGGGACTGCTTCGAACCGGCGCCTCGATGTACAGCGCACGCGAAGACCTTGAGCGGCTGCTCGCCGGTCTCGCCAGGCTGATCTAACCCTTGACCAAATGCGCCGCGAGTTCCTCCGCGTGCGTGGAGAGTTCTGCGGCCGCGGTCGCGTCCAGATGTTCGGCCCGCAGCAAGGGACCCAGATAATAAAGCTGTCGGCTGACGCGCCCCTGCGGGTCCACGCAGGCCCCAAATCGTGCGCTGCGTAAACCCAGATTCAGCGCATCCGACGAGATCAGTCCGGCCGAGCGCAGCGAGTTCATGAGCGGATCCGCCGAGCGTTCGATGTTGTAATTGGGCCCTGTTGCATTGACCACCATGGCCACGGTCAATTCCCGACTCGCCCTGCTGCCGCGGGGCCGCCATGAGACGCGCAACCCGCCCGGCACCGCCGTCACATCTTGAATGCGGCCCGCATGGATCTGCAACTTGCCGCTGCGCCGAAGGTGCTCGATGCGCTCGGATAGCTGCGGCGGCAGACGGTGCCGGTAAGTGTCCCAGTGCACCTGCAGGTGGCGTACAAAACGGCGCCGCTCCTTCTGCGGCAGCGCTCGCCACAGTGCGGGCACAAGATTGCGAATGAACGCCACCGCTTCGCGCCAATCGCCGCCCAGACGCTCGACCTCGCGGGCCAGGTCCCGGCAGGCGCGCAGCAGTTTCGTGAGCGAATGGGTCGAGGCAAGCAGAGTCTCGCCGCTGCCCCGCATCGCGTCCGCATGAAACGAGGTCTGCGTTCTCGGAATCAGCCCGCGTCTGGAGATCGTGTGCAGGACCGGAATCCGATCGGGATGTCGGCTCAACACGGAGGCCGCGTCCGCCATCGTCAATCCATTGCCGACGATCAGAACCGAGTGGTCCGCCGTCAGCGTTTCCGGCAAATCACGCGGATCTTGCCTGAACGCCGCATGTCCGCGCAGCGCCAGCGCCCAGGACGGCAAGGGCGCGGGTGGATTTCCGAGCGCCAGGATCACGACGTGCCCCGATATCGGGGCACGATCCGCAAACTGCGCCGCCAGCGGCGCGGCCCCATCCGTTTGCAGGATGCCCGTCACCTCGCCATGTACCCGGTGCAGGCGCACGTTTGCCGGCGCATCGCGCTCTGCACTGAAGAGCAATTCCTGCAGGTATTCGCCGTACAGGGCCCGCGGCAGAAAATCCTCGCCGTCGACGTTCGGCACCCGGGCCTGCGCAAAGCGCAGAAACTGCAACGGCTCGCGCGAGACGGCCGAAGACCGGGCCGCCGGCACGTTCAACAAATAGGGAAATTCGTGTGCTGCGTACGCCACACCGCGCCCCATGGCGTTGCCGCGCTCGACCAACACGATGTCGGCGCCTTCTGACGGCGGGCGGCGCAGCAGGTTGGCGGCCAGTACCGTACCGGAGAATCCCGCGCCCACAATAACGAAGGTTTTTCGCATACTTGGAAATTCTACCAAGGCAATAAGCTAGAAGAATGTGCGCGGAAGGTGTACTTCCGCTAACATTCGGTCGGTTTCGTGGTCAAATAGCGCATTCCGCAAAAGCGAGGTGCAACGATGCAACTCAGCAAATTCAGCTATTACTCCGATTTCGTCGTCTATCCGATAACGGTCATCGGACTGACGGCAGTCAATTTTCGCCATTCCACTTGGCACGACGGGCGCGCTTGGTTGGGCGCCTGTCTGTTGGGACTGGTGATTTGGTCCTTGCTGGAATACGTGCTGCACCGAATAGCGCTGCATCGCATGCCGGTGTTCTCGCCCATGCACAGTCTGCATCACGGTGCGCCGCTGGACTTCATCGGCACGCCCTCGTGGGTCAGCGTGTCGGTCTGGATCGGCGTCATCCTGCTGCCCCTGTGGTGGTGGATCGGCTTCAACCTTGCCGACGGTCTCACGGTCGGGGTGATGTTGGGCTATTGGTGGTACGGCTACGTGCATCATGTCATTCATCATCACACGCGCAAACCCTCCTCGGCCTACTTCAGCGAGCTTCGAGCCTGGCACATGCGCCATCACCATTCGCCGAAGCGCGGGAATTTCGGCGTGACCTCGCCGCTGTGGGACTACGTGTTCGGCACCGCCATCTCGGCGCGAAACAAAGCCGTCATCTCGCCGTGAACGCCGAGCTCAGCCTCACCAACCCCATGCGAACCGACGGATTTGAATTCGTCGAATATGCCGCGCCCGATGCAGAATTGCTGCGGCAGCTGTTCGAGGGTATGGGGCTGCCCGCGGTCGCGCGGCATCGTTCCAAAAACGTGACGCTGCATAACCAGGGCGACATCAATTTCATCATCAACGCGGAAAGCGACAGCTTCGCGCAAAGCTTTGCGCGTGCCCACGGGCCCTGCGCCTGCGCCATGGCGTTTCGCGTCGCGGATGCGCGCTTGGCGTATGCGCGCGCCTTGGACCTGGGTGCGAAACCGGGACCGGTTACCGCAGGACCCATGGAATTGAATATTCCCTCAATCGAAGGAATCGGCGGCAGCCTGATCTACCTGGTCGACCGCTACGGCGATCGCACCATCTACGATGCTGATCTACCTGGTCGACCGCTACGGCGATCGCACCATCTACGATGTCGACTTCGTTCCGGTCATCGACACCGAACCGCACGAACCCGTCGGCCTGCTGCGCATCGATCACCTCACGCACAACGTCAAGCGCGGCAACATGAATGTCTGGGCCGGCTTCTACGAAAAGCTGTTCAACTTCCGGGAAATTCGCTACTTCAGCATCGAAGGCAAGGAGACCGGGCTGTTCTCACGCGCCCTCACCTCGCCCTGCGGCAAAATTCGCATTCCCATCAATGAAAGCCAGGACGACAAGAGCCAGATCGAGGAATACCTCAACGAGTACAAGGGTGAAGGCATCCAGCACATTGCGCTGGGCACCGATGACATCTACAAGACGGTGGACGCGTTGCGCAGCCGCGGCGTCGAATTCCAGGAAACTCCCGCAACCTATTACGAAGGCGTTGACGCGCGCGTGGCCGGGCACCGTGAGTCCGTTGCCGAGCTTCAGCGTCGCGGGATCCTGATCGACGGCAGCGACAAGAGCGGCATCCTGCTGCAGATTTTCACCAAGAACGCGATCGGCCCGATCTTTTTCGAAATCATTCAGCGCAAGGGCAACGAGGGTTTCGGCGAGGGGAATTTTCAGGCCCTGTTCGAATCCATCGAACTCGACCAGAAGCGCCGCGGCGTGATCTAGCAGTCTCTCCCCCGACGGCCTCTTCCGGGGCGTTGAACTTCGCCGGGACGCCCATATCTAATCGAGCAAGGGTCAATTCGACCTGTCAGGGGCTTGCTATGCGGAAACCACTTCTTGCCGCGGCTGCGTTTGTTCTGGGCGCGACCTTTGCGTTAGGTTCGCCGAGCTTTGCGCAAGCTGCTGATCCGACAATGAATCAGGTCTACGAGGCTGCCGCTGCCGGCCATCTCGATCAGGCCCAGCAAATGATCACCCAGGTGCTGGAACATCATCCCAACAGCGCCAAAGCGCACTATGTGCAGGCGGAACTGTTTGCCAAACAGGGGAAGACCGCGCTCGCGCGCGCCGAGCTCGGCTCCGCCGAACGCCTCAACCCGGGATTGACGGAATTCAGCGCGCATTCGGTTCAAGAACTCAAAGGGCAGCTCGGCCTGATCTCCGGTGGGCGTTCCGTGAGCCCGCGTATCGTCTCTGAGCCGCGCCCCGCACCCCACGTCCCCTGGGGCGGATTGCTCTTGGGCCTGGTCGTGGTCGCGGTGTTGATAGCGCTGTTCCGGCGCCGACCCCCCTCAGTTGCCCAGTTTCCGACGGCCGGCCCCGGCGTCGGCGGCGCACCTCCGGGCTACGGGCAGACCGGCTACGGGCCGGGCTACGGTCCTGCGCCCATGGGCGGTGGCGGTATGGGCTCTGGCATCGCCGGCGGCCTGGCATCAGGTCTCGCGGTGGGCGCGGGGGTGGTTGCCGGTGAAGAGCTGGCCCATCATTTCATGGATGGCGGCCGCCGCGAGGGTGGCGTGATTCCGTCGGCGGAAGCCGCCGAGCCCGGCCAGAGCAACAGCGACATGGGCGGCAACGACTTCGGCGCCAATGATCCCGGTTCCTGGGATGACGGCGGTGGCGGCATGGGCGGCGGCGGCGGAGACGATTGGAGCTGACGCCCTCCGCTTGAAGAATTCCCCGTTCGGGCGCCTCAACAGGGCGCCCTTTTTATTTCCGGTGACTCGACACCGCGGCGGCCACCGCGTCGTGCAACGCCTTCATGCCGTAGGAAATATCCTGAGTCACCCCGTTGACGAAGAATGTAGGAGTTGCGCGAATGTGGCTCAGGCGTCCGCTCGTAATATCCTCGCGGACCTTCTGCAGGTAGATGTGGTCGTCCATTTCCGCCACGTAGCGCGCCATGTCCATGCCCAATTCGCTCGCATAGCGCTGCAGGTCCGCGCTCTTGAGATGCGCCTGATTGCGGAATAAGACATCGTACATCGCCCAAAACTTTCCCTGCGCGGACGCGGCCTCTGCCGCCTCCGCGGCCAGCAGCGCGTGCGGATGCGCCTCTTCCAAGGGGAAGTTGCGAAAAATAAAACGCACTTGATTGGGGAAGCGCTCCATCAACAATGATGGGGTCGTCGCCGCGACCTTGCAGCTGGGACACTCGAAATCCCCGTACTCGACCACCACCACCCTCGCGTGTTCCGAGCCCTGCGCATGATCAGTGGGCTCGGGCGGGACCGCCAGGGTAACGGGATGCGTGGGGGTCATTCTCAATTCCTCCGAAGTCGTCACTTGCCGCCGGACCGATATGCCGGCATTTCAATCGGCCGTATCGTCGTCTTGATCACGCTCGACCGGCGCAGCAACTGCAATTCGCACTCGCGCCCGATCAGGCTCGCATCCAGCGTGCGCTGCAGCCCGTCGATGCCATTGATGCGCACGCCGTCGAGCGCAACCATGCGATCACCTGTCTGTACGCCGGCCAGCGCGGCCGGACTGCCCGGCACAATATCGGCGACATGGACCGCGGTGTTGCCCGGCAAGCTGAAATGCCGCACCACGCGGGTGGCAATGGGCACGGTCGCCCCGGAAACGCCGATATAGGCACGCCGTACCCTACCATGGGCAAACATCTGGCCGATGACCCATTTGGCCGTATTGATCCCGGTGGCAAAGCAGATCGACTGGGCCTGCGGAATCATCGCCGTATTGACGCCGATGACGCGTCCCTTGGAGTCGACCAGCGGTCCACCGGAATTGCCCGGATTGAGCGCTGCATCGGTTTGGATGACATCGTGCATGAGCCTGCCCGATTTGGCCCGCAGCGTGCGGCCGAGCGCCGACACGACGCCGGTGGTGACGGTCTTCGAGTAACCCAAGGGGTTGCCGATGGCGATGGCGACCTGGCCCACCTTCAAGCGCGCGGAATCGCCGAACTCGGCGTACGGCAGCGCGCCAGGCGATCCGATGCGCAGCACCGCCAGGTCCGAATCCGGATCGTTGCCCACCAGGTCCGCGTTGAAGCGCGTGTCGTCGTTCAGTCGCACGGTGATCTCATCGGAGCCATCGACGACATGACTGTTGGTGAGCAGATACCCGTCCGGCGTAAAGAGAAATCCGGAGCCGCTGGCCTGTTGCGGACGGCGGCTACGCGGCCCGGCGGCCCGCGTTTCGCCGACCACTTCGATGAAAGTCACGGCGGGCGCAACCCGCTCGAGAGCGCCGATGATGGCGCCGGAATAAGCGTCGAGCAGCGGCGCATCATCGATCGGCGCTTCGGGATTGCCTCCCAGCGCCGTCGCACCGTCGTTTGCAGCCCACTGCGGCATTCGCATGCTTAGGAGCCTAGCTCAGAATGATTTTCGGCTGCGCGGCCAGCCCTTCGACAATGAGCCGGTTCACGCGCCGCACGAATGCCGCCGGATCGTCCAGCTCACCGCCTTCCGCGAGCATCGCCTGGTCGTACAGCACGTGTGCGAGATCCGAGAACGCCGCCTCATCAGCCGTGTCTTTCAAGCGCGCGACGATCGGATGCTTCGCGTTCACTTCGAGGATGGGCAGCGTCGCGAAAGGATTGTTCTGCCCCGCCTGTTTGAGAATTCGGCCCATACGCAAACTCATGCCGAATTCGCCCGCGACCAGCACGGCGGGAGAATCGGTCAGGCGCGCCGACACCTGCGCGCTGGCAATCTTGCCGGTCAGGCTCTTGCCGAGCCGATCCAGCGTGTCTTTGAATTCGCTTTCCGCGGCGGCCTTCTCGGGCGTTTCAATCGCGGAGGCCACATCGGCCGCCGAGCTCGCGACATTGGCGAGCGTCTTGCCCTCGAATTCGTGCAAATGCGCCGCCACCCACTCATCGATGCGATCCGTCAGCAGCAGCACTTCCATGTCCTTGGCGCGAAAGCCCTCCAGGTGCGGACTGTTGCGCGCCGCCGCCAGCGAGTCGGCGGTCAGGTAGTAAATCGCCTTTTGATCGGATTTCATCCGCGACACATAGGCCTCGAGCGTAACGCCCGGCGCATCAGCACTCTCCGCGGTCGAATTGAAGCGCAGCAATTTTGCGATGCGGACCTTGTTGGCCGGATCATCGATGATCCCTTCCTTCAGCACCGTGCCGAAGGTTTTCCAAAATTCCGCGTACTCCGCGGGCTTCGCGGCCAGCTCGTCGAGCATGTCCAGCGAACGCTTGACCAGCGCCGACTTGATCTTCTCCACCGTGCGATTGTTTTGCAGCAGCTCGCGCGACACGTTCAGAGGCAGGTCGGATGAATCCACCAGTCCGCGCATGAAGCGCAGGTACGGCGGCAATAGTTCAGCCGCCCGATCCATGATGAATACGCGCTTGACGTACAGCTGCATGCCGCCTTTCTGATCGCGATCGAACAGATCGAAAGGCGCGCGCTTCGGCAGGTACAGCAACGAGGTGTATTCGATATTGCCTTCCACCTTGTTGTGCGCCCACACCCGCGCGTCCTCGGAATCGTGGGAAATGTGCTTGTAGAACGCCTGATAGTCCTCGTCCTTCAGCTCCGACTTCGGGCGCGTCCAAAACGCCTTCGCCTGATTCACCGTCTCCGACTCATCGCCGGTTTTTAGCGTGATCGGAATGCTCAAATGATCCGAGTATTTGCGCACCAACTGGCGCAGACGCGCGGGTTCCAGAAATTCCTTGTCCTCGTCGCGTTTGCGCACCAACTGGCGCAGACGCGCGGGTTCCAGAAATTCCTTGTCCTCGTCGCGCAGGTGCAGAATGACCTCGGTGCCCCGATCGGTCTTGTCGGCGGCCTCGATCTGGTACTGGCCCTCGCCATCGGATTCCCAGCGCACGGCAGGCGCATCGCTGCGCTTGGTCAGGACGGTGACCTTGTCCGCCACGATGAAGGCCGAGTAGAACCCGACGCCGAACTGACCGATCAGCTGCGCATCCTTGGCCGAATCGCCGCTCAGCGTTTCCAGAAATTTCTTGGTGCCGGAACGGGCGATGGTGCCGAGATTGTCGATGATCTCCGCCTCGCTCATACCGATGCCGTTGTCCTTGACGCTCAACGTGCCCGCGCTCGAGTCCGGGGTCAGGGTGACGGACAGTTCATCGCCGCCGAGCAGGTCAGGCTTGGCGATCGCCTCGAAGCGCAATTTCTCGCAGGCATCGGAGGCGTTGGAAATCAGCTCGCGCAGGAAAATCTCCTTGTGCGAGTACAACGAATGGATGACCAAGCGCAGCACCTGCTTGGTTTCCGCCTGGAACTCCTTGATTTGCGGCTTTTGTGCAGCCGCGGGTTCGGTTTCTGTCGTCATGGCCTTGGCAGTTTAGGGTTGGTGTGGGTGAGTTGGGGCCTGGGGGCCGATTCTTCAAGCTGGGAGCCGGCTGCTAGAATCCGGCATGGCAAAAAGCGGTACGTTGAGGGCGGTTTGGGCGGCACTGGCCGGCAATTTGCTGGTTGCCGCGGCAAAATTCGTGGCCGCCGCCATGACCGGCTCAGCGGCCATGCTGAGCGAGGCCGTGCATTCGCTGGTCGACACGATCAATGAACTCCTGCTCCTTTACGGCATAGCGCGCTCGAGCCGTCCGGCCGACCGGGAGCACCCGCTGGGCTACGCTCGGGAGCTGTATTTCTGGAGCTTCGTGGTGGCATTGCTGATCTTCTCGGTCGGGGCTGGTGTCTCGGCCTACCAGGGTATCCAGCGTCTCCTGCAGCCGCAACCCATCGAAAAGCCGCTGGTGATCTACCTGGTGCTCGCCGCGTCCTTGGTATTCGAGGGCGGCTCCTGGGTCATCGGAGCGCGGGCATTCAGGCAGTCGAAGCGCAACCTCGGTTGGTGGGAAGCATTTCGCCAATCGAAGGAGGTGGGAAGCATTTCGCCAATCGAAGGATCCGCCGGCATTCATCGTGGTCTTCGAGGACTCGGCCGCGGTGGTGGGGATTTTGGTCGCTGCCGCCGGCACGACCGCGGCGATCCTCACCGGCGACAGCCGTTGGGATGGCATCGCCTCCCTATTGATCGCCGCCCTCCTGGCCGGCGTCGCGGCGCTGCTGGCTCAGGAATCGAAGGCGCTGCTCATCGGCGAGCGCGCGGACCCCTCGTTGAGCGATGCCGTCATTCGCATTGCGGCGCGCATGCCCGGCGTATGCAACGCCAACAGCATCGCCACCGTGCAACTCGCACCCAACAGCGTCGTGGTGTACCTGAGTCTCGATTTCTTCGACTACATGCGGGCGCCGGAAATCGAAGGCGCCGTGATCAACCTTGAGAAGCAGATCCGCGGCACCCATCCGGAAGTGTCCGCGGTATTCGTGAAACCGCAAAGCGTGCAATTTGCCAAGGGCAGCCAGGGCGAAACCCTCATGTCTCCCGATACAGTGCTGCGCGAGGATGTGCTGACCGGCGGCCGGCGGTTGACCGATCTCGGTCGGTCGGCGCCTGGAGCCTAAGGCCAGTCGGCGCGCGGGTCGAAGTTGAATTCCTGCCTCATGCGCTCGTAGGTTTCCCTGGCTGCGGCGGTCTTTGCCGCCGGCGTTACCAACTTGATGGTGACGATCTGGTCCCCCGCGGGACTGCCCGGAAGTCCTCTGCCGCGCAGCCTGAGTTTCTTGCCCGATTGGGCACCGCCAGGCACGGTGAGCTCCACCGTTCCCCCCAGCGTCGGCACCGCGACTTTTGCGCCCAGGGCGGCTTCCCAAGGAGCCAGGGGCAATTCAATTTGCACGTCCTTGCCCGCCACTTCGTAGAAGTGATGCGGACGCAACCGGATCCGAAAGATCAGCGAGCTCCGCCCGCCGATACCCGGTATGCGCAGCGATTGCCCTTCGCTGACGCCGGCGGGAATTTGCACATCGATCTGGCGCGGGCGGCCACCCTCATTCAGCATGACTCGGCGTTTGGTTCCGGCAAAGGCCTCCTCCACGGTCACGTCCAAGTGGCCCGCTTCCGCATCGGCTTGACCCGAGCCGGGGGCGAATCCGGCGCCGCCGAACAGGCTGGAAAAGAAATCGCTGAAACCGTTGGCGTCCGAAAAGCGCTGACCGCCGCCCTGCCCGAAGCGCTGCGACCAATCGGGCGGCGGGCGAAACTGCTGGCCATTGCGGAAATCGCGGCCCAGCTGGTCATAGGCTGCGCGCTTGTCCGCATCGCGCAGGACCTCGTAGGCTTCCTGGACCTCTTTGAATTTCTCCTCGGCGTTTCTTTCCTTGCTGACGTCCGGGTGGAATTTCCGCGCCATCTTGCGGTATGCGCGCTTCACTTCGTCGGCGTCCGCAGCCCGAGTGACGCCCAGAATTTCGTAATAGTCCCTATATTGCATGCCCTGACTCTGAAAGGTTAATGTCCGATTTTACAGGCACATAGCGCCGTTTTGTCCGCATGGCGGTCAACAGCAAAAGGCCAGGCGCAAGCCCCACCGAACGTCCAGCTTGAAATTGAACCCGAACGTCCCGACCATTAGTGTGCCGCGTTACGATATTGCGGCTTTTTCCTCGATCAAAAGTCCCCATGAAACGCATTTTCCTCTTCGTCCTGACCAATATCGCGGTCCTCGCACTGCTCAGCCTGGTGCTGTTCGTTGTCGAGAACGTGTTCGGCGTGCATTTGATGCAGGGCGGTACCGGCGGCCTGCTGGTGTTTGCCGCCATTTTCGGCTTCGGCGGCTCCCTCATTTCGCTGGCCCTGTCCAAGTGGACCGCCAAACGCATGATGGGTGTGCGCGTCATAGAGAGTCCCCAGTCCGAGCTGGAACGCTGGCTGGTCGGAGCGGTCAAGCGGCTGGCCGAGCAGGCGCAGATCGGCATGCCCGAAGTCGGCATCTTCGATGCCGAGGAAATGAACGCCTTCGCCACCGGCGCACGGCGCAACGCGGCGCTGGTGGCCGTGAGCAGCGGTCTGTTGCGCAACATGTCGCGCACGCAGGTCGAGGCGGTACTGGGTCACGAAATTACGCACGTTGCAAACGGTGATATGGTTACCCTTGCCTTGTTGCAAGGTGTGCTAAATACTTTCGTGATCTTTCTCGCGCGCATCATCGGCGGCATCGTCGATCGGGCGATTCTGCGCAACGACCGCCAGGGTTCGGGCATCGGATTTTTCCTGACCACCATGGTAGCGCAGTTCGTACTGGGCATTCTCGCGAGTGTGATCGTTTGCTGGTACTCGCGCCGGCGCGAGTTCCGTGCCGATCGAGGCGGCGCCGATCTGACCGGCGCCGGCAATATGATCGATGCGTTGCAGATGCTGAAGCGCAGTCAAGGCGAGCCGATGCCGCAGCAGCTGCAGGCTTTTGGAATCAACACGGGCCGCTCGGATGGAATCATGCGGTTGTTTATGAGCCATCCGCCGTTGGACGAGCGAATTGCGGCTTTGAAGAAATAGGAATCCCATGACGCCAGAGAATGAAATCGCGATCGAGCCCCCCACTGCCGTACGCGTGGGTACTGAGCTCTCCCGATGGTTCGGCAACAGCGACTTCGCGACGCGGCCGCCCGCACCCGCGATGCTGGATGCGGAGCGCCGCACCGACTGGGCCCGCGTGCTGCCATTTCTGTTGATGCACGCCGCCTGTCTCGCGGTCATCTGGGTGGGCTTCAGCTGGATTGCACTGGCGGTGACGATCGCGCTGTATCTGGTGCGCATGTTCGCCATCACCGGCTTCTATCATCGCTATTTTTCGCATCGCACCTTCAAGACTTCGCGCGTCGGGCAATTCATCTTCGGCATGCTCGGCGCCTCGGCGGTGCAGCGCGGCCCGATTTGGTGGGCGGCTCATCATCGCCACCACCACGTGCATTCGGATAAGCCTGAAGACGTGCACTCGCCGGTGCAGCACGGCTTTTTCTGGAGCCACATGGGCTGGTTCATGTCCCACAAGCATTTCGCGGCGGATTTTTCGCGCGTCAAGGACTTGCTGAAGTATCCCGAGCTGCGGTTCCTGGACCGCTTCGATGTCGTCGTCCCCACGCTCTTGGGCGTCGGCGTCTTTCTGCTCGGCGTGCTCTTGAAGCATGTCGCCCCGGGACTGCACACCACCGGCTGGCAAATGCTGGTGTGGGGATTTTTCATCTCCACCGTGCTCGTCTACCACGGTACCTACACGATCAACTCACTCTCGCACGTGTTCGGGCGCCAGCGCTACAAGACCGGCGATGCGAGCCGCAACAATCCGTGGCTGGCCCTCATTACCCTGGGCGAAGGCTGGCATAACAATCACCATCACTATCCCGCCTCTGCCCGCCAGGGCTTTTACTGGTGGGAGTTCGACGTCACGTTCTATCTTTTGAAACTGATGTCGTTTTTCGGAGTGATTTGGGACTTGAAGCCGGTGCCCGCCGCGATTCGCGACGGCGGCGGCAAGCGCATCTGATGCCGCGCCCGCCTAGTTCCGCGACAATCGCGGAACTCAAGGCTGCGGTCGGTCCAGGCAACTTTCTGGACGCGCAAGACGATATAGCGCCCTATCTCACCGATTTTCGCCGCCTGTACACGGGCCGTACGCCCCTGGTGCTGCGTCCGCGCAGCGTCGATGACGTCTCGCGGATTTTGAGCATCTGCAATCGCGACGAAGTCGCCGTGGTGCCGCATGGGGGCAATACCAGCTACTGCGGCGGCGCGACGCCCGATGAGAGCGGCACGCAGATTGTGGTGTCGATGCAGCGCCTGAACCGTGTCCGGCATATCGACGCCGCCAATTATTCCATGATCGTCGAGGTCGGCTGCACGCTGGCCGGCGCGCAAAGTGCCGCGCGCGATGCGAACCGCTTCTTCCCCTTGAGCCTGGGCTCCGAAGGGACCGCGCAAATCGGCGGCAATCTCTCGACCAATGCCGGCGGCACCGCCGTATTGCGCTACGGGATGATGCGCGATCTCGTTCTCGGGCTCGAAGTCGTGCTCGCCGACGGGCGGGTGATGTCAGCCCTCAAGAGTCTGCGCAAGGACAATACCGGATACGACGTGAAATCCCTGTTCATCGGCGCCGAAGGCACCTTGGGATTGATCACGGCGGCCTCCCTGAAGCTGTTCCCGCTGCCGGCCGACACGGCCACCGCGCTGGTCGGCATCGACGCCCCCCGCCACGCGCTCGAGCTGCTCGCCCGCTTGCGCACCGCCGCGGGCGATCAAGTCACCTCGTTTGAACTGATCCCGCGCATCGGCGTGGAAATGACGGTAAAGCATGTCGCCGGCGTGGCGAACCCCTTGGAATTCGATTGCGCCTGGTACCTGCTGGTCGAATTGAGTTCGCCGAACCCGCAGCAAAATCTGACCGCGCTTTTGACCGCGCAACTCGAGGATGCGGCCTCCGCGGGCGTCGTCAAGGATGCGATGCCGGCGACTTCGCTCGCGCAGGCGCAGGCCATGTGGAAATTGCGTGAGTCCGTGCCCGAAGCCCAGCGGCGCCACGGCGCCAGCATCAAGCATGATGTGTCGGTGCCGGTCTCCGCGATCCCGGAACTCATCGAGCGGGGCAGCGCATTGGCGCAGCGCCTCGCTCCGGAAGGAGACGTGGTCTCCTATGGGCACGCCGGCGACGGCAACCTGCATTTTAATTTAAGTCAAAAGCCGGGAGCGGACCTGGCGCAGTTCAACGGACGGACCCATGCGCTCGAGCTCGCCATGTTCGACCTGGTCGAGAGTCTTGGCGGCAGCATCAGCGCCGAGCACGGCATCGGGCGGCTCAAGGCCGGGGAGTTCGCGCGCCGCGCGGACCCGGTGGAGCTCTCCGTCATGCATGCGCTGAAGGGCGCGCTCGATCCGAAAGGCATCTTGAATCCGGGCAAGGTGCTGTGCGCAAACTGATCGTGCCGGTCCGCACGGCGCGATTGAATCTGCGCGAGTTCGTCGCAACGGACTTCGACGCGGTGCATGCCTACTCGTCCGATCCGCGGGTCACGCGGTATCTGTTTTTCGGGCCGCGCGATTCGGACAGCACCGCGGAATATCTGGAGGATTTGCTGGCATCGCAGCGCGAGCTGCCGCGCACGCGCTTTGAGCTGGCGGTCGTGGAGAGTGTGTCGGGAAAGCTGATCGGAGCGTGCGATCTATCGCTGGTCGAGAGCAACGTCGTGGACTTGGGCTACATGCTCGACGCCGCGCAGTGGGGCAAGGGATACGCCACTGAAATTGCGCTGGCCCTGGTGGATGCCGCATTTTTCGATCTGCGCGCCCAACGCGTGATTTCCACAGTGGACGTGAACAACGCGGCATCGATCCGCGTGCTCGAGAAGATCGGCATGCGCTGGGAAGCTGTGTATCGCAAGCACCGCCGCGCCAAGAATCGCTGGTGGGACTGCCACCTGTTCACCCTGCCGCGCGAGGTATGGGAAGCCTCTCGGGCGCTGCCCGACCGCGGCCGTTAGCGCTCCGCCTCATCCTTGGCAGCCTGCTCGCGCGCACGCTGCGTGGCACGCTTCAGGACATCCTCGCTCGGCATGCCGGTGCGCCGGTTACTGCGCAGGGCCAGCATCCCGCCGAACAGGACGGCGATGACGACGATGAAGATGACGATGGCCTTGAACATCAGGACATCACCCGGATCAATCCTTCCTGCGAGACACTGGCGACCAGGCGTCCGTCGCGCGCAAAAATACTGCCGCGCGTGAAGCCCCGGGCTCCCGAGGCGCTGGGGCTGTCCATGGCGTAGAGCAGCCAATCATCCACGCGCACGCTGCGGTGGAACCACATCGCATGGTCGATGCTGGCGATCACCAATTTGTCCCGGGCCATGGACAGAGCATGCGGCTTGAGGGCCGTATCGAGCAACTGGAAATCCGAGGCATACGCCAGCAGGCAGCGGTGCAGCGCCTCGTCGTCCGGCAGCTTGTCGACGGCGCGGATCCATACGTACTTGAACGGAGGCTTCTTTTCCGGGCGGGCGAAGTTGGGGATCTCGGTGGGTCTGAACTCGAACGGGCGCTTCTGATCCAGAATTTTCAGCAGCGCCGGCGGCAGGCCCTGCAGCGAGGCGCGAAATTGCGCGAAGTCCGGCAGGGTCTCCGGCATGGGCACGTCCGGCATCGGCAACTGGTGATCCAGGCCCTCCTCCGGAATTTGGAACGAGGCCGACATGTTGAATATCTGCTGGCCGTTCTGAATGGCGACCACCCGGCGGGTGGCAAAATGCTTGCCGTCCCAGGCCCGATCGACTTCATAAACGATCGGCAGATTGAAATCGCCGCGGCGCAGGAAATAGGCGTGCAGCGAGTGCACCACCCGCAGGAAATAGGCGTGCAGCGAGTGCACCACCCGATTGTCCACGGTCGCCGTGGCCGCGACCAGGGCCTGGCCCAGGACCTGTCCGCCGAACACTTGTGGACTGCCGATGTCGCGGCTCTGGCCGCGAAACAGATTCATCTCCAGGCGTTCGAGCGTCATGACCTTGATCAGGTCTTCGAGCAGTTGATTCATCGGCGCGTCAGTCCGCTCCGCCCACACCCAATCGCTTCTGCATGATCGGGCTGGTGGTCGTGTATTGTAAAAACTGCCGCTTCTCGGGGAACAGGTGATGCTGAATCGCAAAGGCGGTCAGGGCCGCTTCGTGAAAGCCGCTCAAGATCAATTTCTTCTTGCCCGGGTACGAATTGATGTCGCCGATGGCAAAGATCCCGGGAATGCTGGTCTGAAACTTTTCGGTGTCGACTTTCAGCGCTTTCTTCTCCAATTCCAAGCCCCATTCGGCAATGGGTCCGAGCTTCGGGTGCAGACCAAAGAATGCAAACACGTGATCCACCGGCAGCGTGCGCATCGCTCCCTCGGCCGTCTGCACGTCGAGGCCCGTCAACCTGTCGCCGTCCTTTTGGACACCGACGGCGTTCCCCTGCAGAAACTGCATCTTGCCGGCCGCCACCAGATCGCGCATGCGCGCAACCGTGGCGGGAGCTGCGCGAAATTCCGCGCGCCGATGCACCAGGGT
>Ga0193753_10002035_pt1 | contig 16491 bp, 16 predicted proteins | sample H1c2metaG_FD_144925 | JGI IMG/M metagenome (GOLD analysis project Ga0193753, IMG submission 144925) | Soil microbial communities from a riparian zone of the East river system, Colorado, United States - H1c2 | ecosystem: Environmental > Terrestrial > Soil > Riparian zone | place: USA: East... | reverse complement strand
ATCTCCACATAATCATAATCGGAGAACACGAAATGCTCCCGGCCTTCCATCGGACGGAAACCAAAGCGGGTCCAGAAACTCGCCAACCGGGTCTGGGCGTGGCCGATTACGCGCCGGTAACCCTTTTTCTGGCAAAACTTGAGGCCAGCCTGTACCAGTTTGATCGCGGCCCGCGATTGGCGGAATTCCTTGCGAATAGCGACTCGCTCGAATTTGGCGAAATCGGCAAAAAAACGCAGTCGAAGGCAACCGACGGGTTCATCGCCGATATAAGCCAGCAGATGGGTGGCGGACAGATCGTTGCCGTCATATTCCTCGTCATAGGGACATTCCTGCTCCCCGATATAGACCGCGTTGCGGACCGCTGCGACGCGCATCAGGTCATCAAACGTCCTGGCAACGGTGATACCAACGTCCTTTTTGCCGGATTGGGGAATATAACTGTCGTAAAGCGGAGATGCTGATTTGCGGGAGAATACCCAAACGTCGGGCGCCTCTATACCGTCTATGGCAGTGCCTTGCGTGAATCCCAGAACCTGGCTGAAACGTTTGCCGTCCTCTGTAACCGCGCGCGCGTAAATGTTTACGCCGGCATGCTGGTCCGTGGAAAGCCTCTCCATCAAAAGCGCCATGCCCGCCGCCAAGGCGCCGGGCAAATATACGCACCAGATGTAAACGCCCGCAGGCCGTTCGTCCGGTCTTGCCAGAAGCCGCAAATCCGGCTTCGTGGCATCAAAGGTTCCGAGCGCGAGAATTCGCAGCCCCAGTGCATTCAATGGCAGAACAGCAATAAATCCTTCGACGACAGGGGACTTCGGATCGAATTTGGACCTCCGCGCCAATGCCATGATGCAGGCGGGGTTATAACGGGCGACCTTGAACACTTCTTCCGTTTTGGCAATTCCCGGAATGATGAATCTCGCCTTGGCGACAACTTCAGCCAAGCCGTCTTCTTCCGGCTGGAACATCACCAGATGCTTGGCAACCCGGGCAGGATCAAGCTCGTCAAGCTTGTATTTACCAGGCTGCGACTTGCGATCCGGTTTGTCCAGGATCAGTCGTTTTTGAGAATGTGGCATCTGTTTTTGGCGCCAATTAATGCTTCCGAAACCATATAGAAGGTTCGGCCCCAGATAGAAACGCTCGCTAGAATCAAGTTGTCAGCATAGTGAATCGTCCGCATACATGCCACGGCTGACGTGCCGCCGATGTTCCCTCGCCCAGGCAGTATGTGAATCTTCAGGCAAAGATGCTTTCGATACGGCGGCGCATGTTCTCTGCCATGTGCCTTCAGACAGCCAAATCGGTCGCAACCAGCATGTATTTCAACAAGAAATTGAGCCCACCCATCAGGCTCGCGCGCTCATGACGGTCGTGTCTCCACCCGACCTGTGCTTTACCGAGTGTTTATGATTTTGGGCCAAATATTGGCACATGAGTGTGCTCAATGCCGTCAAAGCACTTAACCAACGGGCTGCCCGCGAGAAGTGGTATTCCTTCTGTGATCCCGCGTTGGCCTTCACTGATTCTTTCTATGATCCGCTCCTTGGTCTTTGGCGTGCCAAGGCAGGCGGTCGCCCAATGCCGAGGCGCTCCGACATAACGCCGCGTGATCTCAAGGATGTGCTGCGCAACATCGTGATGTTCGAGCGAGTAGCGCATACGCCTTCTCGTTATCGTTGGCGGTTGATTGGGACCAATCTCACGAGTATGGCCGGCGATAATACAGGGAAAATGTTCGAGGAAACGCTTCCACCGGATCATGTGGCGCGCTGGATCGGAACTGCCGACTTGTTACTGGAAAGCGGCCAGCCCTTGCGACTCGTGGGCCGCGTCCGCCTCAAGGGTCGTGAGTATCTCGACGCTGAAAATCTATTCGTGCCGCTAGCCAATGACAATAATGAGCCCACTTTTGTGATGGGCCTGTGCCGCTACACGCCGCGCCGCTCCGAGAATGAAGAAAGCTGGGAAAACCAAATCGCTTCCATCCCCGGTGCCCTGCTGTAATCAGCCCGATTTCCCATCTCTCGCGGTCATGGCATAACTTCCGAAGGAGCTTCGGGGATTTCTGTTATGCGCGGTTCGTCGGTTTACTACGGCTGGTTCGTCCTGGCGGCGTCGGCCGTCTCCGAAATGCTGATCCAGGGTGCGACCAGCTATGCCGCGGGCCTGTTCGTGTTGCCACTGCAAGCGGAGTTCCATATCTCCCGCGCCAATGCCAGCAGTTCGATCCTGATCCTGTTTGTAGGCGTCATACTGGCGGCGCCGGTCGCAGGTCGGTTGCTGGACGTCTGGCCGATTCGCCGGGTCATGACGGCAGGTGCCGTCCTCCTCGGCTTTTCCTTCGCGGGTATTGCCGCAACTTCGTCGCTCTGGGTGATGTCCGCTATTTTGCTGGTGCCGACAGCGATTGCCTTCATGGCCCTGGGCCCTCTGAACACATCGACCCTGGCGTCACGCTGGTTCAACCGCCGTCGTGGCCTGGCCCTGGGCATTGCCGCCGTTGCCACCTCCGGCGGCGGCTTTACCGTGGTGCCGCTGCTCAGCAGCGCTATTCAGCATTATGGCTGGCGCCAGGCGCTTCTCTATGAAGGCATTGCCATGGCCGCCCTCATTATCGTGTTGGCCTTGCTGGTTCTGCGCGACAGGCCGTCCGATCTGGGCCTGGAAAATCACCGCGAAAATCAGAATCCAGGGTCGGTTGCGGTATCGATCAAAACCGCGCCGCCAAAATGGAAGACGGTTTTCACCAGCCGCGCCTTCTGGGTTCCCAGCCTCACCCTCGCCGCCATCTCCGGTACCTGCCAGGCCGTCGTCGTCACCTTGGTACCTTACGGCGTGCAGATGGGCGTTGCGCCGGTCAAGGCCGCTTTGTTGATTTCGGCCTTTGCCATCGCCGCAGCCATTACCAAGGTCGCGGCAGGGGCCCTCGCCGACCATATCAATCAGCGTTTGCTGTTGGTCATCGCGGCGGCGTTCATGACGCTGTCCTGGCTGATGCTCAGCCTGTCGACCGCCTATGCCGCGCTGTTTGCGGCCTCCTGCTTCGCCGGCATGGCGCTGGGTTGCGCCCTGCCGACCGCGGCGGGCTTGATTGCCGCGACCTTCGGCGCAGGCAATTTCGGCCGCGTGATGGGCTGGACTTATGCGCTGACAGCGGCGCTCGCGATACTGGCGGTGCGCTTTGCGGGTTTCATGTATGACAGGTCGGGGAGCTATCATGTGGCGTTTGAAATTTTTGCCGCTATTCTGGCCTGTCTGTTGGCCATGAACCTGTTGTTGGCGCCGGGCAAACCAGCTCAAGAAGCATGACAATCGCCAGACTGATTGCCGGACTGGAAAGCCGGGGGATTCTTCTATCCCTGGCGGACAGCGAAATCCGCTATCGCTCGCCCAAGGATGCCCTGACCGCCGCCGACAAGGCTGATTTGCGCGCCCGCCGTGGGGAGATCATCGACTATCTGCAGACCCGCAATGCCGCCCGCGCCTTGCGCGCGGCCGGCAGTGTCAGCGGTTCGCTGATGCCGTCGGTGGCGCAGGAGATGTGGCGAGCCTTCGCCGGTGGAAAGGATGAAGGCCTGCCCGTGGCGCTGAATATCGGCATGATTGGCAAGTTTCGCCATGATGCCGGGTCCGTCACCGCTGCCGTCCGGCAGGTGATCGCACGTTACGACGCCTTGCGCGCCCGCTTCGAGGCGCAGGGAGACACATTGCTCGCGTTCCTCAATCCCGCAGAATCTTTCGAGGTCGAGCAGGAGGATTTGCGCAATCTGGACCCGGACGCCGCCAATCAGGCGGCCGCCAAAGGCGTACAAACAGTCTGCACCCAGGTGAACCGGATTGAAGGCCAGTGGCTGACCCGCGCCAAGGTATTTGCATTGCCGGAAGGGCAAAGCTTGGCCGTGCTGTCCTCGGCGCACATGATCGCGGACGCCGGAACCCGCAACATCATCCTGGACGAACTCCACGATATATTGGATTACGGTGCGCCGCGCGCGGCGCCGTCCGTGCCCTATAATGACTATTCCCTGGCGGAGCGGGAATTTCTTGCCAGCGCCCAGGGCGCGCAACTGATCGCGCATTGGCGGCGCTGGTATCACGACCAGCCCATGATGAAGGCGCCTTCCGACGGTGCGCCGCTGCTTTGGGGCAACGGCGTACGCATGGTGCGCAACTTCACCATTCCCGGCCGCGTGCTGGACAAGGTGCGTGGCTTGGCGGAGCAATGGAAGGTGACGCCCTTCCTGATCTATCTGACGATCTTTTCCATCGCCATGGCGCGCTGGTCGGGCATGGAGCGCTTTCCCATCCGTGTATTGGGCGACAAACGGATATCGCTCGAACTGTCGAACACGGTGGGGCTGATGTTTTGCGCCGATGCGGTGGAAATACATGCGCCCGCGCGTGCCGATTTCGAAACCATCATGCGTGGCATATTGGCGGAATATGATGCCGCGCTGGCCTTGCGCATTCCCGCCCTGCATTTCTGGGCGCCGCAATGCGTGCGGCCCAGCATCGAAATCCCAGACTATCCCAACAAGATTCCCGCGGTGTTCAACTATTATACCGTGGGTACGGCGCGGGAGCGGGCCGAGAAAAAGGCCGGTCCCGACACTACCGCCACGCTGCCCTGGCCGCCCGAGGTGGTGAGCTTGCCGCCGCAAAACTGGCCGCGCCGTTCTTCCCCGCTCTTTCTGCATGTGATGGATTTTGGCCATGAAGCGGCTGTGTCACTGCATTTCTATCAGGGCGCCGTCAGTCCGCCCGATCAGGACAGTTTCACCGCGCTGCTGTTCCAGGTCTTCGCCGAAACGGTTCCGGCCTGATGGGCCTGCTGTCGCGCATCCTCGCCCCGGGTCTTTTCGCGGCGGAGATGGAGGATGTGGGACAGCCGGTCGCTCTTGATCCCCTGGAAGAAGCACTGGTGGCCAAGGCTTCGGACAAGCGCCGGCGCGATTTTACGCTGGGACGGGGGTGCGCTCACCAGGCGCTGGCAGCGCTGGGATATGATGAGGCCGTGATCGGAAAAGGCGAGGATGGTGCGCCGATCTGGCCCGCCGGGGTGGTGGGCAGCATCACCCACACAAAAGGTTATGCCGCCGCACTGGTTGCCGAAGCGCGGCATTTTTCCGGCGTCGGCCTGGATGCCGAGCGCGTGGGTGGCGTGACGGAAGATTTGTGGCCGCGCCTGTTCGACGGGGCCGAACGGGACCACCTGTCGGGGCTCGATCCCGCAGGCCGGCACGCCATGGCCACCCTGTTCTTCAGCGCCAAGGAGGCTTGCTACAAAGCCTGGGCGGTAAACGGCGCGCTGCTGTTTCGCGAAATCCATGTCGTGCCGGAAGAGGGCGGATTTAGCGCCACCCGGGCAAACGAAAAATTGCATGGGCGCTATGCCGTGCAAGGCGATCTGATGTTGACGGCGGTCTGGTTCTAGAGAGTGCCCGACTCTTCGCTGGGGGCCATCAGGCTTTCCAGATGCGCCGTAAAGGCGGCGAGGGTGGGAAATTCCAGCAAGTCGGAAAGCCTTAGTTCCTCTTCCATGCCGGTTTTTGCCTGGATTTCGGCGATCATCTTCACCCCCAGCAGGGAATGGCCGCCCAGGGCAAAGAAATTCTCGTCGGGATTCACTTGTCTGATCCCCAACGCCCGCGCCCAGATGGCGGCAACCTGTTCCTGAAGTCTGTCGGCCATGATACCGGGTCAGAAAAAATTACCGGCCGAATCTAGCTCTTCTCCTGTCCTTCCGCCAGCGCAGGAACTCTATAACGCTTGTCGTAGGGGGGAATTTGGCAGACAATTGCCCTCGTGAGGGCATCGCCTGGAGGTCTCATGAAAACGATCATCGCAACCATTGGCATTGCAACCATCAGCTTGCTTGCCGCCGCAACAATACCCGCCTCGGCTGCCAATATGTGCGTGCGGTCGCGCGACATCCTCAGCACCGATTCCAAGGACGGCAAGTTGCTGACATTCAAGATGCGGGACGGCCGCGTGCTGGTGAACCACCTGCAGGGCGTTTGTTCCGATTTGCGCTTTGAAGGTTTTACCTGGGTCCTGCGCGGCGGCGACGAGGACATCTGCGAAAACCAGCAAAGCCTGAGGGTGCTGCGTTCCGGCCAGACTTGCCTGTTGGGCAAGTTCGACGTGATCAAGGCCAAGCCGGCCACCAACATGCCGGTGGCCCGTTAGGTCGCTTAAGGTCCTGTCGGCACCTTTGAGATCACAGGCGGGGCCACCGCCAGCGCCTGAATGGCGGCGGTGGCCCGTGCCACCTCGGCCTTGCTGGTGAGAGCGGTGATCGCCAGATGGACCCGATGGCTTTCCCCGCCTTGCAGCTTCGGCACGCGGCCGGCAGCGCGTTCCACCGGGCGCGAATTGGGAAAGCCCGTGCCCGGCTCCAGGCCCGTCACATAACCCGCCTTGGCCGTGACTTCATTCTTCCACAAGTTCATGTAGGGCAGGCCCTTGGTATCGAAACTCATCAACACCCCCTTGTCGCCCTGGGGTGATTTCAGCATGGCTTTGGTCTGGCCGCCGGCATCGCCATAAAGCTGCATATTGAACACCTGCGCCGCATAAGGGGGCGCATGCGGACCGCTGTAGCGGTTCCAGCCCACAAGATCGCCCGCCGCCGATGCGGCATTTATCGGCGCCACCTGCTTGACCGGCGCGACGAACTCCGCGCCCGCGCCCAGCAGTGGCATGCCGAAATTGGTGTGATACAGAAGCTGCATTTCCTGCGGCGCGTCCGACATGTTGGTGACCTCGTCGTCGAACACGATTTCGGGCTTGCCAATCACAGTGGAAATTTCCGACGTCAGCCGCAGCTGCGGGCCGAAGGTCTGGAAGTCGTCGACCACGCCGCGGAATATCAATCGTCCTGACTCATAGCGCACGCTGACATGGCTGGCGGGCAGATAGTCCACATGCCCATGCAAGGTGAGTTGCTGGTCACCGTCCTGCACCGGCGATCCGAAGGATGCCAGGCCGCCACGCACCATCAATCCGCCGAAGCCGGCCACCCAGCCCTGGCCGCCATTGTCCGTGAGCCGGATATAGGAGGGATGAATGATTTCCTTCACCGGCGAATCCCAGCCCAGCCGCAGTTTTCCAACTTCCGCTTTCCAGACTTCGAAGCCGCGTGTGGGCACGATGGTGAATGTCATCGCGCCATTGTCGACGTCGATCACCTGCACGCCTTCCTGCCGCCCGCCATGCAAGGTTCGCAGTTGCACGCTCCAAGCCGGCGTGTCCTTGCTGCCCCATTCCGCCGAACTGATTTTCCAGCTTGGGACGGCAAGGTTGCTTGCCGTGTCGATCAGCAGCTTGGCATGTTCGCCCGCCGCCGATGCAGGCAGCGCACAGGCCATCAACGCCATTATCGGCAGAATTTTTCGCATTCCGTTCCCCATGCCGCGTTTCTTGCTCTTGTTGCTGCCGGCAGATTATTAGCGGCTTTCCCGCCTTGGCTTGTCAACACCAGGACCCGGCCATAGGCTGATCGGGCAGGGTGGGCCATGATGCGGAAAGCCGTTATCGGAATGGGCGCGGCGTTCGGGATTGCGCTGGCTATCGCCATCCTGGTCCTTGCCCTTGGCGGCAGCGACAACAAAGGCATTCGCCTGGCGCTGGAGCTGACGGCGCGGTGGTCTTTCGTGCTGTTCTGGCTGGCCTATGCCGGCAATGCCGTGGCCGTTCTGCGCGGACCGCAAGCTCTGGTCGGGCATGGCCGGGAATTCGGGCTGGCCTTCGCCTCAGCCCATCTGGTGCATATCGGTCTGGTGATCTGGCTGTACCAGATTTCCACCCGCGCGCCGCTGAGCCAGGGCCTGTTCCTGTTCTTCGCCATCGGATTGTTCTGGACCTATCTGCTGGCGGCTCTGTCGTTCGGTGGCGCCAGGTCGCTGGGTCGGCTGTGGCGTCCGCTGCGTTTTGTCGGCATGAACTACATCCTGATCGCGTTCGCGCGCGACTTTGTGCTGCCGGTGATTCATCCCAAGCCCGCGCAGTACAATCTGGGGCATTTTCTTTTCTATGCGCCTTTCGCGGCCCTCTGCATCGCCGCACCGCTGCTGGTTCTGGCGGCCGCCGGGCGGCGCTCTGCCGCGCCCAGGACAGATTGATGAAAATCAAGAGCGTCAAGGCCTTTCTGATCAAAAGCGATCTGACCGGCGGTGAGATCAAGACCCCGCCGCGCCGTCCGCCATGGACGCAAAGTGCCGAGGTCGCCGGACCGATGTCGCGTTTTGCCCGCTTCAAGAAGCTGCGCACCAGCTGGCGGCCCAACCTGCCGTCGGTCGGTTGCATTGTCACCGCGCAAGACGGCAGCTGGGGCTTTGGCGCGTCGCGTTACGGCAATCCCGTCGCCTCGCTGATCAACGAGCATCTCGGCCCGCTTCTGCTGGGCGAGAATTGCATGGCGACGGAATATCTCTGGGACATGCTCTTGCGGGCGACCTCGCCCTATGGCTCGACCGGTCTCGCGAGCTACGCCGTCAGCGCACTGGATTTTGCGCTGTGGGACTTGAAAGGCAAGCTGCTGAAGCGCCCGGTGTTTGAATTGCTGGGTGGGCCGGCGCGCCACAGCCAAGTCTGCTACGCCACCGGTGGCGATACCGACTGGCACATGGAACTGGGCTTTGCCGCCACCAAGCTGCCTTGTCCCTACGGACCCGCCGATGGTCTGGCAGCATTGGACGGCAATGAAGAACTGGTGGCGCGCACGCGCGAATTGATCGGTCCCAGGATCGAGCTGATGCTGGATTGCTGGATGGCGTTCGACACCGACTTCACCGTGCGGCTGGCGGAACGGCTCAGGCCTTATGGCTTGAAATGGATCGAGGATTGCCTGATCCCGGAAGATATGGATGGCTGGAGCAACCTGCGCCAGCGCCTGCCCTGGCAGAGCCTGGCGACGGGCGAGCACTGGTACACGGTGATGCCATTCATGCAGGCGGCGGCCCGGCATGCCGTGGACATCTTCCAGCCCGATGTCGCCTGGGTCGGCGGCGTTACCGCCACGGTGAAGATCTGCCATCTGGCGGAAGCCGCCGGCATCCCCGTGATGCCGCATGCGGCCATGAACTCGCCCTTCGGCCAGCATATCGCAATCGCCATGCCCAATATCCCCTGGGGCGAATTCTTCATGGGCTCGCCGCCGGGCGTGCCGCTGGAAGAAGTCACGCCTTTCCCCGGCATGGCGGTGCCGAAAGACGGCGTCCTGGTACCCCGCGATGGCCCGGGATTCGGCCTCTCCCTCAGCCTGGACGATCTTGAAAAGTTGAAGCTCTGATGGATGCGGCCACGGATCGCGCCTGCAGCAAGGCGATGGTGCATCTGCTGCCCTGGCTGCTGCTGATGTATGTGCTGGCCTATCTGGACCGCGCCAATCTGGGTTTCGCCAAGAACGCCTTCCAGGCTTCGACTGGCATCAGCGAGGCCTCTTACGCTTTTGGCGTAGGCATTTTTTCCATCGCTTATGCGTCGATCGAAATCCCCAGCAACATCGCGCTGCACCGCTTCGGGGCGCGGCTGTGGCTGAGCCGGATCATGATTACCTGGGGCCTGGTTTCGGCCGGCATGGCCCTGGTCACCACCGCCACCGGCTTTTATGTGATGCGGGTATTGCTGGGCATCGCCGAGGCGGGCTTTTTCCCCGGGGCGGTCTATTTCCTGTCGCGCTGGTTTCCCGACAGCCGCCGCGCCCGTGTGATGGGCATCTTCTATTTCGGTGCGCCGTTGAGCTTTGTCTTTGGCGGCCCGCTTTCGGGATTGCTGCTCGACGCCGATGGCGTGGGCGGATTGCATGGCTGGCAATGGATGTTCCTGGTGGAAGGCTTGCTCGCCTCCGCCGTCGGAGTGCTGGTCTATTTCCGCCTCACCGACAGCCCCGCCAAGGCGCCCTGGCTGGAGCCGGAGGAGCGCGCGGCATTGACCGCCACCATTGCGGCGGAGGATCGCGAGAAAAGCGCGGCGCATGGCGCGACCTCACTTCTGCAGGGATTGCTCAACTGGCGGGTCCTGTATCTGGGCCTGATCTATTTCCTGATCCAGCTGTGCGTTTATGGCGTGGTTTATTACCTGCCGCCGCAGGTGGGACGGCTGTTGGGCCGCAATGTGGGTTTTGTGGTGGGGCTGGTGACGGCCGTCCCTTGGGCTTGCGCGCTGCTGGCGTCCTATCATGTGCCGCGCTTTGCGGAAGCGATCGGTCAGCGCCGGCTGGTGGCCAGCCTTACCATGTTGGCCTGTGCCGCAGGCGTATCGCTGTCTTCATTTCTTGCACCGGTTCCGCTGGCGGCGCTGGCCGCCCTATGTGTCGCGGTTGCGGGCTTTATCGCGGTGCAACCGCTGTTCTGGACTTTGCCCACCTCTTATCTGCATGGCGCCGCGGCGGCGCCGGGCCTGGCTTTGGTGAATGTGATGGGCGCATTGGCGGGGTCGGTATCGCCCGCCTACCGGTTGTGGGCCGACAATCGCTTCGGCGACGGCGCGGGTTTGTACGCGCTGGGCATTACCACGGTGCTGGGGGCGGTGATGATCGCACTCGCAGCAAAAGTGTTGCAGCGCCGGCGCTGATTGGGTGATGCGGTTTGCCTGGCCCGCCCGGTTGCGTCTAGGCTCGCGCAGCAAAGAACCGGCGGACAAGCCGGTCCACAGGGGAAGGAAAACACTATGACGGATATCAGGCATCAATTTTCGCGGCGCGGCCTGTTGGCCACGTCAGGCGGCGCGCTGCTGGCCGGTGCGGCGCGTGTCAGTCCGGCCGTCGCGGCGGTATCCAATGTCAGCGGCATGCCGCAGGAAGGCCCCAATACCCCCAAGCTCACCATGTATGTCTCGGCCGACCCCACCGAGTCGGAGATGAAAAAGGTCAAGCAGATCGGCGTGAACATCGTGGACATGCCCGACATGCCGCCGCCCCCCTGGACCGAGGACTGGTTCCGCAAGCGCATGGACCTGCTGGCGACGCAGGGGTTGAAGCTGGGCATCGTCATGGTGCCCTGGTTCCGGAACGGCGCGATGGAGCCGGAATTCCTCAAGGTCGTGCACGGCAAGCCGGGCCGCGACGAGATGATCAACAAGCTCAAGGCTTCGATCGTGGCGGCGGGCAAGGTCGGCTTGCCGGTGGTGGAGTATGATTTCTTCCCGCACCGCGCCAACGAGGGCTACAAGGAAATCTTTACAGGCCGTGGCGGCTCGGGCCTGCTGTCCTTCGATTATGATCGCATGAAGGACCTGCCGCCTATCCCATCGGAAGGCACCGTCACCTACGATCAGGTGTGGGAGAATCTGACGTATTTCCTGAAAGAGCTGGTGCCGGTGGCGGAAAAGGCCGGCGTGCGGCTTTGCGTGCATCCCAACGATCCGCCGCCGCATATCAGCCGCGGCAACGGCCAGGTGCTCAACACCCTCAAGGACTGGAAGCGGCTGATCGAGACGGTGAATTCGCCGTCCAACGGATTGACTTTCGATTGCGGCGTCACCCGTGAGCTGGGCGAGGATCCGGTTGAGGTTGCACGCTATTTCGCCAGCCGCGACCGCATCAACCATTGCCACTTCCGCAACGTCAAGTTGACCAAGCCCAACGAGAAATATGTCGAAGTCTGGAATGACGAGGGTGACGACAATATGCTGGCGGTGATGAAGGAGCTGATCAGGAACAATTATCGCCGCCTGATCATGCCCGAACATCCCCGCAGCATGGAGAATGACAAGGGCCAGAAGAACGGCGGCTATACCGGTTGGGTCTACAATGTCGGCTATGCCCGAGCGATGATGCAGGCCGCGCTGTTGGAATTGCGGAAATAGCAGGCAATCCGCACACGGGTTGATCTGCAAGAAGGCAGATTTCGCTCCAATACGTCATCTGATATCGCTCTCAGGCATGGCCGCAGCCGGTGGTAGTTTTTTGCGCTCATCGCGTTGACTCGCCGCCCGTCCGGGCCAAAGCTGACGAAAAGGCTCGAACGGGCCACGAGGGGATCATGATGCTGTCCGCAAAGACTGTTTTCCAGGTCGCGGCCGTGGCCGCGTTGGCGCTGACGCCGTCCGGAATGGCCCAAGGTCAAGCGGGTGGCCAAACCAACGGCATCGCCTCGCCCCTGCAGCACGTCTCGCCCACCGGGGCGGTTTCCATCCCCCAGGCGGAAGTCCCCAGCGTTTCAAACCTGGATGCGGTCCAACCGCATTGGGTCTTCGTCAATCGCGGCAATGGCCAGGACGGCGCCCGCATCTTTGACGGCGACACCGGCAAGATGAAGGGCATGGTCAATATGTATGGCCAGGACAGTTTCGCCTTCGATCCGCTGGGCAGGAATTTCTATGTCGCCCAAACCATCTGGTCGAAGCTTGACCGGGGTACTCGCCAGGACGCGCTGCTGGCCTATGACGTCAAAACGCTGAAGCTGGCGGCGGAGATTCCCATTCCCGGCCGCATGCTGATCGGCAATCACACCCACAATCTGGTGATCACCAGCGACGGCAAAAAAGCGCTAATCTACAACATGCAACCATCCTCGTCCGTCAATGTGGTGGACCTGGACAAGGGCGCCTTCGAGCGGAAGGTCGAGTTGCCGGGTTGCGCCACCATGTTCACCAATACCATCAACGGCTTCTCGGCCCTGTGCTCCAACGGCACCTTGGCGACGGTCGCGATGGGCGGGACAACGCCGAGCATTACCCGCTCGGCGCCGTTCTTTAACGCCACCGAGGACCCGATCTTCGACACCAGCATCGTGGATCCCAAGACCGGCAACGCCACGCTGCTGAGCTATAGCGGACTGGTCACGCCCGTGATCTTGGGCGCCACGCCCAAGATCAATCCGTCCTGGTCGCTGCAGCAGGCCGCCTTCATGCGCAAAGGCACCTATACGGCGATGGATGTGAACTGGATGCCGGGCGGCCGCCAGCCTATCGCCGTCCATCACGCGTCGGGGCGGATCTATGTCCTGATGCATATGGGCGAATATTGGAGCGAGTATGAACCCGCTCAGGAAATCTGGGTGCTGGACGGCAACACGCACAAGCTGATCCGCCGTCACGCCTTGAGCGACGAGTTGAAGGACAAGCTGGTCAATATCGCGGTCAGCCAGGACGGCGCGCCGCAGGTCTATGTCAGCGACGGCAGCGGCAACACTTTTGTGCTGGATCCCCAGACCATGGAGAAAAAACAAAAGATGGAAAATTCGGGCGGCGGCATCCTTTATACGGTGCAGCCCTGATGGCGCTGCTGGTCCCTGATCTGATTGCGGCTGCCGGGGTCGCGGGACGCACGTGTCTCGGCCTGGTTTTCCTGGCCGCGGCGGCGCAGAAATTCCGCCATTGGCGAATACTGCCTGGGGTGATTGCCAACTACCGTTTGTTGCCCCGCGCGCTGGTCGCGCCGGCATCGGCTTTGCTGCCACCGCTGGAACTGGTCCTGGGCGCGATGTTGTTGTCAGGCTTTGCGCAAGGCTGGACCGCGCTTGCGGCGGTGTTGCTTCTGGCACTGTTCATCGCCGCGATGGCGATCAATCTGCGCCGCGGCCGCATGGATATTGATTGCGGCTGCGGCCAGTCTTTCCTGAAACAAACGCTCAGCTGGACCTTGGTGACGCGCAATGCCGTGTTGGCGGCGTTGCTGTTGCCATCGCTTGGAACATCGGCACCGGCGCCCATGCCCATATTGGTGGCCGGTAGCAGCGCCGGTCTGGCCTTCTTCCTGCTTTATCTCCTGCTCAACATAATCTGCGCGCTGCCTCGCCTCCCTGCGCGCGGTCACCGCTTCGCCTGAAAAGGACACGCCATGCTCACCGTCCTGATCGTTTCCCAAATTCTCTCCTGGATTGTGATCCTGGGGTTGGGGATTGCGTTGCTGGCGCTGGCGCGCCAGGTCGGAGTACTGCATGTCCGGGTCGCACCGGCCGGCGCGTTGCTGACCGGCAAAGGGCCGGTGGTCGGCGAACCGGCGCCAGTACTGGACGTGACCACCATGGAGGGTGCGCCGCTTTCCATCGGCAAGGCGCTGGCCAAGGGCCGCTTGCAGCTGTTGCTGTTCGTGTCGCCGCATTGTCCGCTCTGCAAGGAGCTGATCCCCATCGCCAAAAACTTTGCCAGGGCCGAAAAGCTGGATATCGTCTTTGTCGGCGACGACGCGCCGGACGAACAGCGCGACATGATCTCACGCATGGACATGGCGGGTCTCCCCTTCGTCAACGGACCGCTTGTGGGCCGTACCTTCCATGTCGACCGGCTGCCGCATGCCGTGCTGATCGGCGACAGCGGCACGGTACTGTCCAAGGGGCTGGTCAACAGCCGCGAGCATCTGGAAAGCCTGGTCACCGCCCATGAAATGGGCGTGGTGTCGGTGCAGGACTATCTCGCCAATTCCAAATCGCCCCCTTCTAAATCATCTGGCAAATCGCCAGACTCCAAATCGAAGGTCGCCTAGCCATGAAAAGAATCAGCATCGATCTGGTGGGCGAAAAGCTGGTGCGCCGCCTGGCGGGGCATACCTCGCGGCGCGGTTTGCTGTCGCGGCTGGGGCTGGCACTGGCGGCGGCGCCGGTGTTTCCCGTGCTGCCGATCAGCCGCGCCAATGCGCAGGGCAAACCCGACCGTGCCGAGAGGGCGCGTACCCATTTCACCATGAATTCCCAGAACAAGGACGACACCAAGTGCGATTACTGGCGCTATTGCGGCGTCGACGGCAATCTGTGCGCCTGCTGCGGCGGCGGCCCTCACACCTGCCCGCCGGGCGCCGTGGCCTCGACCACCTCCTGGGTCGGCACCTGCGTCAACCCCGACGACAACAAGACGTACCTGATCGCCTATCGCGACTGCTGCGGCAAACCGGCTTGCGGGCAGTGCCATTGCGACAACCAGGACCGCAATACCCAGCTTTACGTGCCGCAGACCAACAACGACATCATCTGGTGTTTCGGGCTCGACAACATGCAGTATCATTGTTCCACCGCAGCCCTGGTCGGTGCCGTGCAGTGATCCGCGTGCTTCTGGCTGCCGGGCTGTTGGCGGTAACAGCGGATGCGGCCGCGGCCGACGGCGCTGCGCTCTTCGATACCCATTGCGCCTTCTGCCATCAGGCAGGCGGTGTCGGCGTGCCGGGTCAATTTCCGCGGCTGGCGGGACGGGTGGGGGCCATCGCCGCCAAAGCGGAGGGCCGGAAATTTCTCCCCCGGATTCTCCTGAACGGCATGAGCGGGCGCATCACCGTGGACGGCGAACAGATCCTGGGCATCATGCCGGCCCTCGACAGCCTGTCCGATGACGATATCGCGGCAGTGCTCACCTATGTCAGCGGGTTGGATCATGCACCCGTCACCTTCAGCGCCGATGAGATTAAAACGGCGCGGGCGCAGCCCAAATCGTCGCCCGGCGATATGGCGGCGGAACATGCCCGTCTTGCCGCCAGGAAGATCGTGCCGTGAAGGCCGGCTTGGCGGGGATCTTGTTCGTGTCTTCCTTGCCCGCCTTCGCGGCTCCGGCCTTGCCGGAACAGACCATCTTGCCTGAACTGACTGGGCCGCAGTCCGACTATGTCGAGCATTGCAGCGGCTGTCACGGCATGCAGGGCAATTCGGCGCCTGCCGAAATTCCCGTGCTGCGCGATCGGGTGGGCTATTTCATGTGCACCAAAGAAGGGCGCGAGTATCTGATCCGCCTGCCCAACGTCGCCTATTCCGCCATCAGCGACAATCAGGAGCTGGCGGACATGATGAACTTCGTGGTCTTCGGTTTGGGCGGGAACAGCGCGCCCAAGGACGCCAGGCCTTTCGCGGCGGCGGAAGTTGCGAAACTGCGCACCCGGGCGCTGGCGACCCAGTCGCTGATTGCGGCGCGCGCTGAGGTGGTGGACGGGATGGTCGGCCACTGTGCCGTGCCGCAGAGCATGAAGTTCTTTTACAATGAACAGGACCAGGCGGCGCGCTGAGAAGGCGCGGCGCAATTTTAGGGAAGCAAGACATGATCGGTAAACGACAATTCCTGGCAGGCCTTGGGGTGATGGTGACATCTTCGGCGCTGGCGCAGATTCACACGCCAACCACGCCGCCCAAAAAACAGATCCTGCAGCGCCGCGCCAGAACCGCCAAGCTGTTCAAGGCGCCCGAATTTTATCCCAACTGTTTGGCGATTCCGGACGGAGACGCGGGACTCTGGATCGGACAGCAGAAATTGAAAGGCATTCAGGCATCGGGCTCGGGCGTGCCCGAGCAGCCGGGGCCCGACCAGGTCTGGCTGATGGACTGGAGCGGCAAAGTGCTCAAGACCTATGCCAGCGCCTCGCAGGTCACCAGCGGGCTGGCGGTGAGCGATACCACGCTCTATGTCATCGCCAACAATGAGACGGACTATCCGCCGCCTTATACCGGCGTGCTCAATCTGGACGTCAAGACGGGCAAGACGCGCTGGGTGAAGCCTATACCGTTGGGCGGCGGCGGCACCCATGGCGCGCAATGGCATGACGGCAAATTGTGGATCATCGCCAGCCGG
>Ga0193753_10002034_pt1 | contig 16492 bp, 11 predicted proteins | sample H1c2metaG_FD_144925 | JGI IMG/M metagenome (GOLD analysis project Ga0193753, IMG submission 144925) | Soil microbial communities from a riparian zone of the East river system, Colorado, United States - H1c2 | ecosystem: Environmental > Terrestrial > Soil > Riparian zone | place: USA: East... | reverse complement strand
GTGCAGAATCCCTATTCCCGACAGGATGGAAATAAAATTCTTTACTGCAAGGAGGCTAACAGCATTGGTGAACAGGAGATGAATGGGTACATCGATAAATTGAAAAAACAATTCGCCCGTTGATATTCTTTATTTTTGACCAGATCAATTTGCCGGTATGAAGAGACCTGTCAGAGTTTTAGTGGCCAAAGTAGGGCTGGATGGCCATGACCGCGGAGCCAAGATCATCGCGAGTGCATTGCGGGATGCGGGAATGGAAGTGATCTATACCGGCCTGCGCCAGACTCCCGAGATGGTAGTCAATGCAGCCTTGCAGGAGGATGTCGATGCTATCGGCATCAGCATTCTCTCCGGCGCGCATATGACCGTCTTCCCCAAGATCATCGCCCTGATGAAGGAAAAGGGAATGAACGATGTATTGCTTACCGGCGGCGGCATCATTCCCGAAGACGACATGCAACAGCTCAATGGCCTCGGCGTCGGCAGGCTGTTTGCGCCAGGAACCCCCACGGCCGATATTGCCCGCTATATATCCGACTGGACACGATCCAACCGCAATTTCTAGCAATGGTTTGCCGCCAGGCAACGATTAACTCTCCTTTTTGTGCCATTGGTTGAATGAAAGGCACCATTCGATCACTTACGATTGTCCTGTAATTTTTTCTCCTGCACCTTCGCCGCCACATTAAACCTTAGACCAGAAAATTAACATGAAACGCTTATCCACCGGGGAAGTGAAACACTTTCTCAGACAAACCTTTCTCATCGGCCTCATCATTTCCCTGTCCGTTTATGGCTGGGTCAGAATGTTGTTCTTCGAAGTTCCCTTCACTGTAAAAGAAGATGTACTGAATGTCCTGAAAATTGTAATGACGGGCTGGCTTCTCATCATTCTCCTGAAACTCGCGTTCTACTCCATATTGGAGGGAGTGAAGAGACTGCAGAGAGTTAGCATCACCGATCTCAGGGAAGAAGAGAAGGCGCCGGTCCCACAGTCACGGGCCATTTTCAAGACGATCAAGCCTTCCTATTCGGCTTCGGCTGCTGCGGTCAATTCTTAAGTTTCCCTACTTCAGGTACCATTTCTTATAGCGGAGCAATGCTTCGAGGAAGTAGTAGTCTGCATACGTGAGCGGAACATCGACTTCGGAATTGCCAGGGAGCGAACCGACACTATGTTTGAGAATGAAGCCGCCGTTACCGCCTTCTTCCGCGCGATAGGCGGGTGAAGAAAGGGAAACGAGTATTTTTCTCGCTGTAGCGACATAGCCCTCGCCCTCTTTTCCGTCTACATACTGTGCCAGTTCCAATAGTGCAGAGGCGAGAATGGATCCGGCCGATACATCGCGCAGCGTTGTGGATGTCTTGGGTGCATCATAATCCCAATAGGGGATGCCATCCGCAGGCATGTCTGTTTTGGAGAGTATGAAAGTGGCGATCTTCTTTGCCTGTTCGAGATAACTGGGTTCTTTTGTAAACCGGTACATCATGGTATAGCCATACAGGCCCCAGGACTGACCGCGTGCCCATGCGGATTCGTCGCTGTATCCCTGGGCGGTTCTCTTCTTAATGACATCACCGGTGGTAGCGTCATAGTCCACCACATGGTACGAGCTGTTATCGGCCCGGAAATGATTCTTCATGGTGGTATTTGCATGATCGATGGCGACTACTTTGAACTTGGGCTCGCGCCATTCATCGCTCACCCAGTTGAGCAATTCGAGGTTCATCATATTATCGATGATCACCTGGCTTTTTTTATCGGTGAGGGGTCCCCACGACTGGATGGCATTGATGGTGGGCCGGTAGCGCTTAAGGAGGGTTTCGGCGGCCGTTGCCACCACTTCTTTATATGCAGGGTTATGAGTGAGGCGGTAGGCATTGCCGAAGCTGCAGAAGATCATGAAGCCGAGATCGTGATTGCCGCTATAGTATTTTTCTTTCTCCTGGATGGCCAGGCGTTTCTCCGCTTCCTTTTTAATGGCGGAATCGGAAGTGTATTCATAGATCAACCATAGTGAACCGGGGAAGAAGCCACTGGTCCACCAGTCGGTTGCGCTTGTGATGAGGCGGTTTGACTTTTCATTGAAGCTTCGCGGCATTGAGTCGGCGGGAGTGAGTGCGGCCATGAATTTATACTGGCGTGCGGCAAACTGCATGTCCGTGTCGATCAGTCGCCGCATGGCTTTCGCGGATTTCTGGGCAACGGAGGCGAGGGTTGGGAACAGGAGGAGAAGGACAATGAGTTTTTTCATAGTGATGCCTGGCTGGGAAAATGTTGAGCGACAAATGTAAAATGAATAGCTCAAAAAGGAGCATGGTTGTGCTGGTTTCCGGGATGACACCCAGTTGACACCTGGGTGACATCCCGGGCGTCGGGTTGGCAACCCGATTTCCGGGTTGCCAACCCGCGGGGCATCTAACCCACGCGCCTGGCGTGTGCCGATATTCAGCCTAGAGCTGCTTTTAAATGGTTATAAACGTTTCTCATCGTTTGGAGTTGACACCCAGTTGACACCTGGGTGACATCCCGGGACATGGAGGTTGCCAACCCGACTTCGGGTTGGCAACCTCCATGTCCCTGTCAAATCCGTTAATTTTGAAAAAAAACAGCATGTATTCCTCCCTACTCCTCCATTCCGAGAATGCAACCTGCACTATTACGATCAATCGTCCCGATAAACTGAATGCCCTCAACAAGACCGTTATCGAAGAGCTTGGCGCCGCCATCGAACAGGTAAATGCGGATCCGGCAATACGCTCCGTGATCCTTACTGGCAGTGGCCCCAAGGCATTTGTGGCGGGTGCAGATATCAGCGAATTCCTTACCCTCGATGCCAAAGGAGGAAAGGCACTTGCACAGAAGGGACAAGACCTGGTGTTCACGAAGATCGAGCGTAGCTCCAAGCCTGTCATCGCCGCGGTGAATGGCTTCGCGCTCGGTGGAGGCTGCGAACTGGCCATGGCCTGCCACTTCCGCATCGCCAGCGAGAATGCAAAGTTCGGGCAACCCGAAGTGAACCTCGGCCTCATCCCCGGCTATGGCGGCACACAACGCCTCGTCCAACTAATTGGAAAAGGCCGCGCCATGGAGTTGCTGATGACGGGAAACATGATCGATGCCAACACCGCGCTTCAATATGGCCTGGTGAATCATGTCACAACACCCGATCAATTACTCGAAAAAGCATTGTCCATCGCTGCAGTAATCAATACGAAGGCGCCACTCGCTGTCGCCGGTTGCATAGCGGCGGCCAATGCGGTCTTCAATGAGCAAAAGAACGGTTACGAGATAGAGATCGAAACGTTTGGAAAATTATTCGGTACCGCAGACGCCAAGGAAGGCGCCAACGCATTCCTTGAAAAAAGAAAGGCCAGCTTTACCGGTCGATGAGATTCTCCGGGATGAGATAAGCAGCGATCTCGCTAATAAGCGGCGGATCCTTTGCATCGTTGATTATTATACGTATCGCGCTTATTTCCTGGGCAGGGAAAGTAAGAATGCGTTTCCTGCCGATCGTCGTGATATTAAATTCCTTTACGGTAGTACTTCCATTGAGCAAGACTACTGTTGCCGATTTTACACGTTGCCCAAATTTTATCGCTTCCTGCAGCACGATACAGTTGATCTTCTTGACAGGGTCGAACTTGACCCATAGCCTTTCATTTTCAATATCGCTGATCTTTTCGAAGGTCTCTTCACTCCCGTCGGTGAAGTTGGTACGGCGGAAGATGCCGCCACTCATATGCAACTCCGCCTTGCTGTCCTTTGCCAGGTTGTTTCCAAAACTTTCCTCGCGTAGCCTGTTGAAATGGATCAATGATGCCGAATCCTTTTCGCTGATCAATCCGCGGCGGTCGGGCGGTACATTCAGTAGAAAGTTTGCTCCACGTCCTACCGATTTCAGATATAGCTCGAATAGTTGTTCGGGCGTTTTCACTTTCTCATCCTCTTCTGGATGATAGAACCAGCCGGGCCGGATGCTTACATCGCATTCCGCGGGTATCCAGTTCTTCCCATTGATGTTTCCCTTGTTGAGCGTGTCCGTGGGCGGAGCTCCTGCTCCTCTTGTAAAGCCTGCGGTATCGAGATTATTCCAGTTCGTTTCACCGGCTATTCCATTCTCATTTCCCACCCAACGGATATCGGGACCGATATCGCTGAACACGAGCGTGCCCGGTGCATTCTTTCTCATCGTCTGTTCGAACCGCCTGAAATCATATTCCTGCTTTTTACCGGAAGGACCTTCGCCATTGGCGCCATCCCACCAGAATTCATAGAACGGACCGTAGCTGCTTATCAATTCCTTCAATACATTTACATAAACATCATTGTAGGCAGGCGTTCCATATTGCGGGTGATTGCGATCCCAGGGAGAAAGATAGACGCCGAATTTCAATCCGTATTCCTTGCACGCTTCCTTCAATTCCTTCAATACATCCCCCTTACCCTCCTTCCATTTGCTTTCCCGCACGGTATGCTTGCTGTACTTGCTCGGCCAAAGACAGAAACCATCGTGGTGTTTTGCCGTGATGATGATGCCCTTTGCTCCCGATTGCTTCGCTATCCGCGCCCATTGCCTGCAATCCAACTGCGATGGGTCGAAAGCATCGGCCGGCTCATCGCCCTGACCCCATTCCTTATCGGTAAAAGTGTTTGGACCGAAATGTATGAACCAATAAAACTCCATGCTATGCCAGGCGAGTTGTTGCTTTGTCGGCACGGGGTACTTTGCTTTTGGTTGAGTGAGCACCTGCAGGCCGCATAGAAGCAAGAGACAACCAAACAAAAGTTTTATTCTCATGAAATTCCTTTTTATGAGTGATAACAATGTTCCTGTCCTGCGCTCTTTCTTACTTCACAGGCGCCTTCACTACAATCGTATCTGTCGGGAGAGAACTAACAAGATACCTGCCGGAGTCGAGTTGTGTGGTTGGGAACTGCTGCTTGAGTTTCATCCAGTCGCCCGTCACTATTCCCGTTTGGTAAAGATAAAGATGTTGAAGACCCTTTATTGCTTTTAAAGGCATTAAACCCTGCGCCGTGACCTTCGTGCCCACTAAATTCAGTGATTGAAGTCTTGAGAGTGCGGCGAGTTTCGCAACGCCCGCATCCGTTATGTTGGTATTGCTCAACTGGAGTCGTGTCAATGAGTGGCAAGCCGCGATATCATCCATCGCCTTGTCCGAGACCGCCGCGTTGTCGAGTTTCAGCCAAACCAATTGTTTCTCCAGTGATCGTAATAGCTTTACCAGGGTGTCTGCACCGGTTGTCGCGGTCACGAAATTTATAGAGAGATAATTACTTCCCTGCCCCACGGGTATCACGATCACATTCGCATTGCGGAGGCGATGGATGATCACGGAGTCTCCGGGAACAACGGGTTCCGCAGGAACATCCGTAATTGCCTTGTCTGCCGGCTTGCCGGATTCAAACGATGCCAGCACCGGCTTGATCTTATCCGTCTGTTCGAGTTGATCCACCCGCTTGTTGAAGTCTGCTCCCGTACTGATCCACCAATGAAGCAGTGTGATCTCGCTCTCCGTCAATTGTGGCTTCTCCCGCGGCGGCATATGGTCTTTATCATTCAATGGCAACAACAGGCGTTCGAGCAGTTTGCTCTCATCTGTTTTTCCCGGTACGATGACCTTTCCATCTTCACCGCCTTTAAATATTTGCTCCTGTCCATCGAGCCGGAGTTTTCCTTTTTGTTTGTTAGGGCCATGGCAGTTGTAACATCTTGCCTGAAAGAGAGGTTGGACGATATCACCGTATACCGCCGCCGCCTGAATATTTGCTATCGGCTTCAATGCGGGGCCGTCGCTCTTTCCGTCGTTCCATCCTTCGGTAAGATAGCCTTCGCCATGAGTGAGTGTGCCGCCATAGTGGCCGGTCACCGTTATCAGGATAATCAGCGCCACCGAGACCCAACGCAAGATCATCTCGCGGACGCAAAGCTTATATAACAGGTATAGAATGAAAGAGACGATGGCTACAGTTATGCCGAGTACCTGGTGTGTATACACAATGTTTCCTTCGTAATCGCCGGAGAGCGAAAGCAGGTAACCGCTGATGCAGGATGCAATGGCGCTAAGCACGCCCCAACCCAGCATGACGGGTATGGCAGGTTGCAGGAAAGTGAACCTACTCCTTATTGCAAGGAGCTGGAAGAAACAGGCCAGCAAGAGAATACCTATTGGCAGATGCACCAATACAGGATGAAGATGTCCTATGAGATCCGGGATTGTTAAAAGCATAATTAAGAAGGGAAAGATAGCTTAGGCATATCGTTTCCGCAATAATTTCATCATATGAATATTGATCGCCCATTGATCGGCAACAGCCTGGCGCGTATAGGGCAGTGTTGGCATATAATCGGGTGGACCGAATTCGGTGAGGATCGTCATCCGTTCTCCAGCCTTCTTCTTCCTGTTCATTACAGTGTCCCACCATTCGAAGTGTTGCTTCACGATCGCCTCCCACTCCGGTGCGCGGGGATCGTTCACCTGCGGACCTTCGGGATGACCGATGCGCGCATGAATGTGTTCGGTCCGCTGCAGGGCTATCCCAACGGTCTCCTGCTGATCGCCAAGCATGCTCTCATGCACATTGCACCAATGGGAAATATCCAGTGTGATGCGGAGAGAGGGATTTCTTTCAATGAATTGACGGGCGATATGCGCAGCAAAAAGTATCCTCGATCGGTGCGTCTCATGACAGATGGTGATCCCGGATTCCTTTGCCAGGGCTTCCGTGTGGGTCATGAACGCAGTGTTTTGTTCAGTAGTAAAATGATCGCGGCCCGAATGGCAATTTATATACAGCGGCTTCTGGTATGTATTCTTTACGGCGGCCGTCGTGGCCTTCTTGAAATAGTCGAGGTGTTCCTTCCAATCGGGCTGTGAGCCTCCGCAGAGAAAACCCACGTCGAGTGAATGCAACTTCAATGCGGCAAACAGTTCCTCCTGCGCCGGTTTATCATTGGGCCACCATATCTCGATTCCATCGTATCCCTCCTTTTTGACGGCTTCGCAAAACTGGTTGATCGTTCCGGTGAAGCCCCAATTGGTAGCGAGTATTTTCAATTCGAATCCGGGTTTGCTTACTGCAGGCGTTTGCATGATCGCAAAGCTATCCAGCGAAGACATTAGCAAAGCGGTAGTGGCAGTGGTGGTGGTTTGAATGAATGTTCGGCGAGAGGACATAATGGCTAGATAAATGAATGATGAGGTCCGTGAACCCGCCTACGCTGAGGCTTCGGCGGGCACAGTCGTCGTGAATTGCAACAGAACTATTATAATCCTATTGGAAGATCGGAAACGGACTGGAATAACACGCTAATTGGCACATTTTCGAGTTTGCACATTGGCACATTGACCTAGGCAATTATCTCATGTATCACCTTTCCCGCCACATCGGTCAGCCGGAACGGCCTTCCCTGGAATGGATAGGTGAATTGCTCATGATCGAAGCCCAGTTGATTCAATATGGTTGCCTGAATATCGTACGCCTCTACCTTTCCACTGATACCATGATAACCGATCTCGTCCGTTTCGCCATAGGAGAATCCTTTCTTTATTCCTCCTCCCGCCATCCATATTGTGAATGCCTCGGTATGATGATCCCTTCCCTTGAAAGGATTCTGCGCACCATTCCGGTTTTCCATCATAGGTGTGCGTCCGAATTCTCCTCCCCATACCACGAGTGTTTCTTCCAGCAACCCACGTTGCTTCAGATCGAGCAATAAGGCGGTGATACATTTATCCACGCTGCGGTATTTATTGATAATGCCAATGTTCAATGCATTGCTTGGGTTATCACCATGTGCATCCCATCCCCAGTCGAACAGCTGCACGTAACGCACGCCCTTCTCGACCAATTTTCTCGCGAGCAAGACATTATTCGCAAAACAGGCCTCACCGGGTTTTGTACCATACATCTCGTGGATGTATGCCGGCTCGTCCTCGATATTCATTACCCCGGGCGCCGTGATCTGCATGCGGTACGCCATCTCGTATTGGGAAATACGCGAGAGGATCTCGGGATCGTTATACTCATCGTATTCTTCCAGGTTAGCCTTATTGATTGCCTCTATCGATGCCTTGCGCAGATCGCGGCTCATTCCCTTCGGGTCATTGATGAACAACACCGGATCGCCCTCACTCCTGCACTGTACGCCCTGGTAAACGGAAGGAAGGAACCCGCTGCCCCACACGCTTTTTCCCGCATCGGGGAAACTCCCGCCACTCGTGAGCACAACGAAACCCGGCAGGTTTTGATTTTCCGTACCCAGTCCGTAGGTCACCCAACTTCCCATGCTCGGCCGGCCAAGTCGCGGAGCGCCGGTATGCATGAGCAATTGCGCAGGCGCGTGGTTGAACTGATCGGTCTTGACGGCCTTTAAAAAAGTTATCTCATCTGCCACGGTCGATAAGTGCGGAAGGTTCTCGCTTATCCAGGCGCCGCTTTGTCCATGCTGCGAGAATTTCGCCTGCGGCCCTAACATTTTCGGAACGCCTGTAATGAACGCAAATTGTTTTCCCGCCAATAGCGACGGCGGACAATCCTGGCCATCCATCTTCATAAGCTCCGGCTTGTAGTCGAACAGCTCCAACTGCGATGGTGCGCCCGCCATATGCAGGTAGATCACACTCTTTGCCTTGCCGGGAAATGGTGGCGCCTTCGGCAATAACGGGTGTACGGGATCGAAGGCAGTCAATGCACCTGCCGTGCGTGAGCTCTCCCCACAGCCGCCGATCAATGATCCCATCGCTAATGCACCCAGGCCCATCGCACTTTCTTTGAGAAAGTGACGGCGTGTGTGCATGCGGCGCACGGTGTCCTCCGCTTCTTTCAATAACCGCTGGTTGTTTAGTTCTTTTTGTGTCATAGTATAAATGCAGAAATTCAAAAGTCAAAATGCAAAATTCAAAACTGGTGAACTACGTATTGTCGTTCCTGATTTTTTTTTGAAAAAAACACAAGGAACACAAAGGAATTCACACAAAGACCACAAGATTCTTCATTCATCACGCCCAATTGGCTAATTATCAAATTACCAAACCTGCCTACCGGCAGGCAGGTTGTCAAATTGTTCTTACAGCTTTCTCAATTTTATATTCTTAAACCACACCCCGCTTCCATGATCCTGAAGACATATATATCCTGTCTTAGCTATTCCGTAGTTGGGTTCGTCCTTCCATTTGCCCGTTGCCTTGCGTTGCTTCCAGTCGTCAGTCCACGCTTCGAATTCGAGGACCTTGACTCCGTTGAGCCAATGTTCCCGATGTGCGCCGTTGACAACGATCTTCGTAATGTTGTACTCGCCGATGGGCTTGGTAGGCCTTGAACTGGTCGTGTACATCGCATAGTCGGCGCCGGTCTTCTGCCAGTCCTGTAATTTTTCCGGGAATCCCTCATCATCTATCAGCTGGTATTCCGGACCGCTTTCATATGCCGCCTTGTTGTCTTCCGTAACATGGTACATGATGCCGCTATTGCCCGCCGCCGCTATCTTCCATTCCACGATGAGCTCGAAATTCTCATACGGTTGCTTCGTGATTATATCCGCGCGCAGGTCAGTCTTATCGGTGCTGCTTCCCTTGCAATACATCTCCCCATTCTTGACGCCCCAACAGTCCGCCGCTTTGTTTTGATACATGCGCCAGCCATCCAGCGTCTTTCCATCGAACAGCAACTGCCAGCCTTCCTTCTTCTCTGCGGCGGTCAGTGTATTGTCTTTCTGCTGGTAAAATGAAAAAAGGCCCATGGTGAAAATTATCAGGGTAATTGCTAAAAAGAATTTCTTCATTATCACTTCATTTTATGCTGTGTTATTATTTCTGTTGACAAACGATCAAACCAATTTCAATTTCTCCGGATCCCATTTCACCGGTTTGTCGGTGAAATAACTATCGTTGCAAAGTAAGGCGGGTGCAGCGGCACGGTACCCGAATAATGCATCCTCCACCGAAAGTTTCTTCTCGCGTATTGCAGTGAAGAAGTGATAGAAGTGATCGTAGTGCGCACCCTTGTATCCATCTTCTGCCTTGAATACGGTTGTATCCGGCGGTAGCATTTTTTTGCGCTCATAAGAGGAAGCAACGTTATCCTTGTTGAGTTTCGTCGCCAGCAGGGGATCGTCGGTGGCCGCGTATGCCTTGTTTCGCGTCAGCGTAACCTTATCCCATTCTACATTCATGCTTCCCTCGTTGCCTACGAGGCGGAGATAGGTGCTGTCCGCTGTTCCATCGACGAAATTCACCCGCAGGGAAAGATTGAAGGCGGGATGCTCGGGCGTCTCGCCATAGTCGAACATGCCCATCAGGATATCCGGCACTTCTCTTCCGTCCTTCCAATACCGGAGACCGCCCATGGCCATGATCTTCTGCGGGCCCTTCGAGTTGGTGATGAAGTGAAGACTGGAAAAAAGATGAACGAAGAGATCTCCCGATACGCCGGTGCCATAGTCCTTGTAACAACGCCAGCGGAAGAATCGCTTGGCATCGAATGGCCTGTCGGGATATTTATTAAGAAAACGTTTCCAATCAACGGTCTTGTCCGAGCCATCCGGTGGTATCGTGTATTGCCATGCGCCACCGGGTGAATTCCTTGCCCAGAATCCCTCGGCATAGTTCAATTTCCCTATAGCGCCTGCAGCTAACAACTCCTTGGCCTTTTCATTTCCCAATGAGCTAAGGCCCTGGCTGCCGACCTGGAACACGACCTTGTTCCTGTTCTGTGCCTCTATCACCGCATTTCCTTCGGTGATATCATGCACCATTGGCTTCTCACAATACACCGCCTTCCCGCTATTCATCGCTTCCACAGAGATATCCTTATGCCAGTGATCCGGTGTTGCCACGATCACGGCGTCTATATCTTTTCGCTGAAGGATTTCCTTATAATCCCTCGTGGTATAAATATCATTCCCATAATTCTTCTTCGCTTCCGCCAGTCTTCCGTCGTACAGGTCGCAGGCCGCTACCAGTTTAATCCCCGGCACGGTGATCGCCGTATTCGCGTCGGCAGTTCCCATGCCACCAACTCCTATCAATGCGATCTGGAGGGTATCGTTGGGTCCACCCATTTTAGCACGCCTGATAGTCTCCAGCTTCTCGCGGCCTGCCGCTGCTGCATTCAATACTTCGGGCATGAATGCTGCTCCCGCGACACCCGTTGCGATCTTTTGAATAAAATTCCGACGCGATGATTGTTTACTCATTTTCTATTGGTTTAATTAAAATTCAATTCTTGGTAATGATCTCATCGAGGTTCAGCATGGCATTGGCTACCACTACCAGCGCCGCTGCCGACGTGTCTACTTCTTCATTCTTCCCCAGCATACCCGATGCCTTTTCCTTATCTTTTTTAAATTCATCCAGGGCCGTAGCATACAAGTCCTCGAATATCTTAAGCGTAGACCTGGTAATGGGCTTGTACAACATCATCTCATATCCCTTCGCCACCTGCTCCGCGATCGTGGCGCCGCCTTCCTTCCTCATGCGTCCCGCAAAATGCCTGGCCATATCCAGGTATACCGAATCGTTCAGGGTCACAAGGGCCTGCAACGGCGTATTGGTCCGTATGCGGCGTGCACTGCATGCCACGCGCTGGGCGCCATCGAAGCTTATCATCGATGGATAGGGAGAGGTTCTCTTCCAGTAAGTGTACACGGCGCGCCGGTACTGGTCGTCTCCTTCGCTGCTTTTCCATCTCGACCCATTGTAGGGTGAGAGCCAGATTCCATCGGGTTGCCATGGCATCACACCCGGGCCATACATCTTCGTACTCAATGCACCCGAAATGCAAAGATCCTGGTCACGCAATTGTTCTGCACTCAACCGTACTCTCGGTCCGCGTGCATAAAATTTATTATTGAAATCCTTTTCGCGTCCTTCCGGAGTGAGCTTCGATTCTTGTCGGTAGGTGGCGCTCGTCACCAGTTCACGAAGTAGTTTCTTCAGGCTCCATTTGTAATCGGTCATCAGCTTCCACGACAGGTAGTCCAGCAACTCCTTATGTGTTGGTGGAATGCCTTGCGTGCCCATATCCTCCAGCGTTTCCGTGATGCCGGCGCCGAATAGCTGCTCCCAGAGACGGTTGGTGATGGTCCTTGCTACGAGCGGGTTCCGCTTATCGGTTAGCCACATCGCGAGACCGAGCCGGTTCTTCGGTGCATTGGTCGGCATGGCAAAGTTCAATGAAGCGGGTACTGCCGGTTCCACTTCTTTCCCCAATGTGCGCCAATTCCCTCTTTCGAAAACATGGCTCTTGCGCCACATGGCGCCGGGGTTCTCTACCATCACCGGCGTCGTTGGCAGTTCGGCGTTAAGCATCTCCCAGTATTTTTTCTTATTCGCTTCATAACCGGCTTCGCCTTTCCCGGGAAATGCGGGGAGGAAGGCGAACCAATCGAATTGTATGGGGAAGTCGTCGTTTGTGGGAATCATGTCATTTTCGTACCGGACATAAATATCATGAATGCCCTCCTGGCGGGGGAATTCGATCGACTCCATTCGCCACTTGTTCATTGGCTTCACGGGATAGGAAACGATGAGTGGGCCGTCTGGTGAATCACGGTGGACCTTCATCACGCCGCCCTTCGTATTGGAATAAAAATTAAGGATCAGTTGCCCGCAGTTCGCGAGATCGACATGTTTGAGGCGGCCTCTTCCATGATTGTGGTAGAAGAGTGAGACATTATTATTCACAATCACGGCATTCTCCAGGCTGTCGGCGGAAGTGGAGTTGATGGAAGGCTGCCAGGTACGGAGGAACAGCGAAGCCTTCCTGGCATCCGTGGGTGTGGCGTGTGCCTGTATCCATTGTGTGACGGGTTCTATCTGCCGCTTCGCGGAATCATTGAACTCGCGAAGCAGGGGATATTCCGCGGGCACATCCTCATCGCGCGTATTATTGAAGTAGGCGAGGAATTTATAATATTCATCGTGATGAAAGGGATCGTAGGGATGGCTATGACATTGAACGCAGGCAAAGGTGGTGCTCATTAGGCCTTCCCAGGTTGTGCTGACCCGGTCCATGACGGCGGCCGTCCTGAACTCTTCGTTGTTGGTACCGCCTTCGTCATTGGTCATGGAATTACGGCTGAATGCCGTGGCGATATACTGATCATCCGTGGGATCGGGCAGCAGGTCGCCCGCGATCTGTTCGGTGAGAAACTTGTCATAGGGCTTGTCTTCGTTAAAGGCCTTGATCACCCAATCGCGGTAAGCCCAGATATTCCTGTTGCCATCCGATTCGTATCCCTTCGTATCCGCATAGCGGGCGAGGTCGAGCCACATGGAAGCCCAGCGTTCGCCGAAATGCGGCGAGGCCAGCAGCGAATCGACGAGCGTATTGTAGGCATTGTCATCACCGGATGCGAGGAACTTGCTGGCAACGGCAGAAGAAGGATACATGCCGATGAGATCGAGACTAACGCGTCTCAACAGGGCTGCTTTGTCCGTTGCAGGGGAAGGCGTCAACTTCTCTTCTTTTATTTTCTGAAGAATGAATTTATCGACATCGTTACGGACCCACTTGTTTTCTATGTCCGGTGCCTTCACCTCTTTGAGTGGAAGATAGGCCCAGTGATCGCCCCATTTTGCTCCCTGCCTTATCCATTTAGTGAGTATGCTTATCTCGCCTTTACTCAGTGCTTCATGTTTGTACGGCATTCGTTCCTCGGGGTCATGACTGGAAATGCGGCGTATCAATTCGCTGTGCTCCGGATCTCCCGGGATGATGGCTGGCTTGCCCGATTTCGTATTGGCCAATGCTTCTTCCCGGAAGAGAACACTGAACCCTGCCTTGGCACGCACCCCGCCGTGACAGGTGATGCATTTTTTATTCAGGATCGGCTTCACATCGGCGCTGAAGTCCACCTTCTTTTCAGGAATGAAAAAGAGGTACGTGGCGAAGGCTATCACGAGGAGTACAACGACGAGCCATAACTTTTTTTTCGCTATCAATTTCATACAGGCAATCTCCAAAGGCAATTCATGAAGTGTTCGATACCTTATTGCCTTAAAGTTAAGACATTAAACGCCTTTTTGACCACGCAAATTATTAGTCAATCGTTTGTTCTTAATCAACACGCTGATAGGGCTGGGAATTGGGAATAGAGTATGAGGAATTAGGAATAGGGAATAAGGAATTGGGCCTTAGGAGAAGATTCTTCAACTGTTGGACTAATTCCTAATTCCTTATTCCCAATCCCTAATCCCCTATACTCATTCCGCCGAGAAACAATTGACCATCCGCCTGAATTTGGCTAACTTTCTTTTTTGATTTTTATCCACATGAAATTACGATTGGCAGCCACCCTCCTTATCGTTTCCGCCATGGTGGCGGGTACACTATCCTGTCTTCAACATCGGGCGTCAAAGGATGCCTTGCCTGAAACGATCAGTTATAATTTTCATATCCGCCCGATCCTTTCCGATAAATGTTTCAAGTGCCATGGTCCCGATGCCAACAAACGCCAGGCGGGACTCCGTCTCGATATAGCAGACAGCGCCTTCAAGCCGCTGAAGGAAACCAAGGGTGCGTTTGCCCTCGTACCGGGCAAGCCGGATGAATCCGAACTGTACAAGCGGATATCTTCCACCGATACTTCTTATATGATGCCTGAACCCGAGTCTCATCTCGGAGCATTAAGCGAGTACGAAGTGAAGTTGTTCAGGAAATGGATAGAGCAGGGTGCGAAGTATGAATCGCACTGGGCCTTCACGGCACCGAAGAAGGCACCACTGCCCGAGGTGAGCGATAAGGATTGGGCAAAAAATGAGATCGATTATTTCACCCTTCATAAGATGGATGAATTTGGCTTGAAACACAATGACGAGGCAGATAAGGAAAGATTGCTCAAGAGGATCTGTCTCGACATCACAGGCCTTCCGCCTACCATTGAGATGATGGATAGGTTCCTGGCGGATACATCGCCCAATGCCTATGAGAAGATGATAGACGTGTTGCTGCAAACTCCTCAATATGGAGAGAGGATGGCTGTTCATTGGATGGACATCGCCAGGTATTCGGACAGTTACGGGTACCAGGATGATAATATACGCACACAATGGCCATGGCGCGATTGGGTGATACATGCCTTCAATAAGAACATGCCGTATGATCAGTTCGTGACATGGCAGGTAGCGGGCGATATGCTTCCCGATGCTAACAAGGAGGAGATATTGGCAACGGGATTCTTCCGCAATCATAAGTATACGGAGGAGGGCGGTGTGATCCCCGAGGAATACCGCATTGAATACTTATTGGACAAGACGAAGACCTTCGGCAAGGGCATACTCGGTATTACGATCGAATGTGCGCAGTGTCATGATCATAAATATGATCCTTTTTCGCAGAAAGACTATTATTCACTCCTTGCATTCTTTAATAATACCAGGGAACTAGGCTACGAGGGAGATGTGAGTGTCTCGAAGCCGGCAAAGAATCCGCTGCTAAAGATCAGCAGCGAAGACCGGAGGGAACTACTTTCATTCATCAATCAGCGCGATACGATGGGACTTACAGTATCGGTGATGGGAGAACGGGATACGATGCGAAAGACATTCGTGCTCAACCGCGGCGCATACGATCAGCCGGGCGATGAAGTGAGACCGGCAGCGATCAGGGCCGTGATGAACTTCGATACTACACGTTTTGCCCGAAACAGGCTCGGTCTCGCGCAATGGACCGTGAATAAGAAGAACCCTCTTACCTCGCGCGTATTCGTGAACCAGGTATGGCAGGAGATATTCGGAAGAGGATTGGTGAAGACCTCGGGCGACTTCGGCATGCAGGGTGAACTGCCTTCTCATCCCGAATTGCTCGACTGGCTGGCGGTGGACTTCATGGAACATGGATGGGACATAAAACGCCTCATTAAACAAATACTGGTATCGGCAACTTACCGGCAATCGGGTAAGGTGTCTGCGGAACAAATGAAGATCGATCCGGAGAACGTGTACCTGGCCCGCGGGGCCCGTGCGCGGCTGAAGGCCGAATTCGTGCGTGATCTTTGTCTTGCAAGCAGTGGCCTGTTGGTAAGAACTATCGGCGGGCCGAGTGTGAAGCCATACCAGCCGAAGGGAATTTGGGAATCGACGACATCGGGTCGTGGCATGCTCGCAGTGTACCGGCAGGACCATGGGGAAGATCTTTACCGCCGCGGTCTATATACATTTATCAAATTAACCGTGCCTCCTCCGGGAATGATCATGTTCGATGCGAGTAACCGCGACCAGTGCGAAGTGAAGAGATCGAAGACGAATACTCCATTGCAGGCATTGATAATGATGAACGACCCAACGGTACTGGAGGCGTCCCGGGTGTTAGCGCAGCGCCTTTCCGAGCAAAGTCTCCAGGCCAGGGATAGAGTGGTCCTTGCCTTCCGCAGGATCATTTGCCGCAAGCCAACGGAAAAGGAAGAGAAGATCCTGGTGGACTATTACCAGGATCAGCTAAGGGAATTCCGGGAGAAGAAAC
>Ga0193753_10002033_pt1 | contig 16493 bp, 14 predicted proteins | sample H1c2metaG_FD_144925 | JGI IMG/M metagenome (GOLD analysis project Ga0193753, IMG submission 144925) | Soil microbial communities from a riparian zone of the East river system, Colorado, United States - H1c2 | ecosystem: Environmental > Terrestrial > Soil > Riparian zone | place: USA: East... | reverse complement strand
CGCGGTCGACGAAGGCGTGAGCGCGGCGGTGATGACCGGCGCGGGCACGCCTTCGTCGACCGCGGCCGCCACTGTCCAGCGTCCTTCTCCCGAATCCGAGACCCGGCCGGCGAATGCGCCCAGGCTCGCATCCTCGGACAACGCGCGCGCCGTCAGATCGAGCAGCCACGACCGGACCACGCTGCCGTGGCGCCAGACTTCGGCGATCTGCGCGACGTCGAAATCGTACGCATAGTGTTCGGGATGCGAAAGTGGCGTGGTCTCGGCGTCTTTTTCGCGTGGCCGCGTGCCGATGTCGGCGTTGCGCAGGATGTTGAACCCTTCCGCGTACGCGGCCATCACGCCGTACTCGATGCCGTTGTGGACCATCTTGACGAAATGGCCCGCGCCATACGGACCGCAATGCAGGTAGCCGCGCGCGGCTGTTCCTGGCTGATCGGGGTAGCTAGTCTCGCCGCCCGGCGAAAGCGCCGCGAACAGCGGTTCGAGTGAATCGAACGTGGCCTTCTCGCTGCCGACCATCAGGCAATAGCCGTTCTCGCCACCGGCAATGCCGCCACTGGTGCCGACATCGACGTAGTGGATTCCCGCCCTCGCCAGGTCGGCGCCACGCCGCAGGTCGTCGCGATAGTAGGAATTGCCGCCATCGATGAGTACGTCACCCGCTGACAGCATCGGCAGCAGGTTGGCAATTTCCTGGTCGACCACCGCCGCCGGCAGCATGAACCAGATGACGCGCGGCGCCGCGAGCTTGCCCACGAATTCCTGCAGTGAAGCAGCGCCCGTGATGCCCGGTCCCTGCAGCGACTGCACTGCCGCTGCATTGGCGTCGAACACGACGCATTGAAACCCCGCGCCCGTGATTCGCCGCACCATGTTGGCGCCCATGCGTCCCAGGCCGATGAAACCGATTTGAGTCAACTCTTTCATGTGAGCCTCTCGATGAATGGGTACAGTCTATTCCCATGAAAGTCGTTCGACGCAGCGCAGATCGCGGCCATGCCGACCACGGCTGGCTCAAGTCCTACCACAGCTTCTCGTTCGCGGAGTATTTCGACGAGGACCACGTCGAGTTCGGGCCGCTGCGCGTGTTCAACGAAGATCGCGTGACCGGGGGCCAGGGCTTCGGCACCCACGGGCATCGCAACATGGAGATCATCAGCTACGTGCTCGACGGGGAGCTCACGCACCAGGACTCCATCGGCACGCGGTCGACCATCCGCCCGGGCGACGTGCAGCGCATGAGCGCGGGCAGCGGCGTGCGGCACAGCGAGTTCAACGGCTCGCCGACCAACAAGCTGCACTTCCTGCAGATCTGGATCCAGCCGAATGTCACCGACATCCCGCCCAGCTACGAAGAGAAGCGCTTCGAGGCCGCAGACAAACAAGGCCGTTTGCGGTTGATCGCCTCGTCGGACGGCGAGGCCGGGTCGGTCGTGGTGCATCAGGATGTTCGCGTCTACAGCGGGCTTTTCGACGGTGCGGAACACGCCAGCCTCACGCTTTCACCCGGACGGCGCGCGTATGTGCATGTCGCGCGCGGCGCGGTGCATGCCAATGGCATCGAGTTGAACGCGGGCGACGCACTCAAGCTCACCGAAGAGACCGTCGTGGAAATTGCGCAAGGTTCCAAGGCCGAAGTCCTGGTCTTCGATCTGCCCTAGCCAGGCCGTCAGTCCGGTGGAAAGGGCATGGCTTTCGGCATGCGCGTTCCGCTGTCGCGGCGCGGTTTGCGCGCATTCACGTCCACGCCTCGCCACCATGGCGTCATGGTGAAATCCTGTGCCGGTTCCACGGGCTCACCGAGCTGCGGCAGGATGAGCCTTGCCTGCGTCTTGGGCGCGAGCTGCAACAGCGTTTCGATGGGCTCGTCCCATGCGTGCAGCGCCAGGTTGAACGTGCCCCAATGCACGGGCAGCAGCGGTCCGCCGCCTAACAACGCATGCGCCGCGAGCGCATTGGCCGGCCCCAGGTGAATGTTGCCCCAGGCCGGGTGCCATGCGCCCACTTCGAGCATGACGAGGTCGAACGGACCCAGGCGCGCGCGAATCTCGGCGTGTTCGGAAGTCGGGCCGGTATCGCCGCTGAAAAATACGCGATGGCGCGGTGATTCGATGACGAATGACGACCACAACGTGCGGTTGCCGTCCTTGAGGCCGCGACCGGAGAAGTGTTGCGACGGCGCGGCATGGAGCGTGAGCCCGGTGCCCGGCACGCGATGCGATTCCCACCAGTCGAGCTCGACGATGCGTTCGGGCGCAATTCCGAAGGACTCGAGATGTGCGCCTACGCCTAACGAAGTGATGATCGGCACCGACGATTTGCGCATGAGCCGCATGGTCGTGTAGTCGAGATGATCGTAGTGATCGTGTGAAACGATGATGGCGTCCAGCGGCGGCAGCTCGCGAACCTCCACCGGAACCGGCTGAAAGCGCTTCGGCCCGAGGAAGCGTGAGGGCGAGGCGCGCGGACCCCAGACCGGATCGGTGAGTACACGCCAGCCGTCGATCTCCAGCAGCACCGTCGAGTGGCCTAGCCAGGTTGCCCGTAGCCCGCTGCTGACGGGGCGCGTCCAGACGTCGAGAGGATTCCGCGAAGGGAGCGGTGCCTGTGGTACGCGCCGATCGCCGCCACAGATGAACTCGCTGAGCGATGGCATCGCCACGGCGGGATCGCCGCGAGGAATGATGCTGGTATTGCGGAAGCGTGTTCCGTCCCAGCGTGGCGATGCGGCGATGCGTTCGTGTCGCGCGCCTTGAGTTTTCGAAATGGTCATCGGTGTTCGGAAGTCTCCGCTCAATGCCGGCAAGTGGTCTCCCCCGAAAGAGGTAGGGCCGAACACGTTCTTTGGATATGGGCGCACGACACCTTCGAGCAATTTTCTTTGCATCCAACTGCGCGAAGAATTCGTTCCCATGAACATGAAGAAAAATGGAAAGGGAAGAAGGGCCGGAGTCATTGCGACGCTCGCGAGCGTACTGATGTTCGGGTCAGCGGCGGGAGTGGCCGCGGGTGTGAACGAGACGGAAAACGTTCCGTGGAGCTCACTTGAAATGTCCCAGCTGGAAACGAGAGAGGCATTTCTCATTTCAGATGCCCGCTGGGACGACACCCGCATGGTGCTGCTCGATGCGGCCTCGAATATCGGCGGCTCCTCCGTTCCCTATGCTCGCCCGGATCGCAATCGTCATTGGATCTGCGACGACTGCGAGTTTCATGTCGGGCTCGGTGGCACCTACCATTCATTCGAAGCGACGGGTGGCGAGGTGATTCCGTTGACCATGACCTGGGATCGCGGCCGCTGGGAAGCCGGTGTGTTCCATTTCAGCCAGCAGACCTCGACCGACAACGACCAGAACGTCGAGCGGCTCGTGGCACGCCCGTACTGGGGCGCCTCCGTGTCGCGCCGCTTCAAGTTTTACGAGCGCGGTCCGCTGCGCGCGATCTTCGGATTCGGATTGTCGTACCGCACCGAGCAGGACGTCCTGAGCGCGACACACTGGAATTTTTCCTCGCAGCTCGGGCTGCGATTCCAGTCGCCGCTGTTCCCGGCGATCTTCGAGCTGTCCGCGCGCCACTGGTCCAACGGCGGCGTCCGGACGCCCAATCGCGGCCAGGACTTCACCATCCTGACGGTGCGATTCGACCGCTGATATCGCGGCTACTGCCCGGTTTCACCCAGTAGTTTGACCAGGTGCTGCTTCCACAGCGCCGCGATGGTGTGCGAGCCATGGCCGCGGGTCTGCGGGCTCAACGGAATCACGAAGGCCTCACCGCGTTTCACGCGCTTGATCTCGCGCTCGAGGATGCCGAGCTCGGGTGGATTGATGAGGTCGTCGGCCGAATTGATGGCAATCAACGGTGCGCGGATGCGCTCGAGGCCCGGAGCAGGGTCGTAATCCCAGGAGGCGCTGACCTGGTAGAGCACGTCGTTCGCGTCCTGCGTGCGCATGGCGTTGGCGAGACTCTCGGCGAGCACTTCATCCGCCTTGGCGAGCGTCGGCATCTGCTCCTGGCGCAGCTGTGGATTGCTGCCCATGAAGAAGATGAGTGACGCCGCGGTGCCGAGCGACGGCGGCTGCGCGGTGTAGTTGCCGCCTTGCCAGGCCGGATCGCCACGGATGGCATCGATGAGCGCCTTGCGCCAGACACGGTTGCGGCCGGAGATCTGCACGGGAAGGCTGGCCAGCGGCATCAGCGCATCCATGAACTCCGGATGCTGCTCACCCCACACCCAGGTATGCATGCCGCCCATCGACGTTCCCATCACCAGACGAAGGTGATTGACCTTCAGGCCTTCGGTGAGCAGGCGGTACTGCGCTTCGACCATGTCGGTGTAGCCGTACTGGGGAAATTTCGCGCGCAGCCCGTCGCTGGGCTTTGCGGATTTTCCATGCCCGATACCGTCGGCGAGCACGATGAAGTATCGCGTGGCATCGAGCGGCTGCCCGGCGCCAAACAACTCGCCGGCGAACTCGGGCCGGATGAATTGCGCGCCGCTGCCGCCGGTCCCGTGCCCGATGAGCACGGCATTGCGCACGATGCCCTTGGCGTCTTTCTTCGGCGTGCCCAGCGTTCGATAGTGGATGTTCAGTTCCGGCAGCGATTGGCCATTCGAGAAATGGAAATCGCGCAAGACGAAGTCGCCCTCGATGGGCGCGGGGTAGTCCGCGGCCTTCGCGAGGGAGAATCCCATCAGCGCGCAACTGATGAACGCGCTTACCCAGAAACGACTCGAAAATCGAAACGTCCGCATCGGCACTTCCTCCTGGCTGTCAACGCAAGCATGATCCTCCCGCCATATGAACACACAAGTCATTGCCGCGGCGTCCGGCGCCGGCCTTACGCTGAGACGCGGAGACCGCCTGAAGATCATCGATCCTTCGGGCGGCCAGTCGGGTGACCTTGCTGCCTTTTCGGCCGACGGAAGTCAGCGCCTCTCGAGAGGGCGCACCTTCGACTACGGCGGGAAAATCTACGTGTCGACCGGCGATGTCCTGTGGTCGGACCGCAGCAATCCGATGTTGACCATCGTCGCCGACGAAGTGGGGCGGCACGACCTGCTGTATGCACCCTGCAGTCTCGAGATGTACCGCATGCAGTACGGGGTGACCGGGTACCACGCGAATTGTCACGACAACCTGTGTACGGCATTGCGCGAACTCGGCATCCAGCCCGAGCCGCTCGTATCGACACTGAATTTTTTCATGGAGGCGCGGGTGGCGGCCGATGGCAAGTTGTCGTTCGTGCCACCGCGGTCTCGCGCGGGTGATTCCATGGTCCTGCGCGCGCAGATGGACCTCGTGATCGCGCTGTCTTCCTGCCCGGCATCGACCTGCAATGGCGGCGCTTCGCCCAAGCCGCTGGCTTTCGAGGTCCTCTTGACAGAATAGTTAGGTGTTAGTGCATGGCTGCTCGCCCCCTGAGGCCGTGCGGCGCCTTTTACACCGTGATTATGAGAACTGCGTCCTCTGGTAGCGCTACTGCCACGAGAGTTCGCGCCCAAGCCCCCGCGGAAACCCGTGTCCCAATGACACCGGTGGTCAGCACCACGAAAGAAGAAGGTTTCGGGTTCATCGGAGGGAGACGGCGATGAAATATGTCCCAGCGATTTTTCTGTTAGGCGCCATCGCGGCGGCCGGTTCGGCAACTGCCGCCAACCGCCCGAGCGGCTGGACCACGATATGTAAGCAAGGTCAGACCTGTACGGTGGCCGTGAATACCAATGTCGCGTTCGGCCGTGCCGACCAGTTCTATTACAAAGTGTTGAGCGGCAGCTTTGCCTGCGCGCAAGCCACCTTCGGCGGTGTAGTCGCCGGCGGTGTGAACGAATGTTCGACGGGGTCGGGTACTGCGCCGCCGCCGCCTTCGCCGCCGCCTACCACTCCACCACCGCCGAGTCCGCCGCCGCCGTCGGTACCGCCGGATCTCGGCTACTACCCGGGTTGCGGCATGCCGACGAACACCCAGGTCGTGCAACTCGCGGCGACCCAGGTCGTGCCCGCGGGCACGGTTTTCGATGGCCAGAACAAGGTCTACAACCTCAATGGTGGTGGCCAGGCCGAAGGCCAGCCGCCGGTGTTCGACGTGATGCATGGTGCCACGGTCAAGAACGTGATCATCGGCACGCTCGCGGCGGACGGAATTCATTGCAATGGGAGCTGCACGCTCGATCACGTGTGGTGGCAGGACGTGGGTGAAGATGCCGCGACGGCGCTTGGCCCGGCTGGCACTGTCATGACCGTCAACTGCGGTGCGGCTTACAACGGCTCCGACAAGACGTTCCAGTTCAACGGCCGCGGCGAGCTGCGCATCAGCAACTTCTACGTTGCCAATGTCGGCAAGCTCGTGCGCACCTGCGGTGACTGCACAGGCAACGGTGGGCCCCGCAAGATCTGGGTCAACAACGTGATCGCACGCGACGTGACGTCGACCATCGTCGGCATCAACTCCAACTACGGTGACGTAGCCACGATCCGCAACCTGACGCTGAACAACAGCGGCACCGGCAAGACCAAGATCTGCCAGGTGTTCAAGGGTGTGGTGAAAGGTAGCGGTAGCAGCACCGCGCTCGGTGTCGAGTTCAACACGCCGGCCTGCCAGGTCAGCCAGGGCGACGTCACGCTGATGCCGCCGAGCCAGATGAACACGAGTGCCTGCACGGGGTCGTGCCCGATCCCATAAAAACGATTCAGCAGGGCGATCTTGAAGGGTGGAGGCCGTCAGGCTTTCACCCTTTTCTTTTTGTGGGAGGTTGCCGGCCGCCTCGCGGGTTCGCTGCAGTGCGTCTGCGCGCTGATTGTGATTCCCGCAAGTCGCGGTTCATAATGACACCGGTGTCTAACGGTATGACACCGGTGGCCATGGACGCGGGCCCTTCTGTCTTTCCCCGCTCCTGGACGCCGTCGATGAACGGAATCAACCACAAGGGGGAATGCGATGAAGTACGGACACTATCTATTTGCGCTGGCGGCGCTTCCGTTGGCGGATGCGGCACTCGCCGCCAACCGGCCCGCGGGCTACGTCACGATCTGCAACGAAAATAAAACCTGTTCGGTGGCTGCGAGCACCAATGTCGCATTCGGCCGGGCCAACCAGTTTCTCAACAAGACTTTGAGCGGCAGCTTCGTCTGCTCTTCGGCCACTTTTGGCGGCAGGATCGCCGGCGGAGTGAATGAATGTTCGATACCAACGGGTTCGGCGCCACCGCCGCCGTCGCCACCACCGCCCACCACGCCGCCGGGTGGAACGCCGGATCTCGGCTACTACCCGGGCTGCCCAATGCCGACGAACACGCAGGTCGTGCAGCTGACGGCGACGCAGGTCATTCCTGCCGGGACCGTGTTCGATGGCCAGAACAAGGTTTACAACCTTTCGGGCGGCAGTCAGAGCGAGGGTCAGCCCGCGGTGTTCGACGTGCAGGACGGCGCCACGCTCAAGAATGTGATCATCGGTCCGCTCGCGGCGGACGGCATTCACTGCCTGGGCAATTGCACGCTCGACCACGTGTGGTGGCAGGACATCGGCGAAGATGCCGCGACGGCGCTCGGGCCGGCGGGCACGGTCATGAACGTCACCTGTGGCGCGGCGTACAACGGATCCGACAAGACTTTCCAGTTCAATGGCCGTGGTGAATTGCGCATCAGCAACTTCTACGCCGCCAACGCCGGGAAGTTAGTCCGGTCCTGCGGTGACTGCACGGGCAATGGCGGGCCGCGCCGAATATTCGTCAGCAATGTGATCACGCATGACGTGCCGACGATAGTCGGCATCAATTCCAACTTCGGGGACGTTGCGACGATTCGCAATCTCACGTTGAACAACAGCGGCACCACCAAGACCAAGATCTGCCAGGTCTACAAGGGAGTGGTGAAAGGGAATGGCAGCACCTCGGCATTGGGTGTGGAGTTCAACACGCCTAACTGCCAGGTCAGCCAGTCAGACGTGACGTTGCTGCCGCCGAGCCTGATGAACACGAGCGCCTGCGCGGGTTCGTGCCCGATTCCTTGACGCGCCACAGCTGTCAATGACAAGGCGAGGGTGAGGGCCGCAAGGCCCTCACCTTTTTTTACCAGCCGACTGTCGACGAAAGTATGACTTTGCCGGGCAATCCGTCGCCGCAGGCGGCTTTATGCGAGAAACCCCAGTGTCTACGTGTACGTGACTGCGATATTTTGACACGGGCCTATTGTAGAAGGATCGGATGTGACGCCGGAGAGAGGACGGGCTTGGGTTTTCATCTGCGGCGCACTGATTTCCGGGTCGGTGCTCGCCAACAACGATCCTCCCGTTCATCTCGACGCGCTCAAGCGCATGAGCTTCGAAGAGCTCATGTCCGTTGAAATCACCTCCGTTTCGCGCACCGAGGAGTCGTTGCGCGACGCCGCGGCGGCGGTCGCCGTGGTTACCCCCGAGATCATCCGCCGGTCCGGCGCCACTACCCTTCCCGACGCGCTGCGCCTCGTGCCGGGCATTCACGTGGGTGAACAGACCTCGAGCAGCTGGGCAGTCAGCTCGCGCGGCTTCAGCAGCATCACTTCCGAAAAGCTGCTCGTGCTGTCCGACACACGCAGCATCTACACACCGCTGTTCTCGGGCGTGAACTGGCCCGTGCAGGACTATCTACTCGAAGACATCGAGCGCGTCGAAGTCATTCGCGGCCCGGGTGCGGCGCTGTGGGGCTCCAACGCGGTGAATGGCGTGATCAACATCACGACCCGCAGTGCGCGCGACACCCATGGCACTCTTCTCGAGGCCGGCGCCGGCACGTTCGACCGCGCCTGGCTCGAAGCCCGCTATGGTGGTGAAACCAGCGGCGGCGTGAACTATCGCGTGTACGGCAAGTACCTCGACCGTGACGCCACTCTCGCACCCGCGCTTCCGTCCGAGGACTCCTGGAATCTGGGCCATGTCGGCTTTCGCACCGACTGGGACAGCACGCCACATGACTCCTTCACCGTGCAGGGCGATGCGTATCGCGCCAAGCTGGGACTACTGTCTCCAGGCACGACCATCATCGGGAGGCCCGGGCCGGTTCCGCCATTCAGCTCTGATCTGAGTGGTGGCAATGTCCTTGCGCGCTGGCGGCGCACCGCGGACGACGGCGCAGATCTGCAGCTTCGTGCGTATTACGACTACACGCGCCGCGACGATCCGAGCTTTCTCGACACGCTGCATACCTTCGACCTGGACCTGCAGCGTCGCTTTTCCGCCGGGTCGATCCACGAGATCGTCTGGGGCGCCGACTACCGGCTGACCGCCAACACCAATGAGGGTCGGGGCGTATTTGCGGTAGAGCCGGAAAAATCCACTGACCAGCTGTTCAGTGGCTTCATCCAGGACCAGATATCACTCGGGTCGAAGCTCCGGGTCACGCTGGGCACCAAGCTCGAACACAACGATTTCAGCGGCTTCGAATTTCAGCCCAGCGTGCGCATGGCCTGGCTGCCGCGCGAGAACCACACTTCATGGGCGGCAATTTCGCGCGCGGTGCGCGTGCCGACGCGCATCGAACGCGACCTGGCCATCGACATCACGGACCCCGCGGGCGACCCGGTTGCCAGGTGGCTGGGGAACGATGATTTTGCGTCCGAGCGTCTCGTTGCTTACGAGATCGGCGACCGGTGGCAGCCGCTCGAGAAGTTGTCATTCGATCTCGCACTCTTCTATAACGACTACGATCGGCTCGCATCGCTCGAGTTCGGCGAGCCCTTCATCGCCACCGACGGTCGCACCGTCATCCCGATCACCAGCGAAAACCTGACCACGGGACGAACCTACGGAGCCGAACTGCTGGTCGAGTGGCAGCCCGTCGATGACTGGCGCCTGACCGCCAGCTATTCGCACATCGACATGAACCTGGACGCCGAAGGCCAGGATCTCAACCGCGGTGAATGGCAGGAAGACGCGACGCCGCGCAACATCGCAGGGTTGCGTTCTTTGCTCACGCTCGGAACGCGCTTCGAAATCGACGCGCAGTTGCGTTATCAGACGCGCATCGAAAGACAGCCCGCGGAGGTGGAAAGCCTCGACGGATTCACGGAGCTCGACGTACACCTGGGGTGGCACGCTACCGAGCACTGGGACCTGTCTCTGGTCGGGCAGAACCTGCTGCACGACGATCACGTGGAATTCGGTCCCGTCGACCAGCGCGGGGCGCTCGAACGCGCCGCCTATCTCCAGGCGACCTGGCGCAACTGACGATCCCATGGCATCACCGCACCTTCGTCCGTTCGCGCGACGCGCGGCATTGCGCCGCTGGCTGCCGCTTGTCGCGTGCGTCGTGGTCGCGAGCATGAGCGCGGGCGCCTTGCCGGCAACGCCGACGGCGGAGTACCAGGTGAAGGCCGCCTATCTATTCAATTTCGGGCAGTTCGTCGAGTGGCCATCGCAGGCCTACGATTCGCCGAGCGCGCCTTTCGTCATCGGCGTCGTGGGTGAAGACCCCTTCGGTGAAACGCTCGACGAGGTGATCGCGGGCGAGTCACTCGGCGGACACCCGCTGGTCGTCAGGCGCTTTCGGAAGGCCGAGGACATCTCGGCCTGCAACATTCTGTTCATCGGCCGCAGTGAAGCGGCACGCCTCGACGAGACTCTCAAACTGCTGAAAGGCCGCAGCGTGCTCACCGTCACCGACATTTCGGGCGCGGAGCGACGGGGCGCCATCATCGTGCTGGTCAACGACAACAACCGCATCCGCATGCGCATCAATGTGGCAGCTGCGAAGGCGAGCAACCTCGTCATCAGCTCCAAGTTGCTGCGGCCCGCCGAGGTCGTGGGGAATTGAGGGTGGCTGAAAGCAGCCGCAATCCGGCGCCCATCCGCAGGAAACTCAGCACCATTTCCCTGGTGTCCACCGGCGCGGCGCTGCTATTGACCACACTGGTTTTCCTGGCCGGAGAAATCTTCGCGGCGCGCGCCGCGAGCCTGCAGCAGCTGCGAACCTTGAGCGAAGCCATCGCCACGAACAGCACCGCGGCGCTGGCTTTCGACAACCCCGATGACGCGCGCGCGGTTCTGGCCGCGTTCAGATCCGATCCGCACATCGTCCTGGCGGCGCTGTACAAGCAGGATGGACAACTCTTCGTCACCTATCCTGAACCGGCGCCTTCCGGCGTATTGCCCCAGGCGGCGGCGCCAGCGGGTTATCACATTGCCGGTGCGGCACTCATCGGCGTCGCGCCCGTGCGGGAAGGATCGCGAACGCTCGGCACCTTGTACGTTCAGTCCGATATGAGCGCCGTATACGATCGGCTCGCGTTCTATGCGCTGGTCGCGGCGATGGCGATTGCGCTCGCCCTGTTCGCGGCATGGGCAATTTCACGGCGTCTGCAAAGTGCGCTGTCCACGCCGATTCTCGAGCTCGCCGCCACCGCGCGGCTGGTCTCCGACCGTCACGACTATGCCGTACGCGCACGGCCCGCCGGCATCAAGGAGCTCGACGACCTTACCCACGCGTTCAATCACATGCTTCAGCAGACCGAGCAGAACGAAAAGCGCATGAGTGCCCAGGTGAACCGCCTGGCGCTGCTGCAGGAGATCACACACAGCATTGGCTCGCGGCACGATCTGAAGAGCATTTTCCAGGTGGTGTTGCGCAGCCTCGAAGAGCACCTGCCCATCGATTTCGGATGCGTGTGCCTGTGCAATGCCGCGGCGGGTACGGTCGTGGTCGAAAGCGTCGGTGCCGCCAGCGAAGCATCCTGCAAGGGGCTGGAGCTGGCGCTGGGTACCGCGGTGCCCGTGGGCAAGAACGGCCTCTACAAGGCCGTGAACGGCACGCTGATCTATGAACCTGACGTCGCCGGCGTGGACTCGCCGTTTACGCACCGCTTCGCGGCCGCGGGTTTACATTCGCTGGTCATTTCGCCGCTGGCCGTGGAATCGAATGTTTTCGGTGTGCTGGTCGCGGTACGGCGCGGGAAAGAAGCCTTCTCGAGCGGTGACTGCGAATTTCTCAAGCAGCTCAGCGAACATGTGGCCCTGGCATCGCACGAGGCGCAGTTGTACGGCGCATTGCAGCGCGCCTATGAGGATCTGCGACACAGCCAGCAGACCGTGATGCAGACCGAACGTCTGCGTGCGCTCGGTGAAATGGCGAGCGGCATCGCGCATGACATCAACAACGCCATCTCGCCCGTGGCGCTCTACGCGGAGTTGCTGCTGAGCCAGGAAACGCAGCTCACGGAGGCCGGCCGCGGTCGCCTGGTCACCATGCGGCGCGCCATCGACGATGTGGCGGGCACCATCGAGCGGATGCGTGAGTTCTATCGGCCGCGCGAGGTCACGCGAGCATTCAAGCGCCTCGACATTCACGGCGCCATCGACCATGTGCTGGAACTCACGCAGCCGCGCTGGCGCGCGGTGCCGCAGCAACGAGGCATCGTCATCGAGTTGCGCAAGGACTTTGCACCCAAGCTACCCGACGTCATAGGTGACGAAGTGGAGCTTCGCGATGCGCTCACCAACCTCGTGTTCAACGCCGTCGATGCCATGCCCGAGGGAGGCACGTTGACGCTGCGCACCCAACCCGTGCTCGATGCCGACGGCCGCGCGACGGTGCGTGTCGAAGTGGGTGACACCGGCATCGGCATGGACGAGGACACCCGGCGACGCTGCATCGAACCGTTCTTCACCACCAAGGGTGAACGCGGCACGGGGCTGGGGCTGGCGTCGGTCTACGGCATGCTCCAGCGCCACAGCGCGGCGCTCGAAGTCGACAGCGCGCCGGGCAAGGGCACGACAATGCGCATGATCTTCCCTGCATTCACCGACGATGCGCCGGCCGTCGGCTTGCACACCTCCGCGCACTTGAGCCTCCGGAAGCTGCGCGTCCTGGTGATCGACGACGACCCGATCCTGATCCGTTCACTGCGCGAAGTACTGGAGGCCGACGGACACACGATCGAGACGGCGCTCGGCGGCGCGGAGGGCGTCGCGGCGTTTGCCGCGGCACGCCGCACCGAGCGCGAATTCGAAGTGGTGCTCACGGATCTTGGCATGCCGCGCGTCGACGGTCGCAAGGTGGCGGAGGCGATCAAGCAATCCTCGCCGGCGACGCCCATCATCCTGTTGACCGGCTGGGGACAGCGGCTGCTGGATGAGGCGAGCCTGCCGGACAACGTCGACCGCGTGCTCAGCAAGCCGCCGCGCCTCAACCAGCTGCGCGCCGCGCTGCTCGAGCTCTCGAACCCGCGCGACCCGGTGCTCTGACTACCCGGCTTCGCGTTTCTGCTCGGCGCGTTCTCTTGCCTTGTCTTTCAGTTCCGACACGAACTCGCGCCATTCATGCTGCTGCGAGGGCGAAAGGACGCTTTCGACCTGCGCATTGAACGCGTCGCCGGCTTTTTTTGCTTCACGCAGCACATCGCGTTTCTGCTGGCGCGTAGAGGCCTGTTCCAACAGCTGCCGGGTCTCCCGCAGTTCGGATACTCGCTGGTCGAACAAGGGGGCCAGCTGCGCTTCCTGTTGGGGAGTGAGTTCGAGACGATTGCGCAGGACATCGATCGTGGGCAATGAATCGAGCATCGGCGCCGGGCTGGCTGGCATGGACAAGAGCAGGCTGCACAGCCACAGGCCGGTGGCAGAAGCGATTCCGAAGCGGGTTCGCGCGTAGTTCACAGGCACCTCCGCGCTAACTATGCGAATGCGAACCATCGGGCTCAATCGGACGTTGGTCCTACGGCAGCGCCGGTTGAGGTAAGAGGATGCTCGCGCAATGCCCGCAAGCACCGAACAAGGCGCTCTCAAATTCTCGATTGCCTTGACGGTTTTCCTGGGGCTGCTCGGTGTCGCCAGTGGGCTTGCCACCGGATCGCAGGCGATCATCTTCGATGGCATGTTCAGCTTCGTCGATGTCCTGCCAACGATCGTGTCACTGCTCGTGGTGAAACTGATCGCGCGCGGAAGCGGTCAACGCTTCCAGTTCGGCTATTGGCATCTCGAGCCCCTGGTGGGCGTGCTGCGCGACAGCATCCTGACCGTCGCCTGCATTTACGCGGCGGTCGATGCGGTGCATGCGCTGGCCAGCGGTGGCCGCGAAGTGGAGTACGGCCTGGCCGCGGTGTGGGCTGGCATCCTCTGTGCGATCGGATTGACGATGACGCTGGTGTTACGCCGCAGGGCGCGCGCGCTGCAGTCGCCGATGCTCGAACTCGACGCACGGAGTTGGGTGGTGAGCACGTTCCTGAGCTTCGGACTGCTGATCGGCTTCGTCATCGCCGCGACGCTCGCGGGGACGCCCTGGCAAGACTGGATTCCCTACCTGGATGCGATCGCGCTGCTCAGCATGGCGCTCATCATGTTGCCCATGCCACTGGTTGGATTGTGGCGCTCCATCAGCGACGTACTGCAGGTCGCGCCGGATGAGCTGGACGCACGCGTTCACGCGGTCATGGACGTCGTCGTGAAGGAACGCCAGTTCCTCGACTATTCGAGCTACATCGCCAAGGTGGGTCGTGGACGATTCGTCGAGATCCACGTGCTGGTGAGTCCGGAATCCCGAATCGACATCGAAACGGCGGACGCGATCCGTCGTGACGTCTCGGACCGTCTCGATGCGGCCACGCCCACCGTCTGGCTCACCATCGATTTCACTGCAGAGCGGCGATGGTTGTGACGCGCAAGCGCTTCTTCAGCGCCGCCGTTCCGGAGTTCGATCTGCTCGTGGCCACCGCGGCGCTCCCGAAGTAGGGCCGCAAGCGTAACGGCGGGTCCTCTCCTGAAAGGGAGAGGCGGGCACGCATCCACGGGGCGCAATCTCCGTGCATGAGCAAGACCCACGTGGGAGACGACGGCAAGGCGCGCTGCCGTTGGTGCGCGGCCGCCCCTGAATTCCTGGCCTATCACGACACCGAGTGGGGTTTCCCGGTCGCGGACGACCAGCGCCTCTTCGAAAAGCTGGCACTCGAGGGATTTCAGTCGGGCCTGAGCTGGCGAACCATTCTCGCCAAGCGTGAGAACTTTCGCGCCGGCTTCCAGGGTTTTGATTTCGACCGCGTCGCCCGTTTCGGTGCGCGCGATGTAAAGCGGTTGCTGGCGGATGCCGGCATCGTGCGACACCGTGGCAAGATCGAGGCGGTCATCAACAACGCGCGGCGCGCCCGTGAGCTCGTGAAGCGCGAAGGCTCGCTGGCCGCGTTCATCTGGCGCTACGAGCCGGATGCGAAGAAAGTGGTTAGAGCGCAGGCAGTCTCGACATCGGCCGAATCCGTGGCGCTCTCGAAGGATCTCAAGAAGCTCGGCTGGGCTTTCGTCGGTCCCACTACCGTGTATGCATTCATGCAGGCGATGGGGCTCGTCAACGACCACGTCGAGGATTGCGTGATCCATCGCAAGGTGGCGAAGGCGCGCAAGGCGTTCAAACGACCGGGAAGGATCTGATGCACACCATTCGCCGTTGTCGTTCCGACGAAACCACCGCCATCCTTGCCATCGTGAACGCGGCCGCCGAGGCCTATCGCCACGTGATTCCCGCTGATCGATGGCACGATCCGTACATGCCCGGCGAGCAGCTGGAGCATGACATTGCCGCGGGCATCGAATTCTGGGGCTACGAACTCGAAGGAGCGCTCATCGGGGTCATGGGCATTCAGCCCGTGCGCGATGTCGACCTGATACGCCATGCGTATGTGCGGCCTGGCAGCCAACGGCTCGGCGTCGGCGCAGCGCTGATTTCACATCTCCGGGGCATGAGCACACGCCGCTTGCTGGTGGGTACCTGGGCCGACGCCGCGTGGGCCATTCGTTTCTATGAACGCGAGGGATTCGCGCTCGTTCCCGCACCGCGCGCCGCGGAGCTGCTGAAATCGTACTGGAACATTCCGGAGAGGCAGATCGAAACGTCCGTGGTGCTCGAGCGGCAATAGCTGATGTAGGCGCCGTCCCGCTCGCGGATGCGCGCCGTAGCAGCATTCTCTCGCGGCGCGCCTGCGTAACCTTCGCGCTGATGACGAAGGAAAAGTATCCTGGCGCGGAACCCTTTCTTCCCAGCCGGCACACGCTGCCGAAACTTCGCTCGGCAGTCCAGGATTGCCGCGGATGTCCTTTGTACCTCGGTGCGACGCAGGCGGTGTTCGGTGAAGGCCCTGCCGATGCGCGAATCGTGCTGGTCGGAGAGCAACCGGGCGACCGCGAAGACCTCGAAGGACATCCGTTCGTGGGGCCTGCCGGCAAACTACTCGATCGGGCGTTGCAAGCCGCCGGTCTCGAGCGCGGAAAGGTGTTCATTACCAACGCCGTGAAACATTTTCACTTCGAGGCGCGCGGCAAATTCCGGTTGCACAAGCGGCCGCCGGCCATGGCCGTGAAAGCGTGCCGCCCCTGGCTCGACGCCGAGCTCGAGGAGATCGAACCCGAGGTGGTGGTGCTGCTGGGCGCCACGGCGGCGCAAGCCATCCTGGGGGCGAAGTTCCGCGTCACGAAGGACCGCGGCAAGATCATCGACCACGACATCGCGCCCGCGGTCATCGCCACGCTGCATCCGTCGGCAATCC
>Ga0193753_10002030_pt1 | contig 16521 bp, 38 predicted proteins | sample H1c2metaG_FD_144925 | JGI IMG/M metagenome (GOLD analysis project Ga0193753, IMG submission 144925) | Soil microbial communities from a riparian zone of the East river system, Colorado, United States - H1c2 | ecosystem: Environmental > Terrestrial > Soil > Riparian zone | place: USA: East... | reverse complement strand
ACCCGACGTCGGTGGGGGCGGCGCCGGGGTGGGGGGTGTGGGCGTCGTGGCTGCGGGCCTGGGTGTGACGTCGGGTTGTGTGACGTCGGGCCCGGGCGCGGACTGTGTGGGCGTCTCCTGGACGTCACGGGCCCGGTCGGGGGTGTCGGCGCCGGTCTGCTGGTCCTGTGCGGGAGGCGTGGCTGTGGCGGCTGTGACGGGCGTCCGGGTGCCGGGCTCGGGGCCCAGTCCCGGGGTGCGGGTCTGGTCGACGCTGGGCCTGTCGTTGGTGGGGAGTTCGAGTCGGGTGGGGTTGCCGGAGTCGAGGCCTGCGGTGTCGGTGGTGGTGTACGCGGCGAGTGCGAGGGCGGCGCAGGATGCGAGTGCGGCTGCGGCGATGGTGGTGAGGGCTCGGCGGCTGACGCGGGTGTAGGCGGTGGGGGTCATGGTGTCTGGTCTCTCATCAGTCGTTCGCCAGCGTCCACGTGAGATCGGACATGCAGTCCCAGCCCGTGTAGTCGCAGCCGCCCTGGGCGATCCATCGGGTGGCGTCAGCGAAGGTGACGTGCCAGATCCAGTCGGCGCCGTCGTTCTCGCCTCGCTGCGCCATCACGAAGTCGGTGATCTCACGGTTCTGCGCGGGACCGGTGTCGTTGTAGCCGCAGGCGTAGGCGAACTCGTCGGCGTCCTGGCCTGGGAACTGCTTGTCGAGGGCGCCTCCCCACTCATAGGCGTCGGCCCATCCCTCGTATCCGGGGAGCGGCACGATCGGCAGGTCAGGGATGTCGGTCATCGGGGTCCTCGCTGGTTCGTCTCGAAGGGTAGGGGTGTGAGTGCGCGCGGCATCACCCGATTCGACGGGGTCGTTGCCCGGCGGCGTGTCTGCGGTTGGTGGGTGGGCTCGGGGATGGGGGACCGCCGGGCGTAGGTCGACCACTGGCGGGCTCGGGGGGCCACGGGCCCGGGCTTGGGGTGTGTCGATCGCCGTCATGATGTGACCGGCCAGGGCACACCCGGTGGGGGAGGGGTGTGACATCCCGACGAATATCTTTCGGGCCGATGTCACACCCCACGGGACCAGCCCGGCGACGGCCGCCAGCACGGCGAGGATGACGGCGGCCAGGGCCCGCATGGTCAGTGCCGGTTGGTGGGGTGGCAGGTGCAGCGGCAGGCGCCGTTGGTGCAGTAGCCGGCGGTGGCGTGGCGGCGTTCGCAGCCGGCGACGTCGTGGGTGTCGAGGCCGGCGGGCCCGTGCAGGCGGGCGGCGGGCGGGTGTGCGGAGCCGGGCCGGTGGGCGACCATCCGGGCGTGCAACTCGTGACCGGTCACTGCTGGCCCAGGGCGGCGGCCTCGTGCCCGATTGCTCGCAGACGGTCGCTGACCCGGGCCAGTCGGCGTGCCGCCGGGTGGCCGTCCAGGATCAGGAGGAGGTCGTCCAGCTCGTCGACCTGGGTGGCGATGACCTCGGCCAGGTCTGTCGTCTCGTCGCTGGTGGTGTCCCAGGTCCAGTCGGCGGTGAGGCCGAGGGCGGAGAGGTGCCCGGCTCGCTGGTCGGGCGTCCACGAGGCGACCTCGGCGGGGGTGAGGCCGACGAAGGGGCCGTCGGTGTAGGTGCCGACGTAGTTGGGGTGGGTGGTGGGCAACGGCGCGAGCGGGCCGTTGGTGTCGGCGGCGGCGGGGGTGTGGTCGGTCATTGGGTGGCTCCTGTGCGGATGCGGTGGGGGACGACGGCGGCGATGTTGGCGAACAGGTCGCCGGTGTCGTCGGCGACGCGTTCGTCGGCGGCGAGCGCCTTGATCACCTCGCGGCGGGTGGTCTCGGAGGCGTCGGTCCACCTGGTGCCCTCAACTGCTGCGGCCAGGGCGGCGGCCCGCTGCCACTCGGCGTCGTTGAGGATGCGGGCGATGCCGGCGTCGGCGCCCACCTTGCGGAGGGCCGCTGCGATGGCCTGGGCCTTGCGGGTGCGGTTGGTGTGCTCGCTGTAGCTCATGCTCAGGCCTCGATCCGGGCGACGCCGTTGTGGAGTTCGGTGGGGTAGACGGTCCAGTCGGCGAAGGGGTCGGTGTTGCCGATGGGGCGGACGGTGAAGGAGCCGTCGGGGTAGCGGTTGGTGGCGGTGACGTGGTGGGTGTCGCCGTCGTCGTAGACCAGCGTGAAGGGGCCGGTGGGGGGCTGGGTGCTGGTCTCTGTCGCCATGCAGTAAGTCAATCACTCTTGAGTTAGTAAGTCAACATGTGTTGAGTAGACTTCTCAACCGGGTTAGAGTCCCGTGGTGGATCACCTTGACGCCGCCGTGCGCGCCTCTGGCAAGGCCAACGAATGGACCGCCAAGCGCGACGCCGAAGTCGAGGCCGCCTACACCGAGGACGGCTACACGCTCGGCCAGATCGCTGACCGGCTTGGCCTCACCCTCGAAGCTGTACGCCAACGGCTCATCCAACGAGGCGTCGAGATCCGACCTCGGGGCCGCAGCAGGGAGAAGACGAAGTGAGCACCCAGCCCGCACCCCGATTTGTGTGGTGGCAGGACCCTCATGTGCCAACGCTGGTCCGGGTGTTCGACACCCGACCAAGTAGCGGCGAGCCGGGACAGGTCGTGCAGTTCGGCCAGTTCGACACCGTTGAGGCGGCGCGGATGACCTGCATGAGCCTCAACGGCTCGGAGGCCGAAGCGACGACATGACCACCCTGACCGATGTCCTCGCTGGTCACCTGGCGACCCGTGACCCGGAGGAACCCGGCGTCCGAGCACGTGCCCGGCGCATCGCGGTCGACATCGAGAACCAGTTCCACCTGATCCCCGCCGCCGAATGCGAACCCGTCGAGGCCGAGTACCTGCTCCCGATCGAGCTGGTGGAGGACGGCCAGGCGGTCGAAGCGGCGCACGCCCAGTTCGCCGGCAGGCTCATCGACGAGGCGATGCGCCGAGGGCTGCTCATCATCAGCAGCCCGGAGCGGCATGAGCTGCCGCCGCTCGACCAGGCGATGAGGATGCTCAGCAAGCGGTACCAGGTGCGGGCGACGGGGTGGAAGCTCCCCGGCACTGACGATGAGACGTCGACGTGAGCGACCCACGGCTCACCCCTGAGCAGCTCGACCGCATCGCCCGGATCGTCTCCGACAGCGTCCCCTACATCGACATCCGCAGCTACGGCGGCGGCGGCCAGTTCGACGATGAGGAATGGCTGGAACTCGTCCAGGTGTTCGCAGACGCCACCACCCAGGTGACCGGACCCAACGCCACCGAGGCCATCGTCCGGGACCTCGCCGCCGGCAAGCCGCTCGACGGTGAGGGGTACGCGTGCGGCACCTGCCTCGCGATCGGCGCCGAAGGAACCGAAGGCCACGCCCCGGACTGCCCGTGGCTGCTCGCCACCCAATGGGTCCAGGCGCACCCCGATGCCTGACCCTGGCGACGACCCGATCGAAGACGACCCCGGCGCGGACCCCGGCGCCATCGACCTCGCCGACTACATGATGATCATCGAGATGCACGACGCCTCACCCGACGGCCAAACCGAACAGGCCCGCCGACAGTCGGAGGAATGGCTGGCCGGCGCCGACACCGAATGGATCGGCCCCGCCCCACCCCAGGAGTAGAGTCGGCCCCAGCTACGAACCTGGTTCCGCCGGTCAACGGCCCCCGCTTCGGTGGGGGCCGTCGCGCGTCCACCCCACTGCCGCGCACCCCAGCGAGACAATGCCCGCCATGAAGCGTGGCTACGTCCTGCACCACAACGGCCCACCCGCCGACTGCCTCGACCGCCCGCACACCCGCTGCGTCGCCTACTGGGCCGCGGTCCGCAGCTTCCACATGGCCGCCCCCCCCAACGGCCAGGGCTGGTCGGACATCGCCTACAGCTTCGGGGTCTGCCCGCACGGCATGCGCCTCACCGGCCGAGGCTGGAACAAGAACCAGTTCGCCAACGGCACCGACCTCGTCGGCACCAACGACGGGCCCGACTCCGAGTGGTACACGGTCCTCGTCTTCATCGGGATCGGTGAAGCGCCTACCGACCAGATGGTCAACGCCGTCATCGCCCTGATCGACGAGGGTCGCAACTCGGGTCGGTGTGCCAACAGGGTGCTGCCGCACAACGCCTTCAAACAGAAGGCCTGCCCCGGCCCCGAGTTCACCACCTACGCCCAACTGTGGGACAACCGGGCGCTCGTCGCCCCCACCCAGGAAGAGGACGACATGCCCCTCGACGCAACCGACAAGAAGTTCCTGACCGACCTGCAGGCCGACCAGCGGAAGTGGCTGGCCGAACAGCTCGGCAAGACCGCTGCAGTCGTTTCGACCGGCAGCCTCAACGAGCTGGCGGACCCGGACATGGCCGGCTGGGGTTGGCTGGCCAACGACCCGACGTCGCTCAACGACCTGGCTGCCCGGTTCACCGAACTGGAGAACGCCCTCGCCAACATCGACACCGACGTCGCCCTCACCCCCGACCAGGTGACCATGCTGGCCACCCAGATCGCCGCCGTCATCCCCGACGGCCTAGCCGACGCGGTCGCCGACAAGCTCCACACCCGCCTCGCCGGCTGACCGTTGGACCCGATCGTCACCGTCGCGATCATCGGCGTGACGACCACGATCGCCAGCGTCATCGCCACGGCGTGGTCGTCACGAGGACAGATCGGGATCAAGGCACTGGAGCTGGCGACGACCACCTACCAGGCCGACAACGCCGAGCTACGCACCAGGGTGTTCGCCGCGGAGCAACACGTACTGGACCTGACAGCCCAGGTGAACCGCTGCGAGGGCGACAAGACGCAACTGGCGGTACGTGTAGGTGAGCTGGAGCGAGCGAGGGACCAATGAGCGTCCGTCTACGCCAGAACCAGGAGGGCGTCTCGGTGAGCAGGGTCATTGTGGGGCTTCTGGTGTCGGTGGCGGCCATCACTCTCGCGGTGTCCATGCTGCTGTTGGTCTTCGAGAACCGTGACCTCCGGCGTTCGCAGGAGTGCCGGTTCGACATCTCGACCGAGGTCAACGCGATCAGCGACCGCGTCGACCAGGCCACGGCACGTGGTCTCGTGGCGCTGGCAGAGGAGGACGCGGTCGGACTGACCGAGCAGGTGACGGTCATCCAGAGGGAGACCGCCCTGCTGGGACCGGCGATCGAGAAACGGAACCGGGCAGTGGAGGTCTGCAAATGATCCAGCTGTTGGCCCTCGCAGCGATGACGGTGGGCCTGGTCGTCTGGGCATCCACGGTCAACCGCAAGCTGAAGGTGATCCACGCCCTGGTCAATTCCAACATGACTGCTCACATGCAGTCCGAGCTGGAGGCGACGGTGAGGGAGTTGGCGATGATGCGTGAGGTCGCCCGACTACACGAGGAGGCCGGGCGCGACCCCACCGAAGAGACCCGTTCGGCCATCGACCTGACTCAAGCCAGGGTGGCCGAGCTCCGAGCCGTTCTGGGCGACCGGTTCGCTGTCCAGGACGCAAGACCGGCGTGACTCGCGTTGCCCGTCGAGCCGTGAAACTTCAAGTAGAACGCCGTTCCGTTTAAGGACGGCCCCGCGAGCGCAAGCCGCCTTTAGGGACAAGACGTGAACGAGCCAGGTCACCGTGGCGAGTACGAGCGCCTGGTGCAACCAGGCGACCTGCCCCCGCCCGAAACCGAAGCCAACCAGGAGGTCAACATGAGCGGATACTCGAAGGCCGTCACCGCCGTCGTCGGCGCCATCGTCATGGCCGTCGCCTCAGCGATGACCGACGACACCATCAGCCACCCCGAGTGGGTCATGATCGCGGTCGCCGGGTTCACGGCGTTCCAGGTGTTCGTCACCGCCAACGTCGGCCTGCCGCTGTGGGACAAGGCCAAGGCCGTCACCGCCGGCGCCCTCGCCGGGCTCGGCCTGCTCGGCGGCTACCTCGCGAACGGCGAGCACATGACCAACGCCCTGTGGCTCAACGTCGCCATCGCCGCCGCTGTCGCAGCGGGCGTGTGGGCTGTCCCGAACCGGGCGCTCCGATGAGCGCCTGGACACGAAGCTCGTTCTGCAACGCCGACCAGCCGATGTGTGTCGAGGTCCTGGCCGACATCGACACCATCCGGGTCCGCGACTCCAAAGCCCCGTCGGTGACGCTCGAGTTCACCCGCGCCGAGTGGGACAGCTTCCTCGCAGGTGTCCTCGCCGGCGAGTTCAGCTGACGGGGTTCTGGCGGTCGTTGAGTCGGGGGCCGACAGGATCAGCCTGACGTCACCGGCCACGACCGCCGCCCATGCCGGACGGAATCCACTATCCCAACATCGGCGGCCCGGTCTACGCTGGGCCCGGCGCAGCAGCGTGGAGCAGTCTGGTAGCTCGACGGGCTCATAACCCGTAGGTCGTGGGTTCGAATCCCACCGCTGCCACTGAACACGGACGGCCGTCAGCCGGCGGAGACACCGGCATCGAGCCGGCCGGCGTGCTCGCCCACTACCAGAGAGGCCGGGCAACCGGCCGCCGATGAGACGACGCCCCCGCGAGCCTCACTGAGGCCGGGGGCGCCGTCGCGTCACCGGCCGCGGCGCTTGCGCTCCGCCTCGTCCGCCTCAGCCTGCTCGCTCTCGGCTGCAGCGTTGAGCGACCGGCGCACCCACTCCTTGAGCGGCTGACCCTTCCGCCGGGCCGCGGCCTTCCACTCTTCGTGCTGGTCGGCGGGGTAGTCGTAGTAGAGGGTGACCTCGCCGGGACCGGGCATGGCTGGGTGTCTACCGAGCGATCACCCAGCATCCAAGAATCACCCACCTGTAACTGGGCGTGGACTGGGTAGAGGCTGGGCGGTACCGTCGTCACTACATAGGCGCCCCGGCACCCGCTGTACACGGGTCCGGGGCCGGCCGACCCCATGGAGGTCGACATGGCCAAGATACGTCAGGACCCGACGCCCCCCACCGAGCCCGACCCGCTCGAAGTGGACCGGCTCAAGATCGTGTTCCTCGGCTGCATCCGCACCGTCGAAGAAGCCAGCGTCGGCGCGTTCCGCCACCCCGACGTGGCTGGCACCGGCCGGGTGCTGAGCGACCTGCTCCGCTCGATGATCGACTCCGCCGCACGCCAACGGCAACTGGAGGCCGACCGATGAACCTCTACATCCCGAAGCTCTACCGGCACCGCCAGACCGAGGTCGAAGGCCTACCCCACGACGGCACCGGCGGCTGCGCGGCGGCGATCGGGATCTGGTCGCACGGCCAGTTCACCGTCGACCACACCGGCGAACTACGCGCCCTGTCTCCGGACGGCCCCCGCTACGTGCGCCCCGGTGACACCGCGATGATCGGCGTGATGGGCGAGCCCTACCCGGTGCGCGCCGAGGTGATGGAACGCTCCTACGACCTGGCCAACGGCCGCGACTACACGGTATCGCTCACCACCCACCGGCTACTGGAGCTGCAGGCCCGGGCGCAAGGCGAGTCGGACCCGACGAAGCTACGCGAGATCCTCGCCGCCGTCGTGGCCAGCCACCTCGTACGACCACCGGAATGACAGCGACTCACTCCGACCCACAACGCTGTGACCAGCACCTGCACAAACCCAGGTCGCTACAACGCACACAGCAGGCTCACTCGTAATGAGCAGGTCAGGAGTTCGATTCTCCTCTCGGGCTCTAGGACCCCCTTGACCAGGGGGTCCTTTCTACGTCTAGCCTCCGTCGACATGGCGGACACACGGCTACAACGCTCCGACAGTGACTCCCGGCCCGGCGGCCCACTCCCGGATCCTGTCTCTTCCATGTTCACGATCGCAGACCTGCTCACCTCCTGGGAACGCAGCCTCCGCGCACGCAACCTCTCCGAACGCACGATCGACAACTACCTCACCGACGCCACCACCTTCTCCACCTGGCTGGCCGACAACGCCATGCCCACCGACCCGATGAAACTCAACCGCGAGCACGTCGAGACCTTCATCGTGGCCAGCCTCAGCCGGGGCCTGTCCTCGAGCTCGGTCGCTTCCCACTACCGGCGGCTGCAGCAGCTGTTCCGCTGGCTCAAGGCCGAGGGCGAGATCACGGTCGACCCGATGGCGAACATGTCGCCGCCGCAGGTGACCGAGAAGCCGGTGCCGATCCTCGACGACGCCGACATCAAGGCGCTGTTCAAGGAGTGCGCTGGCACCGGGTTCCCCGACCGGCGGGACATGGCGATCTGCCGGCTGTTCTTCGATACTGGGATGCGGCTCAGCGAGATGACCGGCATCGACGTCAACCACGTGGACTGGCGAGCGAACGTCGTGCGGGTGCACGCCAAGGGCGACGAGTTCCTCGACAAGCCGTTCGGCGCCAAGACCGGTGAGGTGCTCGACCGCTACCTCCGGGCCCGGGCTCGGCATCGGCTCACCCGCCTGCCGGCCATGTGGTTGGGGGTGAAGGGCAAGTTGACGGCGTCGGGGATCTACCAGATGACGAGGCGCCGGGCGTCCGACGCCAGCATCGAGCATGTGCATCCGCATCGGTGGCGTCACACGTTCGGTCACAAGTGGTGCGCAGCCGACGGCTCGGAGTCGGACCTGATGCGCATCATGGGTTGGTCGACGTCGGATATGGCTCGGCGTTACGGGGCGTCGGCTGCTGACGAGCGGGCCAGGGCGGCGCACCACCGGCTGGCGTTGGGTGACCAGCTCTAGGTTCCCCCGCCACACCGTTGACGCACCGTGCGCCGGGGGCTACAACGTTCAGCGCACCGGGCGGGTGCACAGCGGAGGGCGGGCGGACATGACCAGACGGATCACGCGACTCGGCGTCGCAGCGGTGATGGCCGGGATGCTGGCTGCGTGCGGTGGGGGCGACGATGATTCGCCTCTGGCTGGCGGCGGGGAAACCATCACCTCGCCGTCGACGACCGGGTCCACGAGCACGACTCGTCCGGTTGAGGACCGGGAGACGTCTGAGGCGCTCTTCCGTGCCGGGCTGGAAGTCAGTGGTGACCCGGCTCTCGTCGACGCCGACGATGCCGCGGTGACGGAACTGATCGCGTTCGCCGACGAGACGTGTGCCGTGTTCGACCGGGGCGGGACCTACGAGGAGATTCAGACGGCGATCCTCACAGCGGATCCCGTGTACGCCGAGCAGATGGGTTACGTGATCGGTTCCGGGGTGACGGCGTTCTGTCCGGAGCACTCCGGGCAACTGCCGTAGCTCCTGGCCACCACGCACCGTGCGGTAACCGGTGCGTTATCTGAACTGCCCCTTGCACGATTGCACTACGCGTGATGTCGTGGTGCCGGGGTGCTGAACTGGCGAACGGCGCCTCGTCCAGAGGGGTGGCTAGACGAGTAGGCGGTTACTCAACATGCCAGTAGACGAAGTGTCCGAGTTGGTGGATCAGCTATCGGCTGATCCGGAGGCGTTGCGCGAGTACCTAGCGGGCCAGGCTGAGCGCGACGCCGCGAGGGATCGACAGCAGGTCGAGATGGAACGGCGCTTCGACGCGGTGCTGCTGGTGCTAGCCGGCGCCGCTGGTGCCGTCAGCGAGGCCGCTCTCAGCGCCAGGCGTTCGTAGCGTCTGGAGGTCGATGAGTCCATCGTAGATCTGGACGAGTGCGACGCGCTGCCCTGGCCCTAGTCCCCGGTCAGTGCGGAGCGCCGTTCGGGTGTCGGTCTCCGGATCGACGAACCCGGCCAGCCTGAGCACGTAGCCGAGCCGCTCCCCCAGCAGGGAGTCGATGAGCGGCAGGTGCTCGACTTGGACGCCGGCTTTGCCGTTGACGTACCTGCTGAGGGTGGGTGGCTCGACGCCGATGTGAGCAGCGATCTGCTTGCGTTCGAAGCCTCGTGTCTCCAGCTCGGCGACGGCGTGGGCGAACGCGCTGGTGAGGTCGGCGGCGTCCGGCACGCTTGCAAGTTTCGTACGGAACGTGCGGCCGGCGCAATACGGATTGCGGTTTAAGTATTGCTTGTGCCGAACCCGCATTGCGGATACAGTACTGCTCGTGCCGAATCAGACCGCAGCCGAAGTGCAGGGAGCGTGGGCCGAGAAGCTCCGCGTGGGCCGTGCCCGTCTAGACCTGAACCAGGCCGCGGTCGCTGAGAAGGCCAAGGTCACAGCAGCCACGGTCAGCAGGGCAGAGAGCGGACAGGGGAGTCTCGACTCCTTCCTCGCCATCGCCGACGCCCTCGACGTCGACCTGCTCAAGGACGACTCGTGAGCGGCCTCGCCGACGTCCTCAACGTCACCGCCGCCATGGTCGACGCGGCAGAGATGCCCGCCGACCCCTTCGCCGGTGCCGACCTGTTGAAGGCGTGCGCCCGGATCGACACCGCTGTGCTCGCCCTCGGCCGCCGCATCGCTGCCGAGAACGCCGAACTGCGCCGGGTCTGGGCCTCCGTCCTCCGGCCCGACCCCGGCACCACACCACAGCCCCCGCCCCCGCCGCCCCCGCCTCCGCCGCCGGCTGATCCCCCTCCGCCCCCGCCGCCACCCCCTCCCCCCACCGAGGGGGTGGCGTGATGGGCGCCGACCACGCCGCCGCCGGTCGCATCGGGGCACACGAATCGTGGGCCCGGACCGAGGACCGCACCGCCCGCACCGCCAACGCACGTCGGGCGTTCATCGCCCGTTTCGAACTCGAGGTCGATCCCGAGGGTCGGCTCTCCGACGCCGAGCGCACGCTCAGGGCCGAGCACGCCCGCAAGGCCTACTACCAGCGGCTCGCCCTCAAGTCGGCCAGGGCCCGCAAGGCAAAGGCGTCGTGAACGCCGTCGTGGTGCGCCGGTTCTGGGCGCTGGTGTTCGCCGCGATGGCGGTGCTGGCCGTGGGCTGCGAGGACCCCGACCCGTGTGATGGGCCGCCGTCGAACCCGTGTGTCGGGGTGCCGACCACCGAGAACCCGAGCGGCAACTGATGTCTGCTCCGACCAACCAAAGGACCATCCATGAAGCGCCTCATCCTCGCTGCCATCGCGGCAGCCGGACTCACCGTCGCCTGCGAGAAGTGCCCGACGCAGCCCGTCTGCCACTCCGCGTCGGAGGACGGCGTGATCACGGACTGCGACTTCCGCGATGGGGGCTGGTACCAGAAGTAGCCGCACCGTTCTTCTCCAGCCGGTTCACCGCCGGCGTGGGGAAAGACCGGGACCGCGTGGGCCTCCCGCCCGCCTGCGGGTCCCGGTCACCTATCGACACGCAGGGACGGGCGGACCCCCCGCCGCCTGTCCCTGCGGTCGGGTCACCTCGCGAGAGCGACCGGAGGGCTTGTGCCCGCCGGCCCCATCCCGGTCGCTCTCGCCGGGTGTCCCGGCCTTGCCGCCGACAGCTTCCCCAGCAGCGACCGGTGGCCCGGGTCACCCGACCCAGTCCCTGAAAACAGAAACGGTCCGGCCTGCGTTGGAGCGCATTTGGCCGGACCGTCCCGAACACCCAGGAGCGTACGACATGGGAACCACCCCTGACCAGCAGCCGAGCCTCCGGGCTGATGCGCTGCTCGCTGAGCGCCGCCAGTGGGCGGCCGTGATGGACCGCCTCGACGAAGGCCTCCGCCACGACGTCCCGGTCGTCGACGCGTTGCGGGCCGCCGCGAACGTCGACACCCGCGGTGAGGCACAGCTCCGCACAGCGATCGACGCCGGGCTACGGGCGCACGTCGCCGCCGAACACGGCCGCCTCGACCGGTATCCGCCGACCGACGGCGACTACCACGACGCCCGCCAGAACCAGGCGTACGCCGATGCCGAGGCCCGCAGCTACGACGACGGCCGCCAGTTCGACACCCACGCCGAGCACCGAGGCGACCGGTGATGGGCGAGATCCCCTGGACCGTCGCCCAGATCGAGCAGATGTTCTACGCCGCTCTCAGGGCGGGCGACGCCAAGGGCGTGGACGCCGCGCTCAAGGTCATGACCCGCCTCGACCCGGTGCGTGCCGGGACGCTGTTCGACGCCCTCAGCCGCGCAGTGAAGACCGAGATGGCCCACCGCGGGCTGCCCACGGTGCAGCCGTGACCGCCTCGATCCGCTGCGCGAAGCCCGTCTGCGGGCGCCCGATCCACTGGGTGCCCCGGGTGGGGGAGTGGCGCCACGTCATGACCGACGACGCCCGCTGCCACCAGTGGGAAACCGACGGCTTCCGGGCCGCGCCCCCGCACGGCACCCGCATCCCTGGCGGTGACCCCACGAACTCTGGGGCCCGCATCCGGCTGACCGCCTCATGCCCGTGGCCCGAGCGTGTCGGCCTCACCGGCGTGATCGCCACGCCGCCGGACGGCTACGACCTGTACCCGGTCGCCGGCCTCGGCCACGACCAGGTGCTCGTCCTCCTCGACGAGGACCCGTTCGAGCGCCCCAACCTGACCAGCCACGACTGGTGGACCTGCGTCCTCAACCGCCGAAGCGTCGAAGCGGTGACGACGTGACCGCGGTCCTGCTCGGCCACTGGGAACCCGGCACCCCCGACTGGCACGCCGCCCGCGCCGACGGGCTCGGCGGCTCCGAAGTCCCCGCAGCCATGGGCCTGTCCCCGTTCGAGTCGCCGTTCTCGCTCTGGCACCGCAAGGCCGGCGCCGTCGGCCCGGTCGAAGAGTCCCCGGAGATGGAGTGGGGGAAGCGGCTCGAACCGGTGATCGTCGCCAAGTTCTTCGACGTCCACCCCGAATACGACGCCTGGACCACCGGCACCTACACCCACGTCGACCGGCCCTGGCAGATCGCCAACCCCGACATGCTGTTCGCCCCGACCTGCCCCCGCTATCCCCGCGACGGCGATGGCGGCGAGGTCGACGCCGTCATCCACGACACCGACTGCTGCCCCGAAGCACCCACCGGCCTGCTCGAAACCAAGTACTCGATGTTCGGCGACGGCTGGGGCGACTCGGGCACCGCCGACATCCCGATCCACGTCCGGATCCAGACCCTCTGGTACGGCGACGTCCTCGGCCTCGACCAACTCCACGTCGCCGTCCTCATCGGCGGCTGCGACTGGCGCGAGTACGTCATCACCCCGGCGCCCGGCGAGCTCGACCAGATCAGGGCCGCGGCCCGCCAGTTCCTCGACACGATCGCCGCCGGCCAGCGGCCCGACATCGACGAGCACACGGCCACCTACCAGGTGATCAAGGAGATGCACCCCGACATCGACGGGGGACAGGTCGAGCTGACCGCCCCCGTCGCCGAGGGCTACATCGCCGCCAAGAGCCTCGAGAAGGCAGCCAAGGACACCGCCCGCGGGTGGACCGCCCGGGTCGCCGACCAGATGGGCAACGCCCACCGCGCCGTCTGGGACGGCAAGACGATCGCCACCCGCCAGGCCCGCGACGGCGGCACCCCATACGTCGTCATCGGCCGCGGCCTCACCTCCACCGACGAACCCGTGCTCGTCGGCGCCGCTACCGGCGCTGACCGCTTCGACCTCCGCCCCCACGAGGAGAGCTTCTGATGACCGACACCACCACCCCGACCGGCCAGGCCCTCGCCAAGGTCGAGACCGGCCCCCGCGCCCTGGTGAAAACCCACCAGGAGAGCTTCGCCGCCGTCCTCCCATCCCACATCGTCCGCCCCGAGACCTGGATCCGCCTCGCCCAGTCGGCGCTCCGCAAGGGCAAGCGCAACCGCGACGGCCAGACCGACCTCGAGGTCGCCGCCCAGAACAACACCGGCCAGTTCCTCGCCACCCTGCTGCACTGCGCCAGCCTCGGCCTCGAACCCGGCACCGACCAGTACTACCTCACCCCCCGCAAGGTGAAGGGCAAGCTGGAGATCCTCGGGATCGTTGGCTACCAGGGCTACCTGGAGCTGATGTTCCGGGCCGGCGCGATCAGCACGGCGATCGCCGAGTGCGTCTACGTCCGCGACTTGTTCATCTGGAACCCCGGGTCACTCGACACTGAGATGCTCGAGAAGGGCCGTCCGCCTCGGTGGCAGGGCCCGCAGACCCGGCCGCTGCACAAGATCGATTGGGACGCCGACCGGGGCGCGCTGCGCCTGGTCTACGCCTACGCGGTCATGAAGGACGGGGCCACCTCGAAGGTGGTCGTCCTCAACGGGCACGACATCGCCAGGATCAAGGCCAAGGCGCAGAACCCCGACGGCGACTACTCGCCGTGGAAGAACACCCCGGACGCCATGTGGTTGAAGTCGAGCGTCCGGCAGCTCCAGAAGTGGGTGCCGACCTCCGCCGAGTACCGCAACCAGCAGACCCAGGCGAAGGTCGCCCTCACGGAGCAGACCGACACGCTCGGGCTGCCGGAACCGTCGCCCGACGACACCGACGCCTCCGCCGACTGGGGCACCGATGACGACGTCGTCGAGGCCGAGCTGGTGGACGACGAGCCCCGCACCTACGCCGACGACGACCCCGAGCGGCCGTTCGACGAGCCCCCTGCGAGCTTCTCGTGATCCCGGCCACTGTTCAGATGTCGCCGGATCAGCGGAAGCTGATGCACGTCCTGCTGCGCGAGCGGGCCGGCGTCACCGGTGATGCCCGGTTCCCGGTCCTGTCGCAGATCCTCGACCGGCCGATCACGTCGACGAACGAGATGTCGCCGGCCGAAGCGGGCCGCGTCATCGACGCCATGCTCGCCGCCCCGTCGATCCGGAGGGCGTCATGACCGCCGCCGCCTGGACCGAGCTGCCGTTCTTGGCGCTGGACTGCGAGACCACCGGCGTCGACCCGTTCAACGACCGGATCGTCGAGGCCGCGGCCGTGCAGGTCGAGGTCGACGGTGCCGCCGCCGAGCTGTGGGCCGGGGTCGTGAACCCCGGCGTCCCCATCCCCGATGAGGCCGCCGCCATCCACGGCATCACCACCGCCCGCGCCAAGGCCGAGGGCATCCCCACCGAGCTGGCCCTGATCCAGCTCGGCCGTGCCGTATGGCGTCACATCGAGGAGCACGGCGGCCGGGCCGCGGTGGTCGGCTTCAACATGCGGTTCGACTGGCCGCTGATCCTGGCCGAGGCCGCCCGCCACCACGTCGACATCCCGTGCTTCGCCCCCATCCTCGACCCCTACCTGCTCGACCGGTTGTGTGACCGGTACCGGCAGGGCAAGCGGCAGCTCACCGTGGTGGCCGACCACTACGGCGTCCAGCTCGGCGACGCCGCCCATGGTGCTGTGGCTGATGCCACGGCGGCGGGGCGGGTGTTGCGCGAGCTCGTGCGCCGCTACCCGAAGACCGGTGAGCAGACCCTGGCCGAGCTGTGGCTCCGTCAGACCCACGGCGCCGAGGCGTTGCGGCAGGGGTTCGTCGAGTTCAAGCGGCGGACCGACCCGGGGTTCCACGCGGCGGCTGGTTGGCCGATCCCGGTGGAGGTGCCGCGGTCATGATCGCCGTTCTCCGACACCTGCGCTACGTGGGCCCCCGGCACATCGGCCCGTACGTGGAGACGCCGCCGGCTGGTCGCTGCCGACGCCTCCGTGCGCTCGCCGACGTCCTGGTCCCGGTGCCCGACCGCACGCCGATCGACATGCCCCGCTGCCCCGGCTCCGGCCGGGAGGTGCGGCCCCTCTTCGGCGGCCACGACCGGTGCCCGCGCTGCGACTACCCGGTCGACCTGATCGTCAGCCTCGACGGCGGCCCGGGCGCAGTCGTACCCGACCACGACCGACAGGACCTGAGGCCCTAATGACCTTCTCACCTGAACGCCTCTGGTCCCGAGTGGACCGGTCCGACCCCGAGTCCTGCTGGCTGTGGCCGGGAGCCACGAGCGACGGCTACGGCCAAATCGGCATCGGCCAAGGCGAGCGCGTCTACGTCCACCGCCTGGCCTACGAGCTGCTGGTCGGCCCCATCCCCCAAGGCCTGCAGCTCGACCACCTCTGCCGGGTCCGGCACTGCGTCAACCCCGCCCACCTCGAACCGGTCACCGGCTGGGAGAACAACCGGCGCAGCAGCTCCCCGACAGCGGTCAACGCCCGCAAGACCCACTGCCGCTTCGGCCACGAGTTCACCCCCGAGAACACCTACGTGTTCTCGACCGGCTCGCGCCGCTGCAGGACCTGCCGTCTCCGGTGGGAAGCCGCCGGGCGACGTAGGGCTGCCGAGCGCCGGGCGGTGACGGCGTGACCTGGTTCCGTGATCGTCTCGCTGCCGGTGCCGTGTGGCTCGGCTTGTTCGTGGTGGCCTGGCTGCTGTTGGGTGCCGGGTGGTTGGCGTTCGTGTTGTGGCCGTGGCCGACCGTGTCGTTCACTGCGCTGTGGGTCGGGTTCCTGGCCGGCGCCCTGGTGTTCGGTGACATCCGCCGGGCGGTGTCGGAGCCGGTGTTCGAACGCAAGGACTTGGCTGTCGACACGTCGATGGGTATGGCGTTCGACTGCCAGGTGCTGGAGGACCGGATCTCCGGTGAGCACCCGGTCACCGATGTCGCCATGTACGTCCAGTCGGACGACGAGACCCGGCCCGCCCGCGCCCCGGTGTTCGCCGCGGGTACCCCCGCTGGGGCGGTGCGGTTGTGAGCGCGACCGTCCCCTGCGCTACCTGCCCGTGGCGCCGCACCTCCACCGAGGGTGGCGCCGACATCCCCGGGTTCGCCATCAACCTGATGCGTGGCCTGTCGAACACGGTCGGCCGAGGCGACGACTTCCGCCCGGTCATGGCCTGCCACGGCTCGGCCGACCG
>Ga0193753_10002029_pt1 | contig 16524 bp, 12 predicted proteins | sample H1c2metaG_FD_144925 | JGI IMG/M metagenome (GOLD analysis project Ga0193753, IMG submission 144925) | Soil microbial communities from a riparian zone of the East river system, Colorado, United States - H1c2 | ecosystem: Environmental > Terrestrial > Soil > Riparian zone | place: USA: East... | reverse complement strand
TGAACGAGTGCAACACCGTCCTCACCGTCGATGGCGGCTGAGCGCGGCCGCGCGCCGAGGCTCACCGCGTCCGAGACGATCGAGTCGTTCCCCTCGCAACGGTTCAAGGAGCAGAGATGAAGAAATTGTCCCCCCCAAGCTCGTCCCCCGATCGGCGCACGACCGGCCTCCACCTCCGTCGGACGACGCTGCGCCAGCTCACCCAGGTGGAGCTCGGCAGGGTCGTCGCGGGCCACCGCCGTGAGGACCAGCCGGGCACCACGGGCATCGAGAACGATTGCAACACCAAGAACGACGACTGGTGACCCGCGGCGCCGCGTCGCTCGCGGCGATCCTGTGGGCCGTCGGCGCGGCGATCGGTTGCGCGGCCGACGCGCCAGCGATCGCGCGGCCACCGGCGCCCGCGGTCGCGGCCGAGACCGGGCCGGTCGTGCGCGCCGCGTTCGACGACCTCGCCGAGCTCACCCGATGGAGCGCCGAGCTGCCCGGCGTGGCGGCGACGGTGGTCAGCGCCGTGGTCGAGGGTCGTCCCTGCGCCGAGCTGGCGCCGGCCGGCGCCGGCGTCGCGCGCCTTTACCGCCGGATCGACGCCAGCGCGCTGCGCGGGCAGCGAATCCAGCTGACCGCCCGCCTGCGCGCGGTCGATGCCGTGGCGCGCGCGACCGTGCGAGTGCGGCGGGCCGGCGCCGCCAGCGGCATCGGCGACGTCGCCGAGACCCCGGAGCAGCGCGTCGATCGCTGGTCGGAGGGGCGGGCCGCGCTCGACGTGGCCGCCGACGCCGCCGAGGTCGAGATCGAGGTCAGCGCGCGCGGCCCGGGGCGGGCCTGGATCGACCGCGTCACCGTCGAGCGGCTCGGCCGGCCGGCCCCCGCCGCGATCGCGCCGCGTCCGCTCGCCGCCGCCGAGCGCGAGCAGCTGGCGGCGCTCGCCCGCCTGCTCGGGCTGGTCCGCTACTTCCATCCGTCCGACGAGAGCGCGGCGCTCGACTGGAACGCCTTTGCGCCGCCGGCGGTGGCGCGGGTGCTGGCCGCGGGCGGCGCGCCGCTCGAGGACGTGCTCGGCGAGATCCTCCGGCCGATCGCACCCACCGCCCGGGTCTACCGGGAAGGGCAGGCGGCCCCCGCCGTCGAGGTGCCGACCGGCCCGGTGCTGACCTGGTGGCACCACGCCGGGCTCGGCCCCGACGCCCCCTACCTCGGCTTCCGCGTCGGCGTCGACCAGCCGGACGCGTCCGCGGTCGTCTACGTGCCGGTCCCCCCGCGCGCGCTGGCCGGCTGCCGGCGGGCGACGGCGTCGGCCCGGGCCGACCAGCTGGCCGGGATGAAGGTGGCGCTGCAGCTGCGCTTTCTCCGGCCCGGCACCGGCGAGGACCTCGCCGGGGAGCCGATGCGCGCCGGCGCGATCACCCCGGTCGCGCACGACGTCCCGGCCGACACGGTCCAGGTCCAGGTCGGGCTGGAGGGCTCGGGCGACGGGACCGTCGCGGTCAGCGGGCTCCGCTTCGCGTGCGACGGACGGCCTGCGGTCGCGCTCGATCCGGCGACCGCGCTCGGCGACGGCATCGCCCTGGCCGGGTCGCTCTACGACCGCGGGGTCGAGCCGTGCGCGGCCGGCCGGTGCCTCCGGCTGCGCCGCCGCGCCGCGCCGCCGCCACCCGGCGCCGGTGGCCGCTGGATCGACGTCGCCATCGGCAGCGGGCTGCGCCTGCGCATGCCGCTGGTGCTGGCCCGCGTTGGTGGGCGCACCGTCCCGGCCGGCTCGCCCGCCGCGCCGCTCGCCGCCGCGTCGGTGTGGGACCGCTCCACCCGGCTCGCCGCGGTCGTGATGGCGTGGACCACCCTCGATCACTTCTATCCCTACTTCGCCGAGGCGCGGGTCGACTGGTCGCGCGAGCTCGGCCCCGCCCTCGACGAGGCCAGCCGGGCCGCCTCGCCCGACCAGACCCGCGCGGCGCTCGCCCACCTGGTGGCCCGCCTGGCCGACGATCACGCGCGCGTCGTCCACCCGGGCCGCTCGCTCGCCGGCATGGTGCCGCTCAGCCTGCGCATGCTCGGCGGCGAGCTGGTGGTGACCGGCGGCGCCGATCCGTACCTGCGCGACGCCCCGATCGGCAGCGCGGTGCTCTCGATCGACGGCAGCCCGGCCGGGCGCGAGTACGCGCGCGTCGCCGGCGAGGTGTCGGCCGCCACCGATGGCTGGCGCGACTACGCGGCGCCGCTCTACCTCTCGATGGGCCCGATCGGCGCGATGCGCCGGCTGCAGGTGCGCGGCGCCGACGGGCAGGCGCGCGAGCTGGTGCTGCCGGTCCTGTCGCGCGAGGCGATCGCCGACCAGGTGCGCGAGCCGCGCCCGCGGACCGGCGCCGAGCTGGCGCCCGGGGTGATGTACGTCGACCTCGAGGGGCTCGACGCCGCGACCTGGAAGGGTCTGGTCGAGCGCCTGGCCCGGGCGCGCGGGATCGTGTTCGACATGCGCGGCTATCCGACCGCGGTGGCGTGGGACGTGGTCTCGCACCTGGCCGATCGCGAGGTGAGCTCGCCGCTCCTGGACATCCCGGTGGTGCGCGCGACCGGCCCCGCCGGCCACGACCGCACCTGGTGGCACATCCGGCCGCGCGCCCCGCACGTGCGCGCCCCGGTCGTGTTCCTGGTCGACGGGCGCACCGCCAGCGCCGGCGAGACGCTGATGCAGATCATCCGCGACCACCGCCTCGGGGTCCTGGTCGGCGAGCCGACCGGCGGCACCAACGGGAATCCGGTGGTCTTCGCGGTGCCGGGCGGCTTCGGAGTCCGCTTCACCGGGATGCGCGTGCTCGGCCTGCGCGGCGACATCATCCACGCCCGCGGCATCGCGCCGGACGTGGTCGCGCACCCGACGCTGGCCGGCGTGCGCGCGCGCCGCGACGAGTTGCTCGAGGCCGGCGTGCGCGCGGTGCGCGATGGGGTGACATTGCGCGGTCGCGCGCTTCATGTCACACAAGGAGGTACGTCTGGCGGACGGTAAGTGCTCCTCGGCGGCCCGGGTCAAGAGGTCGTGAAGGGAACTGCGATGAGCGCGATATCTCCGTCTGCCGATGTGCCGGTGTTCGCCGGCTACGACCTCTGGGCCTCGAGCTACGACGAGCTCGACAACCCGCTGGTGGCGATGGCCGCCTACGCGCTGACGGGCCGACTCGGCCGCTTCGCCGGTGCGCGCGTGCTGGAGCTCGGCTGCGGCACCGGCCGCAACGCGCCGGTCCTGCTCGCCGCCGGTGCCGCGTCCTACGTCGGCGTCGACGGATCCGCCGGCATGCTGGCCCAGGCGCGCACGCGCACCGCCGACCCGCGCGCCAGCTTCATCGAGGCGGACATGGTCGCGTCGCTGCCGGCCGAGCACGCCGGCTTCGACGCGGTCCTGTTCTGCCTGGTGCTCGAGCACGCGCCCGCGGTCGAGCCGGCGATCGCGGCGGCCACCGCCGCGCTTCGCCCCGGCGGCGAGATGTTGATCTACGAGCTCCACCCCGACCACCACGACGCCGGCCGGCGCGCCCACTTCGTGGTCGGCGATCAGGAGCTGCGCCTGCCCAGCTACCGCCACGACGCCGCCGAGTTTCATCGGGCCGCCACCGCGGCGGGGCTGGAGGTGACCACCGAGGCGAGCTGGTACGCGTCGTCCGAGTCGGCCCGGCTCAGCGCGAAGCTCGACCGCTACCGCGGCGGTCACCCGATCCTGATCGAGCTGCGCGCGCTTCGCCGGCACGGCTGAGCCCCCGCTACCGCCAGGTTCGATCGAACAGCACCAGGCTGGCGGCCGCGATCGAGAGCTGGACGATCGCGAACAGGACCAGCGCGCCGGTCATGCCGATCGCGCCGTAGATCGCGCCGAACACCACGCTGCCGGCGCCGAAGCCGATGAAGATGGCGAACGTGCTGACCGCCATCGCCTGGGCGGTGCGCACCGGATCGAGCGCCGACACCATTCCGGAGAAGAGCGGGTGACTGAGGTCCATCCCGAGCGACAGCGCCGTGATCGCGACGGTCGCGCCGACCACCGGAAGCGGCGCGGCCAGGGTCAGCGCGCAGGCTCCGGCGAGGGTCAGCCCGCCCCGGATCAGCCACCGGCGACCGAAGCGATCGGCCAGCCGGCCAACCACCGGCCCGAGCAGGAACCCGGGGATGCCGTAGCCGAGCAGCGCGTAGCCGAGCTGGCGCGGCTCGAGCTGGTAGCGCTCGTGGAAGTACACGCCGAGCCACGAGAACACCCCGGAGTGAAACGCGCCGTTGAGGAAGATGTAGCCGAACACGATGCGCCCGCGCTGGCTCCCGATCAGCGCGACGTACGAGCGAATCACCGCCCGCGCGCCCAGCGCCGGCGGCGCATCGGCCGGCGGTGGCAGCGCGCGCAGCGTGCGCCACATCGGCACCGCCACGGCCAGGTTCGCGGCGCTCACCAGCACGAAGGTGCCCCGCCAGCCGATCGCCGGCTCGAGCCAGGGCCCCAGGGTCGCGCCGAGGGCCATCCCGCCGGCGATCGCGCCGAACACCCAGCCGACCGGCCGGCCGCGCTCGGCGTACGGGAACAGGCTCGCGATCAGCGCGAGCCCGATCGGTGTGACGCCACCGAGGGTGACGCCGGCGATCACGCGCCAGGCCAGGAGCGAGGGGAGCGAGGCCGCGGTCGCGGTCAGCGCCGGCAGCGCCACCCCGACGGCGACCAGCCAGCCGAGGACGCGCGCGCGCCCGTGGCGATCGGCGACCGGCCCGATCGCGAGACAGACGCACCCGTACGGCAGGGTGTACGCCGGGATCAACAGGCTCATGCGGTCGACCGGCGCCGCGAACAGCGCCGACAGGCGCGGGAGGAGCGGCGCGACCATGAAGGCCTGGAAGAAGATCAGGAAGATCTCGAGCACGATCAGCGCGGTGATCCGCGCGCGCCGATCGTGAGCGCTGGGCGTCAGTTGGTCGTGCAGGGCAGCGCCTCGGAGAAGACACGCACCTCGTCGAGCGATCCGTTGAAGTAGGCCGGGTTGTAGACCACGTTGCGCCCGAGCCGGGGCGGCTCGTCGCTGGTCAGGTCGGCGCCGGCCGGGACCGGGATCCGCACGATCTCCTGGCCGTCGATGCACAGCGTGAAGGTGCTGCTCGTCTTCGATCGGACCGCGCGCCAGAAGTGCCATTCGGCGTCACTGGGGCGCATCGCCTGGACGCAATCGTCGTCGCCGGCCACGGAGCCGTTCTCCATGCGGCAGACGTACACGATCCTGTTGTCGTCGTAGTCGATCGACATCGCGACGCCGCCGCGGACCGCGTCGTTCCAGTCGGCGTAGGCGGTCGCCGTGAAGTTCGGCGGGAACGTCTGGGCCCAGAACTGGATGGTGAAGTCGCCGCTGTAGTCGAGCGGCGAGTTGCCGACCGCGAGGTACTGTCCTTCGCTGAGCACGCGGCCCTGGCCCAGGCGCTCGCTCGGGCCCGGGCCGGGGACGCTGGTCCCGGCCGGTCCGATGTCGTCGTTCAGGTTCTCGACCATCGCCCCGCGGCAGTCATCCTCGAGCGGCGCGCCCTCGTCGAAGCGAACCGCCACCTGGCAGCGGGTCGGGAACGCGTCTTCGCCCTCGTCGATGCGGGTGAAGAAGACGCGCAACCCGATCGGCGGGAGCTCCTCGTCGGAGCCGACGGTCACGAGGATCTCCTCGCCCTGGATGCCGGGAAAGACCGCGTCGAGCGCGACCTCGTCCTCGGAGGTGCGGGGCGTCCGCACCGAGATGGCGTCGTGACGGCCCACGCGGCTGACGATCAGCGTCACCGGCACGTCGACCGCCCCGCCGCTGGCGACCCGCATGGCGCCGCTCAGGCGATAGCCCGCCGTCTCCGGCACGCGGAAGGAGAGGGACGCGCGATCGCCGCCGGGGCCGCCAGGGATCATGAGCACGAAGCCATCCAGCCCGGCGCACGCCGGGTCGTCGGCGTTCTCGCCCCCGCAGGTCGCGATCGCCGGTCCCACCTCGCTGTCCGCCGCCCACGCCTGCAGGCCGCCGAAGTCGCGGTAGGTCATCGGCTCGTACGCGATGCCGTTGGTGGCGCCGACGTCGGCGAGGTAGTTCCAGCGATCGCCCTGGATGGTCGCAAACTCGTCAAAGGCGTCGCCGGAGCAGGGCGCCGGGCAGACCGCGACCGGGGCCGCGTCGGGCTCGGGGACCCCCGCGTCGGCGTCTCCGCCGCTGTCATCGTCGCTGCCGTCGGCATCGCCGTCGTCGCTTCCGGCGCTCGCGTCGCGGTGGTCGTCGTCGCCTGGATTCGAGTCGAACAGCGATTGATTGCACCCGGCTGCGAGGGCGAGCGCGGCGGTGCATACGGCCAAGGACAGCACGCGAGTCTGCATAGACCGGGCAGATTGCCACGAAGCGGTCCGACTGCGGCAGCGTTTCTGGTAAGCTCGCGCGCGGGTGCTGGCGGATGCAAAGGCTGGGGCGCCGTTTCCGCCCAACACGATGCTCGACGAGAAGTACCGCCTCGACGAGCTCATCGAGGTCGGTGGGATGGGGGCCGTCTACGTGGGCACCCACACCAAGCTGCAGAAGCAGGTGGCGATCAAGGTCCTGCGGCGCGAGCTGACCGACATGCCCGACATGATCGAGCGGTTCCAGCGCGAGGCGGTGTCGGCGTCGCGGATCGGCCACGAGAACATCGTCAACGTCAGCGACCTCGGCACCGCGCTGGACGGGTCGCCGTTCCTGGTCATGGAGTATCTGACCGGGCAGACCCTGCGCGACCGCCTGCGCGATCACGGCGCGCTGCCGATCGGGCTGGCCTGCACCATCGCGCGCGAGATCCTGGCCGCCATCGCCGCCGCCCACCAGGCCGGCATCATCCACCGCGACCTCAAGCCGGAGAACGTGTTCCTGGTGCGCGGGACGCGCGGTGAGTCGATCAAGATCCTCGACTTCGGCATCTCGCGCGTGGTCGAGGGGCGCAGCGACGGGCCGGACGGTCGGCTGACCGCGACCGGCCAGGTCATGGGCACGCCCTACTACATGGCGCCGGAGCAGGCGGCCGGGCGCAGCGACGTCGGCGGCGCGGTCGATGTCTACGCCATCGGCGTCATCCTCTACGAGATGCTGGCCGGCGTGGTGCCGTTCTCGGCCGGCAACTACAACACGATCATCTACAAGGTGCTGGCCGGCGAGTACGAGCCGCTGTCGTCGCGGCTGGGCGGGGTGCCGGTCGACCTCGAGCAGATCGTCCACCGCGCCATGGCGCTCGAGCCGGAGGCCCGGTTCGGCTCGGCCGACCGGTTCGCGGCCGCGCTGGAGCCGTACTCGATCGGCGGGAACGGCACGTCGCAGCGGGTGCCGCTGATGACCGACCCGTTCAAGGGCTGGAAAAAGCTCGACTACGCCCCGACGGTGACCCCGGCCGGCGAGTGGCGCCCGTCGCCCAGCGGCGGGGTCGAGATGGCGATGGCGACCACGCCGGATCGCCCGCCGCGGCGCCGGCGCTGGCTCCTCGCCGTGATCGCGATCCCGGTGGTGGCGGCGGGCGCAGCGACTGCGCTCCTGCTCGCGCGCGGCGACGGCGGGGAATCGCAGGGGACCGCGCCTTTGCCGGCCGCGCCGTCGCCGGCCGCGTCTCCCGCGCCGGTGCCTCCCGCGCCGGTGCCTCCCGCGCCGACCGCGGCCTCACCGGCGGTCCAGCCGCCGGCCGCCGCGGTCCCGCAGGCCCCGGCCCCCGCCAGCCCGACGGATGAGCCCGCGCGGGTCGTGCTCCGCTTCGAGGTCGAGCCGACCGACGCGGCCATCACCGTCGACGGCGAGCCGCTCGCGGGGGCCGAGCTGGCCGCGCCGCGCGCCGATCGCGAGGTGGAGGTCGTGGTCAGCCGCGTCGGCTACCAGAGCAAGACCCGCCGGGTCTCGCTGGCCGACAGCCGCACCGTCGAGGTCACCCTCGAGAAGGCCGCGGCGCCGACCAAGCGCCCCCGCGGCCGCCGCGGCGACGGGCGGCGGCGCGGTGACCGCGAGCGCGAGCGCGGCGAGCGGATCATCAAGGACAGCCCCTACGAGCGATGAGCCATCCATGAAGTCAGTGATCCGCATCCTCTGTCTCGCGTCCGCGGTGACGACCGCCGCCACCGCCGCGGTCACCGTCGCCCCGCGCCCGGCGATCGCCGACCGGCCGACCGGCGCCAAGCGCGAGGCCGACCGTCACTTCAAGACCGGCGTCCGCCTGTTCGACGAGGGCAAGTACAGCGAGGCGCTGGCCGAGTTCGAGCAGGCCTACGCGCTCGAGTCGCACCCGCTGGTCCTCTACAACCTGGCCGCCGCCCACCGCGCCCTGTCGCAGTACTCCCAGGCGGTCGAGTTCTACAACCGCTTCCTGACCGAGGGGAAGGGCGTGGTGCGCCCGCGCCAGCTCGCCCGCGGCCGGCGCGAGCTGGACGAGGTCCTCCGCCTGGTCGCCAAGATCGAGGTCACCACCCAGCCGGACGGCGCGGTGGTCGCGGTCGACGGGCGCGAGGTCGGCGCCGCGCCGCTCGATCAGCCGCTCGTGCTCGGCCCCGGCGATCACGTGGTCAGCGCGACGCTGTCCGGCTACTCGCCCGCCGAGCGCGCGGTGCGCGTCGCGGCCGGCGACACCCTGGCCGTCGCCCTGTCGCTGCAAAAGCTCCCGGAGGAGCCGCGGGTCGCCGCCGCGACCCCGACCACCGCGGCCCCGGCCCCGGACCCGGACCCGGCGGTGTCGGCGACGGTCACGCCGGAGCCGGCCCTCCCGCGCCGCTTCGCCATCAGCGCGTCGTTCGCGACCAACGCGCGCGAGGTCGACTCCACCGGCGCGCCCGCCCTGGGGCTGTCCTACACCTTCGCCGACCGGGTCTCGATCGGCGTCGAGGCGATCTTCGTCGCGTTCAGCGCGGTGCCGGAGGTGCGGGTTCGCCTGTTCGGCGACGCGGTCTCGCTCCACGTCGTGGCCGCCGCGCCCATCTCCTTCAAGGACGGCGACGAGACCGAGACCTTCGCCGCGGGCGCCGGCGGCCTCGGCCTGCGCATCCGCGCCCACGAGCGCCTCTCGCTCCGCGCCGAGGCCTGGGTCAGCTACGCCGGCTCCGAGCGCGGCACCACGGTCCCCGCCTTTGCCGGGGCCGAGCTGTGGTTCTGAGCCCGGCCCGGTAGGCCGCGCCTACCAGGTCCGGCGCAGCGGGTGCGCCTCGGTGTTGAAGACGATCGCGCGCAGGTCGAGCGCGTCGTCCGGCGCGAACAGGAGATAGAGGTACTTCAGCGTCTCGGCGGTGAAGAAGCTCGGCATCGAGTCGGCCTGCTTGCGGGTGCGGACGTCGTCGAGCGCCGCGTAGCCGGCGTCGGTGCGGCAGCACGCGACCAGGTCGTGGAGGAACCGCCGCCCCATCTCGAGGTAGCGCTGGTCACCGGTCATGCGGCGCAGGTAGTACGCCGACTCGATGATCTCGGGCCGGAGCGGATAGCTCGCCGCGGTCACCCGGCCCGACCGGTAGTCGAACCCGTCCGGGATGAGGCCGAACCGGGTCCACATCTGGAAGCTCGACTCCTGCAGCCGGCGGGCGTGCTCGAGGTCGCCGGCCAGCGCGAGCACCGCCGGCAGGAACGCCTCCAGCGCGCCCGACTCGGTCGCGGTGCGACGCCCGCTCTCCATGTCGACCGCGCCGTACCACAGCGCCGGGCCGGTCTCGTCGGCGATGTAGTGCTGGAGCACCTGCTCGCTCGCCACCCACATCCGCTGGAAGTCCAGGTCGCCGAAGAGGAGCCACGACTTCACCAGATATTCGTAGTACGAGTCGATGCGCGCGCCCACGTGGCTGCTCTTGCGCAGCCAGCGGCCGGAGTCGACGTCGATCACCTCGCCGACCAGCCCGATCCGCGAGCGGCGCCGGTAGAGCTCGACCACCGCCTTCTTGGCGGTGTCGTAGTAGACCGGCTTGCCGGTCAGCTTCGCCAGGGTGCCGAATTCGAGCATCAGCGTGCCGATCTCGGCCGGGTTGCTCTCCGGGTCGCGGGTGGCGCCGGTGCGCAGGTTGACGAACCGGTACGGCATCCCGGTCGGCGAGCGGAACGCGGGCAGGAGGCGCTGGCCGAGGTCGTCGGCCAGGGCGAGCAGGCGGGGGTCACCGGTCAGCTGGTGGGCGGACAGGAGGCCCCCGACCAGGCGGATGGTCACCTCGAACACCTGGACCGAGACGTCGACGTCGAACGAGAGGTGCTGCGCGACGTACTCGCGCGCCTCGGCCGCCTCGTCGGTGAGCCCCGCGATGATGAGCGTGTCGAGGGTGTCGACCGCGGTCATCAGCAGCGGCTGGCCGTACCAGTCGTGCGCTCCCCGGCTGAGCGGCTTCAGGTCGTCGTGGCCCCAGGCGTGGCGCCGGTATCCGCCCCACGCGTGAGCCAGCTCGGCCCGGACCTGCGCCGCCATCGCGACGCGATCGGTGCGCTGGCGCGCCTCGCGCCCCTCGCGCGCGGAGCGACCCGCCGGCCCCCCGGCCGGGCTGCACGCGATCTGGATCAGGAGCGCGCCGATCCATGGAGCTCGCATCGCCGATCAGTGTGCCCGTGATCGGCTTGACACTCTCCCCCGAAGGACAAAGATCCGCCCATGGACCACATGCCGACCGTCACCGACGAACACAAGAAGCTGCACGCGCTGGCCGGGACCTGGATCGGCGAGGAGACCATGGCGCCGTCCCCGTGGGGCGCTGGCGGGGCCGCGGTCGGCCACTACACCGGCCGGGTCGAGTGCGACGGCTTCTTCGTCAGCCAGGACTACCGCCAGGAGACCGACGGCGCGGTCAGCTTCCGCGGCCACGGCATCTTCGGCTACGACGCCGAGAAGAAGCAGTTCGCCTGGTACTGGGTCGATTCGATGGGCAGCGTCCCGCGCGAGCCGTCGTGGGGCACCTGGTCCGAGAACACCCTCCAGCTCACCTCGCAGTCGCCCCACAACCTCGGCCGGTACACGTACGAGTTCAAGGGACCCGACGCCTACGAGTTCAGGCTGGAGAACTCGTTCGACGGCGGGGCGACCTGGCAGACCTTCATGACCGGTGTCTACAGGCGCGCCTGAACGATGAGCCAGAACGTCGAGCACCACCAGTTCCAGGCCGAGGTCGAGCAGCTGCTCGACCTCATGGTCCACTCGCTCTACTCCAACAAGGACATCTTCCTGCGCGAGGTGGTCTCGAACGCGTCCGACGCGCTCGACAAGCGCCGCTTCGAGCAGCTCACCCGGGCCGACCTGGCCGCGAGCGGCGAGCTCCACATCCGGATCGAGATCGATCGCGAGCGGCGCACCCTGGCGGTCGTCGACAACGGCATCGGGATGACGCGCGACGAGGTCACCAGGAACATCGGGACCATCGCGCGGTCCGGAACCAAGGAGTTCCTGTCCGCGCTCCGCGCCGCCCAGCAGGCCAGCCAGAAGCAGGAGGCGCCGCCCGAGCTGATCGGGCAGTTCGGGGTCGGCTTCTACTCGTCGTTCATGGTGGCGGACCGGGTCGAGCTGGTCACCCGCCGCGCCGGCGAGGCCGCGGCCACCCGCTGGGAGTCGGCCGGCGGCGGCTCGTACTCGATCGGCGAGGCCGAGCGCGACGAGCCCGGCACCACGGTCACGCTCCACTTGAAGCCGGTGGACGCCGAGCAGGGCGTCCGCGACTACACGGACGAGCACGTCATCAAGGAGATCATCAAGCGCTACTCCGACTTCGTGGCGTACCCGATCCGCATGCAGACGTGGCGGAGCGCGGCCGACGCGGCCGGCGCGGTGCTCGAGGACGAGACCCTGAACTCGATGAAGGCGATCTGGGATCGCCCCCGATCGGAGGTCACCGAGGCCGAGTACCGCGAGTTCTACCGCCACATCTCGCACGACTGGACCGACCCGCTCCGCACCATCCCGGTCAGGATGGAGGGGACCATCGAGGCGTACGCGCTGCTCTACATCCCCGCCCGCGCCCCGTTCGACCTGTACAGCGCCGAGATGAAGCGCGGGGTGCAGCTCTACGTGAAGCGGGTCTTCGTCATGGACGAGTGCCGGGACCTCATGCCCACCCACCTCCGCTTCATGAAGGGGGTGGTCGACGCGCACGACCTGTCGCTCAACGTCTCGCGCGAGATCCTCCAGAAGGACCGGCAGATCCAGCTCATCAGGAAGCAGCTGGTCAAGAAGGTGCTCGCCACCCTCGACGAGATGAAGCGAGAGAGCCCCGAGGAGTACCGCGGCTTCTGGGCCGAGCTCGGCCCGGTGCTCAAGGAGGGCCTCCTGGCCAGCGACGGGCAGGACCGCGACAAGCTGCTCGAGCTGGTCCTGGCCGGGTCGACCGCGCACGCCACCGTGCCGACCTCGCTCGACGAGTACGTCGCCCGCATGCCGGAGGGGCAGGAGAGCATCTACTTCCTGACCGGCAGCTCGGCCGAGTCACTGGCCCGCTCGCCGCTCCTCGAGGCGTTCCGCGCCCGGGGCTACGAGGTGCTGCTGTTCTCCGACCCGGTCGACGAGCTCTGGCTCGAGCGCGCGCCGCGGTTCAAGGACCGGCCGCTCCAGTCGATCGCGCGCGGCGAGGTCAAGCTCGGCTCCGACGAGGAGCGAAGGAGCGCCAGCGAGGCGCTCGAGGAGAAGCAGCGCGAGTACGGCGACCTCCTGGCCTGCTTCCGGGTCCATCTACAAGACCAGGTCAAGGAGGTGCGCCTGTCCACCCGGCTCACCTCGTCGCCGGTCTGCCTGGTCACCGACGAGCACGACATGAGCCCGCGCATGCAGCGGATGCTCGGCCAGCTCGGCCACAAGCCGCCCGAGGTGCGCCCGGTCCTCGAGCTCAACCCGGGCCACCCGCTGGTCGCCAGGCTGCAGGCGCTGTTCCGCGAGAACAAGGCCGACCCCAGGCTGTCGTCGTACGCCCGGCTCCTGCTCGGCCAGGCCCACCTGGCCGACTCCGGTCAGCTGCCGGATCCGGCCGCGTTCAGCGAGGTCCTGTCGGACATCATGCTGCGCGCGGTCTGATCGCGACCTGCGCCCGGGTCAGAACCCCGAACCGGAGCTGCGGAGCCCGGGGCTCGCGTCCAGCGACGACAGCGTCGAGTGGAGGACGAAGCTGCCCTCGCTGCCGTCCGGGCTGCGGTTCATCGACACGCCGTCGGCCGCGCCGAGCGCGCTCGTGTAGCGGAACGAATCGACCACCGCCCCGGACCCGTCGCGCAGCGAGACCGACTCGCCGCCGTTGGTCAGGCTGAGCGAGCCGGACGAGGCGGCGACCGCGTCGTCGAGCCCGGCCGGGATCGCGTCCTCGCCGGCGAACACCACGATCGCCTTGCCGGCCGCCAGCGACGTCCCGGCGTCGAAGGTGTGCCGCACGTCGGTGGTGTCGCGGATCTCCCAGCCGGACAGGTCCACCTCGCTGGCGCCGCCGTTGACCACCTCGACGAACTCGCCGCCGGTGTCGGCGCCCGGCTCGTTGGCCAGGATCTCGTTGATGGCGACCGACCCGCCGGTGCTGGCCCCGTCGAGCGCGTAGCGGACCAGGACCGGAAAGTGATCGCTGGTGTTGTCGCAGTAGCCGGCGACCTGGTCCTCCAGCTCGTAGGCCTCCACCGACCCGGTCTCGTCGTCCGCGGCCAGCTCGTTGGTGACCATCTGGTGGTCGATCGTGTTGGTCGAGCTACAGGTGGTCCCGACGCCGTCGTCGGTGAGCCGGCGGGTGGGGAACGTGTAGTGGGCCGGGTCCCCGACGAAGTTGGCGAACGGGCTCGGCCTGGTGCCCGACGCGTCGAGGTCGTCGTTCCAGTCGCCCAGCACGATCACCTTCTCGGACGGATAGGTCTCGTCGAGGAAGCCCTTGAGCGCCACCGCGGCGTCGGCCCGACGCTGGCGGCTCTCCGCGTCGCCGAACGCCTTCATGTGGAGGAGGATGAAGACCCGCTCCTGGGTGACCCCGCCGAGCGACACCGACAGGCGCACCTCGAGGGGCGGGCGGCTGCCGAACTCGAAGGCCTTGTCGGACAGGATGATCCGGGCCGAGATCAGCGAGCCGACGTCGGACTTGAAGACCAGGGCCGGCTTCTGCTCGCTGGCCGAGTAGGACCCGGAGCCGCCCTCGACCATCGGGTCGTTGGCCAGGATCCCCGTGTAGCCGGTCAGCGACTCCATGAGGGTGTCGAACGCATCCCGGCTGACCACCTCCTCCAGGCTCCAGATGTCGAAGTCGGTCCCGCCGATCACGTCCTCGACGTTGACCAGCTGGAGCGCCTCGTCATCGGGACCGAACGCGGTGCTGCCCAGCCACTCGACGTTCCAGTTCGCGATGTCCAGCGTGTCGTCGGCGCCGCGCGCCGACACCTCGGTCGCCCCGGCCAGGCCATCGGCGTGCCCGTCCACCCCGTCACCGCCCGCCGCGCACCCGCCCAGGAACGACCAGCCAGCCAGAAGACAGGAGCAGGCAGAGAAAGAGCGTCGGGGCATCGGGTACCTCACCGACCGCATCAGCGCGGCAACTCCCGGACTGTAGTCACGTCCGGTGTCGACCTTCCATCGCGAACGTGACCGTGAGGCGAATCGTGGCCCCGGCTGCCAGCCACAGCCCGCACCCTCGCCGAGGCCAGTTTTTCAGCCTTCGGCGCCTGCCCCGGGCCGGCGGCGACAAGGCCGATCCTGTGGCGGCATGACGGCTGCGCCGTGCCCGCCGAAACCCCCGCTGGTTGATGGCAATCGACCGGCGCGCCGGGCCTATTGTGGAACCCCCCCTCGTGCCGTGGAACCGGATCGCAGTCGCCGCCGCGTCCGCCCTGATCGGGCTGGTCTGCGCGTGCTCCGGGTCGTGCCATTCGCAGAGGACCGGCAAGGATGGGCTCACCGAGCCAGCCCGGCTGTGCCGGTCGGGACCGACCGACGCGTGCCGTTCGGCGGCCGAGGTCGAGAAGTGGCTCGAGCGATCCGACATCGAGATCCTCCGATCGACTCCCACCCCGGCCGGCGTCCAGGGCGCTCGCGTGCTCACCCTGCGCCTCGCCGACGAGCCGCACGCGGTCTTCCGCGCCAAGTGGCGCGCGCACTCGACCACGACCTCGCGCAACAGCCCGCGCCGCGAGCTGGCCGCGTACGCGGTCCAGAAGCTGTTCCTGGAGCCGGACGAGTACGTCGCGCCGCCCACCGCGCCGCACTGCTTTCCGCTGGACGAGTACCGCGCGGCGGTCGACCGCAAGGCGAAGCCGACCTTCCCCGAGACGCGGTGCGTGTACGGCATCCTGTCGTACTGGCTGGAGGACGTGCAGCCGCTGGGCGACGCGGAGAAGGCCGGCTGGTTCGACGGCGAGCACGCTCACGCGCTCGACCGCGCGCTGTTCGAGAAGAACACCGGCTACCGCGACTCGATCGCGACGGTGAACCTGTTCACCTACCTCATCGCCCACGCCGACAGCCACGCGCGCAACTTCCTCATCACGCGCGACCGGGCGGCGCCGTTCGTCTACAGCGTGGACAACAGCCTGTCGCTCGGGCTGGCCCGGAACGCCAACCTGCCGGACCGGAGCGACTGGTCGCGCATCCGCGTGCCGGCCCTGCCGCGGTCGCGGATCGAGCGCCTGCGCCGGATCGGCGACCGGGTCGATCGACTCCGCTCGGTCGCCGAGCTCGAGCGCAAGGACCGCGGCCTGGTCGTGGTCGAGCCGTCGATCGACGCGCCGCCATCGGACGGAATGGACTGGAAAGACAGCCGCCTCCGGGTCGGCCTGACCGCCGACGAGATCGAGGGGGTCCGCGACCGCGTGGCCCGGCTGCTCGAGCGAGTCGACCGCGGCGAGATCCGGGTCTACTGAGGAGCGCAGGGCTGGCGTCCGGCGGCGGTCCTGGCCAGACTCCATGGATGAGCTGCCGCGCGTGGTCGCCGCTCCGGGCGGCCCTGATCCTCCTCTCGATCCTGGGCCCGGCGGTCGCCGCCTGCGGCGACAACCTCGACCCCACCGTCGATCGGGATCGCAGCGACGGCGCCGTGGTCTTCATGACCTACAACGTCCAGCAGCAGGGCGACAGCGCCCGCGGGCACACCATCGCCGAGCACATCACCCGGCGCGCGCCCGACTTCGTCGCCTACCAGGAGCTGAGCCAGCCGGACGCCCTCGGCGCGCTGCTGCCGGATCGCTACCAGCTGACCGAGCCGCCTCACGCCGGCATCGCCGTCCTCTACGACGCCGACGCCTGGCTCCTCGAGGACCACGGCTCCGTCGAGCTCGGGTTCGACGACGACGGCTGGGGCGCCCGCAAGGTCGTGTGGGGTCATTTCACCTCGCGCGATACCGGCGAGCCGCTCAACTTCTACTCCACGCACTGGTGTTACCCGTACCGCAGCGACGAGGACCGCTGTGACGAGGCGCGTCAGCTCGAGTACGCCGTCGCCGCCGCCGCCTACATCCAGTCGACCCGGGGCGACGATCCGGCCGTGCTCGGCGGCGATCTCAACAACTGGGATCACTACGAGGAAGGCCAGCCCTTCCGCACCCTCATCGACTCGGGCCTGGTCGATGTCTATCGCATCCTTCA
>Ga0193753_10002028_pt1 | contig 16530 bp, 21 predicted proteins | sample H1c2metaG_FD_144925 | JGI IMG/M metagenome (GOLD analysis project Ga0193753, IMG submission 144925) | Soil microbial communities from a riparian zone of the East river system, Colorado, United States - H1c2 | ecosystem: Environmental > Terrestrial > Soil > Riparian zone | place: USA: East... | reverse complement strand
CCACGGGTTGTCGGTGGGCGTCCATGCGATCAGAATGAACTTTTTCCCCTGACAAACTTCACACGTCTGCTTTCCCGTTCCGGCGCAGGTTTTGCAGGTCACCTTGATCGTGCCGCCACAAACCGTGCACTTGCCGACGTTCACGGCCACGCCGTTTTAGTACTGAATGACTTCGCCGACATGACCTTGAGTCCATGCCCGATATCCTCCGCCACCGCTTTGGTTGGGAAATTTCTGCCACAGTTCGCTTGGATCATGCCCGGCGACTTCCATGTGTATCCACGCGCCACGCGATAGTTTGAGGCAAGGATTCGGACAATCCATCTGGCCGCTGACACAACCGGCGGCACGGCATGGCGCGGCGCCATCACCGTTGCAAGCGAAGCAGGTCTTTTCGTCCTTACCCGGGCCGGCCGCTTTTATGGGTGCGGCATCGGTGCCGACAGCCGCTTCTTCTGGCGCCGCAGTCGAATCTTTGGTGAGTGCGGACGAAAACCAGGTCGAAGGAGGTCGTGCAAAGCGTGATGCGTGTGTGCGCACGGAAACGCGCGACATCCAACTTTACATGCCCGTTGACTGGATCATAGTCAACGCGTCGTGACTATTCTTAAACTCCCAACGTTCGCGGCCCGCTGCGTGGCCGACCCTTAACAGTGCGGCGAAATTTACGAGGTATGCGCTCTCAGCAACGCAACGAATAAGGCCGAGGTGAGCAGCCCGAAAAGCAGTGTCAATCAGGTGAGCCACCGGAACCACGGAGCGTGTCTCACCTGATCACTTTCGCGAAGCAGTGTTACCGAAACGACTTCCTTGCCCAGCCATCCCTCTGGCGGATGAAGCCAGAATGCCCAGGTGCTGAACCAGACCAGCGCCGCAATTACGAACGCTGAGAACGAGATTATGAACAGCGTTTGCATGACTCAAGGTTTGGCACGAACCACAGAAAATAAAGTGACACTTTGTGAAGTTTTCATGACTGCGGCGCGGCCTTTCGCCTCCCTCATTCCACCGCGGAGAAATGTTCGTGAACGATTTTCCATGGGCCTTCGCGTTTAAAATCAAGGTGCGGCGTTCGCGCTGCATGATGGCCTCGGCGCAAGGCTGGATCGTCCCCGCCATCGTGAACGTCGTTATTCGGGGACGAGGCCGAACCATCGGAGGTGTTCATCACTCATTGTGCATTGGCCTCGGCAGGAGAAGTAAAATTCTTGCGAGGCATTGTCGAGTGAGAGCGAACCGAAATCATGAGAGGCTGGAAAGCGGAAACTGCGCAGGCTTCAGGACATCTGGAGAACGTTCGGCGACAGTCTCCACCGCCGCTCAAAACACCCAGTCTTTTACGGCTCCAGCCTGGCTATGCCGTGGCGGGGTTGGCCGTTCACGCGCGAGAAGTCGCCGCCGATAATGATTTTGCCATCGGCCTGGAAAGCAATCGCGCCGACACCCCAATCCGCAGTCGCGCGGAAGCCTGGATCGAACGTGACACCGTCTGGCATCAGGCGCGCAATATTCGCCCCGCCTTCGTAGTTTGTTCGCACGCCGAAAAAGCCTCCAAGCAGGATCTTGCCGTCCGGTTGCGGCACAATCGTAAGTCCGTGTAACTCGCCGGCGAACCGGTCGTCCGCGTACTGAATGAGTTCGGTGTAACGGTGAACGATGCGTCCCTGTTTGTTCAGGCGCACAAACGCGTCGCCGTGGCCGGGATCAAGGGTCTTTCCCAAAAGTGTACCGCCCACGATGACATGGCCATCCGGCTCAATGAACACAGTTCGCACGTCCGTGTGAGCATCGCGTGTCTCATCGTGAAAGGTGAATGGGCTTTTGAAGGTGGGATCGAGGCGGCCATTAGGCCGGAGGCGAACAATGTTTCGGTAGCGCTTCTTCTTCTTCGTTCCGTCGGGATAGGCCACGCTGGCTGCCGCCACGATCCTTCCACGCCTGTCCACATCGAAGGCCACGACGTCGTTCAGTAGCGGTGATCTAAACGAAAGATCCACCGAACCGTCCGCGTGGAACCTGCGCAATCCGCCTGGGAACGAGCCGCCCACGAGTATCCGGCCGTCTGGAAGGCGTTTGATGGCGGCCACGCCGGCCCCTTGCGGGGAGATCGCGCCAAAGGGAAGCACTTCTGCCGTGGCGCTTAGCAGCGCGAGGTCCTGGCGCGCGACGCCATTCACCTGCGTGAAGTCTCCTCCCACGAGCAATGAGTTGCCGCTAAACGACAGCAGGCTCGTGACCGGATAATCCTGCCAGAAGAACGTGGCCTGGAAGGCGTTGTCGAGTGTGCCGGTGGGGTAGTATTGCTCCACAAAAGCGAGCGGGCTTTGAAGGCCGGCGACTGATCCCCCCATAGCGATGTTGCCATTGGGCAGCACGGCCACAGCATTCACGTGGTAAAACTCGCCGTCAGAAAACCGTTGGACATCAAACGTCGGGTCGATATCACCTGAAGCGGCGCAAAGCCGAATCAGCGTGGCATGAACGATGAAGCCTGAGCACAGAACCCCTCGAATAAAACGCAGCCCGTGGAACATGCCCGAAGAATAGCGATTCAATCCCGCGTCGCAAGCCCTGGGCATTACTTTTTACGATGCCGAAGCTTCGGCCGCCGAGACATTGAGGCGCAGGGTCGTGACGATGAGCGTGCGCTTCGTTGGTCCGCACCAATCATGCCGCCTTCTTGAAAAGCGCGTCGTCTTCCGGCACTCTCCCTATTCATAGCGAAGGGATATACCCTATAGCCAGAAGTCTGCCTGGCACGGAGACTACCTCCCATGAAACGTAATCTTGTAATGTTGGCGGCAACGTCGGTCCTGGCCTTTTCAGCTTTGTTGGTCGGGTGCGATCGCACCATCTCCAAGACAGAGAAAAACAGTGTCAGCAGTGACGGCACGGTCAAGTCGAAGGAGGAAACGGTAACGGAAAAATCAGATGGGACCGTGGTCAAAAAGGAAGAAACCAAGAAGACCACGCCGACCCCCTAATGACGCGCAAGGATTAGTTCCCTGATCGCGTCGTCGTGCGCAAGCTCCTTGCGAGTCGGCCTGAAACCGGCGCTTCAAAAGCTCCAGGTGACGCCACCGCGAATCCGGTAATCCGGAACGACTTGAAACGCGCGGTTGTCGATGCTGAGGGGAATATCCACGTTCGCGGTGGCGCTGAAGTGTTCGCCCCGGGTAAAGATCACTCCGGGACTCGCATACCACGCAGTGACGATTCCATCGTTGCGCTTTGTGCCGTCAATGAGGTCGCGCGCCTTGCTCTCATAGCTGATGGCGGCCTGGACCGCGAGGGTGTGTTCTTCTGCCAACAGCAGATAAACGCCCGGCCCGCCTGAAACGCTGACTTCATTGCCGAACCGGTATCCGAAATCGCCGCGGGTGCGAATGAAGTATTGGACATCCGCGCTGAACAATAGGCGTCGCCAGCGCGCGCTCGCCGCCGCACCCACGATGGCATCAAACGATCCAGAGCCGAGCGCGAGATCGTTTCCATGCACGCCCGAAGGAGGCGCACCGGGCGCTTCCACTTCGTCTCGCTCTTCGCGCAGCCGGTCGGAATCGCCGGTGGGAAACTCGACTCCACCGAGCAGACTGACTGAGACCGTATATTCTTCCTCAGCTTTGTTAAACGCAATGAATCGGCCCAACAACGCGATATCGCCCAACCCGGATTCGGTCCCGCGCTCGACTTCAAAGCCTTTCGGCCCTTTTGAAAGCGCGATGGATGTAAGGGATGTTGAGGCTGACTCCGAAACGATCGTTGAAGTTGTAGCCCACGAGAAGCGTACTGATGGAACTGTCGCGATATTGGTCAATCAGATCGGCGACTTCGGAGCCTTCGAATTGTAGCGTGGCGGAATGGGTGAATTGCTCTGCGACGGCCACGTGAAAGCCCGCGCTGGTGTCCCCACGTGCCGCCCCGGAATTATAAACGGAACATAAATCACAGCTCAACGCACCTGGAACAATGAGAAGCGTAAGACCCAATCCTTTTATCGGCCATGCAGTAGAGCAAAGGGCGCACTAATGCCAAGCGCGACCGGATATTCTTTTTCCAAAATCAAGGCCGCCACAGCGGGAAAAACTTTATGGCCACACAACCGCTGCTGGTTTGGCAAACTATCCTGACCGCTCTCCAGCAACCTTGAAGGCCACAGCCACTGCGCCTGCCGCGCCTTTGGACCAGTGCGGGCGTTTGCGGTCAGGATTGAACAGTTCCGCGGCACGGTCACGCCACTTTTGATCTTTCGCCCCGCCGAGTGCCTTTTTCAGACTTTGGGGTGCAACCCTCACAACGCAGTGGCCGCCCTGCGCCGCCGCAAGTTCTACGATCGCTTCGCCCTTAATCGCTTCCAGACAAGAACCAAACCGGCCGGACGAGCATTTCAATAGTGCGATGACGGAGCTTCCGCCTTTGCCCGGGCGGGCGAAAATGGGGATGAGACTTTGCAGCAGTTCGGTCAGATCCTCCCCGCAGCGCACTTGAAATGGAATCGGTCGGATCGCGGTGACAACAAACTTGCCGCCCGCAGCTTTGGTCTCAGCAATAACGACGGCGGACCTGGTGGCGTTAATCCCGAGAATCATGCGGCACGCTCCCAGGGGAGACATCTGCGGTAAACTTTTCCGTGAACAAGCAAGGTGGAGCGAGATTCAGTCGAGCGGCGCGTACCAGGCCGCGATCTTCGTCCACGACTGTGGTGGTTCTCCGCCCGTCGCAGCGGACCACCCCACGAACCGACGTGAATAGCGGCCCTGCGCAAGTAGCGGTTCGCGTGTAGGCATCAGCGGCCTCTTTGCGTGGGACGGCGGGATTGACGCGGTGCCGCAACCCGCGGCGTCTGCGAACGAATCTCTTCCCGTCCCGCTGAACCCCGTGAGTCTCGAACCAAGGGATTCTCCCGCGGGTCGGAGGGTTGCTTGTTGCAGGCAGATTCTTTGTTCTGCTGAGTTCGTGATTCTCTTTTCATAGTTGCAATTGGATTATACGGTTCGTGTTTAGAGTGCTCCCGATCGGGACTGCGGCGGTCCAGGCGATCGGAAGCAATGATCCTTGCCTATCGGCGCCGGCCTCGACGGGAGTAGTAGAAGCCGCCGCCGCCGCCGAACAACAGCACCAGAACCACAACGATAATGATTGTTTCAGTTGACATAGCCGCACCTTACAGCCGGCGATGACTCGGCGCGATGGGGTGTTCACTCCATGAACGAACTCGCCTGTTCTCCCATACCGCCCGCGTTCCAACGTGCACAAAGAAGTATCGGTTCGTGGTTTCCTGAATCGCCGGACGCTTTCTGCTCCGTGTCATCATACGGGCGCGGCCGGAAACCGGTTACCGCGGGCGGAGGGGTGTTGTATTTCATTCCGGGCCCCAGCATTCCGCTGATTGTGATCGACGCTGGTTTGCTGGCGGATGAATCACGCTCGCTCGCTGGTGCGATGGATGGGCTGGAAGTCCGCGTGCCTTGAGGTCGTTTTGTATCCCCGGAGACAGGCGCGGCAAACTAGGCTTGCGGGAGGTCACTGATTCTGTCTCGCGTCACGGACAGCACTCGGAACTACCTGGTCGAACACCGCGCGCTGGTGGACATCGGAACGTGGAATCCGCTCACGAACATTAGTATCACCGGCACGCAGTCTGTGGCAGCCCGCGACAGTCTCGCGCAGCCCATACGATTCTATCGCGTGAGCAAAAACCGATTGAGCGGGCCGGCGAACGGCGGGCGCCCGGGCGAGGGTCACGGCAATGCGAATGCATCTGTTTGAGGCTGGAACCCGATTTTCTTTTTGTCGATTCTGCGGAAGAGGGAGCCGGAGTGCAATCCACCACCGCCGTGGTGTTTTTGATGCTGGCGGCTTGTTCGAGCCCAACAGCCGATGTGGCGTGGTCGAGTTTTTTATGGTACGTGCTCCTGACCGTCGCGGCGGTTGCGCTTCCAAGTAAAAAAAAGCCGGATCCCTCTGCAAGATGCCTTAAAACGCAGTTCCCGATCTCTATTCCGCACGAAACCATAATGAGTATTTTCCCCGGTGATCGTGCGCGAAGCAACATGAGGCAATAATTCGGGCTTGCGCCCCAATCAGAATCCGCCTCCGACCTGATTTTACCGCGAAACGTCTTCATGTAACTTCTTCCCATTCGCGGACAGGAGGATTGGATTTCCTGTCCCGAAAGGAGGCGAACTATGCGCGTTCTATCTAATCGCAAAACTACGGCGGGCAAGGTCGGGTGGGTGCTCTTGTGGGCGCTCGGAGTCCCGATTCCAATATTGCTGATTCTTTTTCTCCTGCGCGGCTGCACCTGAGGGGAGCGGCACGGCAAACAATCTGAAACCAAACCAAACACAACAAAGGACAAACAGTATGAAAGACACAATCCAACGGATCGCCCTGTCGATTCTCGTCGCGGGTACGATGGTCACGTTCACAGGTTGCGCGGGCGACCGGTACAAACAAAGCACGGGCGAACACATTGATGATAAAGCCACGTCGATGCGTGTGAGGAGCGCTCTCGGTGATGACGTTCAATACAAATACCCGATGGTGGAAGTGAAGACGTTCAAGGGCACCTCGCAATTGAGCGGTTTCGTAAACACTCGAGATCAGAAGAACCGTGCGTCCGACATCGCCAAACGGGTTGAGGGTGTTCACAACGTCGAGAACAACATCACGGTGAAGGAATAACTGGCTGTTCCACTTTTGGGGTTCGCTCCGCGGGCACCCGAGAGTGAACAGCAAAACAAAGGTAAGACCTATGCTTTGGACCATTTGTGTAATTCTCATCATTCTATGGCTGCTAGGTCTGGTGACTGGCAGCACGATGGGAGGCTTGATTCACATTCTGCTCGTCATCGCGATCATCGTTATCCTCGTTCGCATCATCAGCGGGCGGAAGCCGTTGTAATCGCAAACTTAATTCAGCATTCAAAACATTATGAACAAACCAATTGCCATTGCGCTCCTGATCGGCGGCGTCATTCTGCTCGCCTTCGGCATTAGCGCCTCAACATCGTTCAGCTCAGACCTGTCGAAGTTCTTTACAGGTTCACCGACAGACAAAGCCATTGGGATGGTCGTCGGCGGAGCGGTCGCCGCGGTCGCCGGACTGATCTTCACGCTTCGAAGCGGAAGGAAGATCTGACCTGGGACGCAGAACAAAGTGGAAGGAAGCACAACATGAACAAACACAAAAGAACGGCAACCAACGACATGAGTACGCTGGCAGAAGACGCACGGGCATTGCTGGTCGCCACGTCAGAAGTTGCAGGCGAAAAAGTCTCCGAGGCCCGGGACCGCCTCAGTGCTGCCCTGGACCGAGGAAAAGAAATGTATGGTGACGCGAAGGACAGGGCCGTCGCCGGCGCCAAAGCGGGTGACAAGTTCGTGCGCACTAATCCCTACGCAGCAGTCGGCATAGCCTTGGGCGTCGGGGCACTGATCGGTATTTTCATGTGCCGTCGCAAGGGAGACTGAGCCCGCACAGTTAGGAGCGCTTGTCGTCGGGAGGGCAACCACGGCAGGCGCTATTTTTCAGCATTCCAGCCTTTGCCCCTGGCAGCATTTCAGCTTTTGCCTTCGGATATTTCATCCAGGCGATTTTCTCTTTGTCAATTTTGCGGGAGAGGGCGCCGGGGTGCAGGCCCACCGCTGCCGCCGTGTCTTTGATGCTGCTGTTTTGTTCGAGCCAGCAGCGGGTGTGGGCGTGGATGAGTTGTTTTAACGTCACACGGTCGCCGACTTTCAGGGGTTGATTCGAAGCGTTCCACTCGTTCATGGCGGGACTGTCCTCAGGATGTTCAGACGGAACGGTGTCACGCCGCAGGGCGCTCACCCTTCCGCTGGGAGTTACAGCAAACCGATCACGGCGCGTGCTCGCCGTCCGGCGGACGACGACGTGATCTCTGCTATTCCTTAATACATTTGGAACGGATCGTTTCTATCAGGAAATCGCAAATGTTTTTGGCCGATCTCCTTACGCTTCGACGACCTTTGCGGAAACTTTGGAACTTAATCGCACGCGGATCAGGCTCTGTCGCGCCTCCCTTATGGATTGGGCGTGGTCTTCTTGGTTTCTTCTTTCTTCGTCACGGTAGCATCCGGTTTTTCAGCCAACGTTTTCTCCTTCGACTTCACCGAGAATCCCGCGCTATAGGGCTTAACCCGAATCTTGGAGGGAGGAAGCACCGATGCTTTGCTTCTGTTGCTTCCTTGTCCCGATTGCGTGAAGGCCCTCTTAGCCAAGGCGATGATGAGAGTGTTACCGTCTCGTCATGCAAACACTACTAATCCTATTGATCTTGCTCATTCTGCTGGGCGGCGGCGGCTTTTACTTCGGCGGGCCGGCCTACGGCGGAGGAGGTATCGGACTCATTCTCCTCATCTGCCTGATTATTTTCGCGATGGGCGGCTTTCGTGGCAAAGCCTGAACGGCCTCTGATGCTCTGGGAGAGAGATCTCCGCGCTGCACGCCGGAGAACAGCCCGTTGGTAGCGCGCAGAAACGTCCACGCACGGAAATCATCGCGTGGAATAACCAATTTGTTTCAGGATAGTTGACGTGATTTGGAACCGTGAGAAGTTCGCAGCGCGGCTTCTGGGTCGCTTCAAGGAGTGGAACGCGGGAGCAATATGTTGATTCCCGCAGCCGTGAAAACCAGAAACCAAGTCGAACCGTCCAAATGTATGAAAACATCTCCTGACACTACGGTACAAATCACACGGGTCATCGACGCGCCGCGTCAGCGCGTTTTTGCGGCCTGGACTGACCCCAGGTCGCGGAACCAATGGTGGGGCCCGGCTGGCATCGAAACTCATGAGTTGATTTTCGAGGCGCGTGTCGGCGGGAATTTCCGCTGGGTTTTGAGCACTCCCGAGGGTGAAAGAATGGCCACGCGGGGCGAATTCCATGACGTACGTCGAGGGGAGAAACTTACCTTCACTTGGGAGCCTGAGGGCACCACGGTGGAGCATTTTGAGAGTCTCGTAACCGTTGAGTTCCGGGAAATAGACGCGGCCACAACCGAACTCCGTCTGACGCATGAAAACCTTCCGAGTGAAGAATCGCGCGACGAGCACACCGACGGTTGGAACAGCGCGCTCGACAAATTCGAAAAATTTGCTCGCGAGCTGACGGAAAAGTAACGCGCTTGTTTACCGCGCAACATCGGATGCAGCCAGCCCGAGGGCGGTCAGGATTCGGCAAAGCATGGCCGAAAGTAAAACAGGACGATGCGAGAATGTCGAGTCGCCGCTCACGTTCCAAGGCACCGCGCTGCACGCCGGAGAGAGCCCGTTGGTAAGGCGCCAGAAACGTCCCCGCACAGAAATCATCGCCTGGAACAACCAGCAACGGGACATGCGCCTGAGCGGTCTACTGCCCACGATTCACGAATACGGGAGGACTACATCCCGAAGTTCCTGCCGCGCCACCGCGTCGTTTATCACTGGTTCGATGTCTACGATTTGGAAGAGCAACGCCTCTGACTACGCCAGCAGGACAAAAATGCGGAGGCCGGTGATTACCGCCCGCTCATGGTGAAACCGCGCGAAAGAAAAGGCGGCTGGAGGTATTTGTACCGGGGATGCTTAAACCAATTGTCGGCGCATAGTTCGTGTACTGCGTCACGTCTTGCCAGCCATTCAGGTCGATCGAGGATTGGAGGCGATACGACGTCTGGATTTTGCCACTCGCACGGAGTTGCAGAGGATCTCCTGCAGAAAGAACCGTCAGGAAGGGATGGCTCACGTTGTCCGACTGCAACACATTCTGCGGCGTGCCGATCGCCACGAACGTGTCCGCGCCGAAGGCCACGCCGGTGAGCAATGAATTGCCATAGATGGGTCCGAAATAGCGCACTTGCCAGTTGGTGCCGTCCTCCGAGCGCAGCACCGTGTGCTGGGACTGATCTCGCGACCCCACGGCGATGAATGTTCCGTTGCCATAAGTGATGCTGTCGGGAAACACATTGGGGGCGGCATATCGTTGCGACGTCCAGGTCTCGCCATCGTAACTGGTCAGGAATTCGCGGGCGCCCGGGCTGGCCACGAATTGCCCGCCGCCGAAAGCCACGGCGTAAAACTGGAAGACAGTTGAGTTGTGCGGCGTCCAGTCCAGGCCGTTCGTGGAAGTGTGGATGCTGTGATCGGGATGGGTGTTGTAACCGCCGCCCACGACCACAAACCGGCCGTTCCCATACGTCACCGCGTTCGCGCGGGAAGCGGCCGTGCTCATCCAGTTCGTCCAATCCACGCCATTGGTCGAACTGTAAAAGACGGCCCGATAATCATACGGGTTCGCGCTTACCTGCCTATAACCGACCGCCACAAAGCGTCCGCCTCCGTGCGTGATGGCCGTCATCGCCGCGCCGTTGTCCGGGAGCACCGACGATTCCCAAAAGATTCCGTTGGTCGAAACGGCGATATGGCCAATCCCGCTCAGAACCACGAATTTGCCGTCGCCGAAACAGACGGCGTTGAACGGACCGACCCCGGCATAAGGTTGCTGCGTCCAGGTGCTGCCGTTCGTCGAGAGCGCGATGTAAGGAGTCTCGCCCGACCCGCCCACGGCGACAAACCGATCGTTCCCAAACGCCACGGCGATCGCACGGCCGTTGATGGAGCGGTAACTCCAGTCATCCAAGGCATCGGCGGACAGCGAAACAACGAATGCAGCCAACCCGAGGGCGGTTAGGATTCGGCAAAGCATGGTCGAAAGTGAAACAGGACGATGCGAGAATGTCGAGTCGCCGCTCACGCTCCAAAGCACCGCGCCGCACGCCGGAAGACAGCCCATTGGTAAGAACGCGAAGAAACGTCCCCGCACGGAAATCATTGCTTGGAACAACCAGCAGCGCGACATGCGCCTGAGCGGTCTGCTGCCCACGATTCACGAGTACGGGAGGACTACATCCCCGAAGTTCCTGCCGCGCCCCCGCGTCGTTTATCACTGGTTCGATGTGTACGACTTGAAAGAGCAACGGCTCTGACTGTGGGGCTCGAAAGGAGTAGTTCGCATTTTCACGGTGGATAAACCAACCGTCGATTATGGGTGGTAAAAGGCAAAGCGTACCCTCGCAAATCTCATGAGAAACCGAAGTGTGGGTGGCTGAGCACCGAACCTTTTTAGGAGACCGTTACTTTGGCAGGAAACGAATTTTGCGCACGTAACCGGCATCGTGCTCAGTGATGAGCATGTTGCCCTCGCGGTCGAGCGTCACCTGCCGCGCCTTACTGATCTGCAATGTGCCGGGATTGTAGAAATACGCGCCGTCGCCGCCGTGGCTGCTGTTCGCGCTGGAACCATTGAGCAGCAGGTGCATGTGCTGGGTCGTGTCGAGATACCAGACCTGGCTGCCGTTGTCCGTGGCCAGCAGCAGACCGCCCGAGGGAATTTCCCAAACGCCGCGCACTTGGTTGAGCGGACACGCGGTGGCCAGCGCGCCATCAATGCCTGCTCCGGCGGTTCCATTCCCGGCCACGACGACGCGCACGCCGGGATTCACAATGCGATAGACCAGATTGGCCCCGCGATCCGTGGCATAGGTTCCATTCTGGGAAATATTTCCCAGGTCAGAAAACCCCGTCACGTAATCCGTGATGCCCGAACCGATCGTCCAGTATCGCAACACGGTGCCGGAGGAATACATGGCGAACGTGCCGCCGCCGCCCACCCACAGGCCGCGACCCGTGACCAGTCCCCCATCGACAATCAGCGTGTTCGCGATGCCGTTCGTGCTCACCTTGCGCACCTTGAAGTTCCCCAGATCCAAAATGTAGAACGTGCCATCGCCCTCCACCCACAAGCCGTTCGGCTGGTTCAAAGCCACAGAGGTCGCGGTCGTCGGCGCATCCGGACCGTCTCCCGCCACACTGGTACCCGCCACCGTTACGATCGTGCCGTTCGCCCGCACCTTGCGGATGCCATGCGCGTCCTTGTCCGCGATATAGATGTTTCCGGCGTCATCGCCGAGGGCAATGTGCGGGCGGGAGAGTTGCGCACTTGTGGCCGGGCCGTTTTCAAAAGCCGCCTGCCATTTGTTCACGCCGGCCCCCGTCGCCCCGCCCGCCCCCGCAATGGTCGTGAGCGTGGAATATGCTGCGACAAAATTGCTGTGGCCATTCGTGCCGCCCAGGTCGAAGACGCGCAGGCGGAAAAACCCGGGGGCATTTGTGAGGCCGGGGCGCACGGCGATTCCATCCTTGAACTCCGCAAAATAATTGCGCAGGGCCGGCCAGTTCGTGGGCTGGGATGGCAGCGCATTCGTGCCCTCCAAACACACAATGGCGCCGCCGTTCGCGTCCGGGCTGCGCAACCAGCCATCCGGCGTCAACCGCACCGTGGCGGCAAAACACCACGGCACGAGCAGAAAACACGACAATCCGGCCAGACGTTTCATCATGGGTCGAGTGTCTTTTTGTAGTGATGACGGCGGGCGAAGACAAGCCGGTTTGCATTAAGGCCGGCTCCGGTCGCCGCGCCGGCCGCTGGTAAGCTGTTCCGACGAAGGAGGATCTATGAAAGCCAACAAAAAGAATCTGGAAAGAGTCAAATTGCTCGCCCGCGATTTGCGGAACGGCAAACAATTTCCGCGCAGCCCGCGCGACACCTACGCCGGCTACGTGCTGGCCGCGCGAGCCGTGGACAAATGCCGCGCCGTTCTCGCCGGCACCGGGGGCGAATACCACTCCAATTGCCCGCTCGATCAAATCTGGCTCAAGTTCGCCGGGATTGATTACGACGCCTTCCGCTCCTTCGTGGCCACCGGCGCGACCGACGACCAGATTGCCACATGGATTGGTAAGCACGCGCAGAAACGTCCCCGCACGGAAATCATCGCCTGGAACAACCAGCAACGGGACATGCGCCTGAGCGACCTGCCGCCCAAGATTCAGGAATACATGGAGGACTACATCCCGAAGTTCCTGCTGCGCCACCGCGTCGTTTACCACTGGTTCGATGTGTACGACTTGGAAGAGCAACGGCTCTGACCGTTCGTTCGCGCGGATACCGAGCGAACGAAGAAGATAAGATCTCGTGGCTCCATTCCGTGCGCAAAGTTGGAGGGTTTCACAAACTCCGCGTTCCTGACTCGTCGGATACCTTCTGAAGCAACAAAATATCTTCGTCTCGCATCGTGTTGGCGAGGCCCACGATCCTGCGCTCAAACCTGCGCGTGAACTTCAGTCCCACGGCTTCAGCGAGCCTGATCATTTGCAAATCGAGTCCTTCCACTTCAGCAGGGTCTTGGTCGAAAACTTCCCCGAGTTGGTTTCGGTTGGTGCCGATCACAATTGCGCAACAACGTCCGGGCCGCAGCACGCGGGCGCACTCGGCTAGCACTTGCTGCATGTCCTTGATGTAGCCCTCGAATTTTTCGCGCAAGGATTGCCCTCGCAATCCAACCATTCGTCCCCGGAGTTCGTCCAAGTTCGCTCCAAGGAGGCGCAGGTGCGGTGCGTCGTTCTCCACGTAATCAACGGCGAAGCTGTAGGGTGGAGAGAAAAGTATTCCGTCGATAGACGAAGCGGCCAAAGGCAAGCAGCGCGCATCACCTTGCTGCGCTTGGGCGTGTCCCGTCGCAATGTCCAAGGCGGCTAGTCCTTGCTGAATCCTCCGTGCGACTGCGGCGTATTTTTCCAGAATGCCCCTGAACTGTACGTTCGGTTTTTGCCGGGAACTTCGTTCGGCAAAGCCAACGCTGTCCAGGTAAGCCAGCAGCAAGATCCCCCAGACTTTCGGAGCAAACCATTCTGCTGCCATTCCCTGCGGGAGAATATCCGGGCGATAGCCGTCCGCAGTTCCCAGCAGTTTAATTTTCGCTCCTGCGACGTCACCAAAAAACCGAAACAACAACCCGCTCTCCCGAACCGCCCGATCCAGCGGTTCCAACGCGACCCGGAGTCCATCGATCTTCGTGGACGCCATGAATTGGCAAAACGGACTGACATCGAAGCCCTTGGCATCAATCCCCATCACGGCGGCCTCCACGAGAGTCGTTCCAGACCCCATCATCGGATCGAGCACACATTCCCCCGGCCGGAGGCCCATCGCATTCAGGATGCCTTTGACCATCTGCGGGTGAAACTTGCCACGATACGGAAACAGCCCGTGCGTGGCGTAGCCGGTGCGGAATTGGTTGCGTTCAAAAAACTGCCGTCGCTTGATCGCTGTGCCGTCAGGCAGATGCATCGATTCACCGGCGCAGAGCCGAAAATGATTCGTGGCCACACCCTTCACGGATGCAAAATACGCACCGTGATGCACCAACGCCTTTTCGCTCAGCGCCTGCGATTCGGCGAAGGCCAGTTCCAACTCATAGATCTCGTTCATTTGAGGGAGCAATTCGAGATGCCCGTGAAAGAGCCGCTGGCGGATGTCGTGTTGCAGCATTGGTGCAGAGAGGATTATGGTTTGCACCGGCAAAAGGAAAGTTTAGAATGATGACTATGCTACCCATTCCGGTGCTCCAGACAACGCACGGCAGGCTCTACGAAGGCGACTGCCTGCGGCTGCTCAAGGCACTTCCCGGCGAATCGGTGGACTTGGCCTTTGCCGATCCCCCGTTCAATCTCAGCAAGTCCTACTCGTCGAAGATGGACGACAACATTCCTCATCCCGAGTATCTCGACTGGTGCCGGGGATGGGCCATCGAACTCGTTCGCGTCCTCAAGCCAGGCGGGAGTTTGTTCCTCTACAACCTGCCGAAATGGAATCTGCCCCTCGGAGCTTTCCTCATGGAGCACGTCACTTTTCGCCACTGGATTACGGTGGACATGAAGTATTCCCTGCCGATTCCGAAGCGCCTCTATCCGTCAAATTACTCGCTGCTCTATTTCATCAAGGGTACCACGCCCGCGATTTTCCACCCGGATCGGCTCCCCATCGAGTGCTGTCGCCATTGTGGCGGGGAGCAGCGCGATTACGGTGGCTACAAGGACAAGATGAATCCCAAGGGCGTGAATTTGACCGACGTGTGGACTGACATCCCGCCGGTTCGGCACCTGAAATACAAACGCCGGGCCGCTAACGAACTCGCCTTGAAACTAATGGACCGGATTGTGTCGCTCGCCTCGGATCCGGGTTCGGTGGTGCTCGATCCGTTTGGAGGTTCAGGCACGACCTACGCTGCCGCAGAACTTTTGGGGCGGCAGTGGATCGGAGTCGAACTGGACTGTGATCCGATTATCGCAAGGTTTGAAAACTTGGAACTGGATCGCGAGCACCTGAACAAGATCCATCAAGGCAAGAACCGCCTCTTCACGCAGCAGTCCCTCAAGCTCCGAGCGCAAAACGGCTTCGAGAAGGGCAAGTATCGCATTGAAGCCAGTCCCGCCGCCGAAGAGCCAGAGATTTTGACGCTACAATAGTTTGGCGGCGCCTTCGGCACTGCGTCCGTCGCTGCCCTGCTGGATGAACGGGATGGCGGGATCGTCCGTGAGTTCATCGTGCTCAACCACCGTCACCGCGAGCAGTCCCCGCTCCATGCCCTGACCGATGCGGTGCCATAGCGGTAGATACGGTGACAATTCCATCCAGTTACCAATCCGATCCGTGAGGTGCGCGTAAGAAGCCGGCTGGGCAGGATAACGACGCCAATATCGACCAACCCCGCGAGCATCACCAAGCAGAGCTTGTTCATCGAACGGTGACTGGATGAGATGTTTCCCGTCTCCCACTCGATCACGCAGCGCACACCGCCGGGAAGTTCCGTGAAGAAATCGAAGTCGCCGACCTTGTCATGGAACACTTCACTCCAATCCGCATCATCCAGGCGAACGTCACGTTTTCCCGGATATTCTTTCAGCAGCACTTCGGCCTTCTGTTTTGCTTTTTCTAAGGCTCGCGGCTCTCGCGCCAATCCCGTCGGTCGCTCGGCGTGCCAGCCCGCAACCTTCAAGTTTGTCAGGAACTGGTTCTTGATTGGAACGACGCCGTTTCGCACCCACTGATTGGTTGGTTTTCCTGCGGCGTCGAGTTTCCTCATCTTCTTTCGGATGACGAATTGCTCTTTGCCGGGCGGGTGGACAATGGCACCGAGCGCCTTCACGTAGCTCTCGTGCATTGAAGCCCAGTGCTCGCTGTCGATCAGGTTCCCACGGTCAAAAACCACCACGGTGCGAACGAACTTCATGATTTCCGGGGAAGTCCTTTCGTGAGGGAAGCCACGTCGCAACGCAAAGCGCGTGCGATCTTGCAAAGCATGGTAAACGTCAGGTTGCGTTCGCCGCGCTCCACGCCGCCAATGTAGCTGCGGTCAATGTCGCTTTCGTGGGCGAGGTCCTCTTGGGTCAGACCGGCAGCACTCCGCACCGCGCGAATGCGGCTGCCCAGTTCGGTTAGGTCAGGTGCTTTCTTGCCCACGAGCGGAGGATGGGCAAGTGAGGATTATCAGTCCACGGACTAGGATTCCCATTTCATCGAGCCGTAGAATGCGGGCCACGTTTAGTCAGCACACATGCACCGCGGCGGGGCTCCTCACCTGTTCCGCGCATTAGTAGCCCAGCTTCAACAGATCGATTCCGGCCAGGA
>Ga0193753_10002027_pt1 | contig 16531 bp, 22 predicted proteins | sample H1c2metaG_FD_144925 | JGI IMG/M metagenome (GOLD analysis project Ga0193753, IMG submission 144925) | Soil microbial communities from a riparian zone of the East river system, Colorado, United States - H1c2 | ecosystem: Environmental > Terrestrial > Soil > Riparian zone | place: USA: East... | reverse complement strand
ATAAGCTAAACTATTAGTACGCTCGTTAAAGTTCAGTCACCCTTCTCCTTCAGGAGAAGGGCCGGGGATGAGGTGACACGCGGCAATTGCAGACGCCAGCTAGTACACAAGCCCCTATCTCAAATCATTCCCCCACCCTTTCCAGCCCATTCAATATCCCACCCTTTATCATATTTCCATATCCATCATCCGTCAACGATGTCGTGACCGAAAGGGCCAATTGATAATTCTCTTTTGCCTTGCCAAAGTTGCCTAAATCCTCATAACACTTTGCAATGTTCAGGTATAACGAGGGAAAGACGCCTTTGACAGTGTTGTCGTCAATCTTTAGTGCCAACTGCAATGCTGTCTCATCCCATTATCGGCAATGCTCGCTTGATGTCGGGCTACATAATGAGCCGCTGTGAATTTTTCAAAGTTGCTTGTAGCGTCATTCCATGCCTTAGTAAAGACCTTGCTCGCTTCTTCCAGCTTTCCTTGACCTTCCAGGCTCATGCCCTGAGCGCAGAGTTTAACAACATTGTTGTTTGGGTCAAATTCCATATTTCTTCTCACTTTTGCGCCTCGGCATTCCACTGACCACCTAGAAATTCCAACGTCCTCCTGGTAAAATCAATTACATTTTGCTCCCCCACAAGTGGGAGGTGCCAACCGTTTGGTACAACCCAAAGATGAGCGTTGGGAATGTTCTGAAACATTCCCCAAGCCTGTGAAACAGGAACAAAGTCATTGTCGCCATGAACAATAAGTGTTTTTGCTATGATGGTTGCAAGCTGATCTGGAGTGATGGAAGGGTCACCATAAAGCTCGTGAAAATGATAGAACTGTCTGGCGAGGAATTGTCCTTTAATTTTTCCGTGTTGTTTTTCCATCTCATTAAATTGATAGTAGGATTCAGGCTTGGCGTTCATCTTGATAAATTCACGAGTTTGCACGCTGTAGTACAACTGCGCACTGACTGGAACAATCGCCTCAAAACGATCCGGTTCCATTGTGGCCGCATACAGTATTACTATGCCTCCTGAACTATGTCCAATCGCCTTTACCTTTTTTAGATTGAGTTTTTCCAAGAGAGCAAGTAGATCTTTGGCCGCCGTGGCATGAAGAAATACTTTGCTCGTGTCAGGATTGGTTGATCTTCCATGTCCACGCATATCCCAGGCAATCACACGATACTTTTTTGAGAATTCCGGAATATAAGGTTTCCAGTCCGCAAGCGTTCGACCGAATCCATGAAGCAGAATCAACGGTTCTCCCTGGCCATACTCCTCATAGTATATTTTTGCTCCATTAACCGTTACAAACTTTCCGCTTGGAGCAACTGATTCTTGTGCTTCAACGGTAGTTATTGAAATCAAAAGCATCAAGCAGAGCAACGTATGTAAGAGTATGTGTTTCATAAACGTCTCGTTACAACGGTCCAGTAGCATACGAAATCTCAATGGCGTACCTTTTCTCGCCAAGCTGTTGAATTCTGTCAATGGTGACAAAGTCGCGGATCGCGGCAGTGTCGTAAACGATTTCTTGTCCCAGCTCATAGCCCTTATTTCCCTTCATAAAATTCTTAGTCGCAAGAGTTCCACCGAAAGTGTCTAAAGGCGCATCAAGTGCATCTTCAAGTTCTGTCATTAGAATGACGGCTTTGTCGAGCCAATAATTGATGTCGGTTGTGTCCGCGTGAAATCGCGTAGTTTCAAATTTAAAAGTCAACACAAAGTATTCACATCCCCAATTGTTAATTGTCAGGTTGTCGCCGTTTGCAAAGTGAACAGTTTCTATTCCAGTGATATTGTCTTTATTCAGGTTAAAAGTTGAATTGGGATAAAATGTCCTTTTTATCACCGGGGTGGCTTGTCCGCGAATACAGTCAGCGTCTTCAGGGTCGTCTTCTGTCGTTGCACTGTCCGTTGGCTCGCTATTTTGACCAATGCTGTTAACGGAGTCCGGATTAACAATTGCTTTTTGTTCTGTTGTTTTCTTTGAATCGCACCCAATAAGTAAAATTGCTGCTATCAATACTGCTCCAAGAATTTTTACGATCATTCTATTCGTGCTATTGGCGTTGTTGTGCGTCAGCCATGTCATGAGCCATCGCTGCTGACTCATTGGTCAACGGTACTCATCCATGTGTGCGCTAAAAACTAAACTACAAATTTAAACGACGATCGGCAAAGGCACCTGAATGTTGGTCATAGTAGTTTTAATACAGGCGAAGCCTTTCCGAGGCTTTATTATTTTAGACGGTGGTTAGTTTGGTCGCTTCCGTTGAGAGCTTCATTTCATAGCAACACCCTCCGTTAACTGATAAACGTAGCGCTGCAGGCGCGTTTCACTCGCAGCCCAGGGTGCAGCCCTGGGTTTTGGCGACATGATGAATCCGGAAGCCCGCCGCGGCGGGGCGTTTCAATTTCAACACACCGAAATCGGCGATGGCGCTTGGACAAAGCAATGTTTATGGTGTAACATATTGTCGAACGTGAAATCGTTCACTCGTCTCATGAGCAGGTTGTCGCGCCACTACTTTTTTTGCGCACGCTAAGTAAGTTATCTCCCCGGCAAGCGAATTTTCAGTATCGTTCATGTGCTTTTTAACCACTATTAAATTTTCCTTGTTTAGCTCGACTACTCTTAAATGATATCCCATATGATCTCCCGCAAGTTCGAGTTCGTTATTATTGGTTAGCATGGATTTAGAAAGGATTAGGATTTCGCTCTCATTTATCCATTTCCATGAGCCAGTCAGCACAAATTTGTTAACACTCTGTTGTTCTCCAAACTTTTCTTGGTAAGAACCATCACTACTGAAAGGCCATTTGCTCTGTAGATGGTTTTCGTCTTTGTTAGCAATGGGGATTGTCCAACTTGTTGAGGTTAGTAATGTCGTCCTGTCCGAAATCCTGATACTGTCTGTAGTACAGCAGACCAGTCCGAACAGAGTTGCTAAGGTCAAGATGTATTGTCTCATAGCGCGCTATTCTTTAGATTATATAATGAGGGTCAATATGGATGAATCATGTATTCGCACACTATCTGAGAGACCAACTATTCACTCAGCACGGTGTCCAATACTCAAACTTAAATAGTCGCCCGGCTTTGAATGTAAATATAGCTCCGTCGTCACTGCTTTTCGAAAATAATAGTATCGAGTCCTCGGCTGGATATTTCTCAAAATACTCCTTGGCTCTGTTGCCGAACACTTTAACAAAGTCGCCAACCGTTGTCTTTCCTGATAGTCTGCTGTTCCCGTAGTACACGATGGTTTTTCCCTCTAAGTCAAAGGTTACATTTTCAAGGTAGAATTCTTCCGTATCACTGCCTATATAATTGAAGTTGGCGTAAACCAATTGATAGTAGGGTCCCCCTTCTTGATCATTTGTGAAGAAACCACAATCGTAGTTGGTCGCAACCTTTTCACCGGGCCCGAATGATTTAAGTATTGCCTCTTTCGTCGCGATGAAATTGATTCCCTTAAAGCCAATCTTCTTCAGTTCAATGTCTTTTTCTTGTCCGCGTAAAATTGTCGTGATGAGCAGAAATAATATCGTCAGGCTTGCCGTATTCAATTTGTGCATTTTCTACATTGCTCCTTTTAAACTATTCAGGCCTTCAATCACTCCGTTGAAATAATCCTCCTTCTTGAAGAATGGCCTCATTTTCTTATTCGCTTCTTCGCATTCCTCGTCGCTCAGATATTTCATCGATTTGTCGCCTGTTGAGATTCTCATTTGTCGCTTGGTTACACTTATCGCAATTAAGACTGACCCTTTTTCGACGTAATTGCCGTGTCCCCAGGAGTCACGAATTCTATTGGTAAATTCTTCTATGGAGTTGTCTGGAAAATAGTCGTCTATTGTAACGAGGAAGATGTAGATACTTTTCTCGTTGCCAATTGTGACCATAAGATTCTTTAGTGAGTCAATTTCAGATTTTGAAAACGTGTCTTCGAAGTCAAGTACTCTTTGTGTTTTAATGGGTGTTTGATTCAGAATAAATCCGGGACACGTTCTCTTTAATTCTCTTCTAAGTTTGTATTGAAATTTGTAAACGTCCTGACCTTTTTTGTCCTTAGATCCATTTGCGATTATCGTCGGGATGTAAGCCAATGATTGCTCATACACAATGTTAGCCTGTCCTTCAATGTCGTCTTTGTTCTTTAGCTGATTAATCTTATTACATGTCTCTTGGACGAAAGTTGAGTCCTGTCCGTAAACGAAACTTCCCAGTGTTAGAAGTAAAATAGTTAGTCTAATCATAATTGACTGTATTGCAACGAACGTGTGACTCTAAGCTTCACCAAAAATTCCATCTGTTGTCTAGGGACTCAATATTTGTTTGAGTGCATTTGTGTATTCTTCGTTATCAGTCATTCCATTGTGTCCTTGTCCTCGTAGCGTTACTAACTTGACCTTGCTTTTGAATTTCTCTTTTAGTTTTAACGACGAACCATAATAAATGACCTCGTCCTGGTCCCCATGGAATATGACCACTGGCATTTTACAATTATCTAGATGTTTGTTTGTCTCAAAGGTGTATTTCAAAATGAATGTCGGGATAATTAAAAAGGTATGTCTGACCATATCTTTCAAACTATAGTAGGGCGCTTGTAGAATAAGCAATTTGGGATTGTTTTCCGAAGCAATTTTGGACGCTAGTCCTGTACCGATTGAATATCCTAACACAATGATCTTATCTTCTGCATATTCCTTTTTCAGCTCATCATAAACAGTTTGAATATCTCGATACAGTTGTTCTTGCCCATTTATTGCCCCTTCACTCTTTCCGTAACCACGATAGTCCAACATAAACACATCATAATGTAGGTCTGTGTATACCTTTGCAGCGTAACCCCATGAGCTTAGCGAACCTGCGTTTCCATGCAAGTATAAAATTACCCCTTTTGAACTGTCGGCTTTAAAGAGGAGTCCATTTAGAATTGTTCCATCAGTGGTTTTGATATTGTTTTCTTCAAATTTGTCATCAAATTGAAATGGATATGTTTTGCCTAATTTCTGTGGAAAGAAAATTAATTTTTCTTGGAAAAAGTACAGCAGTCCACACGCTAAAACGTAGATGGACAAAAGTCCGATCAATGAATTTATGAGAAGCGTTTTCAATTTATTGAATCATCTTAAAGTATGTGCGCAATTGCCGACAACATCTTAACATACGCTATCACAAGTTTTCTTTCTCATAACGCAGCGGATTTAATGGATATTTGTTCACATACCCATCAGCCCACTTCAAACAAAACATTGCGGAATCTGCAGCATAGATGATCTTGCAGCTAACCCATTCCCCTTTATAATAGAACTTAACTGAATCACCTTCATGAAGTGGCGCGCCATTTTTGTCGTACATGCCGATGAATTGGCCTTTGAATAGTTCAGCTAAATCTTCCTTGCTCATCCGTGTCTATTTTCTAATACTTTCACGCTCCAATAGTGGCAACCAACGCCTGGTACACTGGAAGGGGAAAAGATCAAAATTAGGAAAGTTTTGATGTGGGAATTGGGTGGTTGGGTGATTTGGCGATAGGGTGAATGAAGGCTTCTGCCCGTGTTTTCCGTCCTAATCAGCCATAAAAACCTCATAATTCTCGCTTATTTCTATATTTTTAAGAATTGTGGTACGTTACAATGCCAATTGCGAACAATAGGGTATTTGTCGAGACGTTTCAGTTTTATGAGAAAGCTTCAGGTTGTAATCATATTTACCCTATTTCTGATCGCCATGTCAGCGGTCACGTTGCTTGCACAGGGAAATCCCACTCGAACGCGCGGCGCCAAGGCCGCATATGGATATCCTACCGAGAGGTATTCGCCAAAGAAAGCCAAGAAATCAAAGAAGAAGAAAAAGCATCGCCAGCCGGCCAAGAAGAACAAGAACGCCGCCCCCCAGTACCGGAAAAAGAACCCCTGGGTCAACTGAAGTTACCGTTTCCAATCACCCAATCGCTAAATCACTAACTCGTCAATTCTCCAGGTATATCCCAGGTATGTCTTAGGTATATCTCACATATATCTTAGGTACGACACCCCATCCACCCATCTTGCCCTTACCACCAACCTATCCATATACTCCGCCCTCTGCGACCTCCCCAATCACTAAATCACTAACTCACTAAATCGTCAATTCTCAACCTGGCCCGGAACGGGCGTCCCGTCTGTAGCCAAATCGTGGAAAATTGATCCTATTTGATCCTAATCGTGTAAAATCGAGTACAATCGAAAAGTGGCGTCGAAGGCCCGCCATATATTTCCATCCGCGGGCTTAACCAGAGTGTGCCCAAAACACGAAGGATCACTTTTAACAATTTTAAACATATGGCACGTCAAAGCGGAGTACTCAAACTGAATGGTCGCCTGGGCGATCTCTCATTCTATGATTCTGTACGCGGTCCCATTGTGCGACACAAAGGTGGCCCAAGTGCGCACCAAATAAAGACTTCCCCAAGATTTCAACGCACACGCGAGAACAACTCGGAATTTGGAAGAGCATCCAAAGCCTGCAAGCTTATCCGCCAGGTCTTCAAATTGCAATTTGACCGCGTCGCTGACCACCTTATGACTGGCCGTCTGAACAAATTTCTTAGGAAAGCCATCCTCGCAGATGAGATCAACGCCCGGGGTAGCCGCAACATCATGGATGGTAACATTGGACTGTTAACGAACTTTGAATTCAATTCGCAAGCAAGCCTGCGCAATTCATTCCCAGTAAACTTTACCTCACGCCTGGATCGCATAACAGGCAAAATGACTATTCACATTCCTTCGTTTAATCCTGCGACCAGTTTGAGCGCACCATCCGGAGCCACACATTTCCGGTTATCGTCCACTGTCGGCGAATTTGATTTTGCCAATGGTACTATCAACTCCGCTAGCACAGAAGGTCCAGCTACTGCGATCACATCCCAATCGTTACCCGAAATGGACCTTACAAGTATCCTCACCGGTACCACCAATCCTTTAGTTATGTCGTTGGGAATCCGATTCTTCCAGATGGTCGACGGACAATTGATCCCATTATACAATCGTCGTTACAATGCACTTTCAATAGTCGCAGCGGAAGGTAAGGTGGTGGTTTCCGTTAAGGCTGAGGAAATTGAACAAGGGAATAGTGCCCAAGTAAAAACTTTGAATCCAACGCGTGCTCTAAAGGCAGACATATCTGATGAACTCACCCTGCACTACGATTTGTGCGGAAATCCAGACTTGGTATCAGGACCGCACGATGGAATCCGAGAGATGTGTTTCCGTTGTCGACCCAGCATTGCGTTTAGTTGCTCTCGATGAATCTGGGCAAATGAGAACTTAGTTCAACAGATTAAGTATCCGTTGTGGTATTCTCTAGAGAGCCTCACTGAGTCCTCGAATGTGTAAGACTATTGATTGCCATCAGTAGCGCTAGCATCGTGTTTTACAGGGCCGTTTGCTTTAATAGTTGCCGGGAGTTTGCTTGTCCATTTTCTGCCGTACTTCCAACAAACAGTTATTATGTAGAAATAGGATACCCAAAAAAGAAGGGTACCCATTAAATATCCGACGCCATATCCATCTAACTCTCCAGTCAACATCTTGAAAAATGCAAAAGCGGCTGCAAACAATGCAGGTAACTGGGCAATTGCCAACAGCAATAAAATTATTGAAAGAGTAGTAAGAATGTATCCTAATATTTTTCTTCTCGCCATCTGGAAATAATGTTTAACGGATTGTTTTGTTGTATAAAGCCAGGCACCTAAGTGTTATACATATCGTGTGGTTTGTTTTGGTAACCACTCGCCTTTTTACCGCCATCGCTTGTTGAAATTGGCTTACTCGCAATACAGCGTTCAGCAACTAACTATTCCTTTTTTAAAGCACTCATTCCCCCAATAATCAACCACTTGTCCCCATACTTCTTCCACGTGTGTGTAATTTTAAAGGTCTCCTTTGCCACCACTTCATTCTGATCATTCTTCCATATATCCGATTCATCATAAAAGGTGATGACCACATCTCCGAAGACGTTTACTTCCTTTTTTGAGAGACTGTATTCATAATGCGATCCCTTTCTATTGTGCAATTCGTTTATCCAATCCGCGATCTTGTTTTTCCTCACTATTTCGGAATCCGGATAGCCAACAAAATCGTTATGCCATAAGGTGAGATAATTGACTTTATCATTCTGCTCAACATACTTCCAGTACTGTAGTTCCCTTTGCCAAACTTCGTCTTTGACCTGGTCAGTGGATTGAGCGGAGATGGTTGTGTAAATTAGAAGCGCTAAAAATATGAGTTGGATGTTTTTCATTTGTTATCACGTTTTCCTTCGTTGCAAATCTGCTGTTGTAAAATGTCCGCAACTCGTGCCATGAGCATGGCACATTTACAATCTAATATACGCAATAGGCAAGTTATGATTCATTTATTGCTGATATCTCATTCTATATGGGGATGAGGTCTTTCATTCTCGAGCATTAGCACGCCCCGGCAGGGTTAATGCACGGTCTTAATCTACTTTGTGCTACTAGTACTCTTTGTGCCATAATGAATTTTGGCTGGTTCGTAAAATGGAACAACTGCGACTGTCGCATGTCACCTCACCCCAACCCTCTCCTGAAGGCGAGGGTGACTGTCGCGATAGTGCCATGCACGGTCATTCATTTTTATGTTAACACCATTTTTATTCACTCTTGGAACTTTGAACCTCGAAACGAATTGTAGTCTGTATAATTCAACGATTAGTACACCCTTTGAAGTTCAGTCACCCTTCTACTTCAGGAGAAGGGCCGGGGATGAGGTGACACGCGGCGGTGGCAGTGACTTAGCTCATTTGCCAGCTTAATACTCCCCAGCCAACACCATTTTTATTCGCCCCTGGAACTTTGAACCTCGAAACGAATTGTAGTCTGTATAATTCAACGATTACTACACCCTTTGAAGTTCAGTCACCCTTCTACTTCAGGAGAAGGGCCGGGGATGACGTGACACGCGGCACTCGCAGTCATTTATTGCAATTGGCTCATTCTAATACTCCCCAGCCAACGCCAAAAACTGCAACCACCAATTAACATCTCCATCTTTTTCTCCAAACCGTACGATGATCAAATTCTTGTTCGGGTTTACATAAACAAACTGCCCCAAATGACCTTCGGCCATGAAATCACCACTTTTCGTCGGCAACCACCAATGGCGTTGATAATTCCAGGCACTTCCGTTTGTTGTGTCAATCGTCGTTGATGCTGTCACCCATTTTTTGGAAACAATTTGAACCCCATTCCAATTGCCGTTATTTAAATACAGTCTGCCAATTTTTGCAAAATCTACGGCTCGTGCACTTAGGCAACAGAACGTTTTCTCAAGCCCCGCTTTTTCTTTGTCAATGCTCCAGCTTGCTGTGTATTCCATTCCCATTGGTCGCCAAACCCTGTCTTGCAGATATTGAGACACGGTTTTACCCTTCAAGACGCGTTCCAGGATCAATCCTAGCAACTGACTATTGATACTCACATAATCAAAATTCACTCCTGGCTTACCATCGACTTTAATCGACGTCAAATACTTTCGTGTATTTTCTCCATAGTATAACATCAAAGCATCTTCCTTTCGATCCTCATAGTTTTCATTAAACTTTATTCCAGAAGTCATTTGCAATAAGTGCCTGATGGTAATTTTATCAAATCCTTCAGCATTCAGTTCAGGAATGTAGTGTGTAACGGGATCATCTATTGACGTTATTAGTTTATCGTCAATGGCACAGCCTATTAACAGAGACGTAATTGATTTAGCAATCGAAAAAGAATTTACTAATGATGTTTGATCGTAGCCCTTGAAATACTTCTCGTATTGGATGGTGTCATTCTTGATAATGATAAAGGCTACTGTACCGCTTCTACGCAGGGATTTTTCGAAACTCAAATTCGGACCAATATCTTTTGGTGACTTCTGCTCTTTCCGGACTGTGAAAGCAAATTTCCTTTTACTGTCAGGCGCTATTTTTCGAGATGGGAAGTTCTTATAGTCATTGAAACTGGGACGCGCGGGGTTCAGTAAGTCGCTTTGGCAGGAGGTAAAAGCAGTTGTGATTAGTATAAGAAATGCTGTCTTTAAACGTGGAATGTTCATTTGATTTTTACTCAGAAGGCCAGCGCCTCATCTTACAGCTCATTTAAGTCAAAGCTGATCATCCAATGAATGCCGAATTTGTCCGTGAGATCGCCAAAGTACGATCCCCAAAAGGTTTCATTCATGGACATTCTTATCTTTCCTCCGTTGGAAAGACCATTGAAAATTCGGTCTGCCTCTGATTTGCTTTCCGTATTGATTGAAAGAGAAACATTATTGCCAGACATCGCTGTTGGTGCATCCGGCTCTGGACTGTCGCAACCCATGAGAATGGTATCTTTGGCAATGGGTAACGAAATGTGCATTATCTTATCATCAGCAACTTCGGCAAAATTCCTGCGCTCGTGGGGTGGCAGATCGTTATAACGCCCAACAAACTGAAACGCTCCCCCAAAAACCGACCGGTAGAAGTTGAATGCTTCTTCACAATTTCCATTAAACGACAAATATGGATTTATGGTTATCATGACTGACGCTTCATAAGAACTTTGTATAAAACTTACTCACCACAATATACAAAACGTATTGTGCTCACACATTGCCAATGAGATCCTTCTTTTGTGACCGACTCAGCTTTTAGTGTTTACGGCCAATGCGCGGGGGCGATTCCCTTTGTATGCCATGCTATGCGAGGAGATCCCGCATTAAGTCCTTCGGATGAAAGTATTGATCCTTGTTAAGTTCTAATTTAGCCTTAGACAAACCACTGTTGAGATACTGACCATGTATAACATCGTAAAGCTGGCTAAGCCCACCTTTCAACTCAGCATGAAGTTTTAAACTGAGAACACATTCATTTATTACCCCTGCAATTCTCTTATTGTTATTTGTTGGGTGTATCTTGATTTCGTTCAACTCCCGTCTCAAATTATTTTCCTGTGCTTCATTTATGTGTAGATCGTTTTCAAGTTGTTGAATAAGATGTTCTCTGAATACGGCGCGGAAGTCTTTTATATCTTTTTTAACAACATCAAGGAGAAGAAAAGAGTAGGCGGTTTTATCATTTGTAAAAATCAAATTTTTCCTGCGTTCAATACTGAACACATGACCATTCCAACTGCCAAAATGGTTATCAGGTAAATCTTTAGGCAAGGGTTCAACTTTGCCTATAAAAGGCTCCAATTTATTTGAGCAGTAGATGTGTGTCATTTCATAGTGGGATTTTTACACCTAAAGTTTCACTTTTTGCATCGTACTCAACAAACAGCTATGCCATTAATCAACCCTAACGTGTTCCGGTACGGTGTAGTCATAAATCTCGGTTTTGAGATTTTCATTTATGACTCTTAGCCTTTTGATAAGTTTGTCCTTGTCGCGATTAATCGCAATCCAGTATTTGTCACCTTCGTTAGTCTTTAGAAACGCTTTATAGGTTTCATCGTAGATGGTCATTGTATTAGCGATTTGTCTAAACTCCTGACTGGTATTTATTTTGTTGATGAATATCTTTTCCAAACCGCTGAATTCTGTTTTGTCTGTATGCCGCAGTCCTAAAACCTTAAATCCCTCTTTGATTTGGGAATTGTCAAAGTCGACTACTAAAATGTCCTTTGCAGTTAGAATTATGAGCGCAAGCAAGTTTCCAAAAATGAATACGAGCGGATTCGTGTCAAGGAAAGCCCAGGTTAATACTTTGAAGTCTGTCGCAATGAAAATCAAGACAGCAAGAAATTTGAACTGCATCGGTGCAATGTCCTTTCTAATAATTTCAAACCGTCGCATAGAAATTTGTTCAGCCAGGGAGTTAGTTATTTCCAGTTGCGTGCTACCCTTAAACCGTCGTATCTGTTAATTTGTTCAATCGCGGTTGAAGAATCCACACTCCAATAGGTGAAAACCACATCATAAAAAACTCTCCAGCGTAATCGCCAAACTTGGCCATTCGACCCAATTCGACTGATTTCATCGTCTTCGCGGCAAAACGTAGTCCTAGAAAAATACAAGCCATAGAGAAAAGATGAACAAATACAACAATCGCTACAATTGGCCCCATGTTATCGATGCCTTCAACTGGTCCTAAGTAAAAAGTATAGCTCATCCCGGCGATAATAATTAGCATATAAGCAATCGGCGTTGAAAAGAGAATCTTGAATGTTGCCAGGTTAAGAGTGATGCCAGGGGGTTGTTTCTTATGGAGTTCGGTAGCTATGGCCCACACCCAACCGAAAATTCCGATTGTAAATATTATCATCATGATCGGGAATAGCTTTAGCATTAGAAATGGATCCGAGAATGAAAAAATATTTAGAGCTATCGCTGGCGCCCATGTGATTAAGAATAATTGCCAATGTTTTAACCTTAGTAAAATGCGCATACGTATAATACGTTAAAATTATTTTAGAGAATCAGGTTGCTGAAAATAATGAATTGAGGCGGGTCCCTTGCGAGGCAACTGCTAGTGTGATAGAGAATCACCTCACTCACTATACTTCAGGTATTTTTCTCCACTACTGGTTTTACCCCCGGATGTCAGAACGGCTTTTGCGCCACCCTTTGCCAGTATTTCAAAAGTTACTTTTGGTGAGCTCGATCCACCCTCGAATGTATTGTTCCCGACGTATCTTAACGCCGCCCATAATTGCCCATTTCGTTTCATGAACAGCAAGTCATCATTTTTTGAAAATTCAACCGCGGTGCCATTGTCCATCTGGTAGATGCCAGTAATCTTCTTGTAGACTTCGTTATTAAGAGGAAATTCTTTGGCCATCACAACATCAAATGTCACGGTATCTTGGCCGGCGCTGTTTTTCTCAATTTTTAAAGTTCTGTGTACAGCTTCCGGCGTGGCGGCCCAAGGGTCGGTGTCATTGTATTTGCCGTCCTTGAAATATATTTGGGTAATGAGATCTTGTTGGTTAGGCACAGACACCCTCATATGGATGTGCGCAGGGCGCCATGAAGCTTCATCGTTTTGGTCGGCTTTATAAGGAACAGGTATGATGGTTTTGAATTCATACTTACCATTTTTTTCAGTGTTGAGTGCGCCACGCAGCAGATAGTTGTCTGAGGTGTTGTCATAATGTTCATTCTCATCGCATTGCCAGATTTCAACCAATGCCTTCAACGGTGTTTTCCCATCTTCCTTAAATATCGTTCCCTTTAACGTTAGAGGTAGGCCATGAGAATCCGCGGGAATGATGTTGCTTCTCATTGGAGCACCGGGTCTGTAAAAAGGACCAAGGATGTCGGTGGTTGTTGGTGAATCGCCAACAAAGCTCTTACCGTTCCATTGTATCATACCCAGGGCGCTAATGCTTATGGCCGTCAAGGATGATTGCTTGATAAAGGTTCTGCGTTTCATTTGGGGGTGTTTAGGGGTAATATGAAGGTAATAATGTTTTGACACGGTAGGAATTCTTTTAGAAGGTATTTGTTGGCAAAAGTTATTCAGTCATTCGATGCAGTCCTTTCCTACATGTTTAGCATTTTCAATCGTTCACAACCCCACCTTATTACCTCAGTAGCAAGACAAACAAAAGCACGACCAACCTCATTACCTTATTGTCAAGGCATCGCCAGTCAAAATTGTTGCTGACAGGAACACATGGCAGCTTCAACGATCGTTCATCCCCAGACAATAAGGTAATAAGGTCGGGACTGTGGGATCGCCGTTTTTCTACTAAGGTAAGAAGGTTCGCGTGTCATATGGATCCCAAATAGACAACGCGTATTAGTGTTTCAATCCTCGAAGGTGTTTAATGTAGTTGGTTAGAAGTCCTTTAATCTGTTCAGCAGCAACTGGATTGGCAGAATGAACTTTAAATTCCAGTTTTGAGAGATCTAAGCCAGATTCATAAACTAGCCACTTGGCTGCAGCATAACCATCCGGAGCTAGCTCACCGTTCGCACCAAGTCCAAGGTCATTATCAAAACTGATAAAGTCAGGGAGTCCATTGGTTTGGATATACGACACGAATTCCTTGTAGCTCCTGACAACCAAAAACCCTTTTTCGTCTGATTTTTGATAAATCATATCGACTGATCTCACGTCGTCTAAAAACAACTTTCGCATGTGACTTAGTTTACGAGTTCGTACCGCCGGTTAAGAGCCTCTTGAGAAATCTTAAAATAGGCTGATAGGATTCGAATGATCTCTTTAGACAACCCCTTTTTATAATTCAAAATATCGGATACCAAGCCCTTGCTAACGCCAAGTATTTCCGCCAAGTCTTTTGCTTTAAGGTGTTGTTCCTGCATAAGCGAATGAAGCAAGGTTATTGGATCAATATCATCGAAGGAATTGTTTTCCGCATCCCATTTCTCAATAAGCAAGGTAAGCAGCTCAATTTCGTCTTTAATTTCTTTGCTTTTAAAATTGGAATAGGCAAGGTCCTCTAAGATCCTCGAATACTCGTTATACTGCCTTTTCGATCTTATTACCTTATACTTCAGTGCTACCATACTCGTTCGTTATAGTATGAACCCTCATTCAAATATACGTTTTAAAATGTGTAAAGTTCACAAAATGTGAACTTTTATCAGTAGCAGTTCAGCCTGTACAATGAACTATTACTATACACTTTGAAGTTCAGTCAACCTTCTCCTTCAGGAGTACACTACCCTAACCTTATTACCTTATTGTCGAGGTACGCAATCAATGGTTATTTTGGTACAATGATAAAATCATCATGAACCTCGTACACAATGTTGTCTCCCATTCTTTCACAGCTCTTGTAAAGCTCTTCCAAAACATTCAAACCCATCGGTAATGCGTGTTCCTTCGGTTGATACGTTGTCCCCGTCGGATAATCAATGCCTGGCGTTGTTGTCATCTCAATGTGATTGCCCATCAAATAGGAAACAGGATGCGTTTTGCTGAATGAATGCAACCTGACGATGCTGGAACGGAAGGCTCCGCCGTCGCGAACGTATAGCCGGCCAGGGTAAATGGTATCTCCAGTAAGCAGCCAATGTGTTGTATCATCGTAGATGGCAACGGACAATTCATCATGACCAGGAATTGGAATGATGGTCACTTTTCTTTTCCCCAGATCAAACAGTGTCTGCGATGTGGGCCACGGTTTCAGTTTGAAGAACGCAACGATAGAATCCTTCACCGGAGGTACAAGTCTTACATTTACTTTATCCACGAACTGATGATCGCCCGCATGGTGATCGCCGTGACCGTGAGAGTGAATGACGATGAGCGGCAAGGATGCGCCATCCTTTTTCTTCAAAATATTTGTTACCGTTTCGAATAATGGAAATGAAGCATCTGGTGCCTCAGCGCCTGTATCCACCAGCAATGCTTTTTCGCTTCCGATGAACAGGTATAGAAACGGTGCTTCATAGTTTAGACATTTGTTCTGGCGGAGGATATAGGTTGTTGCATTGTACTGCACGACTTGTAATCCCGGATCCGTATTCTGACTGCAGGGATCTGACCCATGAATCCATTTCTGTTTTTCAAGGTCTAAGGACTGTTGGCAATACGGTTGTGCTGCGGACAGAAACATTAACGCGGCAACGAAGGGTATTATTCTCAATGATACGCTGCAACCAAGAGATCCTCTATATCTTCTGTCCATTGATTCTTATCCTTAGTCAAATAGTTCTCGGCGCCCGGCATCTTGTAATCACCAATGAAGAACGAACCCTCGAGTACGTCCATTCACCCAATCGGTAAATCACCCAATCACCCAATTCTCCGCTAAACCAGCGATTTTACTTTGTTAACATCCTTGGATAGTCTGCTAGCATGCCATAAGTCAAAACTGGTCTGCATGTTCATCCACAAGTATGGTGTGTTATTAAATGCCTTGCTAAGCTTTAAAGCCATGGTTGGCGATATTCCAGCCTTTCCGTTAATAATGTCAGACAAGCGAGGTCTGCTAATAAGTAATTTTTCTGCCGCCTGTGTCACACTAAGGCCAAGGGGTTGTAAGTAATACTCCAACAGGATTTTGCCGGGATGTGGAGGATTATGTTGCATCAAATCTTTCATATTTTTATAAATTTCAATTTAGTGAGTATCAAGTTCCTTCTTCCTCATCGGATGCCTCTTCAAATAGCTCAAATTTCTCCAAACCCATTCCAATGGACCAAAGTGATAATATTTCAACCAAATGGGACTTAAAATAAATTGCACTACCCAAATGCTGAACACCACATACAATAGCTCGTGGCGATGAAGCTTTCCAAACATGCCGAATCCTACTCCCGTAAAAATAATCATGGCGAAAATGGAATGCATCACATAGTTGGTCAATGCCATCTTACCTACCGATGCGAGACCACTCTTTAGCCACTTTAGAATGGGTGCCTTACAGAAGATCATGATGAGGGCAATATGTCCAACAGCAACGAAAACTCTACCTAATCCGTACGTCAACATTGATTTGGAGAATCCCAGGAAAGAAAATTTACTCTCAATAATTAATTGCGTTTCATAATAGTTCACACTTAATCCAACGGCATATCCAATTAAT
>Ga0193753_10002026_pt1 | contig 16532 bp, 12 predicted proteins | sample H1c2metaG_FD_144925 | JGI IMG/M metagenome (GOLD analysis project Ga0193753, IMG submission 144925) | Soil microbial communities from a riparian zone of the East river system, Colorado, United States - H1c2 | ecosystem: Environmental > Terrestrial > Soil > Riparian zone | place: USA: East... | reverse complement strand
CGATAACGACAATGACCTGGATGCTTATGTGACCAACCGGCCAGACTCCTTTGATCTGCCGTTGACGGAGATGATCAGGCAAAAGAAGCTATCACATTCAGCCAGCCGGGATAAACTTTACCGGAATGATAACGGTAAGTTTAAAGAGATCGGCGTGAAGGCCGGCATCACGAATAACTTTGGTTACGCACTGAGTATCGTAACATCGGATTTAAATAACGATGGCTACGCTGACATTTTTGTCGCCAATGATTTTGCAGAGGGTGACTACATGTACATCAATCAAAAGAACGGTACGTTTAAGGAACAGATCAAGAAGGCTACAAATCACATTTCAATGTACTCTATGGGTACCGACATTGCAGATATCAACAACGATGGGCTTGAGGATATCATGGTGAGCGAAATGCTGCCGGAAGATTATAAGCGCTCCAGGATTTCTATGCCTTCTATGGATGTCGCCGGGTTCGACGCCATCGTCGCTGGCGGAATGCATAAACAATACATGCACAATGCCCTTCATTTGAATCAGGGCAACACATTCTTTAGTGAGATCTCGCAGCTGTCGGGCGTCTCCAAAACGGAGTGGAGCTGGTCATGCCTTTTGTCCGATTTTGATAATGACGGCAATCGCGATTTGTTTGTGGCAAACGGTTACAGGCGAGATGTGTTCGATGGCGATGTTCAGGAAAAGCTGACAGAGTTTGTAAAATCAAACCGCAGCAAGTATAGCTCTCCGATTGAACTGCTTGAAAAAGAATTCAAGCAGTTCATCAGCAACTATGAGCCGATTAAAGTTAAGAACTATCTCTTTCGCAACAAAGGTGATCTGACGTTTCAGAATACCGGAAGTCTTTGGGGTATCAACGAAGTTAGTTTCTCTAACGGAGCGGCGGTTGGCGATCTCGATAACGATGGTGACCTGGATCTCATTGTAAATAATTTGGACGACGAAGCATTCGTCTATGAGAATACCTCTCCAGCAAAGGCAAATTATCTAAAGATCAAACTTGAAGGTCCGGTGGCGAACCAGGACGGAATTGGCGCCAAAGCCACACTGTATTATGATGGACGGATCCAATACTTCGAAAATAAGACGGTGCGTGGCTATCTGTCTTCAAACGACCCGGTAATTCACTTTGGTCTTGGCAATGTTTCCGAAGTTGATAGCGTGAAAATTAGCTGGCCGGATGGTAAAGAAAATATTGTGAAGAAGGTCCAGGCAAATCAAATGCTGAAGGTCGGGCATGCCGACGCGAAAACCGCCAGAACAAAAGCGGCGTCACCAGTTGTGCCTTTTCATGAATCAACCTCGCAATGGATGACGAGCCCGTTTATTCATCATGAGAATAAAGTGAATGAATACGCTGATCAAATCCTGCTACCACACATGTTCTCTCGCAGTGGGCCATTCATGGCGGTTGGCGATGTTGATAAGGACGGTAACGAAGATGTTTACATAGGAGGTGCCGCTGGCCAGGCAGGATGCCTATACGTGCAAAAGAATCACAAACTTGAAAAGAAAGCTGTACCTGCCTTTGAGTCAGATAAGCAATATGAGGACATGGGCTCAACGCTCAGCGACATCGATCAGGACGGAGATCTCGATCTGTACGTTGTTAGCGGCGGGAGTGAATTTGAAGAAGGATCGGCACGATATAAAGACCGCATATATCTCAATGACGGAAAGGGTAATTTCAGCAAGTCGGTATTGGTTGAAACAAAAAGCAGCGGTTCGTGCGTTGTGCCGATGGATTTTGACCAGGATGGAGACATTGATTTCTTTCGCGGTGGTCAGGTCGTTCCGCATGGCTATCCCAAGACGCCGCGCAGTTATATCCTGGTAAACGATAAGGGTAAGTTCACAGACAAAACCAGCGAAATTGGTGGGCTGACGGAGGTAGGTATGGTTAACTCGGCCATATTCACAGATCTTGATGGTGATAAAAAAAATGAACTTGTGGTGGTGGGGGAATGGATGCCAGTGACCATCTTTTCATTTGCGGATGGAAAATTTAATGATGTCACGAGCCGTTACATCAGCGAAAAGACAGAAGGCTGGTGGAGTAAGGTCTTTGCTGATGACCTCGATGGCGACGGTGACCAGGACCTGATTCTTGGCAATATTGGTGAGAACTATAAGTTCCGCGCGAGTGTCGAAAAGCCCTTTCAGGTCTATGCAAAGGATTTTGATGGCAATGGCACTAACGACATTTTCCTTGCGCGATATTTAACAGATTCGCTCTTGGTGCCCATACGGGGTAAAGAGTGTACCTCTCAACAAATGCCAATTATCGCGGAGAAATTTCCAACGTTTCGCGACTTTGCAAATTCGGATTTATCCGGTATCCTGGGAGATGGCATGAAGCAGGCAGTTCACAAGAAGGCAACTCTTTTCTCCAGTGTTTTTATGATGAACGAAAATGGCAAACTTCGAATCAGCAAGTTACCGGTAGAGGCGCAGTTGTCTATCATCAATGCTGTTGTTGTCCAGGATTTTGACGGCGATGGAATTAAAGATATCCTCCTTGCAGGTAACAAGTTTGACGTGGAAGTTGAAACGACCCCCGCAGATGGTTCGCCTGGAGTTCTAATGAAGGGGTTAGGAAACATGAAGTTCAAATGCCTGAAATCTGCAGAGAGCGGATTTTTTGTCCCATACAACGTAAAGGATATGCAACCGATCCAATCGGTGGACGGATGGTCCGTCATCGTGTCATCCAACAATGATAAAGCCCGCACCTTTGGCATTAGAAGACCTCCCGCAAAAACGGTCGTGCTCAAGTGAGCAGGTTGTCAATCTTGATGATTGTAGTTCGCCACCTGATGCTGGCCATTTTTATTTGGTGCCTTGTTTCGTGTGCGACGAAAACTAGTGAGCATGCTTCGAATCGGCTAAGTAAGGCGAGCAGTCCCTACCTTCGGGAGCATGCTGACAATCCAGTGGACTGGTACGAATGGGGCGACGAAGCGCTGTCGAAATCGCAACGCGAAGGTAAGCCTCTTATCGTCAGTATAGGATATGCATCGTGCCATTGGTGTCACGTTATGGAGGCGGAGACGTTCATGGATACTGCTGTTGCCCGTGTCATGAATGAAAACTTTGTGTGTATCAAGGTTGATCGCGAGGAAAGGCCGGACATTGATCAAATCTATATTAACGCGGCGCAACTAATATCAGGAAAAGCAGGATGGCCACTCAATGCGTTTGCGCTTCCTGATGGTCGTCCCTTTTTTGCAGCCACGTATTTTCCGAAACCGCAATGGCTACAACTTTTAAAGCAAGTTGCGGAAACGTATGCCAGTGACGAACAAGCACTCCGGAGGCAGGCTGCGGCCGTAACTAAAGGTATTAAAACGTTGGATGAATTCGCACTCATTGATAGTACAACTACGGCCAGGATAGACGCTGAATCGATATATGCGAATTGGTACCCTTATTTCGATCGGAGATATGGTGGACTGTCAGGCGCGCCGAAATTTCCGATGCCTGTTATTTGGGAATCAGTATTACAGCACTATCATCTGACAGGCGATACCCTCGCACTGAACCGCACGATCAGCACCCTTGATGAAATGAGCAGCGGCGGTATATACGATCATCTTGGTGGTGGGTTTGCCCGGTATTCCACTGACTCGCTTTGGAGAATTCCACATTTTGAAAAAATGCTATACGACAATGCCCAGCTGGTCAGCGTATATGCGCAGGCGTTCAAAATTACTGGGGATCAGCGCTATGAAAAAATTGTGCGCGGAACGCTGGATTTCATTGGAAGAGAATTGAGGTCTCAGGATGGTGGCTTTTTTTCCTCCATCAATGCCGACAGTGAAGGCGAGGAAGGTAAGTTTTATGTTTGGTCAAAACAAGAAATAGATAAGTTGTTGGATAACAGGTCAGCCATGTTGGTCTCCAAAGTATTTAACGTAACGGCTGAGGGCAACTGGGAAGCGGGTAAAAATGTATTGTTCAAAAAGCCTTCACCAGCGTTGCCGCACGCCGATGAAGAGGTCTTGGAAAACGCTTGCAAGACACTCTTATCGAGAAGGAATAAACGGATTAAACCAACGACCGACGAAAAGATCCTTACTTCCTGGAATGCGCTGACGATCGAAGGATATCTTCACGCCTACACGGCATTCGGAAATAGGGAATATCTGGAAGGTGCGCTTAAGTGTGCCACATTTCTTGAAAAGAACCGCGTAGACAATAACGGACATGTCTGGCGCGTCAGCAACGAGGGACATCCTTCGATTGAAGGATTTCTCGATGACTATGCGTTTCTGGCGCGGGCGTATATTCAATTGTATCAATGCACTTTCGATATTCATTTCCTCACCGTTGCCCGCAGCATTTTGGACTACGCGATATCTAACTTTTACGATGCCCAAAGTGAATTGTATTACTTTAGTCTTGATAAATCCGCCCGGCAAATTGCCAGCAAGATTGAGGTTGCAGACGAGGTTGTTCCTTCTTCCAACGCTGTGTTTGCCGATGTACTCTATTTGCTTAGCGAATATTTTCAGAATGATGGCTATAGGGAAAAGTATGACGCCATGCTTCGTCGGGTTTCAGAAAAGCTTGATGGTAATGGCCCTTACTATGCTAGTTGGGTACGGCTGGCGGAACGGGAAAGCACAAAGCCTTATGAGGTGGCGATCATTGGTCCGGAAGCTGAGAAGAAAAGGAAGCTTTTGTCGCGTCACTATTTGCCGACTGCAATACTACTTGGGGGTCAGGCTGAAAACCTTCCTCTACTGGAGAACAAACTCCTAGCGGGAAAGACGATGATCTACGTTTGCAGAGACCGTACGTGTAAGCTTCCTGTGGAGGATGTCGGTAAGGCAGTGGCTCAGATGAAATGAATTATCATGTCGTAGCAGAGTCACTTGTCTCAATGACTCTGCGTCTAGCCGCACGCACCGATATCGAAGCTCAGCTGTTTATACAGGGGCCTACGGTAGTGCAGCTAAAAGTGTCTACCTCCGAATTACGCAGAGTGCCCGAGACGGGTCACTCTGCTTCGACATCAGTGGAATTTTATCTATTTTGACCTGAAAACGCGTCATAAAACGTTGAAGCCAACCTCAGAAATAAATCAATTAGTCGATCATCTTTTTCGCCACGAATCAGGAAAGCTGGTGTCTGTCCTCACGCGCATCCTTGGATCTGAAAACATAGCGCTTGTGGAAGATGTTGTTCAGGATGCTCTGGTTGAGGCGATTGACCAATGGAAGTACAGCGGCGTCCCGGCGAATCCGTCAGCCTGGCTATTTCGAGTCTCAAAAAATAAGGCGCTTAATATTCTCAACAGAGAAAAGTATAAACGACAATATTCACAACACATTTCGCATGTTGGGAGATCGCACAGCGATATTGAACTTGAGTTGGATCGTCTTTTCTCGGACGACGAAATTCAAGACGACCAGCTGCGCATGATCTTTACCTGTTGTCACCCCTCAATTTCCACAGACTCACAAATTGCGATTGCATTAAAAACACTTTGCGGATTCAGTATCCCTGAGATTGCCAAGGCATTTTTTACGTCGGAGGACAATGTCAACAAACGCCTGGTAAGGGCCCGACAAAAAATTCGTGAGGATAAAATTCCGTTTGAGGTGCCTCAAGGAATCGACTTGGAAAAACGTCTGACGACCGTATTGGAAACAATCTATCTATTGTTCAATGAGGGTTATAGTGCATCCAGTGGAAATGACCTCATCCGCTTTGAACTCTGCGAGGAAGCCATTCGGTTGGCGCATTTTTTAGAAACCGACAAGATCATTAAGCATAAGGGAAATGTCTGTGCGCTGCTTTCATTAATGTATTTAAATGCGTCCCGTTTTAAGGCTCGCCAGGACAACGACGGACGGCTGCTTACGATGGCAGAACAAGATCGTGCGCTTTGGGACAAACACATGCAAAGCCTCGGGCTTACTTACCTCGAGCGATCGACGGAAAATAATGACCTCAGCGTCTATCATATTCTTGCGACAATCTCTGCGCATTACTGCTTTGCCCCCGACTATCAATCTACAAACTGGAAAAGTATACTTGACCTGTACGACACGTTCATTCAACTGGATAGTTCTCCCCTTGTATTGCTAAATCGCGCTATCGCTGTGTCGCAGGTTAGCGGCCCAGAAACGGCGTTGGAGGAATTGAATGTCTTGAAAGACCATCCGACCTTAAGTGCCTATCACCTTTTCCATTCGACCCGGGCGGAATTTCTTATTCAGGCTAATCAATTCGAAGAAGCTTATCATTCCCTTCAAAGGGCCTTAGAACTTGCACCTTTAAAATCCGAAAGGGAGTTGCTGGCAAAGAAAATGCTCTTCTGCAAAGAGCGGATCTAAACAGAAAAAAGTTTCGATTTTTTCTTCATTCTCCTGTCCCTTTTTAAAAACATGTTTGTCTTAGGGCAAAATAACGATAAACTTAAGGCTATATACCGTAGACGTTAAAACGTCCAAAAAGTCGCTTTTTCAAAAATGATTAGCAGCTCGAATAAAAAACAATTAAAATAAAAGCTTCAGGTATGTCACTATTTTGATAAGCCGTTTGTCTTAGAAAAAATAACCACAAAAGAAAAAATGAAAGAATTCATGTTACTCATTTACAGGGAAGGCGACGGTAAGACGAATCATTCCCCTGAAGAATTGCAAAAGTTTCTCAAGGAAATTCAGGCTTACATAACTGATCTCATGGAAACAGGTAAGCTCAAACGTGCGCAGCCACTGGTAAGTGAAGGCAAGATGATTTCAGGAACGCCGGGTGCTTTCAAAGATGGTCCATACAACGAATCGAAGGAGATCGTTGTTGGTTACTACCATATCGTTGCCAAAGATCTCGATGAAGCTGTCGCTATTGCAAAGGCCAATCCCGAATTTGCCTTTACGAAATGCACGAAGATCGAGGTGCGTCCCATCAAGCTGATGGAGGATGCTATATCCTTTGTATATCCAGCAGGGAAGTAAGCAAATTCTTTCGATGTCAAGGAATCCGGTTATCGGAACAAAACCAAAAAAACAAAAGTATGACTACACAAGATTTCACCACTACCATATTGGTAGACCAAACCCCTAGGGAAGCATTCGATGCCATCAACAATGTTCGCGGATGGTGGTCGGAAGAAATTGAAGGCAGCACAAACAAACTCAATGATGAGTTTAAGTATCATTTTGAAGACCTGCACAGTTGTCAAATGAAATTGATAGAAGTTGTTCCTGACAGGAAAGTCGTCTGGTATGTAATGAATAACTATTTTAAGTTCACGACGGACAAAACTGAATGGATAGGAACAAAAATTAGTTTTGAAATCACTAAAAAGGACGACAAAACGCAAATCCGGCTTACTCACCTGGGTTTGGTTCCCGACTATGAATGTTTTACCGTCTGCTCAAATGCGTGGACCCACTATATCCAGGATAGTTTGCGGGAGTTGATCACCACAGGAAAAGGTCAACCAAATGCAACAGGCAACCCTAGCACGGAACACGAAAAAGAACTCACTGCCTAGAAATGTACTAGCCAATTCTTCAATTACATCAAAACAATAAAATGAAAGATCAAGATTATACGACTAGCATCACGGTCGATGCTACTCCGCAGGAAGCATTCAAAAGCATTAATAGCGTTGCAAAATGGTGGACTGAAAATTTAAAAGGCAGTTCGCAAGAATTGCACGATGAGTTTACGGTTCGTTTTGGTGACGTTCATTACTCAAAGCAAAATTTGGTCGAAGTTATCCCGAATAAAAAGGTTGTGTGGCTCGTAACGGATAGTCAACTCAATTTTATTAAGACTAAAGACGAGTGGACGAACACTAGGATTGTGTTCGAGATTGCTGAGAAGGGAGGCAAAACGCAAATCAAGTTTACGCATGCGGGATTAGTTCCGGAAGTAGAATGTTACGATGGATGCTCAAGTGCCTGGAGCCAATATATAAAAGGGAGTTTATTCAAATTGTTAACGGAAGGAAAAGGAACACCCGAGTTGATAGGATAGGTGCTTCACACCGGCAATTCTTTCCTTTCACTACCAAAATGTTTATTTTTAATAAAACGCTAACATTCCGCTGGTATGACAAAGGGCATCTCTGTGTTAGTCTTCCTGCTGGTGTATTGCATTGTATCCTCCTTGGCGCAGGAACAAATGCTGGTCCTCAAGGGAGGCACTATAATTGACGTAACCAATTACGGCAATTCCGAGAAAGACGTTCTCAACGCTATGGTTTTGATCGAAGGAGGCAAAATCAAAGCGGTGGGTGCGGCAACGTCGATGAAGATCCCACAGGGAGCCAAAATAGTCGACGTATCGGGAAAGTATTTGGTGCCTGGCTTGATTGATTGCTTCGGCATCATTAATAATCAGGCGTATGCCAATGCGTATTTGTACCATGGTGTGACAACTGTTGTGATGACCGAGGATGACCGACGGGGAAAAGTCGACTGGTCAGTGAACCCGTCTCCTGCCAAAATAAAACTGGATGCGATCTGGGGCGCAGAGTCCAGACGTATCTCCATCGGCGACGCGAAAAATGCCGGATTTGAAATCATAGAATCTTGGAGCAAGGAACGGATTGATCACGAAATCGACTCGCTGGCTAAAGACGGAATAAAGGTTCTGCTCATTCATTACGCCGTTTCGCCTGGGCAGCTTCCTTGGATAGTGAGTGCCTGTAAACGAAACCACATTGCAACCATCGGCGAACTTGGTCTTTCGTCATATAAAGAAGCTGTGGAAGCCGACGTCCAGGCGTTCGTACATACCTCACGCTATTCCGCCGACGTGTTGCCCGATTCGGCAAGAAAGATATACGGCATTGCGCCCTTTGGTCCCCCCGGTCGTTACTACTACGAGTACATCGCGACGAAAGCTAAGGTGCTCGACAATGAAAAATTATTGTCACTCGCAAGGTTATATCGCGACCATCCTGTGGGACTGATACCAACAGCCAGCATGCTGGTATATCCTGAAATGGATTTCGCCACCAATCCGTGGGACGAACCTATTGCCTCCATCCTCGACGAGAAGGATATCGAATTTGAACCGTTGGACAAACAAACTGGGAAGCACAAAACACCCTCACCAATCCGTCAACGCGCAGTGCCCGCAATGGTTAGTATTGATAGTATCTTCGTTAAGAACGGGGCTCATTATTTGACTGGCTCGGGCGCTGACGCGTTTGGTTCGCTTCCCGGTATCGGTTTGTATAACGAATTGACGATGCTGTCACGCTTCGGCCTCACGAACCGCCAGGTGCTAGCAGCGGCCACGCATAACTTTGCGTTGATCTGGAATTGGACGACGCTGGGTAAGATCGAGCAGGGGAGAGAGGCCGATATACTTGTCCTGGATAAAAGTCCCGTGGAGTCTCTTAAACATCTTCGGGAAATAGATCTATTGATTGTTGACGGTGCTATTATCAGCCGGGAGATTCTTTTGCAAAAAAAATAATCGATTTACTTTTTTTTCCCAGTTAAAATGATTTCAACATCCTAATCCGAAAAAGGGCTAGTTAACTCAAGTTGCTGTGCCGGCAATTGTTGCTGTGCTTGCTTATCAAAAACATAGTTCCCGATAACAAGAAAATCGATTTCTGTGCGCATGAAACCAAGGTAGGCGTCATGGGGAGTACACACAATTGGTTCACCGCGAACATTGAAAGATGTATTAATGAGAATGCCGATGCCGGAAATGTTCTTGAAATCGTTAATAAGTTGCCAGAATTTTGGATTAGTTGCTTTATTCACGCTCTGCACGCGCGAAGAATAATCTACATGCGTCACTGCGGGGATCATCGAGCGAACATGATAAAGTTTGTCGGATAGGTTTAGACTCGCATAGTTGCTGGGCTCTTTCGTCCGAAATTCCTCTCTGAGAGATCTCACGAACACCATATAGGGAGAAGAAGTGCAGGGCGTAAAATATAACGGCATGTCTTCTTCAAGAATACTTGGCGCAAAGGGTCTGAATTCCTCGCGCGCTTTTATTTTAAGGTTAAGCGTTTTTTGCATCGCGGGACTTCTTGCATCGCCAAGTATACTTCTGTTACCGAGTGCCCGAGGTCCAAACTCCATTCTTCCCTGAAACCATCCGATGATTTTTCCATCGGCTATTTGCCGACTTATAAAAATGCTCATCTCATTAAAGTCGGAGTAATACCTATGAGGCGCCTGGAATTTATTGATTACGCTCAGCGTGTCCCCGTCCCAAAATTGTGGCCCAAGGTAACCATTCATCATGGAGTCGTGATCGGTATGAACCTTACGCTTCTGTTTATACACGATATGAGTTATGGCAAGTGCGGCGCCCAACGCTCCCCCGGCGTCGCCTGCCGCCGGCTGAACCCATACATTTTCAAATATTCCTGAGTCTGCTATTTTACTATTGCAAACACAATTGAGTGCTACACCTCCCGCCATAACCAGGTTCTTACATTGGGTTAATTCCTGTGCTGTGCGTGCTAACTTTAGCAGAATGAGTTCTGTTACTTCCTGGATAGCCAGCGCCAGGTTCATATGCTCCTGGTGAATTTCCGACTCTGAGTTTCGCCGGGGAATACCAAACAACGCCTGCCAACGTTGATCATTTGTCATTGTCAGATCGGTGGCGAATTCGAAGTACTTCATGTTAAGTAGTAATGACCCATCTTCTCTTACATCCAGCAGTTCCGTAAGGATCTTGTGTTTGAATTCCTTGACTTGTTCCGACTGGGGATTACCATAGGGCGCCAGGCCCATCACCTTATATTCTCCGCTATTAACTTTAAAACCCAAAAAATAGGTAAAGGCTGCATAGAGTAGTCCAGCCGAATGAGGAAAGTGTAACTCTCTAAGGATCGTTATTCCGCTTGGCCCGCCTTGGCAGATTGTAGTTGTTGCCCATTCCCCTACGCCGTCTATGGTTAAGATTGCTGCTTCAGTATACGGAGAAGGATAGAATGCGCTGGCTGCATGAGACAAATGATGCTCTGAAAAAAAGATGGGAACCTTCGAATGACCGAATTCCTGCAGCTTTGTCCGGATAAGCTTCTTCATAAATAGCTTATCCTTAATCCATGTTGGAATTGCTGTTATAAAACTTTTTAAACCTTTGGGTGAAAATGCGTGAAAGGTTTCCAATAGGCGCTCAAACTTCAGGAAAGGCTTGTCATAAAAAACAATGGCCGTTAGTTTATTGTAAGCAATACCCGTTTCAGCGAGTACGTACCGTATGGCGCATATGGGAAATTCGGGATCATGCTTTATCCTGGTAAATCTCTCTTCCTGGGCTGCGGCTTTTATTTCTCCGTCAATTATTATCGCTGCAGCGCTATCGTGATAAAATGCAGATATTCCAAGTATCGCTGTTCTCACTAAAGTTTAAAATAATGAATAAATAAAAGGAGATAAGGCAGAAGAACTTGTTACTGCGATGACCACGGATAAGAGCAACAGGATAGCAATAAGGGGAATGAGCCAAAATTTCTTACGGGCAATCAAGAACTGAAGAAACTCTTTTAAAAATTCCATAGCGTCAATGTATTACGTTAAAACATGTGCAAAAAATCCTCTTTATTGTAAAGGTGATCACGGGTTTGCATCACCGATTCCGTACTCCTTTTAAATTCCCTCCGCCGCATACTATTTTTACCCTGAAGTTTTCTGAGTGCTCCCATTGGCGTTACTACCAGATAGAATACAATACTGAGCAAGATCCAAGGTCCCAATATACTCATCAGCCTTACCAGTTTGAACCAGACAAAGGCAAATGGATAAAACGCAACTGGCAAAAGCATTGTAATCAGGACAAGTACGATCCCTACAGTGACAATTGATGTGTTATGGCTGATTGAAGCTGAAATCAGGGTCACCAAGATTGACAGCAATCCAAATTCCACACATTGCCTCTTATCTACAGCAGCATCGCGATTTTCATTGGTCATAGCCTTAGTAGTTTACGGTTGATGTCCGATGAAAGAGAAAGTGCTTCCTTGTTCCGGGCGTCTATGTGCAGTACTTTTTTTAAATACTTGTTTGCCCCATCAAGGTTATCCATTTTAACATAGGCATTTGCAATATGGTTTATGACCTTTACATTCATCGAGTCCGATTTAAGTGCCTCCTTCATTCTCACTATTTCCTCTACCTGATCCTTTAATTGTACCAGGTTGAATGTTGATTTATTGTGTTTGATGCCATAATCGATATAGGGCAAAGCCTCGAAGGGCTTATCAAGTCGCAGGTACAGCACAAAAAGGTAATGCGCTTTTTCAAAAGTTGGAAGCAAGTCAAAGGTTTTCTCGAAGTACATGATTGCTTTGGCTTTGTTCCCGATCTTGCCATTCAACATAGCGGCTCTTTCGTAGTAAACCTCGTCCGTGGGGTGTTCCAACACCATGGCTTCAATGATCTTTTCGGCGTCCGCCAGGTCATTGCCGGCCAGGTATTGGGTGTACAAACTGTCCATCGCTTCCTGCCAGACGATTTCCTTTTTCGCTAATCGCCAGGCGAGCTTTTCTTCTTTTGTTTCCGTTATCATGGTATCGCGCCGCAGTACTTCACTGAACGGCCAGCTCTGTTTTAACATTGTCACCTTACAGATCCCTGCCAGCGAATCCACGGAAGAGATCGGCATGGATGAGAGCAATTGATCAAAGGTCATTTCATTTTCATAGGTCAGGTCAAATATTCTGAATGCCTTCATTGCTTTATAAAAGGCGTCGGACAAAATCGCGTATCCAGTCAAATTGGGATGAACATGTTCCAGCATAAGGTCGTCCCCGATGATGTGATCTTGTGACCGTTGTTCAAAAGCTGCGTGAGTGTCTACAAGATGAACATTCTGGTATGTCTGACATAATTTAGCAATAACATCATTGATCGCTGAGGGTGCCCTGAAACGCAGTCCGTCCAGGTCTTTGGCCCTGGAAAGATATTTCCGGGCTGCAGCAACATCCCCTTCTCTGCGTGCTAACTGTCCTAAATAATAATTACACAATGCATGACGGTCATAATCTTTATTTGCCTCCTTGAATAAACCGTAGGCCAAAGAGGAATCGTTTTTTTCCAGGGACTTAACAGCAAGGGCATACTTTGACGTGAATACTGGGTATTGCGCGCTATCAACTTCTTCAGCGATAAAGGGTTTCATGTCAGCTTCATTGCTTACCAGGTTGCTGATAAAAACCGGAATTCCTTTTTCATTGAATATGCTTACCGTTTTTTTCATATTAGCTTCAAACTGTTCAATCCCGCTTCGGTAGAGCTCAGAGCCAAATGCAATTCGCTCCTGGCCTACCATTAATTTCATGCGGGTACCGGGATCACGTTTATTACCAGGTGCAATCCGGGAATATGCACTTGTCATCCATTGGACTAGACGCAATTCGCGTAGCTGCAAAACCAAGTTGATTAACCACGGATCACTACCGATATTCTCGGTTGAAGCAACGCCAAGTGTACCGTAGTATTCGTTGTGACCGGAATAAATGAGTACGGCATCTGGCTTATATTCAGAAAGGTTTTTTGCAAATCCCAGAACAGTATAAGAGTTGACCGCCGTTAAAGAGAGATTGATGATCTCAAATTTCTTATCAGGGAATGTGTTCATCAGTCTGTATTGAATCCAGCGATGGAATGAACCATTGTGAAAATATGGATAGCCAATGGTAGTTGACTCGCCGAGAATGAAAATTCTCAACGTCTTAGGATCTTTTTCTTTTTTAAATAATTCGGTATTCCCCGTGGTCGCAAGATCCTGGTTGGTGAAATATCTTCTGGACGCGTTTGGATTAAAGACCAGGAAGTTCTTGTCGGCAGGATACTCCACGAAGAGATCGAGGTCATAGCCGTAGCCAACGAATCGCAATAAAATTTCAATCAAGAATAATAGCAGAAAGGGAAGTATCATGCTAATCCACATGAACAATAGCGTCTTTCGCTTCATCACTTTCGTGTGCGGAGGTATGTCTTTAGAGGATGTACTCATATTTTCTTTCTCGTATCCGCTTACATCTGCCCCCATATCGATACCTAACCTGTTTTATCCCTGGCTAGGCGTCGTAAGTATCCGATGTTGATGCAAGGACTAAAAAAAGATAGTTTAACCATGACGTCACGGTTAAACTATCTCTCTGCTCGTAATTAATAACCAGGGTTCTGGACCCAGGCGGGATTTCTGAACATTTCATTTTGTGGAATAGGCGCCAGGTACCTCAGACTCGGATCGGCTTTGGTTGCATTGGGAATGATATTCTCTTTTGGACTACCGCCAGGCCAGCTTTCTTCATTGCGTGCTGCGACGACTTGCGGAAGCAATTGCAAACGCACGATGTCAAACCATCTAATACCAAACTCGCCTGCAAATTCGTAACCTCTTTCGAACACCACGGCATCGCGAAATGCTGCTTGTGATAGCCCGGGCGTTAGATCTGGCAACCCTGCTCGTTCTCGTACCTGGTTGATCGCATCATAAGCCGCCGCGGATGGTGCGCCTGTGGCCATAGTTGACGCCTCAGCAAAATCCAAGAGCACAAGCGGATAACGGATAATATCCAACGCTTTGTTGGTGCTAGGGCCCATGGAGATAATAGAGGTTTCAGTTTCGACCACGCCACCTGCGGGATCGCCGGCTAGTCCTTCCCGGAACTTTTTATAATATGGATGAAGACCATGGGTCTGCGGTGAATCCCAGGAAACCAAATTAAAAGTGTTATTCGATTGCTTAAGTTTTATCGTTGTATAAAAGGTAGCATCTGTCCTTTTGCACGCAGGGGCATTCAGGTAGAAATTGATTTCCGGGTAATAATCATCCCATCCGGTTTGTCCGTTAAGGGCGGCTTCTTCCAGCGGTACGCAGGAAGATCCAAAACTACGTTGCGGCAATGATCCTCCAACATTGTATTGCAGCGCGAAAATAGATTCGGAGTTATTATTGGTGTTAAATACAGTAGTGTAATCGGGCATCAAAGTGAATGCGCCTGAATTAATTACTTCCTGGGCTTCTGCAGCAGCAAGTGCATAGTTGCTCGCGTCGTTCAATGGCCATCCCGCCATAGTTAAATAAACATCTGCCAGCATTGCGGTAGCGGCGTATATGTCTGCTTTTCCAGGTTGATCTGGAAAAGAGGCCGGTAAAAGGCTTTTCGCAGTTTTGAGATCACTTACAATGGCCGCATAAATCTCACTCACAGGAGTGCGGTCAGGTCTCTCATTAACATCAATAGGAGTAAGAATAAGGGGGACTTCGCCGAATGTTCTTACCAGATTGTAATAACCCCAGGCTCTCAAAAAGAAGGCCTGACCTGCAGCGCCATTTTTCAGTTCTTCGGTGGAAGTTACTTTTTCATAGTTGGCAATGACATTGTTAGCCTGATATATTCCTGTCCAGGGTCCCTGCCACTGGGCTACCATGCTCGGATTGAGAGCTCCTCCGCTTAATTTGTCAAAGTCACGAAAATCGGCTTTGTTCAATGCAGGATCAGTCGTCAAATCATCTGCTCCGAAATAAGAGGTCATCCGACTTGTGAAACCGTAGGCGCCATCAATAGCAAGGTTAACATAGATGGAAGCAACGGCAGCATCCAGATCAGTCTGGGTCTTGAAATATGTGACAGGCGTCAAATTACCCTTGGGATCTTCTGTAAGATCCTGGCATCCTGAAAGACACAGGAGTATGAGTGCAAATGGAATTAAATATTTTTTGTTCATGATTTTCTGTTTTTGATTACAAACTTTTAGAAACCAACTCTTAATCCCATCGTATAGGTTCTTGGATTTGGAATAACACCCATTTCCAATCCCTGCGTAATGGCGTTGGTTGAGTTACTGACTTCAGGATCGTACCCGGGATAATCTGTGATCCACAAAATATTTTGTGCGCTACCGTAAATTTCCAGGCTACGTAATTTCACTTTGCTTAACAACAGGGCTGGAATATTGTATGAAAGTGAGATGTTTTTAAGTTTGATATAACTTCCATCATACACATACCGGCTGCTATTGATAAAGTTTTTATCCTTACTAAAGGAGGGAACATCGTTTTCATTTTCCGGGGTCCAAACATTCAATGCCTCTCTTGTCGTGGCATTGTAGGCCTGACCTTGTCCGCCCCACAAATAAGCCAGCGTTTGGGAATAGATCTGGTTCCCTTGCGTACCCTGGAACATGAAGCTCAGGGTAAAATTGCGGTAGGTAACATCGTTAATAAAACCAAAGGAAAAATCAGGTGTTCCGTTACCGATAACCGTCAGATCATCTGAATTGATGACTCCATCATTGTTAATATCGGCAAACTTCGAATCACCGGGCTTCCTACCGTATATGGCTGCGTCCGCCGCTTCACTTGTCTTCCAGGTCCCCTGAAATTGATATCCATAAAACTCGCCCAACGGCCTTCCGACTTTCAGCAGCGATGCTCCGGTTTGAGCAGATCCAATATTATTAACCTGGACATTATCCAATCCGCCAAGGTCAACAACCCTGTTTCTGTTGAAGGAGATGGTGAAATAACTGTTCCATTTGAGAGCATTTGTTGAAACGGGAATTCC
>Ga0193753_10002025_pt1 | contig 16539 bp, 10 predicted proteins | sample H1c2metaG_FD_144925 | JGI IMG/M metagenome (GOLD analysis project Ga0193753, IMG submission 144925) | Soil microbial communities from a riparian zone of the East river system, Colorado, United States - H1c2 | ecosystem: Environmental > Terrestrial > Soil > Riparian zone | place: USA: East... | reverse complement strand
TCACGCCGTTGCCCATGAACCCGCTCTTGCACGTGCAGGTGAAACTTCCGCGCGTGTTCATGCAGTCTGCGTTCGAGCTGCAGTTCGCCATGTGCTCGTAACACTCGTCCGTGTCGTTGCAGCCCTCGCTGCCCGTCGCGCGGCCCGTGTAACCCTTCGGACATTTGCACATGAAACCGCCTTGCGTATTCACACACGCATTCGGCCGGTTCGTGCAGTCGTCCGTGTTGGCGGCGCATTCGTCGATGTCCACGCAGGCATCCGCAGTTCGCAGATAACCCGCGTCGCACGTGCACTCGAACGTACCTTCGGTGTTCACGCACTTGCCGTGTACCCCGCAACGATCCGGCTGCAGCGCGCACTCGTCGATGTCCGTGCAGCGACCGCCATCGCCCTCGAACCCTGCGCCGCACGTACACATCTTCTTCCCCTTCATCGCGGTGCAGGTCGCGCGCAGATCACACACGGTCGCGTCGTCGAAGCACGGCACGTTGACCGAACACTCCTTGCCGTTTCCGTGAAAGCCCTTCTCACACTTACACTCGAAACCGCCCGGCAGGTTCGTGCACTTCGCGTGCGACACATCGCAGCCGCCGTTGTTCGTCTCACACTCGTCGATGTCCGTGCAGCGCGTGCCATTGGCATTGTCATCGGCGAAGCCGTTCGGACACTGGCCACACGCGACGATGAAGCCCAGGGACTCACACGTCACGAGTGGGTCGCAGCCTCCGTTATTGGTGAGACACAGATCGACGCTCGCATCAATCGCAGCATCACCGGCATCGACACCCGCATCGAGCGCGGCATCCGCAGCCGCGTCGACCGCAGCGTCGAGCCCACTGGCATCCGCGCCTGCATCGGGCGGCGCATCACGATCCCGCGGGCGCAGCCTCCCGGGCACGTACGGCAAGTCTGCAGCATCGAGCCAGGCGCTCTGACACGCGCCGGCGCTGCACGTCTCGCCGCTCTGACAGGCGATGCCGACACACGCAGCTTCCAGGCGCGCGCTCACGTAACGCGCTTCGTGCTTCACGTAGCCCGTGATCACGCGCGCTCGCGCCACCATCGCGCCGTCCGCGCTTCGGGTCGTCACTAACAACTCGAACACGCGGTCGGGATCTCCGTTGCGCGGCTCGAACACCAGCCGGATCGGCCACATGCCGGCCTCGAGCGTGTCGCCGCGCGCCGGCAAAGTGCGCGTCAACACGCGTTCGCGTTCGCCGAGCTGATCGCGATGTTCAGCAGACCAAACATCGAGCTGGAGCTTCTCGGTGCGGCTGCGCACGACCGAATCCGCATGCACGTCCACGACGATCTGCGTGGTCGGAATCGCCTTCGTTTCCAGATTGCATCCGACAGTGCACAAGACTGTCACGACTGCGAAGGCACGAGTGCCGATACGCCCGAATACTGACGGGCACGACGTAAGGCTGAGCTCGAGACTGCGGGTAAACTGCAACATACCCCCGTGTCTTCGAATACTGCATGCAACCAACAGCAGCAAGCGGAGCGCCACTGCAATGGGCGCCGAGAGGAGCAAAGACGACTATCCCGCGAACGGCGCATAACAGCAGCAAGCGGAGCGCCGCTGCTACATTCGCTGGTACCGAATCGCCGCGCGCTCTTTCGCCTTCACAGCTTCGTCCTCGCGGTTGCGAGGCGGCGCCTGCGTCACGAGCGAATCGACGAGCGTTCGCGCAATCGCGGACACATCGTTCACCGCGAGGTCGAACGCTGCTTGGTTCGCCTTCGAAGGGGCAGTGAAACCACTCAGCTTTCGAACGAATTGGACTGCCGCCGCGCGAACCTCGTCATCCGTGGCAGGCGGCTCGAAGTTGAACAGAGTCTTGATGTTGCGGCACATCGCGCGAGCTCCTCGAAAAAGACCGCTGAAATGTTAGCAGCCGTCGCGGGCCAAGGCTCGGACGACCCGAGCGGGCCACGCCTGGGACCACGACTCGGGCCAAGGCCTGTGGCAAACTTCTGGGCGTGGGCGAACGGCGCAAAAAAAGCGACCGAGAAGGCGCACCGCGGTCGCCGATCGCGTTCGTGCCGTGCAGCAACGGCGAGTACTCCCCCGCTGCCCCAACCCCGCGCGACCTGCGCGCGCACGAGCGATTCCTGCAAATCGTGGAGGAAAAGCATCGCCGGCTGGGCCTGTCGCGCCGCGAGTTTGCGCAGAGCGCATGCGGAGTCGCGTCCGCGCTCCTCGTGATCAACGAGCTGTACGGCTGCAAGTCCGACCGCGGAAAGCCGGCGGCGAAAACGGACGCGGGCTACGACGTCACGCCCGACATGACCGAGGACGCGGGGCTCGCCTGCGAACGCTTGAAGCGCAACACGTTCGTGTTCGACGTGCAGCTGCATCCACCGAACCCACTGACGCCGTGGACGGATCGCAACCTGCCGATGGACGCCGACACGTTTCTGCGCGCGGCGTTCGTCGACAGTGAGACGAGCGTCGGAGTTTTGTCCGGCATACCTGACACTCGAAACTTGGCGCTGCCGAACCTGACCGCAAACCGCATGCTGCAAGAGCTCGTCGATCGGCACGCGGGCGCGCGCTTGTTCTGTCACGCCAATCTCGATCCGAGTCGCGGTCCGTCCGAGCTCGACTACATGCAAGACGTTCACGAGCGCTATCCGCTCGCGGCTTGGAAAGTCTATCCACACGTCAACCCGTGGCGCCTCGACAGCGAAGAAGTCGGTTTGCCGTTCTTGCAACGTTCGCGCGAGCTCGGAGTGTTTCGCGTTGCCGCTCACCGCGGCATCGCCGACGACGTGGGCGACTACGCCGCGGCGTCGTCGCCGGTCGATCTCGTTCGAGCCGCGCGCGCGTTCCCCGACATTCAGTTTTTGACTTATCACTCCGGTTGGCAGGGCAACGTCGACGAGGACCATCCGTTCGATCCAACTCAGGCCAATCCCGGCGGGGTCGATCGTTTGATCAAAGCGTTCCTCGACCACGACATCGGCGACGCGGGCAACGTCTACGCCGAGCTCGGCTCGACGTGGCGCAACCTGATGACGCAGCCGCAAGCGGCAGCCCACGTGATCGGAAAATTGCTGCGCTACCTCGGCGAGGATCGCGTGCTCTGGGGTACCGACGCGGTGTTCACCGGCTCGCCGCAAGAACAGATTCTGGCGTTCCGCGCGTTTCAAATCCCCGAGTCGATGCGCGAAGCGTACGGCTACCCCGAGCTGACCGATCGCGTTCGCGTGAAGATCTTCGGAAGCAACGCGGCCCGCGTGTATGGCCTCGACCCTGACGCCGTCCGCTGCGAGCTCGAAGCCGACGCAATCTCGCGCGAACGCAGCGCGCGGCTGATCGACCCGCGCGAAGCACCGGTGCCTCACGAGCGATCCTACGGACCGCGCACGCGCCGTGAGTTTCTGGCGTTCATGCGTTTCGAACGCCGGCTTCACGAGACCTGAACGTTCGGGTTGTGACCTCGCGAGACGTGTTGGCCGTCCCCGCGATGCTCCGGGCTGCAGGTGCACGATCGCTGTGATCGATCGAAGAGCTGACTCGCGACTCACGAAAGCTGACACTTGCGTGCGTGATCGCCACAACTCCAGTTGACTGTCGCTCGAGTCTTGCTAGTGCACAGGCCCCGGGGCGGAGTTACTTTGGCTAAACTTAAATCGTACGTGATCGGCATCTTTGCCGTGTTGGGGGTGCTTGCACTGAGCGCTCCAGAAGCTGCGCGCGCCCAGAACAAGGGCGACGGTTATTCGCAGGTCATTCAGAACGCTGTTGTCGAGTTCGATGCAGGGAACTGGGCCGAGGCGCGCGTGTTGTTCGAACAGGCGCACATCTTGCGCCCAAGCGCGCGCACCTTGCGCGGAATGGGCATGGCTTCCTTCGAAATCAAGGAGTACGTGCGGGCCGAAAAGGAGCTGAACGCATCACTCGTGGACCTGCGTTCGCCGCTCGCAGAGGCGCAGCGTCACGAGGTTTTGGCCCTGCTGCTGAGACTCGAGCGATACATCGGCAAGCTCGTCGTCCACACGAGTCCCCCCGAAGCGCACCCGACGGTCACGCTCGACGGCTCGAGGGTCGAAGCCGGGATAGCCGAGATGAAGGTCGATCTGGGGCGGCACGAGCTGAGCGTCCAAGCCCCTGGCTATCGGCCTCTCAATCGAACTGTGACGATCGAGGGTGGCAAGACACAACAGCTCGAGCTGTCCCTGACGCCGCTCGACTTGGACGCGCGGGCTGCGCAGGCGGCAGCTGCAGGTACGGGTGCCCCGGAAGCAGCGGCTCCGGACCCGGTTGCAGCCGAGATGCCGGTCCTGCCACCGCTGGCCGATGATCCGCGCGATCACAAGCGTAGTGTGGTCAAGCAATGGTGGTTCTGGACGATCGTCGGGGTCGTCGTCGTCGGCGGCACTACGGCCGCGATCGTATTGACCTCGAAGTCCGGGACCGAACCACCCCTGCGTGGGAACACCGGGCCTGCCGTCCAGCTTTTGTCCTGGTCACGTTAGTTGGAGGATGGATGATCCGCGACAGGCAGTCGGGGCTTAGTTTCAGCTTGGTTTGGATCGCGATGGCGATCGTGGTCGCCGCGCTCAGCGGCGGTTGCGATAACCGCAAGCCGCGCACGCAAGTGATGGTGGTGGTGGATGCGGACGACGACGTAAGCATGCTCGCTGGGTCGTTGGTCGTCGACATCGTGGGCACCACCGGTGGCGCCGAGGAACCGAGCCCTTCGAAGACGTTCATTCTCAACAAGCCGGACAGCCCGACGTGGCCATTCAGCTTTGCGCTCGTGCCGAAAGGCGGCGACGCGAAGCGCACGTACGAGATCACGGCGACTTTGAATGGCAGCGGCGTGGACCCGATCGCGCGTTTGCGTGCGCAGAGCCAGTTCGTGCCGGGAAAGACGATCGAGCTCAAGCTTCGCTTCGAAGCGAGCTGTCTGCGCGAGAAGAGCTTGGACTGTGAGGAGAGCCAGACGTGTGACAAAGGGACGTGTGTCGCGGCGCTGGTCGATGCGACAACCCTCAAGCCGTTCGGCGATGATTCGCCCGACGTGATCTTGCCTGACGGTGGGAGTGCTGGCACCGGGACGACTGCGAATCCGAATCAGGAGAGCGGCACCGGCGGCAGAAGTGGTGCAGCTGGTGGCGGCGGGCGGACAGCGGTGGGCATCGCTGGTTCGAGTGGAGGAGCTGCCGGAGCTGGAACAGCTGGCTCAGCTGGCGCGCCGATCGGGGATCCGTCGATGCCGGCCAACTGTGGCGATGGAAAGCTGACCGGCGATGAGAAGTGCGACACGGCGATCCCCGCCGGGACCGGCGGGGCGTGTCCAACCGAGTGCATGCCGGCGAGCGTGTGTGAAACGACGGCGCTCGAAGGCACCGGGTGTCAGACGGTCTGTGCGCCTCACCCGATCACCGCGCTCGAGTCCGGCGATGGGTGTTGTCCCGCGGGCGCGGATGGGAACAGCGATAACGATTGCCGATCGCAGTGCGGCAATGGGCAGATCGAGGCAGGGGAATCTTGCGACCCGGTAGAGATGTGTCCGACTGCTGCGACCTGTGTGTCTGCGAACGCGTGTCTCAAGGCTCTCGTCGCCGGCGATCCAACCGCGTGCAATGCGACGTGTGTGATGGAGCCGATCATCGAGTGCGTGTCCGGCGATGGCTGTTGCCCGTCGAACTGCACGCGAGCGAATGACAACGATTGTTCCGCGAGCTGCGGTGACGGCGTCGTGGATCCGCGAGCAGGCGAGATCTGCGAGCCTGCGGGCGCGCCGTCGTGTCCAACCGCTTCGAGCTGCAACGACAACAATGCCTGCACGCTCGATTTGTTCACGGGCAGTCCAAACAACTGCAACAGTTTGTGTACGCCGATTCAGATTCCAGCGCCGTTGAACGGCGATGGTTGCTGCGCGACGAACGTGGGCGCGAACGCGAACAACGACAGCGACTGTCAGCCGAAGTGCGGCAACAATGTGGTCGAGCGCGGCGAGCGTTGCGATGGCCGGTGTCCGGCTGCAGCAGATTGCGATGATGGAAACGCGTGCACGCGTGATGAATTGATGGGGTCAGCGTGTACGGCGGCTTGTGGGCATACGCCGATTACGGCGAGAGCGAATGGCGATGGTTGCTGCCCGGCTGGCGCGAACATGACCAACGATAACGATTGCCGCGCCGTGTGCGGGAATAACGCGGTCGAGAGCGGCGAAGAATGCGACGGCAACTGCGGAGCGGTGGACGACGGGAATGCGTGCACGAGCGATGCGGCGGGGGCTGCGTGTAAGAGGTCGACGCATACGCCCATCACGTCGCGAGCAGCGGGTGACGGTTGCTGCCAGTCGGGCGATGGGCCGACGCAGGATGCTGACTGTGCCGGCTGCGGGAATGGAAGGAAGGAGGGCGCGGAAGAATGCGACGACCGCAACACGGCCAACGGCGACGGTTGCAGCTCGTCGTGTAAGAACGAGCCTCCGCCGGCAGTGTGCGGGAACAATACGAGAGAAGGCACCGAAGCCTGCGACGACGGCAACACGATGTCTGGCGACGGTTGCAGCTCAACTTGTCAGATGGAAGCCTCTCAACCGGTCTGCCCGAACGGAATGGTGGAGACCGGCGAAGAGTGCGACGGGAATTGTCGAGCGCTCAACGACAACGATCCGTGCACGACTGACGTGTCTCCGGGCACGTGCAAGCAGCCGACGCATACGCCGATTGGCCCATCAGGGACTCGCACAGACGGCTGCTGCCCCGGCGGAGGGGTCTTCGCTACGGATGCGGATTGTCCTGGTTGCGGGAACGGCGTAGTCGAATCGCCTGAACAGTGCGACGGCTCCGCGACACCACCCGATACGTGCAGTTTGTCATGCACGATCATTCGCGGAGAGCTACCTCCCGTCGACGCCGGCATCTAGCCACCCGCTCCCTAGGCAACGCCGTGCAGGTGCGGTCAACATTAGCGGCGCGGTCCCACGCGCTCGCTCAACCAATAAGGTTCGCTGTTAAGCGCCGCACGGACGTGGCAAGCCGCGTCCGCAGATTGCGAGCCGCGCAACGCGGCTCGCTGTTGTGGCTCGCTGTATTAACCTTCACGTCACCGAAACGTCGCTCTCTCGTGCGAGATGTCCCGCCTCAATCCTCGAGCTCTGGGAGATTCACTCGCAATGCAGAACAACGTGGAGCTGATGCGTGTCGCTTACGACCGAATCGTCGCCGACTACGACTCACGCTGGAGCGTGCACGTCGCAGAACCTCAACGACGCTTGACTCGCGAGCTCCGCTTGCTCCCCGGCGATCGCTGCGCCGATCTCGGCTGCGGCACCGGCATCGACACACTCGAACTCCTCAAACTCGCCACACCCGGCGAAGTCGTCGCCGTCGACTGCTCCCCCGGCATGCTCGATACCGCCCGCACACGCGCCCAAACAGCCGGCTTCCCACTCACGACACGCTGCGAAGGCGCCGATGAATTCATCGCACACGCCGAAGCCGCAAGCTTCGACGTGATCAGCTTGCGCTTCTGCCTCGGCTACCTCGACTGGCGCACCGCCCTCCCCCGCGCCGCACGATTACTTCGCGCCGGCGGACGCATCGGCATCCTGACGATCCTCGCAAACAGCGCACCCCAAGCCTACACGACGTACAAACACATGGTGTCCGAACTGGGCCTCCCGGACGTCCCACTCACCGCACTCACCTCACTCGACCCGATCACCGAACGGCTCGCTGCCGGCGGCACCGTGATCGAAAGCGCTTGGCAGCACGACTTCCGACTCGAGTTCGAATCCGGCGAACAACTCGCGAGCTGGCTCCAAACGAGCGGCATCGCAACGAGCCCCGCACTACCCGGCATCCCGACCGCCGCCGTGCAAGCACTCTGGCGCAGCTTCGCGGAACGCCTCGAAGCATTTCGCGAAGGCGACATCGTCCCGCTCGACTTCCACCTCGCCGGCGTCGTAGCCAGCCTACCCGAACTCGCCGGCCACGCCTGAGACACCGCCCCGAATCTCCCGTCCCCGCTCGGACTTGAGGTAAGCTACCTCGAGCAGCTCGTCGCCGAGGGCTGCACCGGCGGGAGGGACGCAGCATGAGCGACGTCTGGGGGTACGCCGATCTGCATTGCCACCCGATGGCGCACCTCGCGTTCGGAGGTAAACAATCGAACCATCGCCTGTTTTGGGGTGAACCCACCGGGCCCGCCGACCAAGCACTCGCCTGCTGCGGCCCGAGCCACTCGATGTGGAAGACGTTTCTGCCGTTTCTCGTCGGTCGGCCAGTCGCGGAATCCGGCTACCCCGATTTCCGCGACTGGCCGACCGCAACCACGCTGATCCACCAGCAAATGTATTGGGAGTGGATCAAGCGCGCACACGCCTCGGGCTTGCGCTTGATCTGCGCGCTCGCCGTCAACAACGAATACCTGCCGCACCTCTACCACGGCGGCTATCACGCGAAGAACAGCGACCACGAAGCGATCGGCGCACAACTCGCAGGCATGCAACGCATGATCACCGAGCACAGCGCATGGATGGAGATCGCGCTCACCCCCGCCCACGCACGCCGCATCATCAGCGACGGCAAGCTCGCAGTCGTGCTCGGCGTGGAAGTCGATTCACTCGGTGGCTGGCGCAGGCCCGAAGATGCAACCGAAGTCGCAGCGGGCAAGCTCGTCGACGACCTATTCGCGAAAGGTGTCCGCACGCTCACCCCGATCCACCTCGCGAACAACGCGATCGGCGGCTGCGCCTGCTTCCGCGACGCGTTCAACATCCTGAATCACTGGCTCAACCGCAACACACCGACTGCAGCCAATGGCGGCTTCTGGGAAGTCGACGCAAAAGTCGACACGAGCGGCCTCCGCGGTGTCGAGTTCGTGCTCGGACGCGACGCCGAAGACACGCGCCTTCGCAACGTATACACGCACAAGTTCCCCGCGTACGCGCGGCAAGACGGCCACATCAATCGTGTCGGCCTCTCACCGATCGGCTCCTCTTTCATCAAACGCATGATGCAGCGCGGCATGTTGCTCGACATCGATCACATGTCCCAGCACTCGCGCGACGACGTCATGCAGATCGCGGAGCACACGCAATACCCCGTCGTCTCGAGCCACTCCGGCTTTCGCGATCTCGGCCTGCGCCGCGCCGAAGCCACCAATCAACAACTCCGCGGCGTGAAGAACGAGTTCATGCTGGAGCGCGCGTTTCTCCAACGCATTCGAGCGCTCGGTGGGATCGTCGCGCCGGCGACACGCGTCGGCCCGGTGTCGACGACATTCGCGCATCCGAGCCGGCCCGACTTCAAAGCAACACCCAACCAAGACACCGCGCTCAGCTGGGCGCACGCGTATCTGTACGCAACCGAGGTCATGGGAGACGCGGGCGGAGTCGGCGTCGGTACCGACTTCAACGGCCTATCCATGCAACCACACGGTCGCTTCGCGAATGTTAATCCGATCGGTGTTCCACGACGCGTTCAATACGGCGTCGATCAGATGGTGCAAACGACCGAGCTCTTGCGCCAAAGCGATTCACCCGGCAAGCGCAAGTACGACTTCAACCGCGATGGTCTCGCACACTACGGACTGCTCCCCGACTTCGTCCGCGACATCGCCAATCAGTACGGCAGCGACGAGCCACTCGTTCCATTCTTTCGATCGGCGCAGCGGTTCATCGAGACTTGGGAGCGCTGCGAAGCGGCGAGCGCGCGTGTCGTCTAGTTTGCACACGCGACTCGTCGCTGCAGCACTGCTCGTGAGCACAGCGTTCGCAACGAGCGTCCAGGCCCAAACCGCGACCGACGAAGCGCTCGCGAGGCTCGAAGCGATCGACACACTCCGCGCAGGTATCCTCCGCGTCCCAACCGCAACGCTCGCAGTTCGCGACTCCGCGAGCGCCGCAAACACGTCCGCGGGGTTCGGCCTCGGTCTCGCGCTCGCCGGCCTCGAAAAGCGCGGAAGTGCCTGGGAAGCGGTCCGACTCGACGAGCTCCGCGTCTGGACCCACGGCGAAGTCGGCCTCGCTTTCACCGTGCTCGATCTGCAGCAACTGATGTTCGGCACCGACATCGATCACGACTTCTGCGTGGCCGCCGCGTTCGTGATCACGCACGGCGATTGCCTGCACGGCGGCTGGTTCGGCATTCACGCGCAACTCTTTCATCACGCCTACGCATCCGAAACCGCCCGCTGGTTTCATCGCTGGTTCGAAGTCGGCGCCGTGTTCAGCCCCTTCGGAGATTCATTCGACGTCGACTTCGCGCGCGCTCGTCTACCGATCACGCTCGGGGTGAGCCTCGATCACGTCGCAAACGTCGCGTTGCCTTCGAGCGAACCCGCCGTGCGACTGCGCGGGCTCGCGAGCATCGCCGGCGTCTATCGCTTTGCCGAATATCGCCTCGAGCTCACCGGCGCGGTCGACTATCGCCCTGCCCTCGCCCCCTTCGACTTCGCCGACGACTCCGCTGCCACCGCTCGAGTCAAACTCGCGTACGTCTGGCTAGCCTCGCTGTTCGGCACGATTCGCGCGCCGGCGCAGCGCGTCTACCTAGAGTTGCGCGGAAGCCACTACGACAAGCCCTGGGTCGCGGAGCAGCCGATCGCGGGCCGCAACCTGCTCGAGATCACGGTCGGCTTCGAACTCGGCGTATTCGAAGTCACGCCGAGCTGAACTTCACGGCTTGTCGAGGTGGGACGCGACCGCCGCGAGCACTGCAAGCAATTCCCCCGGCTCGACCGGCTTCGCGAGATGCATCGTGAACCCAGAGCGAAGCGCCTTCGTCCGATCCTCACCACGCGCGTACGCCGTGAGCGCGACCGCGAGAATCCGCCCGTTCTGATCCGGCGGAAGCCCGCGCACGCTCCGAATCAGCGAGTAACCATCGATGTCCGGCATCCCGATATCCGAGATCAAGATGTCGAACGGCTCGTGCTCGAGTACCGCGAGCGCTTCGTTTGCACCGGACGCGGTACTCACGTGGGCTTCGCACTGCTCGATCAGATAGCGTAGTAGCTCACGCGTCTCGTACTCGTCATCCACGACGAACACGCGCAAACCCTTCAACTCCTTCGGGCAATCGAACGTCGGACGCGGCATGAAGTCCGCGTCCTCGCTCATTTCGGCCGGAGCCTTGTCCGCACGCAACGGCGCCATCGGCAAACGCACTTCGAACGTCGCACCCGTACCGGGCCCGTCGCTACGCGCTTCGATCGTTCCGCCGTGGAGCTCCACGAGCGACCGCACGATCGCCAAGCCTAAACCGAGCCCACCGGCGCGACGTGTGAACGACGGGTCGGCCTGGCGGAAGCGCTCGAACACGAGCGGCAAGAATTCGGCCTCGATGCCTTGGCCGTTGTCTGCAACGACGAGCTCCACGAACGAGTGCGCACGACGCAGGCGCACTTGAACGCGACCGCCCTTCGGCGTGAACTTGATCGCGTTCGACAGCAGGTTCCAGGCGATCTGTTGCAAGCGATCCGCGTCGCCCACAATCGTCGCATGCGAATCCAGCACCGGCTGCAAGCGCACGTTTTTCGCTTCCGCAGCCGGCCGCACCGCCTCGATCGCCGCTTCCACTACACGCACCATCTCGACCGGGCCGACGCTCAACACGAGCTTGCCTTGCTCGATGCGCGAGAGATCCAGCATGTCGTCGATCAAGCGCGCTTGGATCCGCGCGTTGCGCTCGACCGTCTCGAGCGCCCGCGTCGCACGTTCCGGCGGTAACGTGCCTTGCCGCAGCAAACTCGACCAACCAACGATCGCGTTCAGCGGCGTCCGCAGCTCATGGCTGAGCGTGCTCAAGAATTCGTCTTTTGCACGGCTCGCGTTTTCAGTCGTCACTCGCAACGCCTCGATCCGCCGCCGCGCGAGCACCTGCTCGGTCAATTCGACCGCGACGATGACCACCCCATCACGCCCGAGCGCGCCGCCGACGAGCGGCTGCACGATGAAGTTGAAGTAGTGGTCGTTCAGCCTTCCTTCATCGGCCAGCGGAACGACCATCTCGGACACGCGATACGGCTCCCCCGTGCGCAAAACGTCATCGAGCGCCGCGAGCGACGCGTGCCCCTTGAGCTCGGGGAATGCCTCGCGGATGGGCCGGCCCACGAGGTCGCCTCGATTCATCATCGTGCAATACGCGGGGTTCGCGACTTCGTACCGGAGCTCGGTTCCGAGCAACACCGCGACCGGCACCGGCGCTTGCATGAAGACCGCGTACAAACGCGCGCGCTCGTCTTCGGCCACCTTCTGCAAACGCGCAATCGTCAGCCGCGTCGAGACACGTGCGACGAGCTCGCGCGCAGAAAACGGCTTCACCAAGTAGTCGTCGGCTCCCGACTCGAGCCCTTCGACTTGCGACTCTTCGCCCGCACGCGCCGAGAGCATGATGATCGGAACGCTCTTCGTCCTCGGATCGCTTCGCAACGCTTTCATCAGACCGAAACCATCTAGGTTCGGCATCATTACGTCGGTCAACACCAAGTCGGGTGGATTTGCGAGCGCAACTTCGAGCGCCTTTTGACCGTCGCTGACGGCTTCGATGTTCCACCGCTCTCGGAGCAGACGCGAGACATAGTCACGCATGTCCGCATTGTCGTCCGCGAGCAGAATACGGGCGCCGTCTACCTGCCCACGCGACGCGAGTTCCGGCGTCACCAGCTCTTCGGCAACGAGGGGCGCTTGGCGCGCGGAGGGCAACCAGCGCTCCGCTTCTTGCACGAACGGGACTGCGCCGGCAGCTGTCCAGCTGAGCACGCGCCGCGATCGGATGCGCGCGTCGGGCAAATGCTCCCGGCCGCGCGGGATCAGAACCGTGAACGTCGTGCCCGCGCCGAGCTCACTCGCGACCGAGATGTTTCCGCCGTGCAGCCGCACGAGCTCGGTGACGAGCGCGAGCCCGATACCCGAACCTTCGTGCGTGCGCGAGCGCGAGCCTTCGATGCGGTGAAAGCGTTTGAACACGTTCGCGAGCTCGTGGCTCGCGATGCCGGTGCCGGTGTCGCGGACGATCAGCTCGGCGTGATCACCAACCGTCCGCAAGCGCACCGAGATCGTGCCGTCGAACGTGAACTTGAGCGCATTCGACAGCAGGTTGAGCACGACCTTTTCCCACATCTCGTGGTCGACGTAGAACAGCTCGTCGAGCGGCAGCGCATCGACTTCGAAGCGCAAGCTTGCGCGCTCGATCGCGGAGCGAAACGCGCTCGCGAGATCGGTGGTGAGCGCAGCGAGATCGGTCGGCTCGAAGCTCGCCTCGGCCCGGCCGGCTTCGATCCGCGAAAAGTCGAGCAACGCATTCACGAGCCGCAACAGCCGAAGCGCGTTGCGATACGCGGTCTCCAGGTTCTCGCCGCTGAGTTGCCGGCTCGGCGATGCGATCGAATCCGAGAGCGGCCCGAGCATCAATGTCAGCGGCGTACGAAACTCGTGGCTGACGTTGCTGAAGAACGCAGTCTTCGCGCGATCGAGCTCGGACAAGGCCTCGGCACGCTGCTTTTCGTGCTCGTACGCATCTGCGTTCGCGATGCTCGCCGCGAGCTGGCCTGCGACGAGGCTGAGAAACCCGCGATACGAATCATCGAACAATCGGTATGGATTCAATCCAACGACTAAAACGCCCGAGCGACCCGTCTCACCCGTAGGCGCGATGGGCACGAACGCAACCTGCTTCGGTGGTTTGTCCCAGGCACCCGCCGGCAAGGCACCGAGCACCTTCTCGGGTTCGTTCACCACGCCGAGCTGCTGGTCGTGAATGCTGCGCGACCACGGCAGCTCGGGCGCTTTTTCGATGACGATCGTCGCGGGTGCGGCCGAGTGCGCCGGTGAAATTCCGGCTGCGCCCACGCGCGTGAGCGTGCGCTTGCTCTGATCGGCGAGATAGATCAACGCGAACGGCAGGTCGCGGGCGTGGTTCGAAAACGTCTGCGCCGCTCGCGCACACACGTCTTCTGAGCTGCGCGCCTCGGCCGTCTCCGTCGACAGCGCACTCAAGAGCGACAGCTGCCGCTCGGTGATGATGCGCTGCGTGTCATCCGTATTCGCGCACAGAATGCCGCCAGTACCACCCTGGTCGTTCGGAACCGGGCTGTACGAAAACGTGTAGTACGTCTCTTCGGCGTAGCCGTGACGCTCCATGATCAAGAGCAGGGCCTCGTCGTACGTGCCCTCGTTCATGCTCATTGCGGACCGCGCGCGCGGATAGACTTGATCCCAGATCTCACGCCACACGAGCGACGCGGGCTGTCCGAGCGCCTCGGGGTGCTTGCCGCCCACGATGGTCTTGTAGGCGTCGTTATACAGATTGATGAACTGCTCGCCCCACCAGACGAACATCGGTTGGCGCGACGTCAGGACTACGCGGACACAGGTCTTCAGACTTTGAGGCCAGCTCGGGACCGGGCCGAGCGCGGTGCTCGCCCAATCGAATGCCCGCATGCGCGCTCCCATCTCGCCACCACCGGCAAAGAGTACTGCTTGTTCGTCCGTCGCCTCTCGCACCATGAATGGGACCTCGCCCTGTTCTGGCTGTTGGCACGTATCATATCAGCCGTGCAAGTCTGGCCTGCCTGCAGCCGTCGGCGGTGCAAAACTGCCCCGCTTCGTGCGAGACTAGAGCGCTGGTTTCAGGTTTCGCGAGGCGACTGCACTCACAGAGGAGCTGACTATCTCGACCTGCACACCCAGCGCACGCACGAGCGCGATCGCAGCGTGCATCGACACTCGATACGCCGGGCTTGCAGCTCGTGGCGGCACGAACAAAGCTTCGTTGAAACGCTTGCCGCACTCGCGTGCCTTCGCGAGAAACACCGAACGACTCGCAGCGGTGCGGCCTGTCATCAACTCGAGATCGAAGACGAAGATGAGCGCCGTGCGCCCGGGGAAGCGCCGCTCTAGCTCGTCGTAGAAGGGACCGACGATCCAGTTCACGAGGTCGAGCGTTCCACGCACCGGCTCGAGCAACTGCACGACTGCGCCGGGTGGCGATGTGAACCACACGGCTGCACCGCCGTAACTCATGTGCGGCGCGCGCGGGAACGCAGCGCGCGTGCTGACGGTGCTGATCTCCTCCATACAACCCCGCAGGACAGTGTTCGGCATAGCACGAGTGTGCGAGCCGTCACTTGGCTTTTCCGAATTTTGCCGTGTCCCGGCGCAGACGCGCGACCGGCGCTACGCTCCGATTCGATGTCTCGCAACGTTCGCTGGTTTTGCTGGGTGTTCACGCGTCATCGAACGAGCCTCAGCGCCTTGCTTACAATCCTGTCAGTGAGTCTGCAGGGTGCGAGAGTGCGCGCAACCGGGGCTCCGCCCGCGCTCGAGCCGCAACATTTGGAGCAGGCGTTCGCTCGCGCGGCGACGCTGCCGCGATTGCAAGCACTCGTGATCGCACGTTATGGCGCGATCCAGGCCGAGCGTCGCTTCCACGGGCCGAGCCTGGATGCGCCGGTCAACGTGAAGTCGATCTCGAAGAGCATCATCTCCGCGCTCGTAGGTATCGCGATCGAACAGGACAAGCTCGCGGGGGTCGAGCAGCCGATCGGGCCGTTCTTCGCGCACACGCTGAAGCGGCAGACTGACCCGCGAGTCTCGGGGATCACGATCGGACAGCTGCTTTCCATGCAGTCGGGCCTCGTCCGGACTTCCGGGCCGGCGTACGGAACTTGGGTCGCGAGCCGAAACTGGGTCGACTACGTGCTGACGGCGCCGCTGATGTCCGAGCCCGGCGGTCCGATGGTGTACAGCACGGGCAACAGTCACTTGTTGTCGGCGATCCTGACGCAAGCGACTAGACGTTCGACATTCGACTATGCGCGTACCCAGCTCGCAAAACCGTTAGGCATAACGCTGCGGGCTTGGACGCGCGACCCTCAAGGGATCTACTTCGGCGGCAATCAGATGCGGTTGTCCGCGCATGCGCTCGTGCGCTTTGGCGAGCTGTACCGAAACCACGGTCGAGTCGGCGACCGTCAGGTCATTCCGGAAGCCTGGGTCGAAGCGTCATGGACGCCGCGGACACGCTCGATCTTCAGCGGCCAGCTCTACGGCTACGGTTGGTTCATCGCGCGCGCGGGCGAGCACCCGATGTACTACGCGTGGGGCTACGGCGGTCAGTTCATCTTCGTGATCCCAGATCTCGAGCTGACGGTGGTCGCGACCTCCGCACCGAACGGGCCCCGCGACTGGGAGCATCTCGGCGGAATCTACGGACTGCTGCTCGAGGACATCGTGCCCGCCGCCGAAGCTGCACCACCCGGGGCTTAATGCGAGGCCGAGCTGATCGCCCGGCGTGTGCGCATCGCCGGCACTAGACACAAACTCGCTAACAGCGACAGTCCAACGAACACGTGTAAGAGGCCGCGCCAGCCAAACAACTGCTGCACGCCGACAGTGACAGCGCCTTGAAGAAGCGCACCGACCGACCCGAGCGCGTTTACCAATCCAGTAGCCGTCGCTGCAGCCTCGGAGCCGCCGGCATCTTGAGCTGCTGCACCGGACAAGAGCGCGTCGGGCCCGAACAACAACGCGCCGATCAGTGCGAGCGCACCGAAGTGCC
>Ga0193753_10002024_pt1 | contig 16544 bp, 17 predicted proteins | sample H1c2metaG_FD_144925 | JGI IMG/M metagenome (GOLD analysis project Ga0193753, IMG submission 144925) | Soil microbial communities from a riparian zone of the East river system, Colorado, United States - H1c2 | ecosystem: Environmental > Terrestrial > Soil > Riparian zone | place: USA: East... | reverse complement strand
TGTATTGACTTGAAACGCTTATGCGCCAAATCCAAGTCTTGCTGACGAGTTTTCTGGGTCTTCTTTTGGAAACAGTGCAAGACATAAATCCCCTCCGGCCGCGTTGCCCAGATAAATGCAGCGGAATGCTCCTGACGATTCCCGGACGCGAATTTCGCGCACCCCTGCGCCTACGGTAGGCATGGGCTTCCAATCGTCGGGGTCCACGCCTTCCTGAACATGCTCGAGTTGATAGCCAATTTCGCGCCGCGCCTCTTCCGGAAAAGCAATTAAGTCTCCCTTGCTGCTACCCATCCAGATAACCGGTTTCATCGAGTTTTAATATGCACGAAACTATATAATTATACAAGTAGCTGCATATCCGGATCTATGACTGATGCTCTGCAACTGAACCACTCGAGGCCCCGTCAGTACGATGATCCCTTAGGGGGTAAACTCCGTGGATACTACTTCCTTGCTGCTCTCAAGATGGAGATGCAGGCGACAGCGCCCACCGGGATAGCGGGTTGCATAAGGAAGCGTGTCGAAAAAGAAATCGTGGTTGTCGGCAATGCCCATCATGCTGAGCTTGCTGTTTGTGACGATGATGAGCGTGGTCACCACCATCATCACCATCATGACGATCGGGTCGCGACATCCTCGATGACCACACCGGCTCCTCGGCTCGGCTGAATTCCGGGTGCGCTGGCCCCGGTTGGGCTAGTCGAGCGGGCGGGCGTGGTCGGTGCGGCTTCGCGGTAGACTGGTACCGAGGCTGCGGCCGTTCTATGACTCGTTGCGAGCATCTCTCGCCACAATGTGCCCTTGAAAGCACTTTATGGCGCTTAATGTTCTCTTAAGAGCATACATCTTGATACTTATGCAATATCCTGTATGCTCTCAAGGGCACCTTAATGTACTTAATATGCTCTTGAGGGAACATGGCCGCAAGGAACCAGCTACTCCAAGCTCCGCCCTACCCCGTCGAACAGGCGCTCACCCGCCTCGGCGAGAACCTCCGCACGGCCCGAATCCGGCGAAATTTCACGATTGATGAAGTCGCCCAAAAGATAGGGACAGGACGGCGCGCCGTCATGGATGCCGAAAAAGGTAAGGCTTCAACCGGCGTTGGGATCTACGTCGCTCTGCTGTGGGTCTATGACCTACTTCCACAACTGAACGACGTAGCGAACCCTGCCAAGGATGAGCAAGGGTTGACGCTGGTCGCCCCCAAAGAGAAAACCCGCGCCCGGAAAAGTGGGGAGCTCGACAGTGATTTCTAAGGCGTCCCCCTCCGAATGCTTCGTCTACATCACGCTGCCGGGACAGGTATCAGCAGTAACGGCGGGCCGATTCGTCCTGGAAAAAAACGCCAGAGGCAACGCCCTCGGGCGGTTTGTCTACGGCCGCTCCTACCTGGAGAACCAAGACGCCGTTGAGTTCGATCCGGTCGAGCTCAAACTCTCGACCCAGACCTACGAGACTGCGCAATTAAACGGCGTCTTCGGCGCCCTGCGCGATGCTGGACCCGACTACTGGGGCCGCCGCGTCATCGAGAAGCACGCAGGCCGTGCCCAACTCGGTGAACTGGATTACCTGCTGGAGTCACCCGACGACCGCGCGGGCGCTCTCGCGTTTGGGCGCAACAACGTCCCGCCCGCCCCGCAACGGAAATTCAACAAAACGATCGATCTCGAGAAACTCCAGGGTCTCGCCGACGCTCTGGTCAAGGATCAGATCCCAAACGATCCCCAAGCGCAGCAGGTCCAAGATCTAATGTTGCTCGGCACGTCGATGGGCGGCGCTCGCCCGAAGGCCGTAGTGCAGGACGATGATGGCCTTTGGGTAGCAAAATTCAATCGCGACGACGACCGCTGGAACAATACTCGGGTCGAGCACGCCATGCTGCGGCTGGCTCGCGAATGCGAAATTAAGACCGCAGAAAGCCGGATAGAGACGGTCGGCGGCAAGGATGTGCTGCTCGTCAAGCGCTTCGACCGGGAGAAAACTGCGAAAGGTTATACTCGCGCGCGCATGGTCAGCGGCCTGACGATCCTGCGCGCCGATGAAGCACCTGAAGCGAGACAGAACTGGTCCTACGTGATCTTGGTCGAAGAACTGCGCCGGATTGTCGAAGACGCCAAGAAGGATGCCCGCGAACTGTTCCGCCGAATCTGCTTCAACTCGCTCATCTCGAATCTCGACGATCACCCGCGCAATCACGCGGTAATCGCGAAGGAAAAGAACTGGAACCTCTCGCCCGCCTATGACCTCACGCCATCAGTGCCCGTGAGCATAGAACGCCGCGACCTCGCCTTGGACTGCGGTGACATGGGCCGCTATGCCAATGCGAAGAACATACTCTCGCAGCATGCGCGCTTCCTGCTCGATAAGGACGAAGCGGACAAGATCGTCAACAACACGAAGGCGCGAGTCGAGGCGACGTGGTACGAGACCTTGCGCGCCAGCGGTGTATCTGAAAAAGACGCCGAGACCATTCGCGGCGCCTTCGTCTATCCGGGGTTCTCGTTGTAGCATCAGCGAGTTCGCCCTCTCAAACCTGGTGGGATCTGACGATGTATACGCCCGGTCGAGGGTCAGCAATGCAATGCCAAGACCGCTTGCTCAACCCGCTGATACTGAACTCCCTCCTGCTCCAGGCGGACGCGGTCGCCGAGGCGGTCGTTGCGAAGGTCGTCGTAGAGTGATTGTTCGAATGGGTCCAGGGTTGGCAGGTCGCGTAGCACGCGGGTGCCACTGAGTTCTTCGGTCCAGAAGTCGCGGTGATTGACGAGCGTATCGCGATCCATGAGGAATGAGCGGGTGTGCGGAAAGTATTGGCGGAGGCGGCTCAGGATCGCGAAGCCGTGCGTGTCGAGGTCACCCCAATAGTGCAGGGGTTGCTTTGCAAGCCATGGGAGGGCTCGGACCAGGTCGATAGCGTAGCCGCCGCCGAAGAGACCGGCGCGGCCTTCAGGCACGCGCTCGATTTCACGCTCGATGTCGTCCCGCCTTCGCGTAAGGTCGCGGATACGGGCGCTTGGATCATCCTGGGCGCCCACCGCCAGGTCGCGCAGCAGTTGAAAGGTTGAAAGAGCGTCAGGAGACGTGACTCGGTTCCGATGAATTGTTGTGGTGCCAGCGTCTGTAGCCACTCGATGGCTTTCTCGGTGGCGGGGGTGAGGTCGAACTCGGCGTCGGGCCCGGATTTCGGATAGTACTTGCGCAGATACGCGCGATTCGGTGCAGCCCAGTCTTCGAGATAGTCACGCGCGGAACGCGGGTAGCGTTCAGGGTACGTTTCACGCAGATGGTCGAGATAGGCGTCGAGGTGTGCCGCGATTTCCGGGGCCGGGATCGCGCGACGATTGGGTTGTATCAAAGCGAGGGTCAGGAAGCTTAGGACCAAGGGTGCGTGGTCCGCAACGAGGATCCGCCACGCGGGGTGGACTTGGCGGAGACGGTCCAGAGTATCGTGGTCTATCGGTCATTGTATCGCGCAGGGCGGCGGCCGACTCAAGCAGACAAATAACGGACGCGCAGTAGGTTCGATTCGCGCCCCCGCCACGTTCTGTCCCGCCCTTATTGATTTATAAGGGCTTTTTGTGCTGTTTTCGGTGGATGGTGGGCCGTGGGCGATTCAGACTGTTCCGTCGATATTTGTTCGCATAAAACTTAAATGATTTCCGCCACTTGCGAGATCCATAAAGCGCCTCAGCGAGGTGGGGGGCTAGAGAATCACACTCACGCCTAATTTTGGCTTCTCGATTTACATCATCCGGCGGAAGTTCATCCCGGATCTATTTCTCCCTTTCATCAGGGCACAGGCCATTGGCCGGCAGGGGGCTTGAAAAGCCAGAGCCGAAGACGAATGCAAGCACAGCGAGAGAAAAACACTGTTCGCCGGCTGCAACAGTTTTTCTAGTGACTGTCGGGACTCTGGGCGGTAGCGTTCGCTAACGCTCAGGGCAGTCCTCGATTCCGACACCGACCACTATAAGACTCCGGGTCATCATTCGATCACATCATGGCGTTGGCGGCCAGCAAGAAATTTCAGTAGGAGCAGCTTTGAACAACGCGCTTTCATCGACGGCAGAATACACTTCTCCCAACAAAGTGGTGATCGTGCTCGGGGCGGCTACACCAGGCAACATGGGTCAGGGCATAGCGCGCCGCTTCGCTCAAGAAGGCTCAACCGTACTGGTGGCGGGCCGGCACAAGACACCGCTCGCCGAATTGGCTTCCGAACTCGGCGGCGCGTTTTACGAATGCGACATTACTTGCAAGGACCAAATCGATTCAATGGTTCAGTTTGCGATGGAAACATTTGGGCGCGTTGACGTTGGGATCAATTGCACAGGGTGGGGACTACTCGCGCCCTTTGAATCTACGACAGAAGAGCAGTTGCGCAGTTGCAACAAATGATGTATCTACAATTTAAAGGTCCATTTCAGTTTATGCAGGCGTTGGTAAAAGTCATGAAAACGGGCGGTTCGATCATCATGATTTCGACAGCGACCGCCACCATCATGTTCGAGCAGCACAGCGCCTATATGGGCACGAAGGCCGGTATCGATCATGTGGTGCGAACGGTCGCCAACGAGTATGGCGTGAAAGGCATCCGTGCCAATTCCATTTCTCCTGGCATCACCAATTCACCCATGGCCGCCAAATTAGTCGCCGAACCCGATGTATTGAAGGCGTTCCTGTCCGGTTACCCGTTGGGACGCATCGGCACCATAGAAGACGTGGCCGCCGCGGCAGTTTGGCTTTCGAGTGACCACTGCTTTATGACAGGCGAAAACTTACAGGTTAACGGAGGCCTTACTTTGCGTCGCAATCCCACCTTTGCCGAAATGGGGCCTGGCTTCGATCGAGCGGCCATGCGGCTTCGCGGTCTCACGTAGGGCCGCCCAAAAAGTCATTACGCCATACGCCACGGAATGATCAAGTCTTTACCATCCCATGTCCGAGCAGCTTCGCGGGATTGTGAGTACAAATCAGCCAATATCGCGTCCTGAGGATACAACTCGATCATATGTCCGACTAAGTGGCGCGCGTCGATATAGCAGATTTGCGCTCCCCAGGACACGGTAAACTCGCTTGCCACGGGACAGCCATGCGCGACAAACTCATCGCGCTGAGCGCAGTAATCGTCGCAAAAGACCGCCTGATGATGGAACCCCTGTTGATCCGAAGAAAACATGTCATGAAAGGCGCTCGGCGCGTTAGACATGAGTTGCACCAGCTCGATGTTTAAATCGCCGGATTGCACAAACGCAATACGAAGCTTGATTGGATCCGCATCAAATCCCCGATAAACATGACTGCCTAGCTCAAACTCCGTTCCACCAACGAAAGGGCCGACCCCCAATATACGGTTGAATTCGATGCACGCTGTCTCCAAGTCGCGAACGACGTATGCGTTTTGCACGATTCTAAGCGGTTTGATCATAAATAAGCGCCATCTCTTAGGAAGGAATTAGACGCTGGCTCTGAATGCCGCTGAAATTTTTTCGGCCGCCATCATCACGGGCAGATTGCATCCGGCCGCCATTAATGTGGGGAAAATTGACGCGTCCACGACGCGCAGGCAATCAACGCCGATCACACGTCCTGACGCGTCGACGACGGCATCTGGATCGTCAACAGCCCCTAAGCGGCAAGTGCCGGAGACGTGATAACTGGGGAGCATGTAAGTCTTCACGAACTTCTGAATGTCCTCTTTGCTCCAACTTCGGATGGTGGCAAGCGAAGGGCCCATTCCGCCGAGTAGGCGTCGACGAACGCTCAAAGATCCCCGAAGGGCTATCGAACCGAACATGCTGAGCAGCTGAGCTTTGGCCCCATCGCCCATCATCGTAATGGCGAGCGGTGTCCAAACAGGCGCAAAGGCGTCAAACATCACCTCTTTAACGGCGGGGTCGTCGAGGAGTGCCGTCAAGAAATCGAAGCTTCCAATCATTCGCTCGAGGTCTCTCGGCTCGCTTAGGAAATTGAATTGAACTTTCGGCTGGCCCATGGGCTGTGCCGGGTCGAGGACGACGTGGCCGCGGGAGAACACCTTGTTCACAATCACATTGAGAATGGCGAATTGTTCGCCGGTGGGGTCCCATGCGAGACGACCTGGAACACGCTCCCAAATATTCAACAGCATGTCAGAAGGTGGACAGCCAGGCGCTCGCGACGAATAGCGTGCAAGTACCGGACAGGGATGAACTGCACCTGACGGCTGACGGCCGCCGCTGCGCAAATGTACCCCGACGAACAGCATGGGATGATTTTGCAGGTTTGCACCGACGCCAGGTCTATCAGCGACGACTTTGATGCCGTGTTCCGTGAGGGTCTTGGCCGATCCAATCCCCGAACGCAAGAGCAGTGCTGGCGAATACACGCCGCCACAGCAGACTATCGTTTCACCGGCACTGATCGTCGTTGCGCCATTGGCGGAGGAAAATTCAGCCCCGGTCACGCGGGTGCCCGAGACAAGAAGTCGGACAGCTGCAGATTCAGAGACTATTCGAAGATTTTTCCGCCGCCTCACATCGGGGCTTAAATACCCTTTGGCGGCTGACACGCGTTCGTTATTTTTCATATTGAGCGGCACTGGACCAAATCCATCGGCAAAATCGACGTTGATATCGTCGATTTTCTTCAGTCCAAGCTTCGGAAACACTTTGCTCAGAGCCTTGGACAATCCGCTCCATTGGTTCTGCGGTATCCGAGTTACCGGGATTGGGCCTGAGCGCCCGTGGCCTTCTGTGAACTCGAATTCCTGTTCGATTTTCGCGAAAAAGGGCAGTAATTCAGAATAGCTCCATCCCTCAACGCCGAATCGTGTCCATTCCTTGTAGTCGGCCGGGCTGCCGCGCTGAAAATGCATGGCGTTTACGGCAGAACCGCCGCCCAAGACCTTGGGTTGGGCGAAGGGGCCTCGCTCATCCGACAGATTTGTCCAAAGAAATCGCGGACTTCCGTAGGTAAGGAACCGACCGCTACGGATTACATCCGATTCCTCATCGAGCCCTGCTTCGACGAGCACGACATTGAGGCGCGGATCCTCGGAGAGCCGACTGGCCACAACGCATCCAGCAGATCCTCCGCCAATTACGAGAACATCTATATTCATTTTCTTGTGGCCGCAGTCTTGCTACTGGATGCGGCGCTCCCCATTTCCATTCTACTCGCGATGTAGTTCAAGCGGGCCAGCTTTCCTTCAGTGGTGGAGAGATGTGGCCGTCGGCGCTTTGCGGCGGCTTGCGATCGGAGAGAATCGGAATTACGTCGCGAATGGCTCGGCGAATTCGAACTTCCGGGTCAGTAATCACATCGATGAGGTAACTACCTTCAGCGGCCAACGCGCGCTTCAACGCTCCAGCAATATCGCCCGCTTCGGTCACTTGTTCTCCCTCGACACCCAATGACTTCGCCAGCGCGACAAAATCGGTTATTTCAGGTAGGTCGCACCAGGGATTCTGGATGCCCCACATCTTCATACCTTGACGGTTCGCATAAAGACAATGGTTATTGTCGAGCACCACAATGACTTTGATTTTCTTTTCGGCAAGGGTCGACAACTCCGCGAAGTCGTAATAAAAGCCGCCGTCACCGTGATAGCAGACCACTGTGCGACTGGGGTCTGCGAGCTTGGCGCCGATCGCCACGGGCAAGCCGGCGCCCAGCGACATATAGCGGGAACCCAACACCATCGGCGCATATTCTTTGAAGTGGAATGAGCGGTAAAGCATGAACGCGTGCCCACCCGAATCGCTGACCATCACCGTACCTGGCGGAAACGCCTTCGCCATCTCGCGGATAAGGAAATACTGATTGATGGGCGAGCCGCCCTCACCAGACAGTTCGTCATGGTACTGATGCCAATGCTGCTTGGCGGCCTGGAGTTCCTCCAGAAGCGCTTTGTTTGCGTTCTTGGCAAGATTCTTAGTCTTGATTCGCCTGATCAATTGCCGCAGAACCTGTTTAGCGTCCCCGGTTACGCCTAAGGTCGGTTGGAATATTTTTCCGAGCTGATTAGGGTCAATGTCGATATGAATGACGTTACTCGGCTTTTGAATGTTCCAAGCGCCGGTTGTCATCTGAGAGAATGTGGTGCCAATTGCTATCCACAGATCTGCCTTCTGCACCAGTTCATTAGCGCTTACCCAGCCGAACGAACCAACCACCCCGGCGAAAAGCTCATGATCGTCCGACACGATTCCCCTGCCGCCCCAGGAGGTCGAAGCGATCGGCAATCCCATTAGCTCAGCAAATTCTTTGAGTTCGGCGGCGGCTCCCGCCATGTGTAAACCCGAGCCTGCCAGCAATACTGGGCGTTTCGCGGCGGCAATCATTTTCAAGACGTCATCGACGGTGTCTTCATCCGTCGCCGGCAATCGTGGCATGACTAAGTTCTCAACGGGACAAGTGGTCTGCTCTACGAGCACTTGATATCCAAGATCAAGAACGCTAGGCCCCGGGCGCCCCGTGTTCGCAGCCAACACCGACTGCCGGACCGCTAAAGGAAGGTCTTCCGGGGTGACAATCTTTTTTGAGTATTTGGCGATTTGTTTAAGTGAGGGATACAGCTCTTCAGCTGAGCTTTGCAGCCCCTCGCGAAGATCAAGCGCCGCGTCCAAATTCACCACCATGAGAAAGAATGGGTTGCCGTCCACCTTCGAGGCATGCACCACAGGACTCGCGTGCAGAGAACCTATGCAGTGGAACACGCATGCCGAGGCCGCGCGTCTCTTCATACGGTTATAGCCGTAGGACATCCAGGCGCCCCCGAGTTCAGTGCGACCATTCATGTTCGGAAGGCGGCTCACTTCAATTGCATTTACCAGAGGGCCGGTACCTCCTCCGCTGTAGCCGAAGACCATTTCGACACCGCAGGCATGAAGCGCTTCCGCGATTGCTTCCGCGCCTCCGCGTCGCTGCGCCAGGGAGACCTTGGATTGCTGTTCAATCGCACTCATTGCTGCGTCCTTTAAGAGTATATGTAAGCGTGAATTTCACCCAGAGAGCGGCAAGCGACTCGTTCGGGGTAGTGCCGCGACCGAGATTTCAAGCTGCTTTCGATCCAATCTGCGCGAAGCGTTGCACACCTGGGTGTGCAAGGGGGATACGTCGAGCGAGAAAACAGTGTTCGCGCATGACAACAATCATTGTCGTGACCTACTCCGCGGCAACGGTTAGTGTGTTTCCAGCAAAACAAGCGAGTGACCATCGTATGCGTAAGGCCGCGAGTGGGCTGAGCGCCTCGAGATTTGGAATCGATGGCGGCTCGGGAATAACTGCTCGAGCGGATCTCGCTGGAATCAAAGAACAGACGGGGAGAAGAACTATGAATCACGAGAATGCAGTCTCAGGCGCTACACCAAGGACCTGCGCACGCCGGGCCGCGGCCGCGGTAGGACTTATCTGCATCCAGCTAGGCAGCCATGTCAGTGCGCAGCAGTCGACGAACTCTGCGGCATCCGCGCAGACGGCCAGTCAGGGTAGTGACCCACTAGAGGAAATCACGGTTACAGCCAACCGGCGCTCGGAAAACCTCCAGAACGTCCCTATTGCCATCACTGCAGTGACGGCCACGCAATTTGCTCAAGCCAACATCACGAGCACAGCAGATATCGGAATGCTAGTTCCCGGATTGAATTTTCAAGTTGGCGAGTTGAACGCTTCTCCCTATATTCGTGGCGTAGGGACTTCAGCAGCGAACGTCGGCGCTGATAATTCGGTTCAAACCTACGTGGACGGGGTGTTGATTTCAGGCTTCAATGGCGGACTGCAGGCGCTCAATAACATCCAACAAATCGAGGTGGATAAAGGACCGCAAGGCACTCTGTTCGGTAGGAACACAACTGGTGGCGTCGTCAATATCACAACCAAAACTCCGACCCAGGAATTCCATAGCGACAGCATGGTGAGCTACGGAAACTACAATACCCTTTCAGCAACCGAATACGTAACTGGAGGCATCGCCAAAGGTCTCGCGGCAGATCTTGCCGCATATTACTCAAATCAGGGAGATGGGTGGGGCAAGAATCTTTTTGATGGATCGGACGTTTACAAAGAAAACGATAAAGCGATCCGTACCAAGTGGGTTTATACCCCCACCGAGCACGACACTCTCACGTTCACGGCGGATTACAGCGTCCTGATCTCATCTGTCATGGGCGCCGAGACCATTATTCCCGGCACGTACACCAATTGGGGGCCTGGCCCCACCACCGCCGCGCAGCGACCCGATATGGCCGCTGGTGTCGCCTCCGGAGCCATTGCGCCCGGTTTTGTTACTGGATTGCCAACGACGCATACGCCTGGATCCCTATACAACGTCGATGTTGCCGTCGATCCATATGCTCGCTGGTGGCAGTGGGGGGGCAGCTTGAAGTGGAACCACGACTTCGGTCCGGTCGCATTGAATTATATCGGTGCCTACCGGGATTACCGCGAAAATCTGATTTGGAATACAAGTCCAACCGCCGGCGTTCAGCAAGTTGCCGGCTGGGGGAATCAGACTACCGAGTTAAGCCAAGAGCTGCAGGTGCTATCTGCTCCGGCGAGCCCAATCCACTGGGTCGGAGGCATCTTCTTGCTGCATGATGCCGTCAAATACTTAGACCCCTTCTTTATCGAAGGAAGCAGTATTGCTGGCGTCACGGCGCCTGGATCTGACTTCTCGCGCGTCAATTTTTATGGTGAACAAACCACGCTCTCGTACGCCCCCTATGGCCAGGTCACCTTCCCGATTCCATTTGTTCCTCGCACCAACCTGACTCTCGGTGCGAGGTACACGCACGACACTAAGGATGTTCAAGGAACGACAACGTTCAATGAAGGACCTCTCTACCTAGGCTTTTTACCGCCAGCCGATCAACCAGAGATCAATGTCGGCTCGATCTCCGGAAAAGACACGTTCACTAAGACGACTTACCGCATCGCCCTGGATCACCAATTCACCGACGACGTCATGGCCTATGTGTCCTACAACACTGGCTTCAAGAGCGGCGGATACAACATGATTCCGCCCAGCAACCAGGCCTACAATCCGGAAACTCTGGGTGCGTGGGAAACGGGCATAAAAACCGAGTTTTTGGACCGGAAAGTTCGGCTAAACGCGTCAGCGTTTTACTATAACTGGTCTGATCTTCAGGTTACGGTTTACGAGAACACCTCAGCCGTGACAGTGAACGCCGCCAAAGCCCGACTTTACGGGCTCGATGTGGATTTTCAGGCGAAACCGACGGATGCTTTGACGATCTCGGGCGGCTTCGAACTGTTGAAAGATTATTTCACATCTTACCCCGATGCTATTTTCAATGTTCCGCAGTCGCTTGCGCAGGGTGGCGGCACCATCGGGGTGGTGGAGAGCGCAGAAGGTAACAAGTTGCCATACGCTCCTGATGCCACGATAAATCTTATGGTGGATTATCGAATTCCTCTGCCGATCGGCACGCTGGGTCTGAACGTATCCGATTACTACAGCACTGGATTTCGCACAACAGCAGACAACTTCATCAGGCAAAGCGCGTATGACGTATTGAATTCGCAAATCGAGTGGGCGTTGCCGGACCAGCGTACGCGCATCGCTTTGTGGGGAAAGAATTTGAACGACAAAATCTATGCGACCCAGGTGCGTGCCAATAACAACCCGGGCGGATTTCAGGTCCAAACGCTCGCTGCGCCGCGAACCTACGGCGTTTCCCTTCGATATTCGTTCTGACAGCGCGAACTCCGCCGATTGGGCTTCCTTTACGCTACCGCCAATGATGGGACGTAAAGCCGCGGAGCGGGGGAACCACAGGCCTCGACGGTTTTCAATTTGGCACAGAGTAGATCAAGAAATAACGTAACCCCTGCTGGGGCAGGACGTTTGTAGGCGTAAACCGCGGATACCGGCATGGATAGTGTACTGAACGGAGTCAAAATTTCGACCAGCTCGCCACGCTCAAGATAGGGGCGCAGATACAAACGGGGTAACCGAACGATCCCCACGCCGTGCCTTGCTGCTGCGATTAGCGCTTGGCCGCTATTGCTCTTAAGGTGACTGGTTGGCTTCCACTCTTTAATTTCCCCATCTATTTTGAACTTCCAAACAGCGCATGCCTCGAAGGTCGACACTAGACACGGATGCTTTTTGAGTTCTTCCGGCTGTGAGGGCACTCCGTTTTTCTCTAAGTAATCCGGTGAGGCAGCCACACAGTGAAAAAGCTGGAAGATCTCGCGCGCAATATATGAAGAATCTTTTAGCCCGCCGTAGAGAATCGACACGTCGTAGGACTCAGCGATGAGATTCTGCGGCTCGGTGCTAATATGCAGTTCTACATCTAATTCGGGACAGAGTCGATGCATCTCCGCTGCAATCGGTGCGACATATTGCTCACCAAAGAAATCCAAAGCAGCTATTCGAAAGCGTCCACGCGGCGTTCCACGTGTCGATACCAACTCCTCCTCGACTTCGTGCATACGACTAATAATTTCACTGCAGCTGCGGTGAAAGGCTCGCCCTGCTTCGGTTATTGTGGTGTGTCGCGTGCTACGTAGAACTAATTGCGTCCCAAGCCGACTCTCGAGTTCTTGAACGTACCGACTCACGACGGACTTAGAGATGCTCAACGACTTTGCAGCCGCTGTGAAACTGCCGCAATCGACAACCTTAACGAAAACTTCGTAAAGTTCCCACTGGATCATTTTTTGCCCCCTATCCTAGTTTTAGATTACATCGGAGGTTCCAAGACATGCTTAGCAAGCCATGCCGGAGGCGCGAGCTGTACTACGGCCGCCGACCTCCGCGCCCTCCCCTGCTAATCAGTAAATGACTATCTTCCCCATCCGTCAACTAGGGCGCTACGCCGGCACATCTCTCGCTATCAATACCACTCGAACCTTCGCTGGGAGCCGTCCCCGCCGCATGTCCTTGGCGCGGGGCCGTGTAGGGATCGAACCTACGACCAATTGATAAGAGAAGCCGGGTCACAATCGATTTTTCCCCTTTAATAACAAATACTTATACCACCGAAACTGTCCCACAATTCGCTTGCTTACGCTGCGATAAGGCCCTGAATTCACGTATACCGAGAATCTCAATGGGACACGGAGCGACTTGTCAGCGCATTGATTAACCTAAGCTGATAGGTTAGTATATTACATGAGCCGCGTGTTCACTTCGGACAGCACAGGAGCCGGGATTTACGTCTTCTCGGACGACCATTGCCCGGCGCACATCCACGCTCGCCACCGCGGTGAAGGATGGATCGCGCGCGTGAGATTCTCCTACCTCGGCAATACTGTGGTGCTCATCGGCATCATCCCGGTCAAGAACGTTCCTCTAAACGCGTAGTGAACCGCCTTCTGAGCGACGTTCAAGTGCGACTGCCTGATTGTCGGCGCAGCTGGTGGTTGACGCGAAGAACGACATGTTTGGCGAATCAGTGGGCCGTTGTGCGCGGACCGGGAAGAATCGAGCTTCTCCCGAAATCGGCTCCGAGCGCGAAGCAGATCGCTGAGGCTGAGTACGATCCGGCGAACACGCAGGTTCGCGTGATTTTCCAGGACGGCGCAACAGAACAGGTGAAATTATGACGACGAACACACAGCAAATCAGTGATGCCGAGTACGCCGCGGCGCTTGCCGCCGGACGAATCGAGGCAGAGATCGAAATTCGGGCGCAAGCTGTTCGCTACGTCCCCGAGCGGGATGCCATCGAGATCGTCACGAACCACAATGCTGGCTTCTTGATTCCACGACAATGGATCGGTGCATTGCAGGACGTGCCTACCGAAGAGCTGGGCAAGCTCGAAGTGTGGCCGGATGGATCGGCGATTGAACTCGAAGACCGAGACATTCAGATCAGTGTGCATGGACTCCTGACAGCAATCCTGCCGGCGATGCTGCCGTCCCGATCCGTTGCAGCGATCTTTGCCAGCCGCGGCGGCCAGGCGACCTCACGCGCGAAGCGCAAGAGCTCGCGAGCCAACGGGCGTAAGGGTGGTCGGCCTCGAAAAAAATCATCCACCGAAATAGCCTAATCTCGGTGCCACAATTGGGACGTCTTCTTGCGAAGCCGTTAGTTGGGCCTCGGGCGCCCTAGGCGACTACGACGGGCCCTGTCGCGACCCAACCGACCGCTGTCGTCTGCTTCGGGCGCTGCCTCCTCGCTTGCGCCGGCTTTCCGAAGTCGAGCCATCAATAACGTGGACGTCGATGGTTTGTGCTCCGCTACCTTCTTCAACGCTCAAGCTCTTCCTTCGGCCGCTCGGCGGCTCCTGCTGCAGATTGATCACCAAGAGCTTGTAGAGACCTCGAATCCAAGTGGGTGGCGCTATCAATAAGGAACCTCATGAAGATGACGCGTTAGTTCCGCGGCGACCTCGGAGGGCGAAATGACGTTCCGTCCAAGGGTGACGTGCATCGGAAAGGCGATCCCCACGAGGATGGACCGCATGGCATCCAGAGACTCGAAGTCCAGCGCCCGCCGCGCAGCAAGTTTGTCCGAGATGATGCCGAAGTTGACTTTTGCCCGCGCCCGGACGAAGACCTCTTCGATCAATCCATCCAAATCATCTTTGGCCGCGGGCCATTCCTCGCCACCTTCTTTGCGATGTGCTTCGATCACCGCGAGGCGGCTCAGCGAGTAGCCGCCGAATGAGGTCTGTTCCATTTTCGTATACCTGCTAATCCGTGCGAGGTCGTGGGCTTCTCAACCTTGAGTACCTTCCTGCTCCGCTCGCCGTGCGGTACCCGCGGCAGATGCTTTGCTCGCATCGCGCTCGCACGCCGCAATTCGCCCGTCGAGAAATCGCCGCTCCATAGGATTGCGCGCAAGCGCACACGCGGCGCTAAAGTGCCGGCGCGCGGTCTCACTTTTTCCGCAGCGAAGTTCGAGTTCGCCCAGTGCCGCAAAATAGAATGGATACGCGACAAGGCGATCGCCATCACCGATCGATTGGATCTTCTCAAGTCCGCGTTCCGGGCCTTCATTCTGTGCGATTGCGATCGCACGATTCAGCGCGACGATCGGAGAGGGATTCAGCGTCAGCAAGGTGTCGTAAAGCGAAACGATGGCTTTCCAGTCGGTTTCCTCAGCGCGGACGGCTTGAGCATGCGCCGCTGCGATTCCCGCCTCTATGTGGTATTCGGTAAGGTCCGAGCCCGCTGCGGAAAGCTCGAGGAACCTTACGCCTTCGCTCACCAGTTGCCGATCCCACTGAGACCGATCTTGATCGAACAATGAGAGCAAATCTCCGGATGAATCGATGCGTGCCGGCAATCTCGCAGCGTTAAGGCACATCAACGCCAAAAGCGCGTGGGTTGCGGGAGCACTTCCATGCCTATGATCTTGTAGTATCGAAACTGGACGCATCGCTTCGTGACACAAAACAACCCCCTTGTCGTTGGGTACCACATTCTCGGCCGACAGCATGTAGTCGACGCTTGTCCTGGATGGCAGCTCAAAGATGCCTTTGGCAAATCCGTCGTCCATGAAACTCTTGATTTCCTCGAAGTTTTTCCCCTGAGTCCGCAGCTCGGCCACCTTAAGCACCTGCGGCAGGTGTGTGCGGGTGGCTTCGGCGTTCATGCAGGGCGGTTCCACACTTGTCGGAAACAAGTGCTGGACGATGGCCGTGAATCCGTTCTGACTCTCACGGACTTTCACATAACCGGACTTCTGCAATATGTACACTGCTGCTTTGCCCGCTACAGAAGCTGGGCAGGCGCTTAAAGCGAGTGTGATTTCTTTTTGTCGATCCATCAGCGGCGGCTGATTTGAGACCGAGTCGGTCGACTGTGCTGCTATCGATCCGCTCACGGCAATTTGTGAGGCCAATCCCAATAGAAAGAGGCGTATTGCCGCGGCTCGCTTGCCAAAGTGCCTCGTCGGTTTGACTATCATGAAAGTCTCCTTCGTTTGTCTTTCCGCCCATTAGACGTCTGAGACTCGTCCCAGTGGACACATTTTTTGAAAAGTTCGGAGTCCGGCATTGGTGGATGTTGCATGGCGGTTTTGCGGCGAAAGGGCGATCCGCGTTCCTCTCCGCAAAAATTCGCAGCGTCACTTCGCGCAACTCGCGTAGTTTTTCCTGTTGTCGTGCGAATGGGGGATTGCGAGCCCGTGAATCTCAGGCTTTTCGCAGCTTCGGATTTCGTCTGCGAAGAGAGATTTCGAATTGAATGGGGGAAATTTTTCTTTATGGGGGAGAAAGTTCAGGTTCTGGCGAAAGAGAGGTTAAAACCTGTTATTTTTCAGTGAGATGGTGGGCCGTGTAGGGATCGAACCTACGACCAATTGATTAAGAGTCAACTGCTCTACCAGCTGAGCTAACGGCCCAATAAACCTTTCTCAAACACTGCACTACTCGACTCTCACCCGACGCTTTGAAGGTGGGGTGGACGACGGGACTCGAACCCGCGACGGCCGGAATCACAATCCGGGGCTCTACCAACTGAGCTACGTCCACCATCGTCGAACGTCCGACTTGAGATGGCGCGCCCGGCAGGAATCGAACCTGCAACCGCCGGCTTAGAAGGCCGGTGCTCTATCCGGTTGAGCTACGGGCGCTTTA
>Ga0193753_10002023_pt1 | contig 16548 bp, 17 predicted proteins | sample H1c2metaG_FD_144925 | JGI IMG/M metagenome (GOLD analysis project Ga0193753, IMG submission 144925) | Soil microbial communities from a riparian zone of the East river system, Colorado, United States - H1c2 | ecosystem: Environmental > Terrestrial > Soil > Riparian zone | place: USA: East... | reverse complement strand
ATGAAGTATATCTTCTTTTTTATAAAATGCGCTTAAAGAATTTCTCAATAAGGTTTTAGCTCGGTTCAACCTTAGTTTTACATTTACTTCACTGATATCAAGGCATTCCTGTGTATCAGCTGTATTCATGCCTTCAATTTCTCTCATAATAAAAACAGTCCTGTATTTTTCGGGAAGCTGGCGGATCGATGTCTCCAGTATGGCTTTGAGTTCGGCATTCAACAGCTTTGCAGCCGGCGTTTGCACAACTTTCAAAGGTTTTCGTAGGCGTTTATATAAGTTACCTGCATCACATCCTCTATTTCAATATCATCATTAATAATCGACATGCCAATGCAGTAAAGACGCTGGTTATACCGCCGCACGATTATGGCATACAGGTTCTTACCACCCTGCAGGAGGGCGGTTTTTAATTTCAGGCGGGGTAAAACAACATTGAACCCGTTGGCCTTATCATTTTCACTGGCAATTTTTTTACAATACATATTCATCAAATTTCTTACTGCGATAGAGGAACGGAACTGCAATGGAAGCCAGCACCCCCAGGATAATAACGATGCCTGATGATAAATACCTGAACTGTATGTTTATTGAAGGGATATCCGTACGTTGAAACCCCTGTATTTTCCAGAGTAAAAATGCGGTTATTAAAATGAAAACAGTAATATAAGCGGTTTCTCCGTACCTGGAAGATGTAATTAGTCCATAATACAATACGCCAATAACTAAAAAAATAATATTAATTGCAAAAATGAGGGTGGATACGTTAATAATAGCCGACAGCGGAAATTTCATAATTTGAACGAATGCCAAATCATAGAACATGCAGAGCACGGTGCCAATAAGCCCTGCAAAGACGCAGGTCATAAAAGATCTGTAAAAAATTGTTTTTTCAAAATCCTTTTCCATAAAAGTATATTTAAAGGTTGACGATAAATAAATTTAATTGTACATGTTTATTTGGCATTTTTAATAAAACCCCTGAGCTTATCTGCATTATTTATCCGGATACTTTTACCCGAAGCGCTGATGATTTTGGCAGTGGTAAGCATTTTTAAAAATTTAAAAACAGTTTCATACGTAGTACCTGCATATGCTGCAATATCCTGCCGTGTTACCGGCACTGAAATGTATTTGCTTTTGTTTGTACCAAATACAGCAAGCAACTCAAGCAAGGTTTCAGCCACCCTTCCCTTAACTTCCATGAGTGCCAGGTTGCGCATGCGCATTTCTGCTTTTTGAAGTTCAGCTGCATAAAACTGCATAAGCCTGTAGGTAAATGCATGATCTGCTTTTAGTATTGTATCCAAAAAGCTGTTTGAAATAAAACATGCTTTGGAATCTTCCAGCGCTGTGGCAGACACGGGATACAAATCACCCGTACCCAATCCCCGGTGACCAAGTATATCACCCGCTTTTGTAAAACGGATAATCAGCTCTTTCTGATCTATCCAATGCTTATGCACTTTTACGGAACCGGAATACATAAAATAAATGCCAGTAACCTTTTCTCCTTCACTGAATAATTGCTCTCCTTTTTTAAAGCGCAGGGTTCTTTTCTTAATGGCAACCAGTTCTTTCCATTCAGGAATGCAATGACTGCATAAAAAGCAACTGCTTACATTGCAAGTTTCATTTTTCATGTATGCTCAGACTTTTTTCATCAATTTATCCCTTAAAACATGGTTTAAACCATACTAAATGAAAAATATTTACTGTAAAGTTATATAAAATATGGTTTATGCAATATTTTTGTATCAATAGATTATAAATTATGTCCAGGATTGATAAAAGCACGCCCGTATCGCCGTCATTTGATCAGCTGTATAACAGTAAAGATGAATTCAGAAAGATACCCGTAAATAAAAGGGTTTTTTATATGAGTATCCAGGCTATTTTAAATGCTGTAATCATCGGCATTTTTGCAAAATTACTGGTTGCTTTAATCGTTTTTATTACCAATATAGCCTTTTACGGCAGGTTTTCCCTGCAGCCAGTTTCCCCGGCAGGAAATCATTTAGGCTGGTTGGTTGTTTTTATTCCTGTTGCCGGCAGCCTTTTGGTTGGTATAATGGCGCGTTATGGATCAAAAGCCATCAGGGGGCACGGCATCCCGGAAGCAATGGAAAAAATTATTATGGAAGACAGCAGAATTCCTCCTGTCATTACTTTTTTAAAGCCTTTATCAGCAGCCATATCAATTGGCACGGGCGGCCCCTTTGGCGCTGAGGGGCCAATCATTGCAACAGGTGGTGCATTTGGTTCTTTAACAGGACAGGCCATGCATATTTCACCGGCCGAAAGAAAAATCATATTAACAGCAGGGGCTTGTGCCGGTATGTCCGCCATATTTGGCTGTCCGCTTGCTGCAGTGCTTCTTGCAATAGAATTATTGTTGTTTGAATTTTCACCGCGTTCTATTATACCCGTTGCCCTTGCATGTATCACAGGTGCAGGCATGCATATACTTCTTTTTGAAAGCAGCCCGGTGTTTGCAATGCCCAATATACCTGCACCCACTGCCGGTGCATTGGGGATATACATTTTATTGGGAACTTTAGTTGGTGTTATTGCTTCCCTGGTTTCCAAATCAGTTTATGCAGTAGAAGACCTTTTTGAACGCTTACCGGTGCACTGGATGTGGTGGCCGGCCATTGGCGCTGTGGCAGTAGGTGTTACCGGTTATTATGCCCCTTTTACCATGGGCGTAGGGTACGAAAATATACAAGCCCTCTTAACGGGTTCATTGCCGTTAACAATGTTATTGTCTCTTTGCTTTCTTAAATACATATCATGGGTGATTGCGCTTGGTAGTGGAACTTCCGGTGGTACACTGGCGCCCTTGTTTACAATTGGCGGTGCACTGGGTGCATTGCTTGGTATCGTAACTTTACATTATTTTCCTTCGCTGCAAATTAATATTGCCACTGCTGCACTGATTGGCATGGCTGCCATGTTTGCGGGTGCATCAAGGGCTTTTCTTACTTCTGTGGTATTTGCGCTGGAAACAACAGGCCAGGTAAATGGATTGCTGCCGCTGATGGGTGCTTGTGCGGCGGCCTATTTTGTATCCTTTTTTTTAATGAAAGGCAGTATTATGACGGAGAGGATTAAACGCAGGGGAATTCAAACACCCGATTCTTATGAGCCCGATGTGCTGCAAACAACAAATGTGGAACAATTGGTTACCACGAGGCCTGTTGAAACTGAAGATCTTCCTTATGTATATATGACAGACGATGTGGGCCTGGCTGCAGAAATGATGGGAAGGTATACACAGGATACCCTGGTTGTACTGGACAATGATAAGAATAAAAAATCTGTAGGTATCATTACCGCTGCATCTGTCCTGGAATTTTACAGCAGCCAGAAACAGCGGGATCACAGGTACGATTCACCCAACAGGACACGCAGGTTAATGGTGCAGGGACGAAAACTGATGAAAAAAATGCGGAAGTAGAAAGCGGCAACACTTTATAAACTAAACCTGGATAAACTTACTATAATGACAAGTGTTTTTGTGAAACGGGTATATGAAAAGCCGGAAAAAAAAGATGGTTTCCGCATCCTGGTTGATCATTTATGGCCACGGGGGTTAACGAAGGAGGCTGTTCATGCAGATGTATGGATAAAAGAAACAGCGCCCTCAACTTCCCTGAGAAAATGGTTTAATCATGAACCTGGAAAATGGGCTGCTTTCAAAAAATTGTATACCGCTGAACTAAAAAAATCAACAGCAGTAACCGGGTTGATTGAATATTGTAAAAAAAATAAAACAGTTACACTGCTGTATGCCGCAAAAGATGAAGAACATAACCACGCACTGGTATTACAACAATTTTTAAGCCGCCTGCTAAAATAATATTATGACTAATGAAGAATTTACAGGAATGGGTTCGGTTGCCATTCATGCTGCACGGGCATTAACCACCGCCCATTCACACCTGGTGCCAATATTTGCTACTTCTACATTTACTTTTGACAGCGCAGAACAGGGAATGAACCGTTTTTCGGGAAAAGAAAATGGGTTTATCTATTCCCGGTTCGGCAACCCTACTACCAGTGCTGCTGCAGAAACAATAGCTACTTTAGAGGCATTTGGTATTCAAACGGAGACGGGCGCACCGCTTCATTTGAAAGCGTTGTTGCATGCAAGCGGTCAATCAGCTATGGCAACTATGTTTTTGGCAAATCTTTCGGCCGGGGACGCTGTATTGTCACATTATTCACTGTATGGGGGCACGCATGAATTCCTGTATGGCCTTTTAAAAAGATTTGGAATTACGGCATTCATTGAGGACTTCCGTAATCTGAATGCAGTGGAAGACATTGTGAGAAAGACGCCGGCCATAAAGATAATACATATAGAAACACCCGCTAATCCTACCATGCAATGTGTCGGCCTGGAGGACATCTGTACTATTGCAAAAAAATACCATCTTAAAGTAACCGTGGATAATACTTTTGCTACCCCTTATTTACAACAGCCCTTTAAGTATGGTGTTGATTTTGTATTTCATTCAACTACCAAATTTCTCAACGGCCATGGCAGTGCGATAGGTGGTGTATTAATCGGAAAAGATATTCCGTTTATGAATAGTTAAAGTAGCCAATTATCTTTCTGGCCATGATGCTGTTGCGAAAGTTAATTACAACGGGCTGCCATCTCATCCTGATTATGAAATTTCTTTAAAACAAATGCGTAAACCGGGCGCTGTTTTAAGTTTTGAATTAAAAGACGGTTTGGAACAAGGGATGCAATTTATTAATAGGTTGAAAATGTGTGTACGGGCTGTATCTGTAGGCACTGTAGATACATTGATTTCTCATCCTGCATCCATGTCTCATTCAGGCATGTCGCGTGAAGACAGGTATGCAGCCGGTATTACAGACGGTCTTATCCGTATGAGTGTGGGACTTGAAAATAGTAATGATATTTTAGCAGATCTTGAACAGGCGCTGGGTTAAAAGGCAATATTCCCTGGTTTATTAATTCATGCGTTCACCCATCAGGTAAGGCAATAGTAAAAAAACAAGAAAGTATAAAACAATTGCCAGGACGGGCAGACCTGTTATGCCGCAGGCCCATTGTATTTTTTGAGTATGGTAAAAATAATATCCGGCTGCCAGTAAGGCTGCGCCTGTTAACAGGAACAGGACAACTGCAGCAACTGAAGACATATTAATGGTATTATATTTATGAAACAACATACCAAACAGGCCTTTCAAAAAAACCAGTTCCATAGCCATGATGCTGCACCACATTATCCAGAAAAAGATTTTCATTTTAACAGGTTAACTGCCGGCTTTCAATACCATTGCTGAATGCCTTACCTGCATCATTACCGGAAAGAATCTGGATATATGAATCTTCAAATTCCATCCACAAGCCATTACCGCCATGCCCTTCATTAGTAAGCCCAATAAGATAATTTTCCTGTTTTTGACCTGGCTCATGCGGAGGGACAATTATTTTTTTATTTTTTTTCATAAATACTGGTTGTTTTAAAAAAGGTAGTAATGATAGTAGAATGGTAATATGAATTAATTGTAACAGGGAGTTTTGAACTGGTTGCTGGTAAACCTTGTGTGCCGTTTGCCAGGTATTGTTTCAACAGCTTTGTATGCCCTGGCTTCTTTAAACAGGAAAAAGTATAAACGATAGCAGTACAGCATCGTGCGGCCTGTGCAGGCAGCCATGGTATTTTGTAATTTGATTGTTTTCATTTCGTTGTTTTTAATGGTTAAAAATGCTTCGATTGTACAAATATGTAATGAAAAAAGACTGGTAAAAAATTCAACTGGGTGTAGTGCAGTGATATCATAGCGAAATGTAGAAAAACCAGTATGAAGTGTTTTTTTGGTGCCTGTTATTTGCCGCCCAGGAACCGTCTGCAGGAACGCAGGTAAGACTGGTATTTGACTATTCGCCCAGCGCAAAAGTATTTGGTATGATTTCACGTCCTTAGCCGGAACCATGATTAAGGATGCAAAAACCAATCAACAAAAACATGAATGGGTTTATTAATTGTTATTTGCCACGTCTCAATAGCTTTTTAGTGCCGTTTACTTAACAGGTAAATAGGAATAATATTGATTTAATACATTGCAGCCATAGAAACGCAATCAGTATACGCATGACAACACAGCAAATAGCATTGGTACAGAAAACATGGAAGCTTTTCCGCGATATGAGCCCGCAGGTGATAGGCGATGTTTTCTATAGCAGGTTATTTACTGAAATGCCATCAGCAAAACGATTATTCAGGACCCCAATGGTCATCCAACACAAAAAACTGGTTGATATGGTCAGCATGATTGTTGGCCGCCTGCATGAGATAGATGCCGTAACAGGCAATATACGCGAAATGGGAAAAAGGCATGTAAACTATGGCGTAAAACCAGCGCATTACAAAGCAGTTGGGGACACACTTTTGTGGACCTTAAAGCAGGGCCTGGGGCAAGACTGGAGTGCAGAAGTGGGGGAGGCATGGGTCACCTGTTACCAGCTGGTGGCAGATACAATGATTGACGCGTCCGGTTATTAAATGGTCTCACTTCCGTTCTGTTTTACTACACTTCCCCCGTTTATAAATGCGTTACAGCAGTACATATTTTGTGCTGCCTGTTTTGTTTGTTATTTTCGGTTACTTTGACCTTTATCAACCATACTATAGCCGGTAGAAAAGCTTTACTGCTTTTGTTTGTATTGAGTGTATCTGTTTTTGTACAGGCGCAACCTCCCTCTTTTAATTTTCACCAGCTTACTACAGGCAATGGCCTCAGTGATCCGGTAATAAGAAGTATAACGCAGGATAAATACGGTTATATATGGATAGGCACATCGAATGGTCTCAACCGTTTCAATGGATATGATGTAAAAGTATTCCAGCACAAACTGAATGATGCATTCTCGTTGCCGGAAAATTTTGTTCCTGCATTGCAAACAGATGATGACGGTAATTTATGGGTAGCGCAGTCAAAAGGTATTTACAAGTTTGATTATAATAACGCCCGTTTTATTTTTCAGCAAGGCAGTAAAGGAATAGCAACTGCAAAGATGGTAAAGGGCGAAAAGAATGAAATATACATGGCTACCGGCACCGGCCTTGTTTTGTTCAACACAACCCGGGGAAGTTTTTCATTTTTAAAAGAAACCAATGACAGCATTTCAAAAATATTATTAAGCAAACCGGTAAATGATTTTTGTGTAAACAGTGACGGTACTATTTATATTGCCGCTGATACAGGCCTTATTGTGTATAAACGTAAAACAGGATTGGCTAAAAATATTTCACCCGTTCGTGTTAATGCTGTTCCTTTTGGTGAAGTGGGAACAGACAAGAGCGGCAATGTCTGGGCAAGTTTTGGTCTTACCAATGCCGCTGAATTATTAAAAACCAATGGGCAGTTTGGGTCATACGAAATCTACAGGCAATTCCTGGATCCGGGTGATATGAGGGTTAACCGGATAACGCATATATTTCCTGATAACAAAGGGAGGATATGGATCACTACTGCCAATTCCGGGCTTTGTTTATACGACAGCGCTACAAACAATTTTTTCCGGTATGCACATGATCCCTTGCAGAATATGAGTATCAGTGACAATCTTATAACACAGATATTCCAGGATAAACAGGGTTATATATGGCTGGGTACTGAAGGATATGGTATTAACTATTTTCATCCTGATAAGACTTTTTTTCATTCCATACAGCCATCTTATAATCAATCTCCCACTTTACCTGATTACTGGTCAAGGGCAGCAGCGGAAGACCGGGATGGAAATTTATGGCTGGGTACAGCCAGTGGCCTGGCTATGTACAATCCCCAAAGAAGAACTTACCGGATTTTCCAGAATACAAACCTGAAAAAAAATATTCTCCAGCATAATTCTATCCGGTCCATATTGTGCGATGGAGATGATGTATGGATAGGTACAGGCAACGGGTTAAACCGATATCATACCGGTTCTGGTAAAATGGATTTTTTGGGTTCCCCGGAAGGGATACCTGTATCTTTTTTCTGGACAATTATAAAAGATCATACCGGCAATATATGGTTTGGTTGCAGGGATGGCATTTACAGGTATGACCAGGAAACTAAAAAATTTGAAAATTTTATACATCACCCGCAGCTGGCAGCATGGTCAGGTAACAATACCACTGTTTTGTACGAAGACAGCCGGCAAAGGATGTGGATGGGGTTTTATTCAAAAGGTGTGCTGATGTACAATACAAATACCGGTCAGACAAAACACTTTTTTAAAAATGATACAGACAGCGGCGTTTTAAGTGACAATCATATTACATCCTTAATTGAAGATAAAAATGGAATTACCTGGATTGCCACACTGGACGGATTAAATGCCTATGATTCTAAAACAGATAAAATTATCCATTATCTGAGGGAAAAAGGCAAACCTTCCGAAAGAACATCTTCGCTTGCTGTTGATGAGGCAAACCGTTTATGGATGACCGGTAGCAGGGGGTTATTAATGCTGAATACCGAAAGAACAACTTTTAAATCTTTTGATATAAGTGATGGACTTAGTTCGGTTGATTTTAATAACCAGTCCGCCTTCAGAATGCGTAATGGCAATTTCATTTATTCAAGTTTCCGGGGTTTTGTACAATTCAATCCTGCTGAATATGCCGATAAAAATAATGGCACTGATTTGTATATTTCATCCTTTAAAGTACACGGTATTGAACCCGATACGGCTGTAAGTTTTGAAGAAAAAATATATATCCGGTTAAACCCGGATGAGAATTATTTTTCATTCGAACTGGTAGGGATCAACTACGGCAATCCACAACAAAACTGGTATGCCCACAAATTGGATCCCTTTGATAAAGACTGGATTTATACAAAGGAAAGACAGGTTAGTTATACCAATGTTCCGGGCGGCGATTATGTTTTTCGTTATAAGACTTCTTCAGATCCAAGCAACTGGAATACACCTGAGAAAAATATACGAATTTTCCTGGCTGCAGTATTTTATAAAACATGGTGGTTTACCGGGCTGATTTTATTGCTTATTGCTTCTATACTTTTTGGATTGTACAGGTGGCGCATCAATCAAAATGAAAGGGTTTTCAGCCTTCAGACAAAAGCCAATTCGCTCGAAAAAGAAAAGGTGATGGTGATGTATGAAAGTTTAAAACAGCAGTTAAATCCGCATTTTTTGTTTAATTCCCTCACTTCGCTGAGTGGTTTAATAACGGCTAACCCTGTTAATGCCAAACAGTTCCTGGATAAAATGTCTAAGATTTACCGCTACATCCTTACCAGCAGGGATCATGAAACAGTTTCACTGGCAGAAGATATAAAGCTGGCAACTATTTATACGGAATTGCAGCAAACCAGGTTCAAAGAAGGATTAAAAGTATTGATTGACGTGCCTGAAGCATACCAGCATCGTAAAATTGCACCTGTGACCATTCAGAACCTGATTGAAAATGCCATTAAGCATAATATTATTGATGAGGTAAGGCCATTAATGGTAAACATCTTTATAGAAGATGATCACCTGGTGGTACAAAACAACCTGCAAAAGAAAAAATTTGTAGAAACCAGTAATAAACATGGCCTGGTTAGTATGCAGTCATTATACAATTACCTGGGGGGAAGGCCTGTTACGATAACCGAAGATGAAAATAATTTTGTTGTAAAAGTTCCTTTATTGTAAAATGACCTGTAATAATCATATATATAAATATAGCATGAAAGCCTTAATCATTGAAGACGAAAGCATCATTGCGGAAGAATTGCAAAATAAAATAAAGTCAATTGCTCCCGATGTTGAAATATTGGGCATACTGCCAGGCCTGCGCAGGGCCAGGGAATGGTTTGCAGACAATGAAGAACCTGACCTGCTTTTCATGGATATACAATTGGGCGATGGCGTTAGCTTTGAATTGTTTGAAACCAACCAGCTGAAATGCCCCGTAATTTTTACCACTGCTTATGATGAATACGCTATCCGTGCATTTAAAGTAAATGGGGTTGATTACCTGCTAAAGCCCATTGATGATATTGACCTGGCCAGGGCCATTGACAAATGCAGGAATATTATTGAAAGCAAAGCTGTTTTTCCTTCTGATATTGGCCTGCTGATACAAAAACTTTCACAACCACAGCCTGTGTATCCGCCATATAAACAGAAATTTATTGTCGGTTACCGGAGGCAATGGATGCCCGTAAATACAAAAGATATTGCCTGCTTTTTAAAAGAAAATATTCATTACATATTTACTTTCAGCGGCGAGAAGCATATACTGGATTTTACTACTCTTGAAGAAATAGAAGAATTGCTGGATCCCAATATTTTTTACCGTGCCAACCGGCAATGTATTGTACATGCAGATGCTATACAAACAGTTACTCCACATGAGAATCAAAAACTCACACTTACACTTAAAGGCCCCTTAAAAATGCAGGTAGATATAAGCCGTGAAAAAGCCCCGGCTTTTAAGAAATGGATGGAGAGATAACCAGGGTTCAAATAGTTGTTTCAGATAAAATATGATGGACCTTGTCCAGTAAATGCTCCATTTCAAAAGGCTTGGCAATAAAATCGCGGGCCTGGTATTCTTTTGTAATTTCATTTATGCCTGCATTGGCAGATAAAAATACTACAGGGATGTTTTTGGTAAGCTCATTTTCTTTTAAACGCCTGCATGTTTCCCTGCCATCAATGCCAGCCATCCAGATGTCAAGTAAAATTAAATCGGGTAAATTATTCCTGTAAATAAAAATATCATTGGCGTTACTGCTTGCATGTATTTCATACCCGGCCATTTTAAGCATAAGGCTTAAAATTTCCAGTATATCCGGATCATCGTCTGCGATAAATATTTTTTTCATACTATAGACGAATTACAGATTTAACTTTCCTCCTTAAAATAGATTTTATAATATTTTCTGCCATCGGCTTCCCTGCCCTGCTCAATCAGTTCGCGGTTGCCATGTATATAAATATGAAAATTCTTATCCAGCTTCAGTACACTTTTAAATACCCGCGCCTGTTTCTTTACGGCGTTGTTTGAAATAGAAAAAGAATCGTCAATCGGGCTGTCCATTTCCTGTTCGTATTCCTGTTTATAGGCTTTGAACAGGGCTGCTCCTTTCGGGTTATCAATCACCACATTGCTGAAATTGTCCAGGTCAAACTGCTCGTTTTCTTTAAAGTAACGGATGGAGCGGTTGAGCAAATCTATTTTATCTGCTTTGGAAATATCAAATTCTTCATCCATTTTTTGTGTAACGAAATGTTTGTAGGCGCTCAGCACATTGTGTGTCTGGTTGTAATTGTCATTCCGCACTTTTAGTTTCAGGAATTCATCTGTCCAGTACACAGCTTCGGCACGGTTGGTCTGATCAATGACGGCTACTTTATAACCGGCTTCTTTTTCTGTGTTGAAGATGATACAGCCTTTGTCTGACTTTTTTATGTTGATGGCCTGCTCTTCATAATTGAGATGAAAGTTTTTCCCTTCCTGCAATACTTTTAAAAATGATTCTTTGGATTCTGATTTAAAAATACCAATGGCATCTAAGAGCTCACCCTCTAATTGTAATTGTTTAAAATAACAAACATAGAGTTCACCGGATTTTATTTTGGGATGACCGGCCATGTCATACAGGTGTTTGGCTATTTGTTGCGTGTTTTCATGAAAGATGGACGGATTTTCAAACATCATGGCAGCAAAATGAAACACCTCATTCAGCTCCAGGTCATCTGTTGGATGGGAGAGGCGGTATATTTCATTTGTTTTTTCAAAGGGGAGGACAAAATATTGCATTAATAATTTGAATAGTGTTTCATCAGCTACCGGCAGTGACTGCTCAGACAGGATAAGGGGTTCTCCCGAATTTTTATTACCAGTCTTGTGAACGGAGAGATGAGCAATGGATGCTTCAAAAAAAGAGACCATTTAATGTTTAATTGTATAATAGAAAAAAGAATGCTGATTTCATCAAAGAAAAACATTTAACGGTAATTGAACAATTTAAAACTGTGCCGTGGTAGTAATGTGTTAAAAAGAAAATTTATCATGGAAAGAACGCATCAAGACTTTGACTGAGCCAGGAAACTTGCTCCATTGCAGGCGAACAAGGTTGGCTGACTGAGCGAAAATGCTTCAGTTGCCTGGCCAGACTACTATTGTAATAATACCGCAACCTTTGTTATTCAATAAATGCTGTGTCAGGCCAAAGCAGGAGAAAGCATTAACGGAGGTCCGGACTGGTTTTAACATCCCATTTTACATTGATATTATGCCGTGATGCATACGGTTTTGCAATCCCAATCAGTGTGTTGATGCGTTCTTCAAAACCAGCCGCGTATTTATCGTGTATGTTTTTAGAAAATAAAACGATTTGCTCTTTTGGTGCATTTTCATCATATAATTTTGCCAGTTGTGTGTATTCTCTCTTGTAAACCGGCATCACATATTCATACACGGCTACAGAAGCTTTCAGCATATCCCTGCTGTCATCCGTTTCTTTTAGCTTTTTAATTTTGGTAAAGCTTTCATCCAGAAAATTGATTTGATTGTCCACCACCTCTTTCCGCTTCATGGGCATTGCCTGGTCTTTAGTGCCTTCTACCAGTTTTACGGAAGGTTGTTCAAGCTGCCGGCCAAATCCATCATTCGCAAAACCCATCAGCATATTGGTATTCAGTACAGCCTGGTCAAAATAATTCTCAGGCGTTGCCGTATTGCATGAAAGCAAGAGTAAGCAACAGGTAAATAGCAACGATCCGTTGAAAATGATTCCTTTCATATTGTTGGTTTGTGTTTATACATACAGAAAAATTGCTGATTTCCTAAACTACCGAAGTCTTTGAAGACTTCGGTAGTTTTATATTTGATATTTGAGCGTTGGACGAAGGTCTGCAGGAAAGGTTACAGTTCTGTTGAAGGATTACATGAAACCACTGTCTTTTTATGGTGAAGCGGGGTAAATGATCAGTAAAACGCGGCATAAGCAAGGGATACGAATAACACCGGTTAAAGGGATGGTTATTTCTTAGAAACAGGAAACCCCGGACTGATCGGAAGAGCGGCGTGAAAATCCATGACTGGTAACCGAATTTTCAAAAACCTGATATGAAGCAAGATAAACCCTGCAGTATACCTGGCATTTTTATAGGACCAGGTTGTTGATACTGTCTGTATATAAGCACATTTTTTTCGCTAACAGGGATTGTTTATATTTGTACAAACCGCCCATAAACTACTCATAAACAATGCGTTTCAGCCTCACCTCTTTCGATCTCCGGAAATATTGAAAATTACCATTCAAAAGCCTCATTTCTACTTTTTTGTATAAATTGATTTGTATCTTTGCAAAATGAATACAGACATCTATCAGCCGGCCAAAGATGATACAAATGATGGACTCAGTACGATTGAAAGAACCGTTCTCAGCGACTATAAATACGGATTTGTAACCGATATAGAAGCCGACGAAGCCCCAATGGGTTTGAGTGAGGATACCATACGCTTTATATCTGCCAAAAAGAATGAACCACAATGGATGCTGGACTGGCGGTTAAAGGCATTTGCTTACTGGAATAAAATTGCAAATGAACAGCCTCAATGGGCCAACATAAAATTCCCTCCCATCAATTACCAGGATATTATTTACTACTCGGCACCCAAACAAAAAATTGCCATTGATAGCCTGGATCAGATTGATCCCGAATTAAGAAAGACTTTTGAAAAACTCGGCATATCGCTGGATGAGCAAAAACGCCTTTCTGGTGTTGCTGTAGATGCGGTCATTGACAGCGTGTCTATTGGTACCTCATTTAAAGCACAACTTGCAGAACTGGGTATTATTTTTTGTTCTATGAGTGAAGCCATCCAGGAACATCCTGAACTGATTAAAAAATACCTGAGCTCTGTTGTTCCTGTTACAGATAATTATTATGCCGCGCTGAATGCCGCCGTATTCAGTGATGGCTCTTTTTGTTATATACCAGCAGGTGTTCGCTGCCCGATGGAATTATCTACGTATTTCCGCATCAATGCAGAAAATACCGGTCAGTTTGAAAGAACGCTGATTGTGGCCGAAGCTGGTAGTTATGTAAGTTACCTGGAAGGTTGTACTGCTCCCATGCGCGATGAAAACCAGCTGCATGCCGCCGTGGTTGAATTGGTAGCCATGGAGAACGCGGAAATAAAATATTCTACCGTGCAAAACTGGTATCCCGGAGATAAACAGGGTAAAGGTGGTATCTATAATTTTGTAACCAAGCGGGGTATTTGCAAGGGAAATAATTCTAAGATTTCCTGGACTCAGGTGGAGACCGGCTCTGCTATTACCTGGAAATACCCAAGCGTAATTTTAAAAGGAGATAATTCTACCGGTGAATTTTATTCTATTGCAGTTACCAATAACCACCAGCAGGCCGATACAGGTACCAAGATGATGCATATTGGTAAGAATACAAAAAGCCGTATTGTATCAAAAGGTATATCCGCCGGTGTGAGCAATAATAGTTACCGTGGTTTGGTGCAGGTAGGTAAAAATGCAGCCAATGCCCGCAATTTTTCTCAGTGCGATTCACTTTTGCTGGGCGATAAATGCGGCGCACATACCTTCCCCTATATTGAAGTAAAAAACAATACGGCGGTGGTAGAACATGAAGCCACCACTTCAAAAATTGGCGAGGATCAGATTTTCTATTGCAACCAGCGTGGTATTGATACGGAAACAGCCGTAGCCCTGATCATTAATGGTTTTGCAAAGGAAGTGATGAACCAGTTGCCAATGGAATTTGCAGTAGAAGCACAGAAATTGCTGGCCATTAGCCTGGAAGGAAGTGTGGGATAGAAGAAAGTTTATGGTTCTTAGTTTATAGTTCATAGTCCATTTGCCTGGTTAATTGCAAGCCCTGAAAGGGCGATATATACCAGCAATGGGTGTAGCCCATTGAAATTGGGTGTAGCCCATTGAAATTGAAAAAGAAAATAATATTAACAAGCCCTGGAAGGGCTATATACAACAGCAATGGGTGTAGCCCATTGAGAGAATAAAAATAATAACAGCTATGTTGACAATTCAGAATTTACATGCAGGCATTGAAGAGAAGCAGATTTTAAGAGGCATCAATCTTGAAATAAAGGCCGGGGAAGTACATGCTATTATGGGGCCGAATGGCTCTGGCAAAAGCACACTGGCTTCTGTGCTGGCAGGAAAAACCAATTATACTGTAACAGAAGGCACCGTAGAATTTTTGGGTAAGGATCTCCTGGAGCTTTCGCCAGAGAAAAGAGCAGGTGAAGGATTGTTTCTTGGCTTTCAGTACCCGGTGGAAATACCCGGATTAAGCACAACCAATTTTATTAAAACTGCGGTGAATGAAATAAGAAAATACAGGGGAGAAGCGCCACTGGATGCGGTATCCTTTCTTAAGATGATGAAAGAAAAAATGGCTTTGATGAATATTGATCAGTCATTGCTGAGCCGGCCGCTGAACGAAGGTTTTTCCGGTGGTGAAAAAAAGCGCAATGAAATCTTCCAGATGGCAATGCTGCAGCCAAAACTGGCCATACTGGATGAAACCGATTCAGGTCTTGATATTGACGCCATCCGTATTGTTGCCGGCGGGGTAAATAAATTACGCAATAAAGACAATGCCGTATTGCTTGTAACGCATTACCAGCGCCTGCTTGATTATATTATTCCTGATTTTGTGCATGTATTGTACAACGGCCGCATTGTAAGATCAGGCACCAAAGAACTGGCATTTGAACTGGAAGAAAGGGGCTACGATTTTATTAAGAATGAAATTAATGTGGGAGAAGAGGCGTAGTTAAGAGAGCAAAGAGAAAAAGAGGGTAAAGAGCCGGAAGAAACAGCCTGGTTTTAAAAGTTAGTTTATTTCTTTTACTTTTTGTTCGTTAACCCTCTTTGTCTCCTTGAGCTCTTGGTAATTTAATTTAAAACAATTCACGTGTAAAATAAAAGCAGTTAAAGAAATCCTCTTTTTCTCTTTTATACCCTTAGCTATGAACACAACATATTTTAAAGAACATTTTGAACAGTTGCAGTTGAAAGACAAAGGCAATGGCCTGGATACCGTACGCCAGGATGCTTTTAATGCTTTTAGCAAATTAGGCATACCTACATCAAAGCATGAAGAATGGAAATATACCCGCATCGGTGGGTTATTTAACAAGGAATATCTTTTTGCTGAAACGGCCATCACCCATTCTTTCAGTTCAGCTAAAGTAGATGCGGTGCGTTTACCCGGTCATGAACAGGCAAATGAACTGGTATTTGTAAATGGTATGTTTTCTTTTGCGCTTTCGGCTATCCGCTCGTCGGCATTGGTAGTACAGCCTTTGGAAGAAGCAGCCAGGAATGATTTTGCCGGCATTGTTTCGGCTAATCTTGGCCATAGCGGAAAATATTTAAAAGATGGCATCAATGCCCTTAATACGGCTTTTGTGCAGGGCGGCGTTTTTATCCATGTAAAAAAAGGACAGGTGCCCGAGCATCCTGTTTATATTTATCACATTTCGG
>Ga0193753_10002022_pt1 | contig 16563 bp, 12 predicted proteins | sample H1c2metaG_FD_144925 | JGI IMG/M metagenome (GOLD analysis project Ga0193753, IMG submission 144925) | Soil microbial communities from a riparian zone of the East river system, Colorado, United States - H1c2 | ecosystem: Environmental > Terrestrial > Soil > Riparian zone | place: USA: East... | reverse complement strand
CGGGCCTTGCCAAAGTTCGAAATCGAGCGTAGCGGGAGGCGTTGTATTCTTTCCCTTGCCGATGGGCTTTCGGCCATTGGCATACCAGCCTTTTGCAAAATACACTCTGCCAATGGCACCCTCCTTCAGGGCTTGCATCGCTTCCATCACTTTGGGAAAAGATCGGCGCTGGCTTCCCATCTGAATGAGCTTATTATACTTTTTAGCTGCAGCTACCAGCATCTCGCCTTCCGCGGGATTGTGAGAACAAGGCTTCTCCACGTATACATGCTTACCAGCCTTAACGCCCATCAACGCGGCAGGTGCATGCCAATGATCCGGTGCAGCAATGGCAATGGCGTCAACGTCCTTCCGGTCCAACAGCGCCCTGATATCCTTGATGCCTTGAGGTTTCTTACCAGATTCCTTCTCAATCTCTGCTATTGTTTTTGATAGTACCGTTTCGTCCACGTCGCATATAAAGCCTACTTCAACGTTGGGCAACTTCGCCAGCATTTTGGACAGATACAGACCACGGCTGTTTGTTCCCATCACACCCATCACAACCTTTTCGTTGGGTGATCCCTTAAAGCTCATCACGTTTGGTGCAATGAATAGGCCCGCACCGGCCAATACTGATTGCTCTATAAATTTTCTGCGCGTTGCCATAAATACAAAGAGTGAAAGGTTAAAAGTGAAAAGTGAAAGACTAAATTAAAACAATATGCGCGTCGCTCCTAGTAGTTACATATCAAGTTACCGTTTCACTATTCACTATTCACTTTTCACTCTTGTCTTGTCTTGTCTTGTCTTTCCGTTGATGTCGAAGACATCAACGCCCGCGCGCCCCACACGGCGCCGCGGAACTAATAACTCATAACTCATGACTCATAACTCGTCATTGCTTTCCGCTAATTCAAGCCCACTGATCTCTTGTACCGCTCCGCCAGCAATGCCGCGCACGTCGCCATACAATGAGGCCAGGTTCTCCATCGCCTTCATCAGCTTCTTCTCCCGCTTTGACCATTGCGTCGTGAACAGCATTTTCTCTTTGATCAGATCTTCCTGCATATCACGGTAAGACTCAAACGCCGCTTCCAGTTTCTGTTTGAACTCAATGCTCGTCACGTAACTGTAGATCAGATTCATTTTTTCTCCTTTGTTTTCCTGCGCGGAGAGTACTTCGCCGATCCTGCACATATTGCTGCGAAACAGCCTTGACAACGCCTTAAATTCAACAAAGGTACATACCCATATCCCATCGATTTCCGCGAACCGGACCATCCCGTCAGGTAGCGCCTCCGTTACGATCACACCCAGACCAGCTTGTTGCAGTCGCATATCATCCTTAATTTTCGCGATCCAATCGTTGCTGAAGTGCCTTGTTCTTTTGCTTTCGTACAGGATGCGGCCACACTCATTCTTATATTGGTCCTGAACGATATGAACACAATCTCCTCCCTTTTTACCTTTTGATATTTCATCAATGATATCACGCGGGAATGTGCGCTGAAGGTATTCTTCGATGGCAACCTCCTGAACTTCGCCCTGTGTTTGCATGCTACCTTGCTCAGTTCTGCGTTTCATTTCATTGATCAGCCGGGATTGATCATCTAACTTTTTTTGGAGCTCTGCGCTCTTCATCCGCTCTTCGTCGCGGGCTTTCTCAGTTTCCTCCATTACTTTCTTTTTCATGACGATGTCGATGGTCTCACGCTCCCGCGCCATTTTTTGTTCGCGCTCCCGCACTTCGAGCGATGCCTTTTCCATGGCGGTCTTTTCGGCGTGCTCCCTGATCACTTTCTCCCGATCCAGCAGTTTCTTTTTCATTTCCAGGTCGCTTCGTTCTTCGCGCTCTTTCATCAGCCGCTCGCGCTCATCAACCGCGAAAGCCTTCTCTTCAAGCTGTTTTAATCTGTTGGCCTTTGCGCGGCGATCCTCATCCACGCGCTTCAGCTGGGTCTGATACTTCTCACCCTCCTGTATTCTTATTTTTTCGGCTACAAGCTTCGTGGTTTCATGAAGCTTCAGCTCGAACTCCCTTTCAAACTGAGCCCGCAAGTCATGCTCCAGAGATTCTTCCGGCGAGAACTTGTTGCCGCAATGAGGGCACTTCACCAGCAATGCTGCTGACATTATCGTTTCCATAGGCGTGATATTTGAATCGAAAGTATATTGCAGCACTGACAGCTTGTGTCAAAGTGACGTGGGAGCACGCGACTTGCTGTATTATAAAGAGTTATGAAAAAGACCGTGAGGGGCAAAAAAGTAGAATCAATCATTCCGCAGGCCAAGCTGCTTAGATTGTTCCAGATCATCGCTGTACTAAAATCCGGACATTGGACGATCCATCAATTGGCAGAGCGGTTCGACACCAGTGACAGGACCATATACCGCTATATGAATCTGCTGGAGGAAGTGGATTTCCTGGTAGAAAAAGACTTTGATAACCGTTACTTCATTATCACCTCAGATGATGATCCATCGCAGGCGCAGTTTTCCGTGGAGGAAACGCGACTGATCAAGAAATTCATCGTTGCCGGTGCGAACGATAATCCGCTGAAGAATCTATTGCTTAAAAAACTTTCACTCAATTCTGAGATCGATAGCATGCCCAGGTTATTTCTCAGGGCCAGAATTGGCAAATTTGTTGAAGATCTTGCCGAATCCATTAAAGAGAAGAAGCAGGTTATTTTAAAGAATTACCATTCAGCAAATAGCAATGAGATCCGTGACCGCCTCGTCGAACCCATTCATTTTGGAGATAATTATCATTCTATTGTTGCGCTAGATGCGAACGATAAAATTTGCAAACAGTTCAAGCTTGATCGGATCGGTGAGGTCATCGCCCTCGATAAACAGTTTGAGTTTGAGAATTTGCATCAAAAAAATCAAACGGACATTTTTGGAATGAGTGGCGACTCTGACACATGGATCAGCTTACAACTTAGCTTGAGAAGCTACCTGCTGCTGCGGGAAGAGTTTCCATTGTCCATCCCGTACATTGAAAAGAATGAGAGCGGATATCACTTTCATGGACCAGTTTCAAATTTTGAAGGCGTATCGCGCTTTATCCTTGGACTGATCGACGAGATCAAAATCAATGGACCGGCAATCCTGCGCGATTTTGTAAAGAATAAGATCACTCAACAACAACTTTAATACACGGTTTTGAGAATTTAGTGACCTGCCTGCCGGCAGGCAGGTTTAGTGATTGAATGCGAGTTCCGTTGTGTTTGAAAGATTGAATCACGCTCTCTCTGTTTCGTGGTTATAGTCGGCTAATATCGCGTCCAACTGACCCAAATAAAGTCTTACGTGAACAGCCATAAAGTAAATACTTTGGTAAACGTCAAGGCACCCCAAAGATCCAACGGATAGGCTGGTTGTAAATAAGGCTCCTTTTTCCGCTATCAACAGCTCAAGGTGGATAAGACACCGGTCAAGCTGCTCACGGAGCTCGGCGCGAACCTCCTGAAGGTTTTCGCATTCTTTCGATTGGAAGTCAAAACTTACTTTCTTATTGATTGCTGCATCAAGCAACTCCTGACTTCTCAACCGATACTCGTCCAGGGGCACATCAATCGTGCTTTTCAATGAGGAGGCACTCGTGCGACCGTTGTCGATAGTTTGCAATAAATAACGGTTAGACATCATCACTTCATGCAAAAGTTCGCGGCAAGTCTTCTCCCCTTTCGCGTGCTTATGATTAAGCAACGCTTCATCTTTATCGAACCAGGCATCGATTCCCGACACCGCCCTGATCAATTCATTTCTAATTTTTGTTATAACGTTCTCCATTTTGTACAGCGTGTTAAATTAAAAAAGCCCAGACATTTACGTCCGGGCTTTCTTTATTGATCATTTAACAATGAGTCTATTCAAGAATACAATCCCGGACCGATCCATAGCGCTTCATCGCTACGTTTAGCATACCCATCGAATCAATATGGAATTGTGTTATCATCTTAAGCCAAATGTAAACAAACTTTTTCAAAGAGCAAGAAAGAGTTATGAGTTATGAGTCATAACAATGACTCTATTTACAGCAGTTTTTGAATTTTTTGCCGCTTCCACATGGACATGGGTCATTTCGTTCAACGCCAGCGCGTTTGGGTGCAAGTGTTTTCAAAACACTTGCAGCGTCCTGCTGGAATGCCTGGGCCAACAGCGCGTACAGGTCCGGATGATTTTTTTGCAAAAGTTGCGGGCGCTCAAAAAAATATTCACCGGCTACTGCTAGAAACTCACGCTGATCGGTGGCACCGTACTCATTTATATCACTGTGTCCCTTGATAATCGATTGAGATTTCGTTCGAATAAGATCCAGCCATGGCAACGCATATTCCTTACCTTTCAACGTGGCAGGTATCCCATCGATCACACCATCCTCTTTATCGAGTAGATGAATGAATTCGTGAATACCGACATTCTCCTTGTCTGTTTGGTTGTCAAACCCACGGTGCAGCGCCGGTTTAGACAGTATCATTTTACCTTCCATTGTCCCACTTCCAACCATTCCTGTAATCGTCTCATCGGGGCTGTTGATATTGTATTGTCGATCGAACGACGCGGGATAGAGCAGTACTTCATCAAGAAAAGTATAATCCCAACCTGGAAACCCGAAGACGGGAATCACGGCACTGCTTGCTACAAGCAGCTTATCGGTAATATCCACCTCAGTATGCACGCCTGTTATGGGAACATTAGCGATGAATCTCATAACATCACGCTCAAACCTGATTTTGTCCGGCGCTGACAGGTTGTGAAAAAAGGTGACTTTGGTATCTAGGATTGATCGCCACCGTTGGGGAAATTCACCGGTCGCCGTTTTCTTCTTTCTCTGTTTCGAATAGAAAATCGAAAAACCGACGACGAATACGATAATAATAAGGAAGCTGACCATACACCTGTTCCGTTAAAAATAGCTACCAATATCACATATGACAAGCGCGGAAAAATATTATTAACTTTATAAAATCCCGCTTGTATAGTGTTGGAGGAATGAAGATCGGCGTATGACGAACTTAAGCAAATGGGTTTCTTTTTTTGCGCTACTATTGCCATTGGCGGTGTCAGCTGAAACTCCGTTCAACAAAGGCGTGAACCTTACCAATTGGTTTCAAAGCTCTTCCGCCCGCCAAATTCAATTTTCAAAATTCAGCAAGACGGACTTTGAGCACATCAAGAGTCTCGGTTGCGATGTGATAAGGCTACCCATCAACTTACACGGGATGACCGGTCCAGGTCCTGATCATGCATTGGACCCACTGTTCTTTACCTTGCTTGACCAGGCGGTGGACTGGGCCGAAGCGCTGAATCTCAAGCTCATCCTTGACAATCATTCCTTTGATCCGGCCGGAAGCACTGACCCTGCCATAGGCGACCTGCTCAACAAGGTCTGGACGCAAATGGCGCAACACTACAAAAACCGCTCTGATCTGGTCTTTTATGAAATACTGAACGAACCACATGGTATCGATCCATCACTCTGGAATGCTATTCAGCAAGCCGCCATTAACGCGATCCGGACGGAAGACACCAGTCACTTTATCGTTGTTGGTGGCGCCAATTACAATAACTATAATGAACTCGCAGGGTTGCCACATTACACCGACAACAAGCTCATTTATACATTTCACTTTTATGACCCATTTATTTTTACGCATCAGGGTGCAAGTTGGACCGACCCATCCATGGTGCCGTTATCAGGCGTACCCTTTCCGTATCAATCATCCGCGATGCCTGCGGTGCCTGCCAGCCTGAAGGGAACCTGGATTGAAGATCAAATGAAAAATTACAACAGTGACGGCACTGCCGCAAAGGTTAAGCAACTCATAGACATCGCCGTCAACTTTAAGACCCAACGTGGCGTACCTGTTTATTGCGGCGAATTTGGTGTTTACATTCCGAACAGCGACAACACGCAACGGACAGCCTGGTACACGCTGGTCAGATCGTACCTGGAAGAAAAGGGAATTCCGTGGACCATTTGGGACTATACAGGAGGTTTCGGCCTGTTTGAAAAAAATTCAAATGAGCTTTTTGACTATGACTTAAACGTGCCCCTCTTGCAAGGGCTGGGATTAACCGTGCCCCCTGGTCAAATCTACACGCCACACTTTCAGCAGACCGGCCTGATCATCTACGACGATTATATTGGACCAGGATTGCTTGAATCCAGTTCATCGGGAACAGGAACGCTGGATTTTTACCAACCTGCCAACGTACACGCCGGCAACTTTAGCATATACTGGTCCGGCGTCGATCAGTATTTTACAATCGGATTTGACTTTAAACCGGATGGCAACTTCTCACTTCTCCCCGATTACGACTTCACATTAGATTTCTGGGTGAAGGGCGATACACCGGGCGCAAGTTTTGACGTCCGCTTCCTCGACACAAAAACCGGCGCAGATGATCACCCCTGGCGATTGGGAAAAACCATCGACAACACATACGCGTCATGGGACAATGAATGGCATCACATTATTATTCCATTGAGCGAACTGGAAGAAAAAGGGTCGTGGGACAATGAATACATAAATCCGCAAGGCAAGTTCGACTGGTCTGCCACGGACAAATTTGAGATTGTTGCCGAACAACAGGCGCTGAATGGAATGGGTTTTTATTTTGATGATATCAACATTTCAGGTGAGCCATTTGTTGTCACGTCGGTTTTAAAAACCGAAGAATCATCTGCTGTAAACATCTTTCCAAATCCAGCGCGCGATGAATTGCACGTTGAATACACGCTCATGCATCCCGGGAACACAGTCATAAGTTTGTATTCAGCTATAGGTCAGGAGATCAGAACGATTGATAACGGAAATGTGGTCCCTGGAAAGCACGATGTTAAGCTTGACGTCGGGGATCTACCGGGTGGTATCTATCTCGTCCGCATAGCATCAGAAGAGGTACAGCTTACCAAGAAAGTGCGGGTAGAATGAGGAAATTATGAATTATGAATTGACGGCGTACTAATCTGAGGGGTATTCAACTTTTCACTATTCCTCGTCCGCCGTAGCGTTTCGCGAAGGTGGACACTATTCACTTTTCACTCTTCACTTATTTGCCTACATTAACTTTTATCTTATCGAATTAACCTTCTACTCATGAAAAACTCCATCAATAGCCTATCGCGTCGTAGATTCCTGCATAAGGGTGCGCTTGCACTGTCTGGCGTCGTTTACGCGTCGCACAACCTCCAGGGAGCGCCTGCGATCATCAAAAATCTTGGGAAGCCAAACTCAAAATTCAATGGCGTTCAGATCGGCGCCATTTCCTATTCATTCCGGAGTTTACCTTGTAGTGCAGAGGAACTTCTTAAGTATTGTGTTGACAGTAACGTCAGCGCCATTGAATTGATGGGTTCCACTGCCGAAGCTTTTGCTGGTGCCCCACATACTTCGACAGCGCCCATGCAGCCTGGACCGAGGGCCCAACGCACAGCAGTACAGCAGGCGGAACAAGACGAAAAAAACAGGGAGATAGCAGAGTGGCGCACAAAAGCTTCTATGGATAAATTTGTTCAGCTACGCAAAATGTACAACGATGCTGGCGTGTCAATCTATGCCTGGAAACCTAGCGCTCTCGGCGAGAAAAATACGGACGCTGAAATCGTATATGCATTGAAGGCGGCGAAGGAGCTGGGTGCAACGCACGTAACTGTTGAAATCCCTACTGACCCAGCACAGAGTAAAAGGTTAGGTCAGTTCGCCGATCAACATAAGATCGGGATTGGTTACCATGGTCACCTTCAACAAACCATCTCTGCCTGGGACGCGGCATTGGCTCAGGCGAACGTTGCCGCCGGGTTCGATCCAATACCGTTGCTTGAAGCCAAACATGACCGCATCTATAGCATGCACATAAAGGATCGTAAGTCGAAAGCAAATGGCGGAGATAACATGCCATGGGGACAGGGCGATACGCCTATCGTTCCCGTATTGCAACTGCTGAAGAAGAATAAGTATAAGTTTCCCGCCACTGTCGAATTAGAATACACCGTGCCCGATGGTTCGGATGCCGTCAAGGAAGTGGCAAAATGCGTCGAATACTGCAGAAAAGGGCTAGAAAACGGAGCGAAAAGTTAATAGTGAAAAGTGAAAGGTGGGCCGGGAAGCAGTTTCACCTTTCACTTTTCACCTTTCACTCGTCGTGCTTCCCTCTTGGCGGCTAAAACCAATCACCCAATCACTAAATCACCCAATCACCCAATTCTCAAAGGGAATCTGCCCCTGAACAGGTACTTTAGTAAGACCAAATCCGGCTTATTTTGGACGATGAAAAGACCCATACGGTAATCGAACCATTGCCTGTTCACGACGAATTGTCAAGGTTGGTTCAGGAATTCGACTGGGCGCAAACTCCTTTAGGACCTCTTCAGTCCTGGAATGAATCATTCCAATCTGCCGTCAGACTTTGCCTTCACTCCAAATCACCTATCCTCCTCGTGGGAGGACGCGAAATGATCCAATTATATAATTCGGCGTTTGCCGGTATCATTGGCTCAAGACATCCGGGGGCACTCGGCACGCGCGCGAAAGACTTCTGGCGTGAGCAATGGCCGGAGATCGGTCCCATGGTCAGGAAAGTGTGGCAGAAAGGTGAATCAATGTTGCTTGAAAACCATCGCTTCATTTTGACACGCAAGGGCTATCCTGAAGAGATGTACTTCACTACCTCCTATACCCCTGTATTTGATTCAACGGGTATCCACGGGATTTTCGTTACGGTAACCGAAACCACTCAACTTATCCGCAAGGATGAGCATTTGAAATATTTGAGAAATCAGCTGGTGGCAAATTTGTTTTCGGATGCGCCCCTGGCGTTGTGCATCCTGGAAGGCCCCGATATGATCATAGGAATGGCAAACGAGGCGATGCTCGTCATGTGGGGCAAGACCACCAATGAAGTTCTTAACAAGCGCGCATTTGATGTGATGCCTGAAGTAGGCGACCAGGGATATGAGGCCATCATCAGGAACGTTTTTAAGACCGGTCAAAAAGTGATGATCCCCGAAGGGCGCATCACGTTGAAAAAAGACGGGCACGACGACCACCTTTTTGTGAGGATGGTTTTCGAAGCCGTCAAGGAGCTTGATAATTCCATCTCAGGCATCATGATCCTGGCAGAGGATATCACACAGGACGTACTGACACGCAAAAAAACCGAAGAAAGCGAGATACGTCAAAAGTTGGCGATAGAGGCCGCGGCAATAGGCACGTTTGATTGGGATATACCGAACGCCGCGTTCCAATTTTCTGAGAGGCTGGCACACATCTTTGGTTTTAATGAACCGTGCGAAGCTGACCATCAAAAGCTAATAGGCCGAATCCATCCTGATGACATGGCCGTTCGAAATCAGGCACATCAGATTGCCTTCCAAACTGGTGCCCTATTGTACGAGGCGAGAGTAGTCTGGCCAGATGGTTCAATTCACTGGATAAGAATGAATGGCAAAATTGTTTTCGATGACAGAGGGGTAGCTACCAGAATGTATGGAACATCGCTTGACATTACCGATCAGCGCGAGATAACCGAACGTCTCGAGCGGCTTGTAAAGAAGCGGACGGAGGCGTTGCAACAACGCAACGTAGAATTGAAAAATAGTGAGGAACGATATCATAAAATGGTAGAGGAGGTTCGTGACTACGCCATCATTCTCCTGGACCGCAATGGAATCGTACAAAACTGGAACAAAGGTGCCGAACAGATAAAAGGCTTTAAGGAACACGAAATTGTTGGCAAGCATTTCAGCGTATTCTATCTCGCTGAGGATCTTGAAAGGCAATTGCCTCAGCATATGATACAGCAAGCGCTTAACGAAGGAAGAGCGATGCACGAAGGATGGCGAATGCGCAAAGACGGAACACGTTTCTGGTGCAGTGTTGCGATGACCACCTTACAAGATGACCAGGGCAACATTATTGGATTTACAAAAGTTACAAGAGATCTCACAGAACGACGGATTGCTGAGATGAAGATGCTTGCTTATACTGTCGAACTTGAGTCTCAGAACAAAGAGCTTGAACAATTCGCATACATCGCCTCCCATGATTTGCAGGAACCTCTCCGGAAGATCCGCACCTTCTCTGATCTGGTGCAACAGAATCTTGGAGATGAAGAAGCCATGCAAAGGTATTTTGAAAAGATAAATTCCTCCGCACATCGCATGAGCGAACTGATCCGGTCGGTGCTGGCGTACAGTCGGATCACCAAGGAAAGTGATCATTTTGAGCCGGTTGACCTGAACATCATCCTTGCCAATGTTATGACTGACTTTGAGCTCCTGATCGAAGACAAAAAAGCAACGGTCATTCACGACAAATTATCCACGGTATATGGCGTGGCCGGACAGCTTAGCCAGTTGTTCACCAATCTGATCAGCAATGCACTGAAGTTTACCCGTGGCGCGCCTGAGCTTCGCATTTCAAGCCGGATGCTGACGCAGGCCGAGGTTGGCGCCGAACCGGCATTGACCTCCGATCTAACCTATGTTCAAATCACTTTCGCAGACAACGGCATTGGCTTCGATCAGCAATACGAAAAGAAAATATTTACGATGTTCCAGCGGCTACATCGCAAGGAACACTATGCCGGAACAGGTATTGGCCTGGCACTTTGCAAGAAAATCGTTGAAATTCACCAGGGCCTAATCACAGCGTCCAGCGTGCAGCACAAGGGCACATCCTTTTATGTCACGCTGCCTCTCGCTCCGCTGTAAGGACATTTCGTACGTTCATCAAATGAACGTACATGATGCTGGTTTTATAATCAGCTTTTGCATAGCATTATAGATTCGTCAAAACATGCACAGACTCGTCACCCTCCTTTCCATTGCTCTTTGCGCTTTCACCGTTCGCGTTCCTTCTCCAACTTCTCATGGCACCGCCAAACCGAGATTCAAAGTGCTCGCCCTCGCGGAGAAAGGTGGACATCACATTAAATACACGCAGGCTGCCCGCGTTTGGCTCGACAAGCTCGCCAGTAACAATAATTTTTCAGTGGATTACATTGAAAATTCAACGCCAATAGACGAAACTTTCCTCGAACAGTATCAGGTATTCGTGCAACTGGATTTTCCTCCTTACACCTGGAGCGATCAATCTAAACAGGCTTTCGAGCGTTTTATGCAACGCGGAAAGGGCGGCTGGATCGGATTTCATCATGCTACGCTGCTCGGGGAGTTTGATGGTTACTCCATGTGGAATTGGTTCTCTGATTTTATGGGTGGCATCCGGTGGAAGAATTACATAGCAACCTTCGCTACCGCCAAGGTAAACGTTGAGGACGCCAAACACCCTTGTATGCGTGGGGTGCCCTCTTCCTTTACTATTGAAAATGAGGAGTGGTATACGTATGACAGGAGTCCCCGTGAACGCGTGCATGTTATCGCATCCGTTGACGAGTCGACGTACACGCCAGACTCTGACATCAAGATGGGTGACCACCCTGTAATATGGACGAATGAAAAAATGAAGACCCGGAACATTTACATTTTCATGGGCCATTCTCCCGATCTCTTCAAAAACGACGTATATAGAACGCTCTTTGAAAATGCAATATTCTGGGCGGCGGATGCCAAGCCAGTTTTAAAATGATATTTTGCAATTAAATACTCCCTGATTATGTTGAAAAAGCCTCATTCATTTTCAAACGCCATCAAATCATGGCTATTCATCATACTACTTACCTGTACCGTCCTGGCCTGCAAGCAAGAGGACAAAACTGCAAGTGGTGCAAACGCCAAAATCGACCGTCTTAAATTGCCAGATGGTTTCAAGGCTGAAAGGCTCTTCGGGCCTTCCGAAAATGGTGACGGATCATGGGTGTCCATGACGTTCGATCCTAAAGGCCGGTTATATGCATCCGATCAATATGGTGCGCTGTACCGTTTGACCATTCCTGTCATCGGCAGTAACGATTCAGTTCAGATCGAAAGAGTAAATATTACTACACCTGGTAAGAATAATGGCGACACTACGGTGAGCATTGGATATGCGCAAGGACTACTGTGGGCATTCAATAGTCTGTACGTAATGATCAACCATGAAAAAGATGAAGAATTCAACAAAGGAAGTGGATTGTACAGATTGCAAGACAAAGATGGCGATGATCAGTTTGAAACGATGACCCTGTTGCGGGAGTTCGATGCCAATGGTGAGCATGGACCACACAGCATCGTGTTGACGCCCGATAAGAAATCCTTGATCATGATCGCAGGGAACTATACAAAGGCGCCGGTAATGGATGCGTACAGGCTGCCATCTAATTTTAAAGAGGATAATATCTTCCCACTGATCACCGATCCCTATGGTCACGCTGCCGAACTGCGGGCGCCCGGTGGATGGATCGCGATGCTTGATTCAGTAGGAAGTAAATGGACATTGTTAAGTTCCGGTTACCGCAATGCATACGATCTTACCTTTAACGAAGCAGGTGATCTTTTCACCTTCGACTCAGACATGGAATGGGATCTTGGCTTACCGTGGTACAGGCCAACGCGTATCTGCCACGTTACCAGCGGTAGTGAATACGGTTGGCGAACAGGAACAACACCATGGTCTCCCACAAACGCCGACAATTTGCCACCTGTGATCAACATTGGCCAGGGATCACCTACCAACCTGGTGTATGGAGGCAACGCCAAGTTCCCTGAAAAGTACAAGCATTCATTGTTTGCATTCGACTGGAGCTTCGGTATCATTTACGCTATTGATCTAAAACCTGAGGGCGCCTCTTATACCGCCACCGGAGAAGAATTCCTGTCGGGCTCACCGTTGCCGCTGACGGATGGTACAATTGGTCCGGATGGCGCACTCTATTTTCTGACCGGGGGACGGCGACTGGAGTCGGACTTGTACAGGGTGTACTATACTGGCGACAGCGCGACCACGGCGATCCCAACGGTATCGGTAACAGCCGACCAGCAGCTCAGACGCGATCTTGAATCCCTCCATGGCGAACCACAGGCTGGCGCATTGGATAAAGCGTGGCCACAAATGGGAAACAAAGACAGATTTATCCGCTACGCAGCGCGCATCGCAGTGGAACACCAACCTGTTAGCGAATGGCAGGCGCGTGCATTGAACGAAAAAGAACCAGTAGCCATGATCAATGGCATTATTGCCCTCGCCCGTCAGGGCAATGCGAAAGTGAAAGATCAATTGATTAAACGACTGCTCACAATTGATTTCAAATCCTCACCAGATAGTCAACAGCTTGACATCGTCAGGGCTTTCGAATTGATACTGTTGCGCATGGGCATGCCGGATGGAGCGTTGAAAAAAGAGACCATCGCCTATCTTGATAAGCAATATCCGGCGTCAACCAATATTCTCAACCGCTCACTCAGCAAGGTTTTACTTGCACTCGGTGCACCTGATGCTGTTTCCAAAACCATTGATCTACTCGCCAATGCCAAGGATGATCCAGATAACAAAACGCTGACCGAATCAGCCGATCTCATTCTCCGAAATCCCCAATACGGAATGGATATTGCCAATTTGTTGTCGAATGTTCCACCGGCACAACAAACCTATTATGCAACGGCCCTCAGTACAGCAACAACAGGATGGACGCCCGAGCTTCAGGAAAAATATTTTTCATGGTTCTACAAAGCATTCGGCTACAAGGGTGGTTTTAGCTTTCGCGGTTACATCGATAAAGCCCGCAAGAATGCACTGCAGAATGTACCAAAGGATAAGCTCGCTTATTACAATAAGATATCCGGCGATTCTCTCGCGAACCTAACTGGAGGATTGAATGTGGACAAGGAACTGCAACCAAAGGGACCAGGCAGGAACTGGCAAATGAAGGAGGCCGTAGCGGTAACTCAGGATGGTATTAAGAACAGAAATTTTGACAAGGGTCGCGCCATGTTCGCAGCCTCCTTGTGTATGTCATGTCACGTGATCGGTGCTGAAGGCGGTGCCGCGGGACCAAATCTAACGCAGCTTGGAACACGGTTTTCTGCACAAGACATCCTCCAGTCGATCATCGAACCAAGCAAGACGATCTCTGATCAGTTTAATGCCACGGTATTGATACTGAAAGATGGTAAATCGGTAGTTGGCAGATTGGTGAAAGAAGATGACAGCAAATACTACGTTGCGCAAAATCCATTTGCTCCTTTGGTTATCCGCGAAATTCCACGTGCCGATGTTGTTCGTACGCGGGCATCGGAAATGTCACCAATGCCTCCTGGTACGATCAACAGGTTAAATGAGGAAGAACTCAAGGATTTGCTGGCTTATCTGATGTCGGGCGGCAACAAAGATCACGAAGTGTACACCGGAAAAAAATAAGAGAGCCCGGGGCGGTAGAGCTTAACCTAAAATACGTTGTTATGTTTGAAGTGTTGTTTGCATACTTCAATCGGAATTACGCATTGTCTGAGCAGGATAAGTCGACGATGAGAACTGTGTTCACCCAGAGAACATTGAAGAAAGGAGAATTCCTTTTACGACCGGGTGAATTAACAAAGTACGGTGCCTTTGTCACTCAAGGATTTCTCAGGAGCTATGTCATCGACGCCAAAGGCAAGGAGCACGTAGTGCAGTTTGCTCCGGAAAACTGGTGGATCAGCGACAAATCAGGAATGGCCACCGACGTCAAGGCAACTTTTTTTATAGATGCTATTGAAGATACCACCGTCTTGTTGATCGATTTGCCAGGGCACCTTATGCTGATGGAAAAGGTTCCTGTTTTTGCTGCCTCATTTCAGACAGGGATGCAAAAAAGAGCTTCTGCCAAAGACATTCGCATAGTAAACTCATTGACGGCCACTGCTGAAGAACGATACAATGATTTCCTTGCAATGTATCCTACCATCGCGCAACGTGTTCCGCAGCACATGCTGGCCTCTTACCTTGGCATCACACCCGAAACATTAAGCCGCATCCGCAAGCTCCAAGCCAGGCGCAGGTAACTTTCAAAGCAATGCGTTCTTGATCTAGATCAATGCCCATGGGTATTGCGCCCACTAGTTTTGCTTAAAAAAACACCAAAATGAAAAGCAAAACAAAAAACACCCTCTCACAGACCCTAACGATCCTCGTTGCCTTGATCATGGCCGCTGGTGGTCTGACAAAGTTAGTCGGCCTCCCTCAACTTGTGGAATTGTATTCAAAAATCGGACTGCTGCCATACATGAAACTGCTGGGCATCTCCGAGATCATTCTTGTCGCGTTGTTCGTATTGCCACGTACCATGAAGATCGGCTTCCTGTTGTTGACTGGCTACCTCGGAGGCGCCATGGCAGTGGAGCTGTCACATGGGACGATCTTTATCGCTCCAGGATTGATCTTAACATTGATCTGGATAACAGCTTATTTTCGGGATCGTTCGATCTTCATCAAAGCCGGTAAAAATAGCGTTGAAATCAAGCCCTCTGTAGCGATATGAATATGAACATCGGATATATGAAAAACCTCGCTTCACTTGTCGCCACAACGAAACCAGTTTGGTTCAAGCAGTGGTTTGATTCATCGTTCTATCATCAGTTGTATTCCCATCGTAACGATCAGGAAGCTGCATCATTCATTGATGGATTGATCGGCACGTTAGATCCAAATGCAGAGGCCAAAATGCTTGATCTGGGCTGTGGCGCTGGACGACATGCAAAATACCTTGCTTCAAAGGGTTTTAACGTGACCGGATTGGATCTCGCCGGGTCAAGCATCATCCGCGCAAAGCAATATGAGATGGCATCACTTCAGTTCTTTCAACACGATATGCGTATTGCATTCGGGAAAAACTTTTTTGACTACGTATTCAATTTCTTTACAAGCTTTGGATACTTTGAAACGGAAGCAGAGAACGACGCAGTGATACACAACATAGCTACAAGCTTGAAACCGGGTGGCACAGTGGTGATGGATTATCTCAATTCAACGGTTGCTGCTCAAAACATCGTTACAAACGAAACAAAGGAAATTGATGGCGTGAGATATGACATCACACGTTCAATGAGCGAAACGCATTTTTTCAAAAGAATAGCCATCGACTACCAACATCAGCAAGGTCCACTTGTCTTTACCGAACGCGTGGCGAAGTTGTCAGTGGAAGAGTTCAGGTCAATGTTTTCAAAGCATGGGCTGCAACTGCAGGAAGTGTATGGTGATTACAGGTTAAACACATTCGAAGTAGACCGTTCACCTCGACAGATCATGGTTGCCACTAAGAAGTAAATGCAATAAGCCGGGCCACCTCATCACCTCAGTAACAAAGAACGACTCCGACGAACCGGACCTCATTACCTCATTTTAGATTTTGATCGAATCACGTTGAACGCCGAACGTCGGCTAGAATGAATGAGGTAATCAGGTTAGGGTTTTGTGTAGTGAATCCCTGTTACTGAGGTGATGAGGTGGACCGATTCATTGCACCTTTTTCATTTGATCATTATAGTATTCTACCGTTTTCAAAACCGATGGAAGGTTGCTCGGCTTGTCTTCGGCATCGCGTTCTATGTAGATGGGGCCATCAAAATGTTGCCGCCTCAATTCAGCGAATACAGCTGGGAAGTCAACGACACCGGTACCCACAGGTACATCCTGGATCTTTGTGTTGTTGAAT
>Ga0193753_10002021_pt1 | contig 16567 bp, 7 predicted proteins | sample H1c2metaG_FD_144925 | JGI IMG/M metagenome (GOLD analysis project Ga0193753, IMG submission 144925) | Soil microbial communities from a riparian zone of the East river system, Colorado, United States - H1c2 | ecosystem: Environmental > Terrestrial > Soil > Riparian zone | place: USA: East River... | reverse complement strand
AGAAGAACACGCGGTCGAGGTCGATCCCGCGCGCGCGCAGGTGATGGCGCGGCAGGATGTAGCCGCCCATCGAGTGCGGGTCGACCCACACCGCGCGGGCCAGCCGCCCGTCGGAGCCGAGCTGGCGCAGGTCGAGCGGGTCGCTGGTCCGGCAGACCAGCACCGAGCGGTAGGTGACCGCGCCGTAGCGCACCGCGCGCAGCGCGACTTTTCCGCCCTCGTGCTCGGCCCGCGCGCACACGATCGGCGGCCCCCACGCCGCGTCCGCCTCGCCCGACAGCAGCGCCTGGACCAGCTCCTCGTACGACCTCAGCGGCAGCACCGTGGAGAAGCCGGCCCCGTAGAGCACGTCGGCGAAGCGCAGCGCCAGCTCGCGCACCGGGCTGTGCCCGAGGGAGGGCGGCAGGGCGAAGCAGAGTCCATCGCCGTCGCGCGAGGGCATCGCGTCCATTCTACTCGACGGCGGACCGCGCCGGCCGCGCCGTCGGCCGCGCGGCCGATCGCCGCCGGTCCTTCACCGCGGATCGCCGAAGTGTCCGCTGGCGAGAAAGCGACGGACCAGATCGCGGGTGGCCGGGTGGTTCATGAGGAACGTGTGACTGGCCTCCACCTCGGCGAACGCGACCATCCCGTCGAGCAGCGTCTCGGCCACCCGCACGGTGCCGTCGTGCCGCTCGCCGGTCGGCAGGAGCCCCATCCCGCGGATGAGCCAGCTCGGCAGGTTGCCCCAGCTTGGGCCGCGCGTGCCGGCCACCACCGCGAACGGCGCGGGCGGCTCCGGCCACCGGCTGGCGTCGCCCAGCTCGCGACCGGCCGGGCCGAACGCCCAGCGGAACAGAGGGTGCTCGGCCAGCTGCGCGGCCACCACGCTGCCCTGGTTGGGCGGCGCCAGCATCACCACGCCGCGCCAGGGAAGGCGGTCGCGCATGTACCTGACCAGGATCCCCCCCATCGAGTGGGTGACCCCGAGGATCGGCCGCTCGCCCAGGTCGTCGCGGATCCAGCCGGCCACCTCGTCGGCCAGCGCGTCGATGGTCCGCTGGCGCGACGGATAGGTGCGCGACCAGGTCCGGTAGCCGAGCCCGTCGATGTAGCGGCGCAGCGGCGCCATCGAGCGGTGGGTGCGGCCGAGGCCGTGGAGGAGCACCACCGCCGGCCGCTCGTCATCGGCCGCCGCGCTCACGTGGCCATCCCCGGGCGCGGCCCGAACATGGGCTCCATGTCGGCCGGGCGGTGACGATCGACCGCCGCCACCACGTCGACCACCAGCTGGGCGCGCTCGGCCCGCAGCGCGGCCACCTCGCGGCGGAGCCGGAAGACGCGCACCAGCGTCAAGATCAGGTGGCGCAGCGCGTCGACCCGGCCGATCACGTGGACGAAGGCCCAGCCGCTGAGCGGCAGCGCCAGCGCGGTCAGGACCCCGGCCCACAGGCCCAGCTTCCAGCCGACCAGGCCGGCCAGCACCCCGTAGACCAGGAGCATGGTCAGGAAGCCGAGCAGGAACTTGGTGGTGGCGACCGTGTCCTTGCGCGGCGACGTCCACTGTCCGAGGAAGCGGAACGCGAGCCCGAGCGGCAGGTGGAGCGGCGCGCCGACCAGCGACAGCGGCGCCCAGAACAGGAGCAGCCCGAGGTGGGCGACCACGCGCGCCGCGGTGTCGCGCACGCTCAGCTCGCGGCGCAGGGTGTCGTCGCGCAGGCCGACCGCCGACATCCGGGTCAGGTAGGCGCGCACGCGGCCGACCAGCTCGCGCACGTCGGCGTGGTGGGCGACCTGCGGGTAGCCGATGTTGAACCGGCGCGACAGCTCCACGCGATCCTCCAGGGAGAGGCCAGGCGGCTGGTACAGCCGGCGCACCCCGTCGAGCACCCAGATCGTGTCCCACGAGTCGGCGTTGATGGTGAGGGCGCGCAGGCGGGCCTCGATCTGTCCGGTCAGCGCGCGCGCGGCGACGCGGCCGTCCGGATCGCGCGCGTCGTCGGGCGCCGCCGGCACCGCGACCGGCGCGCCGAACTGGATGAGCACGCTCGAGCGGAAGCGGTGACGGGTGAAGTAGACCAGCCCGGTCGGGATCAGATGAACCGGGCGATCGGGCGCCTTGCGATGGACCGCGAGCGCGATGCGGGCCGCCCCGGTCTTGAGCGGGGCGAGCTGCGAATCGAGGTGGCTGAGGCCCTCGGGGAAGATGCCGACCGCGCGCCCGTCGAGCAGCACCTGGTGGAGCGCGGCGAAGGCGGCGTCGTTGTCGAGCGCGGCGCTCTCACCGCCGCCGTGGTCCATGCGCCGGCGGACCGGCACCGCGCCCATCCGGCGGAGCAGCCACCCGACCAGCGGGCTGTCGAACAGGGTGTCCTTGGCCGCGAAGTGCACGATCCTCCCGCAGTGCGCGGTGATGAGGATCGGATCGAGCAGCGAGTTGGGGTGATTCCCGATGAAGATCACCCCACCGTCGGCCGGGATGTTGCCCAGCCCGACGATCTCGATGCGCCGGAAGAACACCCGGGTGGCGACCCGAAACAGCCACTGGAGGATGCGGTAGACGAGCACCGACTCGCCAGTCTATCAGAGCCGGTGTCGCCTCCCGCGCCGTTCGGCCGCCTGCGGCCCGTCAGTCCGCCGGCGGAGCGTCGAACAGGATCTCGACCCAGGCCTCGCTGGTCGGCTGGTCGATGACCCAGGTGGACATGACCATCCCGTCGGGCGCCATCCCGGCCGACACGTAGAACCCGTAGCCGCCGGCGAACGGGTCCTCGTCGCCGGCCACCACCACGTGGGTCCAGGTGCCGTCGGCGCCGCGCCGCGCCACCAGCAGCTCGTGGCTGGTCGCGTCCTGGTAGGCCACGATCGGCCCGTCGGGGCCGAGCACGACCCCGCTGTCGTCGCCCACGAAGTGGAGCTCCGGCAGCGGCACGCCATCGTCGGTGGTCCCGACCTCGCGGTAGCCGTCGTCGATCACCTCGACCAGGCCGTCCTGGGTGTTGACGTAGAGCAGGTCGCTGCTGGTCGCGCTGACGTAGCTGAGGTGCACGACATCGCTGGCGTCGATCGCCACGCCCGGGTACCAGCCGACGTCGACCGGGCCGCCGTCCACCACCTCGGGCGCGCCGAACGCGGCCGCCGCGGCGTCGTAGCGGGCCAGCTTGAGATCTCCGTTGATCCGGTCGTAGTAGACGACCACCGGGCTGCCGTCGGACAGGCGGGCCGCGTTGACGAACAGGCCCACCCCCATCGGGATCGGCAGCGGGTCGCTGGTCGGGGCCGGCACGGCGGCGCCGTCGATCACCGACACGGTCCAGTCGCTGGCCTGGGCCGGCGCGGCCACGCTGGCCTCGGCGAAGCGCAGCTCGGTGCGCTCGCCGCCGTCGCCGTTCAGGTGCACGAAGTAGGCGATGCCGGGCCGGCCGTCCTCGGCGCGCGCGGTGATCGCCGAGTACTGACCGGCGATCTCGTAGCTCGCCTTGCCCTCACCCGGCACACCGGCCGCCACGACGTGCGACGACCAGACCCCGCCCCGGTTGCTGGCGAACTTGAGGCTGACCGTGTCCTGGTCGAAGTAGCTCACCATCACGGTCCCGTCGCCGGCGACCGCGATGTCGGTGTAGAGCCCGACGTCGGGGCCCGGCTCGTTGATGCCGCCGCGCACCTCGCTGCCCTCGACGAGGACCGGTCCGTCCGGCACGCCGTCGACGAACTCCCACGCCTCGTCGGGGATGCGGCCGCCCTCGCCGCGCGCCGCCACCATGAGGTCGCCGTGATACGAGTTGTAGGCCGAGACCCAGGCGGTGCCGTCGGGCCCGACCGCCATCTCCGAGTACTGGCCGATCCGACCCCAGCGGACGTCGTCGTCGCATCGGCACTCGCCCTCGTCGCAGATCGGCACCGAGCCGCCGCACTCCTCGGCGCACTCGTCGTTGACCTCGCAGTCCGGGATCGTGGCGCCGTCGTCGGGCTGGTCGCCGTCGGTGCCGTCGTCGTCGGCCGGCGGGTTGGCGCCGCCGCAATCGCAGGCCGGAAGCGCCGCCAGCGCGCCGGCCGCCAGCACGAACAGCACGGCCCGCCCGGCCGCGCGCAGCCGCCGGCGAGCGCCGCCCGCGCCGATGAGCGCGGCCAGCCCGAGGAGGACCAGGCCGCTCGCCGCGCCGCCGCCGCCCCCGCCGCCGACCGCGCAGCCGCCATCGCTGGCGCTGTCCTCGTGGCTGCGGAGGATGGCGCCGAGGTCGACCAGCTCGGTGGTCTGGTTGCCGATCTCGTCGCGCGCCCAGGCACGGACCGCGCCGCCCGCGCCGGCCGCCAGCTGCTCGGCGACGGAGATCGGCATGTGGCCGTCACTCCACGCGGTGGTCGGGGCCGCGTCGTCGGCGTGCCCGAACGCGACCTGCACCCGGTCGGCCGGCGAGACCAGGTCGACCGCCGGGACCAGCACCGCGCCGTCGGCGGCCGCCGCGCGCTCGCCGAGGATGCGCGGGCCGACCGAGTCGATCACGACCGACACGATCGCCGGCTCGAGCGACAGCGTGCGGTAGTCGCCGGCCGCGCGCGCCTTCAGCTGCACGGCGAAGCGGCCCTGCAGGGCGAAGGCCGGGTCCTCGAGGACGATCCGGCCGCCGGCGCGGAACGGGCGCCACATGCCGCCTTCGAGGTTCCAGGTCCACTCCAGCTCGCGCCCGCTCGGATCGCGGGTCGGCACGTCGATGACCACCTGCGGCATCGCGCCGCCGTGGCCGCGCAGGTGGGCGCGGATCTGCTCCGGCGGCGGCGTGGTCACCCGGACCAGGCGCGCCGCGCCGCGCGCGACCACGTGGTGAGCGGGCGGCGCGGCCAGTCGCTCGGCCGCGCGGGCCACGCCCGGGAGGCGCTGGCCGAGCCGGGCCAGGGCCGGCGACGCGCCCAGCGTGGCGGCGATGGCCAGGAAGTCGTCGGTGTCGGTGCTGACTCGCGAAAGCCGGATGTCGTCCAGCCGGAAGCCGAGGAAATCGGGCAGCGCGATGTCCGGCAGCGCGTCGGTCAGGAACGGCAGCGCGATGTCGAGCAGGCTGGGTAGGACCTCCTCGAGGTCCTCGGTGCCCTCTTTCAGGAACTCGGCGTTCTGGACCGTGACGCCGATGTTCTCGCTCTTCAGGCCGACCAGGATCGGCATGATCGCCGGGTTGCCGTCCTCGTCGGTCGAGAACTCCAGGTTGATCCCGAGGTCGAGGTCGAGCACCACGGTGAAGCCGCGCGTGTAGCGCTGGAACAGGAACGCGTAGAAGTCGATCGCGAAGCCGTGCAGGTGGACGGTCAGCGACGGCGACGCCTCGGTCCCGTCACCGACGGTGAAGTCGATCGCCTGCTGGGGATGGGTCACGAGCAGGAGCGGGTCATCCCCCTCGCGCGAGCCGAGCTCGGCCAGCGACGGCACCAGGATGCCGATGATGCCGAGGTTGAGCTGCGGGATGAGCTGCGAGCCCAGCCCCAGGCAGAGCGCGCCGGAGGTGGCCGCGTGGTGACCGGCCAGGTCGAGGAAGCTCTCCGAGAGGCCGACCACCACGTCGCTGTCGGGGATGTCCGCCGGCTGACCGAGGAACACCCCGGTCATCGGCACCTGGAAGTTGTTGCGCGAGGTGCGGCCGAGCGAGAACGGCGCCGCGGCCAGATCCGGGGCGGCCAGCTGCGGCACGCACTGGGCCGCCTCGCTGTCGAGCTCGGGCGAGCGCGTGCTCGGGTCGGCGTCGGCGTTGACCCCGGCGATGATGCCGAGGCTGAGCCCGCCCCCCTCGGTGGACACGTGGCCGCCGGGCACGACCCGCGCCTCCAGGGCGCCGCGCGTCCCGGGCGAGATGGTGGACAGGAACGAGCTCAGGTCGACCGTGTTCTCGATGCCGAGCGGGTCCGGCAGCAGCGTCGCGACCAGCTCCTGCAGGCGCGGCTCGAGCAGGTCGCGCACGATGTCGGCCACGGTGTCGCCGATCAGGCCGGCGATGAAGTTGATGACCGCGCCGACGAAGCTGCACCCGCTGATGTCCGGATCGATCTCGAGGTTGGGGATGTCCTCGAGGTTCACCCTCAGCTCGCCGGTGGCCGGGTCGAGGCCCAGGCTCACGATCGCGTCCACCACCGTGTTGGGGGCGGTGACGTTGAGGGTGCACGGCCCGATGATCGGCCCGATGATCGGATCGAAGCGGACCGGCACGTCGATCTGCGCGTCGATCTGGGCGCGGATCCGCACCTGACCCGGCTCCGGCGTCAGGTTGACGCTGTCGATGGTCAGACCAGCCTGGCAGCCGTTGTTGCAGCTGCCGTCGTCGTTGAAGCAGAACTCGATGTCGCCGATGCCGATGCCCTGGCTGCCCTCTGGGATGCAGATCCCCTGGCCCTCGAGCGCGTCCTCGATGACGTCGCCGACGACGCCCTCGACCTTGTTGATTCCGGCCGGCGTGACGCGGACTTGGGCGCCGCCCTCGATCGTCTGATCGGAGGGCAGCGAGCCGCCCGGCAAGGGGCCGAGGCCGCAGCCGGCGCATCCATCGCCGCCGCATCCGGCGATGACGAGCACGAGCGCCGCGTAGAGAAGTAGATCACGACGACGGCCGCGAGCGGCGCGCGAGGGGTTCGACATCGACATCTGTCCTCCACCGGGGGTGGGTGAGCGCAGAACCGTGAATCTCGAGGGGCGGCCCGATGATACAGGGTTCACTCCGACCCTGAGAATGGTGAAAGGAACCCCACCGATCCGGGGGAGAGTGGACCACCCGGGCGCCACCCGGCGCTACGTGGCGGACTTCCCTTGACATCGACTCGGCGCGGCGGCTATCTAAGCCGCCCGGCCTCACCGCCAGAGGGCCCGTAGCTCAGATGGATAGAGCGCCGGACTTCGAATCCGTAGGTCGGGCGTTCGAGTCGCCCCGGGCCCGCCGCACCAGCTCCTGACAACCGAAGACGACCCCTCACGGGGGCATAGCTCAATTGGTAGAGCAACGGACTCTTAATCCGTTGGTTGAAGGTTCGAGTCCTTCTGCCCTCACCACACGTCAGGCCGGCCCGGGGCCCCGCCGTCGCATGAGCGCGCAGGCCAGCGCCGGGACGGCGAGCAGGGTGACCAGGGTCGAGAGCACCAGCCCGCCGATGACCGCGACGGCGAGCGGGCGCTGTAGCTCGGACCCGGCGCCGAAGCCAAAGGCGAGCGGCAGGAGCCCCATCACGGTCGCCGCCGTCGTCATCAGGATCGGGCGCAGGCGGCGCACGCCGGCCCGGACCACCGCGTCGGCGAAGTCGCCGGTCGCCGCCGACTCGGTCTGGGCGTGCTCGAGCAAGAGGATGCCGTTCTTGACCACCAGGCCGGCGAGCAGCACGCAGCCCATGAGCGACGAGGCGTTGAGCGGGATGCCGGTCGCGAGCAAGGTGAGGAACGCGCCGACCAGCGCGAGCGGGGCGCCGATCAGGACCACCAGCGCCAGGCGCAGGGAGCGCAGCTGGACCAGCAGCACCGCGAGGACCAGCGCGACCCCGAGGCCCAGCACACCGGCCACATCGCGCTGGGTCTGGCGCGCGCTGGCCAGGTGGCCGCCGACCTCGAGCCGGTAGCCGGCGGGCAGCCGGAGATCCGCGAGCCGATCGGCAACCTCCTCGGTGGTGCCGGCCAGGTCGACGCCCGGCCGGATCGACGCGCTGAGCAGGATGACCTGGGTCAGGCTCTGGCGCAGGAGCACCGCGGGACCGACCGGCCGGCTGAGGCGCGCGATCGACGACAGCGCCACGGAGCCGTCGCCGTAGCCGAGCGGCAGGCGCTCGATCGCGGTCGGGTCGAAGCGGACCTTGTCGGGCATGCGGACGCGGATGCCGAAGGTGCGGTCGCCCTGGCGCACCGAGGCGGCGACCCGCCCGGCCAGCGCGACCGAGAGATCGGCGACCACGTCGGCCGGGGTCACCCCGAGGCGGAGCGCGGCGCCCGGGGCCACGTCGGCGCGCAGCACCGGCACGCTCCCCTCCACCCCGTTGAAGAAGTCCTCCAGGCCGGACACCTTCTCGATCCGGGAGGCGGCCGCCACCGCGACCTCCTCGAGCACCTTCTGATCGGGCCCGAAGATCGCGACCTCGAGCGGGTTCGGGTTGCCGGACAGATCGTCGAGCACGTCCTGGAGGACCTGGACGAACTCGACCCGCGCCTCGGGCACCTCGGTCCCCAGACGCTGGCGGATCAGCTCCATCACCTCGTACACCGACGGGCGCTGGTCGCGCGGGGCCAGGCGGACCATGACGTCGCCGGTGTTCTGCTGGGTCGCGGTGGCCGGGCCCATCTCCACGCCGGTCCGCCGGGTGAAGGAGACCACGCCCGGCGTGGTCTCGAGGATGCGGTCGATCCGCCGGACGATGCGATCGGTCTCGTCGAGCGAGGTGCCCTGCGGCGTCGCGAAGTCGACCACCAGGGCCCCCTCGTCCATGGTGGGCAGAAAGCCGGTGTCGAGGGCGCGGGCGGCGAGGAGGCCGGCGAGGGCGAGCAGCACGATGCCGGCGACGCTGAGGACGGGGTGCTGGATGACTCTCCGGACCAGGCGACCGTAGGCGAGGTAGAGCCGGCCCTGCGCGCGCGGCGGCCCGCCGGCCGGGCGCGCCTTCAGCAGCCAGGACGCGACCACCGGCACCAGCGAGATCGAGACCAGGAGCGAGAGGACGACCGCGGCGCACAGAGTGGTCGCCAGCGCGCCGAAGAAGCTGCCAACAACCCCGGAGAGGAGGCCGAGCGGCGCGAACACCACGACCGTGGTGAGGGTGGTGCCGATGACGGCGGCCAGGAGGTCGGCGGTGCCGCGATCGGTCGCCTCGGCCACCGGCATGCCCTCCTCGCGCCGGAGGACGATCGCCTCCACGATCACGATCGCGTCGTCGACCACCAGGCCGATCGCGACCGCGAGGCCACCCATCGACATGAGATTCAAGGTCTGGCCGAGGAGCTTCATCACCCCGAAAGTGGCGACCAGGGTGATCGGGACGGCGACCGCGGCGGCCAGGCCGGCCCGGAGGTCGCGCAGGAACAGCGCGAGCACCACGAAGCCGAGCAGGACGCCGAGCACGATGGCGTCGCGGACGCCGGCCATGGCGTCGTCGATCAGCTCGGACTGATCGTAGATGACGTCGACGTGGACGCCCCGCGGCAGCGCCGAGCGCTCCAGCCCGCGCACGATGTCGCGGGCTGCATGCACCACGTCCGGGGCGCTGGCTCCCGGCGCGCGCGAGACCGTCACCGCCACCACGTCCCCCCTGGGTCCGGCCGCCGCGGTGGTGCGGTCCTCGACGCCCTCGACCACGTCGGCGACCGCCGCGAGCGGAATGGCGCCGTTGGGTCCCTGGGCGACCGGGATCTGGCCGATCTGCGCCAGCGTGATCGGCTCGTAGGCGGCCATGACGGTCAGGAGCTGGTGCTCGGCGCTGGCCCGTCCGACCGCCGCGACGATCTCGCTGGCCGCGATCCGGTCGGCCACGGTGGAGGGCCGAAGGTGCGCTGCGGCGAGGGCGTCGGGGCGGAGGATGACCTCGATCTCGCGGACGTCACCGCCCTGGATCTCGACCGAGCCGACGCCGGGCACCTGGGTCAGCGCGGGGCGGACGATCAGGGCCGCGGCGTCGCGCAGGGCGCGGGTATCTACGTCGCCGGACACGTTGAAGGTGACGATCGGCAGCGCGGTCGGCGTGACCCGCTCGATCCGGATCTCGGCGTCCGGTGGCAGGTCGCCGCGGATCTGCGCGACGTGGGTCTCGACCAGCTGGAGCGTGCGCCACATGTCGGATCCGGGCGCGAACTGGGCCGACAGCTCGGTCGCGCCGCGGATCGTGCGCGACCGGAGCCTGACCAGGCCAGGAACCGTCGCGACCGCCTCCTCGAGCGGGCGCGTCACGGCGGTCTGGAGCACCTCCGGCGGCAGGTCGCCTCCCCGGGCGACCACGACGACGCGCGGGAAGTCGACGTCGGGATAGATGCCGCTCGGCAACCTGGCGACCGAGACGGCGCCAAAGGCGAGCGCGGCCAGGGTCGCGAGGAGGACCAGGCTGGCCCGGCGACGAAGCGCGGCGACGAAGCTCACGGCCTGGCGCCCGGTCTCGCTCCGGTCCCCGCGCCCTCGGCGGCGGCCTGGCTCGCGTCGGTCGGGGCGGCGGCGGCGGTCGGGGCGATCTCGGCGCCGTCCTCGAGTCCGAGGACGTGCTGCACCACGACCGGCTCGCCGGCCGCGAGCCCGCTGGTCACCTCGACGTGATCCTCGAAGCGGGCGCCGACCTCGATCGGGCGGACGCGGGCCCTGGTCGCCTCGCCGTCGCGCGCGCAGACGACGACTTCCTCGCTCCCCTCGGTCGATCGCCGCACGGCGATGACCGGGATGGTCACCACCTGGTCGCTTCCGGGCACGTCGATCGTGCCCACGCCCGCCATCCCGATCTTGAGGTGGAGGCCGGGCGGCGGCGGGTCGAGCGCGACGCGCACCGACCCGAGCGAGGTCGCGGGATCGACCGCGGGCGAGGTGACGAGCACCCGGCCGGACAGGGCGAGGCCGGCGACCGCGTCGACCCGGACGGCGACCGCGGCGCCGTCGGGGATGCGGACCAGATCGACCGCGGGCGCGTCGGCCCGCAGCTCGAGCCGGGATGGGTCGGCGATCTCGGCGATCGGGGTCGCCGCGCTGCCGTCGACCAGCTCGCCGGTGCGCCGCGCGAGCTTGACCACGACGCCGTCGAACGGCGCGATCACCCGGGCGCTCGCGCGCCGCTTCCGGGCGAGCCGGCGTCGAGCCTCGCTGCCGCCCAGCTCCGCTGCCGCCGCCGCGCGCCGGGCCTCGGCGTCCTCGACGTCGCGCCGCGGCGCGATGCCCTGATCGACCAGCCGGCGCGCGCGCGCCAGCGCCCGGTCGGCGTTCTCGAGGCTGGCCCGGGCCGCCCCGCTGGCGGCGTCGCCCTCGGCCAGCGCGCTCGACAGCGATGGATCGTCGACCACGGCGACGAGGTCGCCCGCCTCGACTCGATCGCCTTCGTGGAGCCGGACCTCGGCCAGGCGGCCGGCGATCGGCGAGCTGAGCAGGACGTCGCGGCCGGGCGGGGTCGCGACCACGCCGCGCACGAGGATCCGCACCCGGCGCTCGGCCGCGCGAGCCGGCTCGCAGGCGACCGGCGTGGGTCCGGCCGCCTCGTCCTCCTGTTCGGGCGCCGCGCCGCGGTGGCAGCCGGTCAGCGCGATCAAGATCAGCGCCCCGGTGCGCGTCGGCGAGGCCGATCGGCGGGCCGGCCCCGTCCTCGCCGCGATCACAGCGCTCCCCCGGCGGCCCACTCGAGCTCGGCCAGCGCGATCGCCGCGTCGACCCGGGAATCGAGCGCCTCGCTCTCGACGGCGGCGAGGGCGGCATTGGCGGTCAGCACGTCGACCAGCCCGCCCTGTCCCTCGCGGTACGCCGCCCGGGCCAGCTCGGCCGCCTCCCGCTGAGCCGGCAGCACCTCGTCGGCGAGGGCCCGGGCCCGTTCTCTGGCCGCCCGGTACTGGGTGTACCTCGCCCTCAGCTGACCATCGAGCGCGGTCGCCGCGGCCGCCCGCTCGGCGGCGGCAGCCTGCTGGGTGTACTCGGCGGCGCGGACCCTGGCGCCGATGCGGCTGAACAGCGGAAGCGTGAGGCTGAGGCCGACCCGGTAGTCGTCGTCGCCGGGGTTGGACTCGTCGGGCAGGGTCGGGTCGGCGAGCATCGCCTCGGCCTCGATCGTCAGGCTGGGCCAGCGCGAGCGGCGGAGCGCGACCACGCGCGCCCGCTCGGCCTCGACCCGGGCGGCGGCGGCGCGCAGATCCGGGTGGCTGGCCTTGCGGCCGCGCAGCCGCGCGAACGGCGGCGGCGGCGGCAGCGGCGGCATTCCGCCCGAGGTCTGGAGGAGGACCTCGGCATCCCAGCCGAGCAGGCCCGCCATCGCGGCCGAGGCCACCGCCCGCCCCGCCTGATCGGCGTCGGCCCTGGCGCGCGCGCGGCCCGCCGCGGCCCGGGCCGCGACCGCCTCGGCCCGCGAGGCATCGCCGGCGTCGAGGCGCTGCCGGGCGATCGCCTCGAGCTGGGTCTCGCGCTCGGCGCCCTGTCGCGAGAGGACCGCGGTCGCCTCGGCGCGGGCGAGCTCGAGCCAGGCGCGGGTCACATCGCGCCGGAGGCCGAGCCCGATCCCGCTCTCCTCGGCGCGGGCCGCGCCGTACTCGGCCTCGGCGACTCGCTGGCTCGCGCCGACGGTGCCGAAGATCGGCAGCGGCAGGGACCCGGTCAGCCCGAGCCGGGCGGTCCGGTGGGTGGTCGATGCGCCGACGCTGGGATCCGGCCAGGCCCTGGCGGCCCCGACCAGGGCGCCGGCGGCGCGCGTCCGCAGCGTCCCCGCCGCGCGAGCCGGTGTTCCGGCCGCGGCCGCCAGCGCCTCGCGCAGGCTGAGCGTCCGTCCGGCGGCGGGAGCAGGCGGCTCGGCTGCGCCGGTCCGGGCTGGCGGCTGCGCGCGTGGGCTGGCTCCCCGGCACAGCGCGGTGGCGCCGCACAAGCAGATCGCCAGGAGACGCCTCACCTCGTGCCGCTTCGTCACATCGACCCCGGAGGAACTTCACCAGAGTAGGCACCGGAGGGATGTTCGGACCTTAAGAACACATGAAGAGTCACGCCCCTCGGGTGGGTCCGGACGGCGCGCAAGTGCTCACCCCCGCTCGGATTGCTGGATCCGGACGACTCTGTGGTTCGCTGCGATCAGCCGCGGGCGCACCGCGAGAGGCGAGCGCGGTCTGTCCGGTCGGCCGGCGCGATGCGGCGTACGCTGGTCCCATGGCGCGCTATTCGCTGGTCGCGTTCGATCTGTACGGGACGGTCATCGACCTGACCGGGCTGCCCAGCAGGCTGTCGGGGCTGCTCGGCGGCGAGGCGGTGTCGCTCCTTGCCGACTGGCGCCGGATGCAGCTCGAGCTCACCTGGGAGCTGAACGAGCGCGGCGAGTACGAGGCGTTCGACCGGGTGACCGCGCGCGCCCTGGCCCGGGTCGCGCCCGAGATCGAGCCGCACGTGCACGCGCGGCTGGTCGATCAGTGGCTCACGCTGCCGGCCTACCCGGACGCGGTCGCCGCGCTGGAGCAGATGTCGGCGGCCGGGCTGCGCACGGCGGTCCTGTCCAACGGCACCCGGCCGATGATCGAGTGCGTGCTGCAGGCGGCCGGCGCGGTGGTCGACAGCGTCAGGAGCGCCGACCAGGTCCGCGTGTACAAGACCGACCCGCGGGTCTACGCGATGCTCGACGAGCTGGCCCCGTGCGGCGAGACGCTCTACGTCAGCGCCAACGGCTGGGACATCGACGGCGCGGTGCGCGACGGGCGCGCCACCTGCTGGATCGACCGCGGCAGCGCGCCGCCCGGGCTGGCCCCGACCTTTCACGTGCACTCGCTGGCCGAGCTCGCGGTCATCGTCGCGCCGCCCGACTGGAAGGCGCGCGGGGTGCGCGTGGTGCGCGGCGGCGAGCTCGATCCCAACACGCCGCAGACGCCGGGCATGAACCGCGCCGCGGCGATCACCACCGCCAGCGCCGGCGCGCGCAAGCTGTGGGCCGGCACCGTGGTGATCCAGCCCGACGCCCGGACCGGAGCCCATCACCACGGCGACCTCGAGAGCGTCCTCTACGTGGTGCGCGGCCGCGCGCGCATGCGCTGGGGCGACCACCTCGAGCACGCCGCCGAGGCCGGCCCGGGCGACTTCATCTACGTGCCGCCGTTCGTCCCGCACCAGGAGATCAACGCCCAGCCCGGCGAGGAGCTGGAGTGCGTGGTCATCCGCTCCGGCCAGGACCCGGTCGTGGTCAACCTCGACCTCCCCACCGACGAGCCGCCCGACGAGGTGCGCTGGATCGACCCGATCCACCGCCAGTAGTCGCCGCCTCTATCTCGGAAAGATCGGCCTCAGCCTGCCGTCGCGGACCGGCTCGAAGGAGCGGCCCGGGACCAGGCGAGGATCGAAGAACCGATCCTTGGGGACCAGGAAGGCGATGCCGCCGCCGACCTCTCGCGCGTCGCCGACCATGGCGCCGTCGTGGGTGGCGAGGGCGCGGAGGAGGACGGTGCGGCCAGTCACCTGTAGCCGCGCCAGCCGGGTCGTGCCGCCCGAGGCCGAGGCGACCAGGAGGTCGCCGTCGAGCCCGACGGACAGCGAGGTGGCCGACGGCGCTCCCTCGATCAGCCCGGCGTCGAGCACCTCGGTGGCGCCGGTGTCGAGGTCGATGCGGACCAGCCGCATGGGCGACCCGACCTGGCCCTGGTCGAGGGCGTACAGCGCTCCCTCGTCGAGGCGAAAGGTCGCCGCCACCGGCTGGAGGACGCGGTCGCCGTGGAGCTGCCTCGGCTGCCAGCCGCGCTCACGGGTCCAGACCAGGAGCGGCACCTCGCCGCGGCTCCCGGCCACGGCGTAGAGCTCGTCGCGCACCGCCGAGTAGACCAGGCGCGAGCCGGCCGGCGGCGCGGTCAGCTGCGCGCGCAGCTTCCCCAGCCTCTCGCCCTCGACCGCGATGTCGCCGGCCTGGACGTGGAGGGCGCCGATCACGAGCCGGGTCGCGGCGTCGACCACGATCTCGCGCCGGGTGGTGCCGACCAGGCGGTACTCCGGCTCGGCGGCTCCGACGCGCAGACCCGGGCCGCCCATGAGCTCGACGGCGAGCGGATCGAACAGCGGGCTCACGTCCTCGGCGCCGTCGGGGCCGACCCCGATCACCGCGCGGCGCTCGAGGTCGAGGATCCAGGTCCACGGCAGGTCGAGCTCGCACTTCGCGCAGTAGGTCCACGGCCAGGCCGGCCGGTACTGCGGGTACTCGTGCCAGTGCACGACGGCATGGATCGATGTGTCGGCCTCGCCGTAGCGGTTGGCGATCTCGCGGTACTTGCGAAAGCTGAAGATGTTGCCCGGGTGGTCGCCGATCTCGTAGCCGCCGTACTCCGGCACGTGGCTCCAGAGGACGCCCCCGATGTCCGGTCCGCCCTCGATGTGGCCGTCCTCGAGGTGCCACGGCTGCGGTGGGACTGCCACGCCGGTCCACGCGGCCAGGTCGGCCAGGAAGTCCCACCCGACCCCGACCGGCGGCCGATCGGGTCCGAAGGTCGTGTCCACCACCGGCGGGCCCGCGATCGAGACCGGCTTCCACGGGTTGCCGGCCGACGTGAACATCCAGCCATCGATCGCGCAGTTGAACGTGGTGGTCGCTGCGCAGTTCAGCCGCCGGTCGAGCGGGGTCTCGCGCTCGCCGTCGCACTCGCAGAAGCGGAGCCCGACCTGGCCGCTGGTGCCGTCGTCGGCCGGCCGCGTGATCGACGTCAGCTCGAAGCCGATCGGCATCTCGTAGGTGCAGGTCCCGAACCCGTAGCCGTTGGCGACGCAGATGTTCCCGGGGGAGTCGGGCACCACCTGGTCGGTGACGTCCTCGGTGACGGTCTCGACCATGGCGCACGGGATCGGGTCACACGCGTCGCCGCGCAGGTAGCGGTGGCGGGCGCCGACCACGCCGTCGTCGCACTCCGGCTCGTCGCCGAACGCGAGCAGGAAGTCGGTGAGCGTCGCCGCCGGCAGCGTGTCTCCGTACTCGGGGTGATCGGTCAGGATCCGGTCGAGCTCGGCCTCCTCGTTGCAGTTGGCCTGGTCCGGGTTGTAGAAGTCGGCAAAGGCGTCGGTCGGGGTGCCGTCGTGGGCGTAGAGCACGGGGACGCCGTTGACGTCGAGCGGCGTGCAGTTGTCGCACAGGTCGCCGACCCCGTCGCCGTCGCGATCGGTTTGATCGGTGTTGGCCTGGCCCGGGCAGTTGTCGAACCCGTCCTGGACGTCGTCGCCGTCACCGTCGAGGGCAAAGGCGTTGAGGCCGAGATGACCGCGGATGAAAGCCGCGTTGGGCGCGGTGAAGACCGGGACGTGATCGAAGATGATGTCGCTGAAGCCGCCCGACGCGACCCCGATGACCCGCTCCTGCCCGTTGACGGTCGCGAGCATCGGACCGCCCGAATCACCGCCGAGGATCGCCGACTCCACCACGGGCGGGTCGTCATACGTGGAGTTGAGCGACCTCAGCATGAACGACTCCGTGCGGAGGGTCGGCAGCCAGCAGGTGCCGCCCTCGGTCGAGCCGTTGGTCCAGAAGTCCACGGTCGATGTGCCGAACCGCATGTGGTCCAGGTCGTCACTGGTCTTGCTCGGAAGGCCGCGGCCGACGAGCGTGACGGTCTGGCTGGCCAGGTCCTGGGCCGGGTTGAAGCCGTACGGCGGATAGAGGAGGACGGCCATGGGCGCGGCGTAGGTCGGCACCTCGAGGTGGACGATGCCGAGGTCGGCGCCGCTCACGGTCTTGTCGTTGACGTCGTCCTCGAAGGCCTCTCCCTCCAGGAGGCAGTCCGGCATCACCGGATACGCCTCGGGTCGGGATTCGAAGCTGCTCGCCAGGTGCGGGAAGAACGGCATCGTCCCCGGCGCCTGGTCGGGAACGCTCTCTCCGAGGACCCATGCAGCCACCGACGTGCTGCAGACCATGCAGTGGGCGGCGGTCAACACCACGTCTGGGGCGATGAGCGTCCCCGAGCAGACGTAGG
>Ga0193753_10002020_pt1 | contig 16572 bp, 16 predicted proteins | sample H1c2metaG_FD_144925 | JGI IMG/M metagenome (GOLD analysis project Ga0193753, IMG submission 144925) | Soil microbial communities from a riparian zone of the East river system, Colorado, United States - H1c2 | ecosystem: Environmental > Terrestrial > Soil > Riparian zone | place: USA: East... | reverse complement strand
CGGCAAGGAGATCATAAATGTCCAACGAAAGCGCGATCCGTCGCGACGTCGGCGCCATTGCGCTGATGTTCACCGGTTTAGGTTCCATCATCGGTTCGGGTTGGCTGTTTGGCGCGTGGCGCGCTGCACAGCTCGCCGGCCCCGGCGCAATTTATGCCTGGATCATCGGTGCCGTAGTCATCCTGTTCGTCGCATTCACCTATGCCGAACTGGGTGCGATGTTCCCGGAATCCGGCGGCGCGGTTCGTTACGGGCACTATTCGCATGGCACCTTGGTGGGGTTTGTCGCGGGGTGGGCGGCGTGGATCGCCATCGTCTCGGTAATCCCGGTGGAGGCCGAGGCATCCGTGCAGTACATGAGCTCATGGCCCTGGGATTGGACCCATGCCCTGTACGTGCATGCAGCCAATGGGCAGGGAGAGTTGAGCGTCGCCGGCTTGTCGATCTCCGCCGTGCTGGTGGTGATCTATTTTCTCGTGAATTTCTGGAGCGTGAAGGTCTTCGCGGATACCAACAGCGCCATTACCTTCTTCAAGCTCATCGTGCCGGCGGCAACAGCGGTCGCCTTGATGTGCAGCGGCTTTCATCCCGAAAATTTTCACATCGGCATCCATGGCGGAGCGCATGTCGGCAATCTGGCTGCGATACTCACCGCGGTCGCGACCAGCGGCATCGTATTCAGCTACAACGGTTTCCAGAGTCCGGTGAACCTCGCCGGCGAGGCCCGTCATCCGGGACGCAGCGTACCGTTTGCAATTTTCGGCTCAATCGCGCTCAGCACGGTCGTCTACCTTCTGCTGCAGGTCGCCTTCCTGGGCTCCGTGTCGCCGGAGCACTTGGGAGAGGGCTGGGCGGCCTTGGAGTACAGCTCGCCCTTCGCACAATTGGCGCTGGCCCTCAACCTCAATTGGCTGGCCATCCTGCTTTACGCCGACGCCTTCGTCAGCCCCAGCGGCACCGGCACCACGTATACGGCCACCACCGCGCGCATGATTTACGCCATGGAGCGCAGCGGCACGGTCCCTGAAGTGTTTGGTCGCGTGCACCCGAAATACGGCATTCCGCGCCCGGCGATGTGGTTCAACCTGCTCGTGTCCTTCATCTTCCTGTTCTTCTTCCGCGGCTGGGGCAAGCTCGCGGCGGTGATTTCGGTGGCCACCATCATTACTTATCTGGTGGTACCGATCAGCGTCATTGTGCTACGGCGAACCGCACCCAATTTGCACCGACCGCTGCGAGTGCCGGGGTTGCCCGTGCTCGCACCCATGGCCTTCGTGCTTGCCACGCTGATGTTGTTCTGGGCGCGCTGGCCGCACACGGGCGAGATCATGCTGCTGCTGATTCTGCCGCTGCCCGTGTATTTGTACTATCAGGCCAAGGGCAATTGGCGCGATTTCGGGCGGCAGATGCGCGCATCGTGGTGGCTGCTCGCGTATCTCATCGCGATCACGGTTTTGTCCTGGGCGGGCAGCAAGGAATTCGAAGGTCACGGCTACATCGGCTACGGCTGGGATCAGCTGTGCGTCGCAATCACCTCGCTCGCATTCTACTTCTGGGGAGTTCGCAGCGGCTGGCGCACGCCGGCGGTGATTGCCGTCGAGCAGGATGCCGCTGAAATGGCGGCGGTGAAGTCCTAGGACAGGCTCCTAAACCTCGAGCAATTCCTTGGTTTGCGGCTGGTCTCCGCGCAAATAGATGGAGCGCTTGGGACGGGCCATCACACGCTGCACCATGGGCACGAACGCCTGCAGCGGCATCGTGTCGTAGTTCGGGTCGAAGGCATTCTGATCATGGCGTTCGCAGAACAGCGCGGTGCGTTCAAAATTGGGATGGCCGCGAAACTGCTCACGCATGTTGCGATCCAGCCCCAGGTGATGGAAAAAGTAGTACCCCTGAAAGATGCCGTGATGCTGGAGCAGCCACCAGTTCTCATCGGAGACGAAGGGCTTGAGCACGGTGGCGGCAAGCTCTGCGTGATTGGTCGAGGCGAGGATATCGCCCATGTCATGCAGCAGGGCGCAGACGACGTATTCCTCGTCCATCCGATCGCGGTACGCGAGCGTCGCGGATTGCAGCGAGTGCTCGAGGCGATCCACGGAGAACCCGCCGCAATCGCCCTTGAGCAATTGCAGGTGGGCGAGAACGCGGTTGGCCAAATCGCCGTTGAACGCATTCGCGGCCGTCGCGATTTTCTTCCAGTCGGCCTGCGTGCTATCGGTCATCGCCGTGAAGCTGGCGCGATCCATCTCATGGTCTGACATGTGTAGCTCCCGTCCGATGCCGCGTATGCATTGATTATATCAGCGCTGCCCTGCGCCGCTCGTCAGATACACCGCGAATGTACCCAGCCAGTGCCCGCCCTCATAGTGCTCACCGGTAACTGCCGGCAGCGCCGCGTCTCGATGCTGCGCGGCAATCGCGCGAAGTCCGGGAACTCTCCGGTCGCCCTTGGGCAGTCCATGGGCGATTCCCTCCAGCATCCAGCCGCGGCTTAAGTTCAATCCGTCAATGTGGGCGAGCTTGGGATCGGAGCGGTCGGTGACCACGCCGGGCTGCAGCCATCCGCTGCCGGCGCTCGCCGGAATACCCGGCAAAAAGTCCGACAGCCAGGCGGCGAAAGCCTTGGGTTCGAGCACCCGGCGCATGAAGTCCGCTTCCGCAAGGCAGGGCGACAGAAAATCCTGTCCCGAGGGCTCATAGCTCAATGGACAATTGCGATCCTTGATGTAGAACCGTTGCGCGGCATCGTTCAGCAGCGTGCGCATCTCGGTATCGCCGGCCACGCCCGACCAATCCCAAATCAACCCGAAAGAGAAGGCCGTCTGGTCGTGCTCGCCGATGCGGATCGGATAGTGCAACTTCGGCAGCCAGCTTTTGATGCGCGACGCCGCCTCGGCCTCCAAGGGTTGCAACGTGGCGGACCATTGCTTCGCTTGCGGATCGTTCCACTCGCGCAGTTCCGCACCGAGCTCGAGCAGCCATGCCAGCCCGTAGGGACGCTCGAACGAGGCGCGGCCCGGATGCTTTAGATACTGCAGTTCGCCTGCGATGTTTTGCGGGGTGAAGCTGCGCGCAAGCTCTGCTCTTGCCTGCGCGGCAAACGGCGCATTGGGCATCAGGCGCAGCAGGCGCACCAGCAACCAATGGCCATGGACATCCGAATGCCAATCGAAGCACCCGTAAAAAGCCGGCGTCAATTCGCGCGGAGGATGCGCATCGGCATCGCGGTCCATCGTCAGGCTGATGTGATTGGGATACTCATCGTGCAGGCACTTCAGCGCCAGACCCGCGAAGCGCGTGGAGGCTGCCGGATCCATCGCGACGGCGGTGGTTGCGGCAGGAGCGGCGGCGCTGAACCAGGGGCAGCTCAAAAGAGCCGCAATTAAAGCAATGGAACGCATGAGCAGATTTCCCCCGGGTTCTTTTGGCGATCTAGGGCTGGATCTTAGCGCGGCCTGGCGCGGCGTGTGGCTTGGGCGGTATGAGGATCGTCCGGCCAGTAGTGCTTCGGGTAGCGGCCTTTGAGATCCTTCTTCACCTCGTGGTAGCCGCGATTCCAAAAACTCACCAGGTCCTTGGTGATCTGTACCGGGCGGCCCGCGGGTGACAGCAACTTGAGCAGCAGCGGCAATTTGCCGCCGGCGACCGTCGGCGTTGCGCTCAATCCGAACAGCTCCTGCAGGCGAACCGACAAGCTGGGATTCTCGCCGTCCAGGTAGTCAATGGGGATGTGCGAACCGCTCGGCACCGTGAAATGGGTCGGAGCCTCCCGCTGCAAGACTGCCGCCTGCGCGTGGTTGAGAAAGGAATGCAGCGCGTTGCTTAAGTCCATACGCGAAAAGTGCTCGCGCCGCGTAAAGCCGACGATCCACGGCGCCGCCCATTCCTCGAGCGTGCGGTCCAGCGCCTCGTCGCTCAAGTCCGGCCACGGCGCGGGGCTCGGCACCGAGTATTGCCGCATCAACATCACCCGCGCACGCCATTGGCGCAGTTCCTTGGTCCAAGGAAGCCCGGCAACCGCCGCCTGTTTAAGTCCCGTGAGCACAGCCTGTTGCATTGCGTCCGGATCTGGATCTTGCATGTCGGCCGACGCGAGCAGCAGTGCGCCGAGGCGCAATTCCTGTTTGGCGCTGAGCGCCCCGGCGCGCTCGTCCCAGCGCACTTCGGCTGTTTCCTTCGTCAGAGCGCGAAAATGTTGGGTCAGATCATCGAGGCTGATCGGCGCGGCAAGAAAAATTCGTGCCTCGCGCTCTGCGCCGTCGAGTTCCGCCGCCACAATGTATTCGGATTTTGCGAGCGACTGCGCTTCGGCGAAACGGGCGCCGCGGCCGTTCGCGAGCAAGTACCGCCCGCCCTCGCCACGCGCCTGCGCAATGCGATCCGGGTAGGCCCAAGCCAGGAGGATTCCGCTGGTCGCGTGCGGATCCGCTGTGTCGCGCGCACTGCGCAAGTCGCGCTGCCAGAGCGCCGAACTGCGCTGCGCTTGGGACTTGGCGCGCGAATCCACCGTGGCGCCGCTCGGCACATCGCGCTCATCGCCCCGCAGCACCGCGATCCGCAGGCGCAGATCCGCATCGCGCGAGCCCACCCCCGCGCGCAAGATATCGCGCTCGCTCAAAATGGCCGCGAGATCGCAGGCCAGCCGCTCCGCACCGAGATCGCGCGCCTTGACGAGCATGTGCGCGAGACGCGGGTGCATGCCAAGCTTCTCCAGCACGCGCCCATGGCCGGTAACGCGCGTAGCCGCATCGATTGCTTCCAGCTGCTGCAACAGTTCGCGCGCCTGAGCCAGCGGCGCCGGCGGCGGCGGGTCGAGCCAGGCGAGATTATTTGCGTCGGCCGCGCCCCAACAAGAGAGTTCCAATGCCAGCGGCGCGAGGTCGGCGTGCAGGATTTCCGGCGGAGTCTGCGGACTCAATGACGCATGCGTGCCCTCCGACCAAAGGCGATAGCAAATGCCTTCGCTCAAGCGGCCGGCGCGTCCGCGCCGTTGATCCGCCGCGGCTTGCGACACTTTTCCGGTCACCAGACGGCTCATTCCGGTCTCGGGGTCGAATTCCGAGTAGCGCCGCATTCCCGAATCAACGACGATGCGGACGCCCTCGATGGTCAGACTGGTTTCGGCAATGCTGGTGGCCAGCACCACTTTGCGCAGTCCGGGCGCTGCCGGTGCAAGGGCCGCATCCTGCGCCGCGCCCTCGAGTTCGCCGTACAGAGGCAGCAGCAAAATGCCGCGGCCGAGATCAGACTCCTCGAGGGTGCGCTGCACCCGGCGGATTTCCGCGGCGCCCGGCAGAAAGCACAAGACATCCCCGGCATGCTCGCGCACTGCGGCTCGCACCAGTTGCGAGACTTGCAGCTCCAAATGCAGATCGTTGCGCCGCGGAACGAAATGCGTCGTGACTTCGAAACTACGGCCCTGTGCGGACACAATTGGCGCGTTTCGGAGCAGCCGCGCAAGCGGAGCCAGATCGAGTGTGGCTGACATCACCAGGATGCGTAGATCCTCCCGCAGGTTTTGCTGGCTCTCGATGCACAGCGCGAGGCCCAGATCGGCATTCAAACTGCGCTCGTGGAACTCATCGAAGATGACGCAGCCGATGCCTGCGAGTGCGGAGTCTCCTTGCAGCATGCGGGTGAGAATGCCTTCCGTGACCACCTCGACGCGTGTGTCGCGGCTGACGCGCGTTTCCATGCGTGTACGAAATCCCACGGTGCGGCCGACGGTCTCTCCCAGCAGCATCGCCATTCGGTTCGCCACCGCGCGGGCCGCGATGCGGCGCGGCTCCAGCATCAAGATCTTTTGATCCTTGAGCCAAGGTGCGGACAGCAGCGCAAGCGGAACGATCGTGCTTTTGCCGGCGCCTGGCGGAGCCTCGAGCAGCACCTCGGTGCGCGCAATCAGCGCCGCCTTAAGCGCCGGCAGGGCCTCATTGATGGGTAATTCGGGTAGCGACGGTGTTTTCACTGGCGCCGTACGATAACCCAAGGACCTACAGGACCGGGATGAGCGCGTGCTAAAATGCGCGTCGTCGGGCCTGTAGCTCAGTTGGTTAGAGCAGGGGACTCATCAATAATGGTGCCTTCGCATCGCAAGGTGCGAAGTGGACGGGATGAATTCAGGGGAACCTGACCAGCTTTTTGAGCTGATGGCAACCCTGAGCCAAGCCGGCGGTGCACCGCCGGAAGGTGCAGAGACTACCTGAGCGCGTTCAAGCCGCGCTTAATGACAGGCTAGAGCGTCCCGCACCCCACGTGGGTGAAGAGATAGTCCACTCCCTCCGGAAACGGCGGGGCTTAAGTGAATCCCTTGGTCCTCGGTTCGAGTCCGAGCGGGCCCACCAAATCAACTCGCCGCGGTGCTCCGCGGTGTCCCCTCGCCGAGCGATTTCCCCTGAAAAACCCGCACAAAGTCGCCAGCTAGTCACCGAGTTGTCCCATGGCATCCCGACAGCTCAAGGGGTATATTCGGGGGTAACTCCGCTAAAGCTCCGTGGAGAGCGAGAAGTTACCCCTGTGGCTGCGACTGATAAGTTGACCGATACCGGCATTCGCGGTGCGAAGCGTCGTGCCAAGCCCTACAAGCTTTTCGACGGCGGCGGGTTGTATGTGCTCGTGCGTCCAGACGGAGGGCGTTACTGGCGTTTCAAGTACTACATAGCAGGTGTCGAAAAGCTAATCTCGTTTGGGGTGTATCCAACCGTCAGCCTGGCCATGGCGCGCAAGCGTCGGCACAGCGCAAGAGACCAGCTCGAGGCGGGGCATGATCCCAGCGTTCAGCGACAGGAGCAGAAGGCAGCGAAGCGCAATGCCGCAAAGAGTACCTTTGAGGCCGTGGCCCGCGATTGGTTTTCCAAACGATCCAAATCGTGGGCACCCAGCAACGCAACCAAAATTCTTTCGCGCCTCGAGCGGGATGCCTTTCCATGGCTTGGTCACAGCCCGATCGCGGAAATCTCGGGCCCAAAGATTCTGGAGACGCTACGTCGCGTTGAACAGCGCGGTGCCGTCGAGAGTGCCCACCGTATAAAACAGTACATCAACTCGATCTACGAGTTCGCCATCGAGACACACCGCGCCCGGGCCAACCCGACGCCTCATTCCCGCGCGCTCGCGACGGTCGCAAAAAAAGGTTATTCGAGTATTACCGATCCCACCGGCGTCGGAACTCTGATACGCGCGATTCGGAGCTACCAGGGATCGTTTCTCACCCGAATCGCGTTGCAGCTTGCACCATTGCTCTTCGTCCGACCTGGTGAACTGCGCGCTGCGGAATGGTCCGAATTTGAGCTTGACGACGCGCTGTGGCGGATTCCCGCAGCTCGAATGAAAATGAAGACGCCGCATCTCGTGCCCTTGTCTCGGCAAGCAATTGCGCTGGTTATTGAAGTAAAACAGCTGACGGGCTCGGGAAAACTGGTATTTCCCAGTGAGCGTGGCGGCGGCCGTCCTATGAGTTCAAACACGTTGAATGCTGCGCTCCGCACGCTCGGATTTTCAAAGGAGCAGATGACCTCGCACGGTTTCCGCCACATGGCGTCCACCCTGCTAAACGAGCACGGCTGGAATCGCGATGCAATAGAGCGGCAGCTGGCCCATTCAGAGCGAAATTCGATGCGTGCCGCTTACAACGCCGCCGAGTACTTGCCTGATCGCAAGAAAATGATGCAGTGGTGGGCAGACAGGTTGGATGCGCTTGCCGAAACCAAAAATCTGGCAACGCTGCGGACCAAGACTGCATGAGTTTGTCTTATATTCAGCCGGAGAGCTTTACAAGCTATCAGGACTGCGCGCAAGATCTTAGTTGAGAGGGCCCATAAGTTCGGGCGCCGGGGACACCCGGTAGATTACACGTGAGGCGTTCGCGCCAACCTCAATCACAAGGCACCGAGCAGTTGCTCGGCATCTAGCTTTGCTGTTTTGAGGTCATCCATGCAAGTTCCCTTCAAATCGTTACTGCGCTTTCGGCAGGTACGGGAAATCGTTCCGTTGAGTCGCAGCGAAATCTACCGTCGTATTGCAATCGGTCAGTTCCCGGCGCCGATAAAGCTCGGCCAGCGCGTCGTTGCCTGGGACGCCGATCAAATTCAAGCGTTTGTGCGTGAATTGCTGAACAAACGTGATGACAGGTAGTCGCGTTAGGGTTGGCACGCGAAAGTGCGAACGCGGCGTCAATGCTGACGCTGTCGAAAACGAGGCCGGTTAGTCGGATGGCTCGCGCAGTAATGCCATGGACCTGGGCTAGTATGCTGCGTGAACACGGTCCCGACAATCGAGATTTTCTTTGCGCGATGCACACGCTTCGCACCTGGATGGACGAAAAAGGCTTCGCATGGCCAAGCCTGCGCACCTGGGCTAAAGGCGCGCGTATGGCAGTAGGGACGCTACGCAAGCACGTGGCACGTGCGCAGTCCGATGGTTGGCTTAGCATTGGAGACATGCGCAACCCAGGCAAGGGTTGGCGGTGCGGCGTGTATCGATGCGCTGTGCCGATGCACATCGTTTTGACGGACAAAGACAGGCGGTTGGCCGATACGCTCGTGTCGAAATTCGGCGAAATCACGGAAGCTGTATCAACCTTGGATGACACACCTGCGCGTGCCCAAGGGGATGCTGTATCAACCACGGGTGTCACACCTAGGAACGTCGGCGACGCGAAATCGGCGAGAAACCGCCATGCAACCCCTGATTCGGGCGAGCGTGTGTCAAACGGTTGCGCGAAGCTGTATCAAAAATACTTTGATGGTGTATTAAAAAATAGGGCTCGTGTGTCACCTAGCGTGACACCTAAGTCTTCATCTGAAGTTATGGAACTACCATATTCAGAAGAAGCTGCGCAGACGCGCAATACGGATTTGGGTTTGAATGAAAAGACCGATGCCAAAGAGTCAAAAGAGATTCGACTGCAAAAGGCCGGAATTCTCATGCGCATGACTCCGGACATCGAGATCGGCAACGTAGCGATGATGTTTAAGCTGACGGAGACCGAGGTTAAGCAAATTCGAGGGAGCCTCTGAGTGCGGCGCAGACAGAAAGCGATAACTCATTGATTCAGCGATCAAGTCAATGAACCATAGAAAGGGGAGTGCCGATTTGTCCGGAGTCCGAAATGGAAAGCATTGCCGATGACAAAAAGTAGCGCTCTTGCTGCAAACATCAGGGAAGAAACAGGCCACGAGGCGCAAATGGGGTCTAGCGAAAGTGCGTCCGAGGCTAATATCCGACCAAAGGTGTCTGGCCAATTTGCGCGCGGGCAATCCGGTAATCCCAACGGGCGGCCGCTGGGGAGTAGGAATCGCACCTTTATACGGCTTGAGCAAATCCTCCAGCAAGATGCGCAGCGAGTTGTTCAGCGCATCGTCGAGGCTGCGCTTTCTGGAGACATGTGTGCCGCGAAACTTATCCTGGATCGCGTCCTCCCCAAGACCGCCTGCCGACCTCGAATGGAAATTGTATTGCCTGAGCTGCGCACGGCTGATGACGCGCGGACGTTGGTCTCCACTGCCTTAGCGGCAGCAATTCGCGGCGACATCAGCACTGTCGAGGCCGGAGACTTAGCGAGAGTGGCGGAATGCTTCGCTCGAATCACGGGCATCGCAGAGTTGCAGGCGAGGGTTCAGATGCTCGAAGAACGGTTGTTGGAGGCTTGGTCATGACGATCACCGCGCTGGCTCAACGTGTAGCGAAATTGGAGGCGCGCATACCGAAACCACGTCTTAGGCTGAGCCATGTGTTATCGCAGGATCTCCGTAAGCTCCAGGATCATTTCGCCGCGGTGTTGATTGAAGACCGAGCAGCGGGGCGCTTGCGAAACTTGGCGCCGTGGGAGCAACAACTGCTCGATGAATATGAAGCACCACCGAAGCAACTATCGGCAAGGCAGTTAGTGCGGATCCTTGGACCCAAGACCTACGAGGCAATCGGATTTGGTCGCGCGCCCAATATTCGGGTCCCCTCTAAATTAGAAGCCGGCTCGGCAAGCCGAGTTCGTCTGTGTCGCAGGCGAAAGAGTACTGGTGGAAGTAGACCAATTAGTGGTGAAAGATGCGGTGCTGCGTATCCGGCGGCAGTCGGACCATACCAATAGTGAAAGCGACCGCCGGCAATTGGCGCGCGGGCCAGGAGCGGCCATTGGAAAAATGTTCGTATGAATCTACAATCACGGCACCTTACCGACGGAAGCAGCAAAGCAATGAAGGCGATACCATTGTTGATCCGTAGACACGAGTTAGTGCGTGCGCATTCCGGAATCACGCGCGATCAAGTTAGTCTAGATGATGAAGTGCCGGCCGTTCTAAATCGCGACGCCTCAGGTTACGTGCTATCTCGCGACACTCGTATCACCGAAGTCAAGCAGGAAACCGTCGATGACAGATGACATTTCGAGCGATTGCAACTTCGTCGGTTCCGTTCGAGTGGGTCAATCCATTGAGCACGAAAAACGCGTCTGGGAATCTTTAAACTCGCGATGAAGCAAACGCTCTCCAATCGGCCATTCATTCTGCGCTTTGCCACGCCGATCGGACATGCTGTTCACGAAACCCTTCGATACGACGAAATGCGCCAGCTTTCCCAAATTCTAGTTGGCGGAGTGTGGTTGGACGCCGCGACTGCACGCCAGCCAGGCGGCTGCAGTACACGCTTGACAAAAGTGCATCAAGAAACGACTGACGATGAGTGAATCGACGATCCTAATCGTCAGCACCGTGGCCGACACAGCAACAGACATGGTGGTTCAGTCCTTAACAGCACGCGGGGTGGCGCACCAAAGAATCAACACGGAAGATTTCCCATTTGAACGGGCGTTGACGCTTGACTATCAATTGGACGGCAAAACCTCGATCGCGATTTGCGGCAGTATTCTGGAGTCGCAGTCAATCTGGTATCGACGGCTGCGCTCTCCTGCGCGACCGGAGAGTATGGATCCCGGCATCTATGATTTCTGCCTGCGCGAAAATAGAGCGGCACTACTGGGCGGCCTGCTGACACAAAGCGCTCGCTGGATGAGTCATCCCGCAGCAGTGTGGAGGGCAGAGTTCAAGCCATATCAGCTCCAAATCGCGCGCCAGGTTGGTTTGCGAATTCCCAAGACCATCGTTTCAAACGATCCCGAAGCAATCCGACGTGCGGTTCGCGATTTCGGTCCGCTGATTGTTAAACCAACGCGTTCAGGTTATTTCCATCAAGAGGGGCAGGAATTTTCCATCTTCACCTCCCGTGTGACATCGGAGGACCTCGAAGATCTGGACGCTGCAAAGTGGACGCCGTCAATCTATCAAGAGTGGATTCCAAAGCACTATGATATTCGCGTTACCTGCGTAGGGTCCCGTGTATTTTCCGCAGCAATTCACTCACAGACGGATCCCGCGGCGGCGATCGACTGGCGGCAAACAGTTAATCCTGGGCTGCCACACTCACCTATAGAACTTCCCGCTGCGCTCATCGAGCAGATTCAGCGCCTGCTGCGGTACCTTGATCTTACGTTTGGATGTCTTGACTTTGTCTTGACACCAGACAACGAATACGTCTTTCTAGAGGTGAACCCTAGCGGTCAGTGGCTGTGGCTCGACGATCAATTGAACCTCGGCATCTCTGATACTGTGGCTGAGTGGTTGACGGGGAGCGCCGCGTGATCTTTTGGGTGGCAATAGCCGCTGTATTCATCGTTGCCTTAATTGCGATGCGTGCTTGGATCAGACAGCACATCCTTGGGTCGACGTGGTTTGATTTCATCATTCCCTGGGCTAGTCCGTTTGCCCGGGAGGAAACGGACAGCGAACAGCAACGCAAGGCCGACGAGCTCGCGGCGCTCAGTGACGGGATCCGGCATGCCAATTGCGAGACGTTGAAGTCGCTAATGACTGAGATGACCGCCTTAATGGAAGTCGACGCTGAGCGCCGGCGCAGCGTAGACACCCGCCTTGCTACGATTGTGGGCCTCGCGTCCGTCGCGGCAACCATCGCGACAGGAATCATTGTTGCCCAAGCCGTGGGAACGTTGAACTTGTCAAATCTCTACGCACGTTGGGTGCTGAGCACATTGGCTCTTTACATCACTCTGCAACTCTGCGATGCGATCTATTGGGCAGTCCAGGGACAGGCGCGGCACGGTTACGCTATCGACACGGTTGGGGATATTTTGCCAATGCCACTCGTGTCCGAGGAAGAATTGCTGCGTAAACGCATCATCACTTGGGGTGAGCAGCTTCAATTCAATCAGAACAGTATCAACAGCAAGGTTACCGCGATGGCGGTTGCGCATCAGGCGGCCAAGAATTTCGTGGGTGGCTTAATTCTCTTGAGCCTGGTCGCCATGTTCACGATGGCATTAAGTCCGACCAATCAGTCCGCACTCGAACAGCTGCGGGCCGATGCTAAATTTCGAGAGCTGCTGAGAGGCCCTACGGGATCCCAAGGCCCGGAGGGACAAGCGGGACCTCCTGGCCCGATGGGCCCAGCAGGTCCGAAAGGAGATCCAGGCGCGCTTGGACCACCGGGCGGCAAGCATTGCCGTTGCGCACCAGAACCCCATTCGCCGTCGTTCCATGATTCTTAGCTACCCATCTGACGACTGCGACATGGCGCGCAGCGCGGTAACGAGTCTTCCAGTTATTGTCTGATTGGAACTGCGGCGATGAGCGCAACGGGAGCGCCATCGAATATGGCTTGAGGGTATGCCCGAAGAAGCGGGCGCATGAGAGGTGAGTCTTTTGAAAGTCAGGGACAAGACGAATCCGTTGAAAGAGCGTCCATTACGAAATCCGGGACAGTCGCTAGATGAGGAGCTGGACGATCTTCTCAACGAGCAGTTGCTCGTCCTTTTGACCGCGCCGATAGTCCTGTGGATATGGTCGGCGATGGAATGGTTCGCGAGGTGGCGCCATGCACCGCGTACCCCCGAGATTTACGCACTGATGGCATTTGGGGTCACAGTTTTTTGTGGCTGGCGTGTCATCAAACTACGGGAAAAGATCAAATCCGTACGTTTAGGAAGAGACGGCGAGCGATTCGTGGGTCAATATTTGGATGGCCTACGAGCGAGCGGTGCCCGCGTCTTTCATGATGTATTGGCTGACGGCTTTAACCTCGACCATGTTGTAGTTTCTGAATGCGGCATTTTCGCCATAGAGACTAAAACGTGGTCAAAACTTGATTCTGATTCCCGAATCCGAGTCGAAGCGGGACAGTTGTACAAAGACGGCCTCCAGGTGAATCCCAATCCAATTCGGCAGGTGGTCGCGGAGGCAGATTGGCTCCAGCAGCTAGTTCGCAAGTCAACCGGCAATCAGTATGCGGTTCGCCCCGTAGTCCTTTTCCCCGGCTGGTGGGTCGAGCGGATGGATAAAGCCACTAAAGATATTGCGTGGGTTCTGCCCCACACGGCGCTTCCGAAATGGTTGGGATACGAATCGAGTAAACTCACCTCGGATGAGGTGAACATGATTGCATTCCACCTCGACAGATACATTCGAGCACGCAATTCCGAAAACCAAAAGCTTTGACTCGCGTCCCGATATCTTCGCTGCTGATACACTGATAACGGTACGTAGGAGATGAAATGGAAGTCAAGCCCGCAGATTGCGCTCTACCCAGGCAACTTTACCGTTTACGGTAAGTGGACTCGCGTCGCACCGTCCGCCGAGTAAGAAGGTTGCTTAACAATCCCTACAGACTTGGCTATCAACGAACAAAATAGGGAAAGTTTTCCATGCATTGCAAACATAGTAGCGACACTCAAAGCGTCCCCGCATGATCACAGGATCAATCAAGAGCCAGATCGACCAGATCTGGAACGCTTTCTGGTCCGGTGGCATCTCGAATCCGCTCGAAGTGATCGAGCAGATCACCTACCTGCTGTTCCTGCGCCGGCTAGATGATCTGCACACGCTCGAGGAGAACAAGGCAGCGCGCCTCAAGAAGACCATGGAGCGACGGGTATTCCCGCAAGGTAACGACGGTATAGGAAAGGATGGAGGCCGCCCCTACGACGACCTTCGCTGGTCGCGCTTCAAGCACTTCGCCCCAGGCGATATGTACACCGTAATCGGCGAGCATGTCTTCCCGTTCCTTCGCTCATTGGGCGGGGACAATTCTACCTATGCGCACCACATGAAAGACGCGCGCTTCACAATCCCTACGGCAGCGCTGCTGGGCAAAGTGGTGGACCTACTTGACGCCGTGCCGATGGAGGACCGCGACACCAAGGGAGACGTTTACGAATACATGCTCGGTAAGATCGCCAGCGCCGGACAGAACGGCCAGTTCCGAACCCCACGCCACATCATCAGGCTAATGGTGGAACTGACCGGGCCGCAACCAACAGACGTCATTTGCGACCCAGCCTGCGGTACGGCGGGCTTTCTGGTAATGGCGGGCGAGTACCTGCGCGATCGCCACGCCAACATTCTGCACGACACTAAGTTGCGCGAGCACTTCCACCACCGTCTGTTCCACGGTTTTGACTTCGACAACACGATGCTGCGAATCGGCAGCATGAACATGCTGCTGCACGGCGTGGAAAATCCTGACATCCGCTACCGGGATTCGCTGGCGCAAGACCACGCTGGTGAGGAGGAGAAGTACACGCTGGTGCTGGCCAATCCACCATTCGCCGGCAGCCTGGACTACGAGAACACTGCGAAGGATCTGCTGCAGATCGTCAAGACCAAGAAAACCGAGCTTCTTTTCCTAGCGCTTTTTCTACGCCTTCTTAAACCCGGAGGCCGAGCCGCAGTGATCGTGCCTGAGGGCGCGCTGTTCGGATCCAGCACTGCTCACCAGGAACTGCGACGGATTTTGGTCGACGATCAAAAGCTCGACGCTGTCGTGAAGCTGCCCGGTGGCGTCTTTAGGCCATACGCGGGCGTATCCACCGCGATTCTGCTCTTCACCAAGACCAATTCCGGCGGTACCGATCAAGTCTGGTTCTACGACCTCGAGGCCGATGGCTGGAGCCTCGACGATAAGCGCACCCCGCTCTTACCCGAAGAGAAGCTCGGAGCGGTGCCGCGGGCCCTGCTCAACGCAGACGAACACCGCAAGAACAACCTGCCCGACGTGTTGGTGCGCTGGGGTGCGCGAAACGGCGCCGAGCGCGAACGACCGCGCACGGCGCAGAGCTTCTGCGTACCGAAAGCCGACATCGCCGCGCAGGGCTACGACCTCTCGCTCAACCGCTACAAGGAAGTGATTCATGAGGCGATCGAGCACCGCGCGCCGAGAGAGATCCTTGCCGAACTCGCGACGCTGGAGGAGGAGATCAAGCGCGGGATGGAGGAGTTGGATGGGATGCTGAAGTGAAGGCGGTCGAGTTTGGGTCCCTGTTTCAGTTCATTCGAAACGGGATGAACGTCAAGCAGGACAAGTCAGGAGACGGCTTGCCCATTACTCGCATCGAGACGATTTCAGACGCAACGGTTGATGAATCTCGCGTCGGTTTCGCTGGGTTGGCCGAGGTTGACTGTCGCGACTGGTTGTTGAAACCCGGCGACATCTTGTTCAGCCACATAAATAGCGTTGAGCACATCGGAAAGTGTGCCGTCTATCGAGGAGAGCCCGAGAAGTTGGTACACGGAATGAACTTGCTCTGCCTTCGAAGCGACGCGGACCAGCTCTTTCCTGAATTCGCGAAATATTTAATTCGCGGCAAGGAGTTTCGCAAGCGCCTTGCCAACTTCATCAACAAAGCCGTAAACCAAGCGAGCGTCTCCATTGGGAACCTAAAGACGATTCCAGTCACCGTGCCCGCGCTCCACGATCAACGTCGGATTGCAGCGATTCTGGACAAAGCGGACGCGCTGCTGTCCACGCGCGGCACCTGTCTAACTCAACTTGACACCCTCACCCAATCCATCTTCCTCGACATGTTCGGCGATCCCGCGGCAAACTCGAAGGGGTTTCCGATCGTGCGGATGGGTGTCGTGTGCGACGTGAGAGACGGGACGCATGATTCACCAAAATACGTTTCAGAAGGAGGGTATCCACTGGTTACATCGAAGAATGTGACGGGCGGAGATGTTGATTTGACCGATGTTAACTACATATCCGAGGCCGACTACCTTCAAATAAATAAGCGTTCAAAGGTTGACCGCGGCGATATTATCCTGCCGATGATTGGAACAATCGGTTCGCCCGTGCTTGTGGATCATGAGCCCAGTTACGCTATAAAGAATGTAGCGCTCATCAAGTTTACGACGACATCGCCCTCAGCGGTGTTCGTTCATCACCTCCTCAGCGGTTCTTACTTCGACTTTATAGTGGGTCAGAAGAATCGTGGCGGAACGCAGAAGTTCGTGTCTCTCGGCGATCTCCGTGCCTTCCCGATCCCGTTGCCATCAAACGATGAGCAGCAGGTATTCGCCCATCGTGTCGAGGCAGTTAACAAGATACGAACAACCAGCAGAAAAGCGGAATCCAACCTCAATGCTCTTTTTGCCTCGCTCGAAGACCGTGCTTTCCGGGGCGAGCTGTAGCCGTGCGCGGTGAGTTCATCGGCGTGTGGTCCGAGACATGGCGCGAAATCTGGTTGCCGCTGATTGATCGTGAGGACGCTCCGGAGGACATTTTCTGCGA
>Ga0193753_10002019_pt1 | contig 16573 bp, 10 predicted proteins | sample H1c2metaG_FD_144925 | JGI IMG/M metagenome (GOLD analysis project Ga0193753, IMG submission 144925) | Soil microbial communities from a riparian zone of the East river system, Colorado, United States - H1c2 | ecosystem: Environmental > Terrestrial > Soil > Riparian zone | place: USA: East... | reverse complement strand
CCCTGAAGGTGATCTTTCCTTCCGATTGGGGCGGAAGATTGGAACCTTTGGGAAGGAACACCAATTGCTGGATGACTGCCTTTAATTTCCGTTCTGCTTCGAGACTGAGACCTCGCTGCAGTGGCGTGACGGAAATAACATCTCCCTGATCGTCTACTTTTACCATGAATTCATATACCCCAAATGCTTCTTCAGGCAACACAGGAGATTGCACGGTTGGCCACTCAAAGCCGTTAAAGCCAGACATTGATATTCCGCCGCCTCCACCGCCAGGTTGACCATACAATGCCTTCGCATCAAGCTTGCCCTCAGGATTGCCCTTATCGCCAACCTTTCCCTCATCATCGCCGTGATTACCTGGCTTTCCTTGTTTGTTTCCTTCACCCGTCTTGGCAGCCGGCGTGTCCTTTGGTTTAAAGACAGCCTTTGCCTCCTCCTGAGGCTTTTGCTCAACCTTCTTTTCGACCACTTTTTCAGGGGGTTTTTCCACCGGCTTTTCTTCAACTTTCTTTTCCTTGACGGTCACAGGACTCTCGTCATCAGATACCACTGGCGATTCATCAGCAGGTGCCTCGACAGGTTTAACGACCTCTTTTTCTGCTTCGATCTTTTCCTGCGGCTTTACTTCCTGCTTCTGTTCTTCTACGGCAGCCTGTTCAGGTTTGTCACCATCATTTCCGACAGGGGACTCGGGCTGTACCTCTCCGTATCCCTCGGTATCCAATCCAAAGTTCAATTCAATACCGTACTCCGGAAGAGGTGGATTTGGAGGACGCCATGCCACCAACAAAAACAATGTTATCAGCAATGCAGCCTGTATTCCCGCGGTCGAGAACATGGCAATAATTCTATTCTTCCTTTCCTGCTGCTCGCGGCTCATCTCATTTGCTTTTAGTTGCAATTATTACCCTCGCCTCAAGTGAGTTTATGATGCCCGCTACATACACCAGGTGTTGAGCGGGTACGTTACTATCAACGTACAACATGACTGCTCCATCAATATTTTCAATCCTTCTTTTCAATTCACCCTCCAGCATTCCTTTCGTTACTTTTTTGCCATTAACGAAGTATTGAAGGTCTTTCGTTATCGTCACAGAAACCTTTTCCAATGTAAGGTCGCCTCCAGCACTTTCCGGCAGTGCCACGATCAGCCCCGTTGGGGTTATGAAAGACGACGTCAATATAAAGAAGATCAGCAGTAAAAAGACAAAGCTGGCCACGAAACCTGGGCCAAATCCCGCGTTGATCTTATGCTTTGAACTGAGATCCATAATGTTCTTACATGCCTTGCTATTGCGGTTCCTGCAAAAGGTCCACGAAATCGACGGCCGTCCGCTCCATCACGTGCGTTACATTTTGCAAACTTAATACCAGGTAATTATAGGCGACATATGCCATTATACCTACCACCAAGCCAGCAATTGTTGTGATAAGGGATTCATAGATCCCGGCGGAGAGCAGCTTCGGGCTCACAACGCCTTCATCGTGTGCGATGGCCGAATAGCCTTTGACCATGCCTATCACCGTTCCCAGGAAGCCGATCATTGGAGCAACGCCACCGATCGTAGCCACGACGGCAATATTTTTTTCAAGCTTGAAGATCTCGGCCTTCGCAGTATTTTCCATCGAGGTTTCGATGTGCTTCAACGGCCGACCGAGGCGGGCGATCCCCTGCTCTATCATCAGCGCCACTGGGGTATTAGTCTCCGTGCATAGTGATTTTGCGGTCGCTATGTCTCCCTTGAGAACCAATTCCTTAACCGAGGTCATAAAAGTGGTTGGGTCCTGATTGGCCTGGGTGATGAGTCTGATGCGCTCTATGAAGAAATAGATGAGTACTCCCAGAAGTGCGATGATTGGCAGCATCATGAATCCACCTCTTATCATGACGTCAATCACCGACAATGATTGGCGCGCTTGCTGACCGCCGCCCGTAACGGTGTCGGACACAATTTGAAGGAATATCATGCAATAATGCAGCTTAAAAAATCTATCTCAAGGTAACGCCAACTAAAGGCGCTCGGGTCGATGCTGTCAATACTTGATCACCCAAAGTTTGTTACCGTAATCTCCCCCCTTCATTCCGTCCGCGGTGGCTTGTGCATTTGCATAGGTGTCACCCTCAGCAATGGTCAACCGATGGAATTTAACTTTTCCAAATGGAGGAATGATCTTGGATGTTACCCCTTTCACGCTAAGCTTTTTGGCGTAATCCATGATGAGATCGCCGTCGATAGAGCTTGCGACCACGACGTAATAGCGTCCTGAGCGCCCTGATAAGGTTTCAATTGTTCCTGTAGCAGGCTTTTCGGCAGGTAGTGCCGCAGCTCTCTTTCTTGCCTCCTCTTGTTCACGCAGGGAGTCTTCCGTGAGTCTCTTGTGTTCTTCGGCCTCCTGAAGCGCAAGTCTTTCGCGATTCTTACGCGCTTCCATTGCCAATTGATTTGGCCGGTAGCTTGAGAAATACCAAATGGCTCCGCCAACGACGGCAAGCAGCAAAATTATACCGAGAACCTTCGGCCAAATGGACGGGCTCTCCTCCTCATATGAATATGAATACGATGGTTCGTAATAGGCATTTTCTTCAGCAAATTCTTCTTTACGACGCTCCTGAACCGGAGGTGCAGGTATTTCAAGCGGTGGTTCCGCTGGCGGAGTAACCGTCGTTTCAGTCGTCGACGTTACTGTTTCCTCTTTGATCACTTCGTCCGCCGGGACATCGCGCTTTAGCGGTTCGTAGTCAATCTCGGGAAGGCCAAAGGAGTCATCAGCGTTCTCAGCATTTTCTTGAGGCTCGTCTTCGTTTTGCTTTTTTCGTCTTGCCATGTTATGGGCATTATGGTTTTTGTACCAAGGTAAAACTATACAAAATTAATCTAATATTTCACCGATACAAGCGGTGCGCCATTGTCTGCCGACCTGTCACCAAACGTTCAATGATGTATAGTCAGACAAACTGCAAATCAAAAACTCCATGTAATTCCACCCATAACCTGGAAGCCACGTACGGGATAATTCAGGAAGAGTGGATACTTATTGGAGGTAATATTATTCAATTGAACAAAAGCCGAGAAGCTTTGAGAGAACAGATACTCCGTCTTGAAGTTTAGATCGAACGCCCCGTTCAGTTTTACGGACTTATCTGTAGCCGGATCTAACGCCTTCATTCCTCCCTGCGCGATGATGTCGGCGCTTAATAAGATCTTATCATACACATTGTATGAGCCATTGGCTGTCAACCGATAGGTTGGCCTGTGCCACGCCTCTTCAATCGAGCTCGTCGAATAGTTATAAAGGTCACCGCGAAGCATGAATTTGGCAAGCTCCGACTGTAGATAGCTTACCGCTACATAAAAGTTCGCTCTTTTCGTGCCTGAACCCTGATCGTACACAGTAGTAAATTTCGCTTGATCCGCCTCTGAGTTTACGAAATAGTACTGATTCTTAAGCGTCGCCAACGATAACCCTGCGTGAGCAGAGACCTTGCTTCCCAATTTAGCATTCAGCCCTACCGTTAAATCCAGCGTCTTGTTTGTATGGAATATCGGAACATTGGGACCTAACCACAGATTTTCGTAGGAAAGAGATTGAAGCGATACCTTTTCAATACCACCATTCAATGACGCCACTGCGTCAATTGCCGGACTTAAGGGATAGCTGGCTTTGAAGTCGGGATAGATATGCGTGCTCTTGGAATCAATGGTATCATTTTCAAACGCCACAATAAATCCAGCCTTGACCTTCAGTTTCTCAACCGGCATGAAATCGTAAGAAGGAGCTATTACAAATAGATTTCGCGCTTTGCCTTCAAGCAAGGCGTCCTTGCGATTGATCATTGTGTAATCGGCTTTAAGATTAATTCGGGAGTCTTCATCCATCTCATAGGCTGAATTGAAGGCAAGGTCAATTTGTGTTTCTTTAGCAGCGTACTTGTCGGCCAAATTGCTGAAACCTGCTCCAAGCTTGTACGAAAAATCTGAATTCTTGGAATTCGCAAGCTCTCCCGCGAGTTTGAAAACATTGAATGATTGTTTGATCGACTTCGCGTCGACCTCTACCCCAGGCGCATACCCATAAAAATGAGTTGTCCTGTTCTCAAACCCGACATTACCAGACAAGGCTACGAATTCATTGAAAGTTTTTCCGAATACAGATAATGCTGTTGAGCCGCTGCCAGAATTGGTACCATCTCGCGGTCCCCTGTCAGAGCTGTTGTGAAAGGCATGGGCGCCGATCAGCTTGTTCTTGTCGCGTGTGGTATTGAAATAACCTTCAAGAAGCGGCGATATGTAATTGCCAAATCCAGCTCTTAAGTATCCCCCGTATACACGCGATTGTCCCTCCTGCTTCACCTTTAATGGACGGATCTGCGTGTTGATCTGTGGCGCCTGGAAATTAAAGGTCCTGAAGTCGTAAGTTATCGGAGGCTTGATTGGTTCCGAGGCGCGTGGCGGTATCTTATCAAAATTCCTGTTGGCCTCTGGTAATATGATTTGGCGCTCTTTGACGATTTCGATCTCGACGTTCTCAATTTCGCCGTCATTCTCCCAGTCTTTCTTATCCTTTTTATCCTTCGTATCCTGTGCGTTGCCGTTCACGGTTACAAGTAATCCAAGCGCAATGACCAATAGCAACGGGAGTTTTTTCCGAATCACATTAAATCGCTTTCTTCTTTCTGATTCCTTGACCATCGTAAAAAATAATTAACGATTAACTTCTATGGTATCTGCTTCGATTAATTTTTGCTTCTCATTCTGCATCTGATCAATTGCCGTCAGCTTTTTGCGCGCTTCATCCTTGACCTGTTGTTGCGGAAAATTGTCGATGAGCGATTGAAGGGTGGCCTTCGCCTGAAACAAGTCCTCCATAGCGATGAAATTATCCGCCAATAGAAGATAAGACTTACCAACCCAATCCTCATAAGAGGCAAAATCATTGTTAAGGCTGACCAGGGTCTCATAGCATTGCTTGTAATCCTTCTGTTGATGAAAGATCTGAGCCAGCAGGTATTTAGCTTCGGCTCCGTATTCATCCCGGGCGGCGTTCAGTGTATTCAGGAACTCATCCTTTGCCGATTCGAGATCCCCTCGTGACATAGCGGTTTTACCGAGGAATAGAGAGGCTTTGTTTTGCGCCCCCGCATTAACGTTGCCGTGTTCCAGGATAGTTCTTGCATAGACGTCGGCAGAATCGTATTGCGCAAGCTGAAAGAATGACTCCATCAATCCTGACCAGGCGAGATATTGATCTTTTTTGTTCGTAGCTAACCTACCAAGCGTATGGAACGATACAACGGCGTGTTCGTAGTTTGCTTGCTTGAATTCGATTTCAGCCACACGCGCAACGGCCTTGCCAGCAAAGGCAAAGGCCATGTCTTCCGTTAATGAGCTGTATATCGGCAACGCTTTATCATATTCACGAAGTCTGTAGTGGGATTCGGCAATGTAGTATTTTGCTTCAGCGGCACGCGAACTCTGAGGGTAGGCACTCAAAAATCCATTGAGGCTGGTGATAGCCTTTTGATATTGCTGATTGAAGTATACATTTTTAGCAGTTTCATACTCTACGCTTTCCAGGCCTTTGTTTTCGGGGTTTGCCTTCTTGAATTCCGCGAGATACTTTTCAAATTCTGATGGACGGCCCGCGAGATTGAAAGCCTCCTGTAATGGCAGCAATACCTCCTGGGCCACTGGGTGACCCGGGAATTGTTGTATCAATGCACTGTAGTCACCGATCGTTTTGTCGTATTGCTTCAGGTTAAAAAAGGACGCTCCTCGACGCATGAATGCATAAGGCATCAACTTTGAATTGCTTCCACTTCTGATCAATTGGCTGAGACCATTAACAGCAGCCTGATAGTTCCCCTGTTCAATTTCAAATTGGGCCTGTTGAAAAATAGCCTCGTCCCTATACTGCGACTTTGGATATGACTTGCTAAGATCATTGAACATGTTCTTTGATTCGCCATACTTCCGTTGAATACCATAGATGACACTTGACTGCAGCAAGACATAATCGTTATCGGGCGACCCAAGGGTTCTCGCGCGATTGTAGTTAGCAAGCGCTTCATCATATTGCTTCCTGACATAGTAGCAATCACCCAGACGGATCACGCCATCCGCGTAGTTGGGCGTTCCCTTGTTACCCTTGTCCACGAATTCTTTAAAACTGAATAATGCTTTCTCGTAATCGTGCAAATTAAAATACGCATACCCCATTCCATAGCGGGCTTTCAGCATGATCTCCGGATCGGAAGTGTTGGCCAGATTGATTACGCGCAGGTAATTTGCTGCAGCTTCATTGTATTGCTTTCCAATCGAATAAGCTTCTCCATTCCAGAAACTCGCCAATGCCACGTAGGACTTATCATTGGGATACTCCAGCGATTTGTTAAACATCTTAACTGCCTCTTCGTATTCATTGCGGTTGAAAAGGTCTGAACCTTTTAGATAGGCTGCTTTCTGATATGCCTGATCGATATATTGATTTCTGGATGGCAACGCTTCAATGTACTGGATTGCTTTATTGAAGTTGTTTCCGTTCACATAGGCCTGCGCTAACAATTCATTTACCTCGACCGTATGGGTGCTTTCGGGATTATTCGAAAGGAACTTTTCAAACTCCTCGATTGCTTGATCGGGTTTGCCGGCGTCATATGAGATTTTTGCAAATTGAAATGAGCTCTCTTCTGCGAGCTTCTTATCCTTAGGATTCTTTTTGGCGTAGTTAAAAGAATTCAGCGCGTAAGGTTTATTACCCTCTTTGAGGTAAAGGATTCCGAGGTAGTAAGACGCGTAATAGCTTACCGTATCTTTTGCTGCCGCAGCGCGCTCAAGGTATTCAATTCCTTTTTCTGTGTTGCCCGCGGCATAGTTGGCATAGCCCGCCCTAAATAAAAGTGCAGTCTCGGCCTTTGCAGATTTGTCAAGATATTTCTGATATGATTCCAGTGCTTTCTTGTAATCACCCTTGTAATACTGTGCTTCGGCCACCAGCATAGAGATCTCGTTTGGATTGGCGAGGTCCGTCCTGTCCTTTAATGTATTGGCATATTCAAGCACCGTGTCATACCTTGCTTGCTTATAATATATGTTGATGATCAGGTATGGAACGATCTTGGCATATGCCGGACTTGCTTCAGCCTTCTTCAGATCGGCCAGCGCTTCATCATAAGTTCCTTTTGAATATTCGATGAAGCCGGCGTAATAATTAGAAGCCGGCGCATAGGCATTACTTTGTCGTTTTACAAAGTTGAACTGCTCCAATGCTTCCGTCAGCTTTTTTTGGGTAAAATAACTGTAGCCCCACTTGAAGTGTCCCTGACTTTGCTGATCTCCGGTCAGTGCCGGGAAATCAACCTTTTTGAAATATGATGATGCTTTGACATAGTTCGATTCCGCGTAGAAAAAATTAGCGAGATCGTAAAACGCTGTAGCTGCCTTTGGGCTGGATGGATTATTGTCTATGAAATCGTCAATAAGCTTTTCGCCATCGCGGTGACCGAGACTTAGCGCACTGAAGGCGATATAGTATTCAGCCTCACTCCTTCTGGAATCGGTTGGCGATGCGGCTTGTAAAAAATCCGAGAACACCTGACGCGCCGCCCCATAATTTGAATGGCTGACCAATTCCGTCCCTCGCCTGTAGAGCTTTTCAACCCTGTTTTGTGATAACTGATCCTGTGCCGACGAGACCTGAACAATGAATATAAAAAAGCAAAAGGCTACAAACCTATACATTATAGCGTCTGGGTTGTGAGTAAAACAGTGTTCCTTAAAAAATATTGTGAGTGCGGAACCAAATAATAAGTTTAAAAAATAGTTGCCGGCAATATGCACGGTACTTACAGGACTTAAAGGTAACGCGCTTACGCTGAATTGTCCAAATTTGTTTTAGAATAATCCGCAGCTAGTTCATCAGGCGCCAAATGAGTTCGCGAAGAATTTGTCCTTCATCGGCAGAACCGACGTTGACACCTTTCAACTTAAGATCGGTTTCCTTCAGCGAAGAAATGTTATCGATGATCTTTTGTTGATGAAATTGACGTAAAGCCATGGTGTAATCACGCACTGCGTATGGGCTCACTTTCAGTTCACTAGCTAATCCTTTCTCACTTTTATCTGTAACACTGCTTGCCATCAGCAACTTGCTGAAAAATGAATAGAGGAATGCGACAACCGGGATGACGGGATTTTTCTTTGTGTTGCTTTCAATGTGATTGACAATTTTGTTAGCGAGCAAACTATCTCGCTGAAGGATCGCCCGTTGAAGTTCGAAAATGTTGTATTCCTTGCTTACACCAACTTGTTGCATCACTTGGGAGGCAGAGATACCTTCTCCAGGTTTGAGTGATATGATCAATTTGTCGATCTCATTGGCAAGCCGGTGCAGATCATTTCCCACAAACTCACAAAGGGCACGGATGGCTTGCTCTTCGATCGGTACTTTCTTTTCAGCGGCGTATTCATTTACAAAATCCGGCAGCTGATTTTCATAGGGCTTTTTAGTATTCAGCATTACCACATGCTGGTCAATCTTCTTGCCAAGCTCCTTCCTCTTATCCAATGTTTTGTGTTTATGACAGAGGACAAGTACGGTGCTGGGTACCTTCTTCGTAACATAGTCTAGCAAGAGCTTGGCACCTGTATCCTTGTTGAGGTCCTGCGTTTCCTGTGCCTCTTTAACGATAACGACCTGGCGTTCCGCCATCATTGGAAACCTTCTTGCGTGGTTAAGTATACCGGCAACCGTTACATCTTTCCCATACAATACGACCTGATTGAAGCCCTTCTCAGACGCCGTCAGTGCATGTTGCTCGATGTAATCGGATATGAGATCGATGTAGTAAGGTTCTTCCCCCTGCAGAAAGTAGACTGGCGCATACTTGCCGTTGCGCAGGTCGGTCATTATTTTCTTCACATTCGCATCCATCAGCTTACATTCTTTTTGCCGCTAAAGGTAATGGCTGAACCAATGCCAACCAATGCTCCCGCGAAGTGAGATTCCCATGACACATGTGGATCAGTGGGCAGCACTCCGTAAAATATTCCGCCGTACAGCAGCATGACCACAACCGAAATGATGATGGACACGAAATCTCTTCTGAAGAAACCAAAAAATATCAGGAAGAATGCAATGGCATACACCACACCGCTGGCCCCGATATGATTGGCTGGTCTGGCAAAGAGCCACACTAATATGTTAGTCCAGAAATATGCTCTGAAGAAAACCTGACCTCCGATCTGTCCATAGAAAAAAAAGAGCACCGCGCCAAGAAAAAGCATGGGGATCGTGTTTGATATCAAGTGGAGTATGTCTCCGTGAATTAGAGGCGCGGTAAAGATACCGATCAAGCCCTGGAAGGTTCTTGGAATAATACCGAAGGCGCTGATGGGTAAATCTAAAACGATCTCCAGGTAAAAGGCTGCCCACATGAGGAACACCAACCGGAACGGAACAACGGAACTACCAAATATGGAGGACTCTGATGCCATAAATTATTCGGATGCAAAGATGATAATTGCAGAACAACGAAAAGGCATTAACAGGACAAAACTGGAAATTAAACTTTGGAAGGATCCTGTATCGTGGCAAGCTGCAGATATTTTGCTTCTTCGTCGGTGACGGTATTCATGCCTAAGATGCCACCGGAAGAACCAGCGACCTTTGCAGCAAGCTCTATCAGCATTTGATATACCAGAGTCGAGAAGCGAGCGTCCATTTTTTTCCAGATCGCATTCAGTTGACCAAGCTCGGCCATGAGCATAGGGTTACGTTGTGTGGATTCGTGGGGGTAACTCTGCATGAGGATCTTGAGTTTGTCTTCAAAATCCTGCGAGACCTCCTTAAGATAATCTGCCAATGCTGCTTTGTGCTGTTTTTGTGTCTGTGCAATGGCCTCCTTGATCTCTTTTTTGTCAATCGTGCCGTCGGCACCAGCAATGAGAATGCAAACCAGCACAGGGGCCTTAAGCATCAGCTCTGTTTCACTACTGGTAAGGTTGCCGAACTCTCTAATCATAACCGCAATCATATTAAGCTATCGAAGTTTTCCCGCAATCAAGCGGATTTTCGGCTTTTTCTTTCTTCTAATCACTCGTCTTTATTTCCAATGGCATATATTGTGGAGATTTGCATTTTTTTAACGACAAATAATGAATAGAATTCGGTTTCAATTCAATTATTTAACCTTGCAGTAGCGCCATGTACGAGAAAGACCCTGTTAAGATTTTCGTCGTAGAAGATGATCCCGCGTATACCAAGTTTCTCAAATATGTTTTAGGACTCAATCCCGACTATGAAGTTGAGTACTATAACACCGGAAAAGATTGCATCGCCAATCTCTACAAGAATCCAGCTATCATAACACTTGATTACTCCTTACCGGACATGCCTGGTGAGAAGGTACTGACCCAGATCCGGAGTCAGGATCCCAACATCAACGTGATTATTGTCTCTGCCCAGGAAAAAATACACACTGCGGTAGAGTTACTGAAGTCCGGAGCATATGATTATATCACGAAGGATCATGAAACAAAAGACCGGCTGCTGAATTCGATCAACAATGCACGAAACAAAACATCGCTGATCAAGGAGATCGACCATTTAAAAAAGGAGATCTCAGAGAAATACGAGTTTGAAAAAAGCATTATTGGTACGAGTGCTGCCATTAAGAAGACGTTTGCATTGCTTGAGAAAGCCGTGCAGACGAACATATCCGTCAGCATATCGGGTGAAACCGGAACGGGAAAAGAGTTGGTCGCAAAGGCTATACATTACAACTCAAAACGAAAGAACAAGCCTTTTGTGGCTGTCAATATCGCGGCCATCCCGAGAGAACTTATCGAAAGTGAACTGTTTGGTCATGAGAAGGGCGCCTTTACCGGAGCTGTTACGAGGCGGATTGGTAAGTTTGAAGAGGCCGAAGGTGGATCGATATTTCTCGATGAGATTGGCGAGATGGATCTCAGCCTGCAGGCCAAGCTCTTGCGCGTGCTCCAGGAGCGTGAAGTCATCAGGATCGGAAGCAATCAGACCATCAAACTTGATGTTCGCATCATCGCGGCCACGCATAAAGACCTGGCTGAAGAAGTAAAGGGTGGCCGGTTCAGAGAAGATTTGTATTATCGACTTCTCGGGTTGCCGATACACCTTCCACCCCTTCGTGAACGTGGGAATGATGTGTTGCTGGTCGCCAAGCATTTTCTCGATAGTTTTTCACAGGAGAACCAAATGCGAAAATTCAAGATCTCTCCCGAAGCACAGGAGAAGATGATGCAATATCCGTTTCCCGGTAACATCCGCGAGTTAAAATCTATCATTGAATTGTCGGCTGTCATGGCAGAGGATCAGGAGATTCGCGCCCAGGATATCAGCTTCAACAGTACGGCAAGAATGGAATCATTTCTGTATCAGGAAATGACGATGCAGGAATTCATGTACCGGATCATCCGGCACTTCCTGAATAAATATGATAACAATGTGCTGGAGGTAGCTAAACGACTCGATATCGGCAAATCTTCGCTCTATCGTTATCTCAAGGAGATGGAAGAAGCTGGAATTTAAATACGCATGCGTCTACAACAATACGTCAAGAAAGGTAACTTCTACAAAGCAGTGGTGGAGGATGGTTCCGACATCATCCTTGTAGTCGATTACACAGGAAACATTCATTACCACAATACTTCCGTTCACGAAACCCTTGGATACCGTTCAAACAGCCTGATAGGTAAAAACTTCTTTGACTATTTGAGACCTGAAACGGTTCAGGGTCTTAAAAAACAGTTCAAGCAAAGCCAAAAGCGGGCCTTCACAGAAAACGTCGAGTTCCAATTTCTCTGTAAGGATGCAACATTCAGATTCCTGGAATTTAACGCCATCAACCTAAAGCATAAAGAAGGCCTGGAAGGCTTTATCCTAGACTGTCGCGATATAGCGCAACGCAAGGATAATGAGGCAGAACTCGTAAGACTTCAAAAGGCAAAAGAACAGTTCCTTGCCAACATGAGTCACGAGATACGAACTCCTATCAATGGAATCGTAGGCATGGCTAACTTGCTCGGACAGAATCCCAGCCCCGTAGAGCGTGAAACGTATTTGAATGCGATCAAGCATTCCGCTGAAAATCTCACGGTAATCATCAATGATATACTCGACCTGGCAGCGATCGAATCCGGAAAGCTGAGGTTTGAAAAGATAGCATTCAATCTCAAAGATATTCTCCCATCACTCATTAGCACCTTCACATACCAGGCGCGCGAAAAACGCATCGCGGTGGAATATCAAATCGACGAATCATTAAACAAGATCTTACTCGGCGACCCTGTTCGACTTAATCAGATTCTGATCAACCTCATCAGCAACGCCGTCAAGTTCACCCACACGGGTTCAATAAAAGTCATCTGTGGATCGGAACGGGAATTAAAAGGCTCTTGCTGGGTGCGTATCGAAGTTGTCGATACGGGGGTTGGTATCCCGGAGGAAAAACTCAACACAATCTTTGAAAGCTTTAGCCAGGCCGACGCCAGCGTAACGCGCAAGTATGGTGGAACTGGACTGGGATTAACCATCGTGAAGCAATTGGTAGAGCTGCAAAAGGGAAGCATCGCAGTAACCAGCAAGGAGCACGTGGGGTCAAGCTTTGTCGTGAAGATACCCTTCGCTATCGGCAAGCCAAGTGCGATTTCTTCTCCGAAAAATGCCAAGGCGTTGAAGAACGCAAATGCTTCCCAACTATTTGTACTGCTGGTGGAAGACAACGATATCAACCGGCTGTACGCCAAAAGTATTTTGAAGAATTGGAACTGCTATACAGAGACGGCGGAGAACGGCCTTGTGGCCATTGAGAAGATCAAGAATCAGGAATACGATGTCGTTCTCATGGACATTCAAATGCCCGTAATGGACGGATACGAAACGACCAAGGCAATCCGGCTCATGGAAACGGCACAGCGCAACGTACCCATTGTTGCGTTAACTGCCAATGCTACCAAGACCGACGTGGAGAAATGCATTGCCGCCGGAATGAATGACTATCTTCCAAAGCCGTTCACGCCGGACGACCTCTACCGAAAATTGTTCAAGGAGTTAAAGATTACGCCCAAAGAAAAGGTTAAGAAGAAACCAACGGACGAAGAGGCGCGGAAGTTATATAATCTCGATTACCTACGGTCAGTATCAGGCAATAATGAGGAGTTCATCCGGGAGATGGTCCTGACTTTTACCCAAACTATACCGCCCGTCCTGAAAGAAATGAAACTCGCACTCGCGGGCAAAGATTGGGAAAAGCTGGCACGCATGGCCCATCAGATAAAACCTTCCTTTACTCTAATGGGGTTGAACCCGCTGCGCTCCAGCATTCTGTTCATCGAAGAGAACAGTAAGTTTGCAACAAAACTTGATGAGCTACCCAGTGTGGTTTCAGACTTTGTCAGTCAGTGCAACATTGTCCTGCCTGAGTTAGCAAAAGAAGCGCTTCCGGCCTAATTACGGTTCATTACAGCAACTTTCTTGTAAACGATGGACTTGTCTCCTGTTTGTATGGACAGGAAGTAAATACCATTGGCCAGGTTGCTGACGTCTATCACTTGCGGTCCATGTGTAAAATCCTGCTGCAGGTTGCCATCCAACACGGAGATTCCACGTTGATCGATCATCCTCCATGTGTATTGTCGCAGCAGCAGAATAGGAACTGCAAGCTTCAGCTCCTTTGAGGCAGGGTTCGGATAAACGCTCAATTCTTTCAGTTCTCCCGTCACAGGATTGTCTTCTATACTTGTGATGTTGATACCGATCTTCCTGTTTGATTTCACGATTTTCGACTGTAAAACTTTCTTCGATTGGCCAACGCCTGCGATGTTGTCCTGGATAAAAGCAAGAATGTAGAGACTGTCGGGATTTACGATCGGAACATCCATTTCATATTGAACATTAGCCAGCTCGCTATCTCCGTTTGACCAAGTACGTGTGACCGTTTTACCATCGCTATTCAGGAGCAGCTTGCGGACCACCGGGCCATTCTGGCCAATGCCGCGTTCGATGAGTGCGGCATGCATGGTAACACGGCTATCCAAGGTATTCATGGAATCAATGTACGTATAACGTATTGCCAGTCGCACCTGGGTGTTCGTCGTACCGGTGTCTTGTATCGTATCGATATCTATGGCAAAGGTCGGATCTTCCAGGGCACGTCGGTCAAGTTCCTCGGCATTAATATTTCCGGTGAAACCGTTGAAGTGGTCGGTCTGAATGCCATCCATTATCGTCGTAGGCGGTCGTGAGACGTTGTAGAGTAACGCTCTGGCTATGGGATCCTGAGGGTTGTCAGCGTTAAGCTGATCAAAGTCAGGATTTGGCATATGATATTCGATACTGATAAAATCCGAAGAATCCTTGGTAACAAACTGTTCTGTGTATCTATCCGCCAGATAAGCGGTTGCCGAGTTGCTAGAAGGAACGTTGGCGAAATGCTCAACCAGTACATTGCGTTGTTTTTCACCGATATATACATCGTCAAATGCAAAACCATTCAGGGACCGACCGAAAGAGAAAGGGTTGTCATCGTTGCTTCCAAAAGCAATTCTAAAAATCACTGTATCTCTCACCGCCTTTGGAATCTGGTCGAGGTTATATCGTCCGTTAGTCCATTCGGGTATCGAATCTGTCCAAGCAAAATTACTTTGGCCGCCAGGTTGACCTGGAATGTTACGACTGTTGTACCAGTTCTTTCCACCACCTTCCGCATCGCCGATCGTTAGCCACTCCTGTCCACCGTTCACGGAGTACTGAACAACCGCTCCATCGAATCCTTTTTGGGTTTCGATTATCCAGTTAAGTGAGATCATTGGACGTTTGAGATTGGTGAGGTTAAGGCATGGACCAATCACAAATGAATTTTCGTTATTGTAATATGATCCACTGTTCTTTCCTGTCCACCAGGCATTCGTACCTGAATTGGCGGTTTTAATCAGGTCAGCAGAAGGTAATCCGAATATCCAGCTGTTATTTGGATCTCCTTCGTTCGTTACGGGGACCCACGTCTCGGGTCCATTTTCAAAGCTTATGGAGTATGGATTATCGCCATCGGGCGTAACTAGATCCTGAATATAGACCTGCTTGGTTGTATCACTCGAGCAACCTGCGTCAGTGCCTATCGTGAATGTTACATTATAGGTACCAAAGGTGCCGAAGTTATGCGAAGGATTTTGGATCGAAGCAGTTTGTGTATCTCCGAAATCCCAGCTGAAATTATTGATGCCGCCAAATTCTGCACTTGATTTATCCTTGAATTTGGTGATATCTCCTTTACAATATGAATTCCACGTGAAGTCAGCAATGGGCGGTTTCCCAATGACGATCGATTTTGTCACCTTGTTCTTGCAGCCCTGGTCCGTGAATACTTCCAATGAAATATTTTTTGGACCGGGATTCAGATACTTGTACGTAGGCTCAGCCGTTGACCCTGAGCTTCCATTTGAACCCTCATCATATAGCCAACTCCAGCTGATGATATTACCACTGGAAATGTTATTGGGGATAGAGGAAGATTCAGTGAATGTAACGACATCATCTATACAAGTGTTTGCAACATCAATAACCGCCTGCGGTGCCGAAAAGACAATGATGTCTTTCGTCAGTGAATCTGTCGCACCGAACGTGTTGGTGAAAATATACTGCAACTGATAATTTCCGGCTGGCAAGCCGTCGGTATTGAGTTTATAGTCGTCCCCGCTTTGAATCAACCGGGGTACCAGCTCCAATGAAAGCGCGAGGAACTTTGTGTTTCCAATACCTTCAGAAACCGCAGGGATGCCAACAAGCGTCAAGTTGTTCTGGTTAGCACATATCGTTGGATTACCTACTGCATTTACACGATTATCTTCCAGTATGAAAAAGTCTACGTCAGTGACCGGATTGACGATCGTCGTCTTCTCAACAAAATTCGTACAGGACGTAACGGGATCGTTATACGTATAGCGAATTGTGATATTCCCGAATCCCGCATTGCCAGGATTGAATTGATTTGTGCCAGCCGTGATACCAGGTCCTGTGAATACCCCACCTAATGGAAATCCATCAAGCAGATCTATTCCGCTATTTTCCGCATACACAGCCTCGAGACCGGCAAGAAAAACAGCAGGCAGTTTGTTGATCTGCATAAATCTTCCATCAGTGACAGCCAAACAAGGACCGGGTCCATCAGGGTCGTTGGTGGTAATCGACAGGAGTACGCCACCTGCGCTAATATCTGCAGGCGTTAGCGTATAGGTTGAGTTAACATTACTCACCGGTGAGAATTGTGCCGCTCCACTACCACCGCTCCACAATACGGACGTTGTAGCTCCGCCTGCGACGGCGGCCAAACTAATTGACTGGTCTTCGCAAACCCGTCCATCGAGTCCTGCATTGATCCTGGCCGCCCTGTTGACAAAAATGTCAATCTCATCATATTGAGCTAAACACGGTCCAAAACCATCCGTATCATTTGTTGTCAGGCGGAACCGAAGCGACGTGTTAACATCCGATGCTGGTACCGTGTACGACGCAGTAACATTAATGCCTGTAACGCTACTTG